>Ga0126307_10002808_pt1 | contig 11810 bp, 9 predicted proteins | sample Plot28_FD_89955 | JGI IMG/M metagenome (GOLD analysis project Ga0126307, IMG submission 89955) | Serpentine soil microbial communities from UC McLaughlin Reserve, CA, USA - Plot28 | ecosystem: Environmental > Terrestrial > Soil > Grasslands | place: USA: UC McLaughlin Reserve, Lake County...
GGCCACGACGGTGCTCAGGGTACGGGCGTCACCGCCCGGTGAGGTCGGTGAGCGCCTCGACGAGCGACGGGAGGGCGCTGCGAGGCAGGTCGAGGAGCGTGGACGCCGCCGTGGCGGGCGGGAGGGCCTCGGCCACCCGAGCCCGCGCCTCGTTCTTGGTCAGGGGCGTGCCGGCGGCCGACGACGCCTTGATGAGCGCCTCACGGGCGGCGTTGGCGATCGTGGCGTGGGGCCGGTCGAGGACGGCGCGCCCGGCCCGCTCGCCCGGGTCGGTGGGCACCGGGACGACCGTGGCCTCGACGATCGCCAGCTTCGGGCCGGGCGTGCTGCGGCGGTAGTGGAGGGAAAGGCGCGGGGCGACGAGGGCGCGGAGGGCCTCCTGGCCGGCGGCGTCGGCAAGGTCCGGGTGGTCGTTCGGGACCAGGACGGCGACCCGGCGGGCCTGGACGCCCAGCAGCACCCTCAGCAGCAGCGAGCCGGGGTCGTGGCGCAGGTCGACGACGGCGGCGTCGTCCCGCCCCCGGGCCGGGGACGACTCCGGCGTGGTCGGGGCCAGGCAGGCGGTCAGCGAGACCCGGCCGCCCGGGGCCGTCCCGTCCGGCCACCCGGCGCCGACCGCCAGGCCGACCGGCAGCGGCGCCTCGGCGCCGGCGCCCTGAACGACGGCGTCGTCGCCCCGGGCCACGGCGACCACGGCGGCGGCCTCCTCGGGCGTGAGCGGGGCGTCGCCGCCCTCCAGGGACTGGCTGCCGTGCGTGTAGACGTTGGCGTCGCCGGTGGGCGCCTTGGCCAGCGCGCGGCGGGTGGCGGCGGTGGGGCGTAGCACGTAGAGGTTGCTGGCGCTCCCGATCGCCTGGGCGCCGACGAAGCGGTTGAACCCCGGCAGGATGGCCTCGTAGGCGAGCCGCAGGTCGGCCAGGGCGTCCTGGACCTTGAGGCCGAGGCCCGGGCGGTCGCCGTAGCCGTACGCCACGACCAGCCGGCCGGACCCGTGGTCGGCCAGGCCCTCCAGGCCCCGGCGGGCGAACAGGCCGATGCCCTCGGGCGTGTACGGCGGGTCGGTCACCACGACGTCGGCCCAGCCCCGCAGCCGCCGGGGCAGGCCGAGACGGACGTCCGTCCAGGCGCAGGCGATGCGGCCCCCGCCGAGCGGCGACCCGCCGATGTGGGCGAGGACGTCCTCGTCGAGGTCGGCGACGGCCATCTGGGCCCGCGGCTCGACGGCGGCGAGGCCGAGCGACGTGAGGTCGTGGTCCCCCAGGAACAGCACCCGGCGCCCGGCGAGGGCGAACGTCGACGCCAGCCAGGCGGCCCGGCGGGCCACGGTCTCGGCCGTGGCGGCCACGTGGTCCAGCTCGTGGCGAGCGCGGGGCGCGGCGGCGATGGCGGCGGCCAGCGCGTCGACGAGTCCCTCGGGGACCTGCGAGCCGGCCGGCGGCGGTCCGGCGACCCCCGCCGGGGGGCCCGGGACGACGCCCGCGTACACCGGGACCGCCTCCCGCCGCAGCCGCACGGGCGCCGCCCCCTCGAACGGCTCGACGTCGTCGCCCAGGGCGGCGAGCGCCGCCTCGACCGCCCGCCGGGGCAGGGCGGTGGCCCGGACCAGCGCATCGAAGGGCACGCCCTCGTCCCGCGACAGGAGCTCGATCAGCCAACCGAGCGGCCGGGCCGCGCCCCCCCGCTCGTCGACCAGCGTCCGGAACTCCTCCACAGGCATCGCCCGAGCCTACGGAGGCGGCGGGGGCCCCCGGTCACGGGCGGTGAGCGGGCCGGCGGCCGCAAAAGGGAGCCAAGGCGGGCCGCGATGGCGGCGGTAACGTCGCCGCCGTGGCGCCGCCGGCCGTGATCGACCTGTTCGCCGGCGCCGGCGGGCTGTCGCTCGGCTTCGCCGCCGCCGGCTTCGAGGCGGTCGCGGCCGTCGAGGTCGACGCGGACGCCGCGGCGACGTTCCGCAAGGCGCACCCGGGCGTCGACGTGCACGAGGGTGACATCTGTGAGCTGGACCTCTCGCCCTACCGGGGCCACGTTGCCGCCGTGGTCGGCGGCCCGCCCTGCCAGCCCTGGAGCCTCGGCGGGCTGCGCCGGGGCCACGCCGACCCCCGCGACGGCACCCCGCAGTTCGCCCGGGCGGTCCACGAGGTCGGGCCGGACGTGTTCGTGATGGAGAACGTGGCCGGCCTCGTGCGGGGCGCGGCCCGGCCGGCGTTCGAGCGGATCCTGGCGGTCCTCGGGGGCGAGCGCCCGCTGGCGGACCTCCTCGGCGACGCGGTCGGCCCCCGGGACCGGCTCGAGTACCGCGTCGAGGCCCGGGTGCTCAACGCCGCCGACCACGGCGTCCCCCAGACCCGCCGGCGGCTGTTCGTGGTCGGCGTCCGGCCCGGGGCGGCCTTCGCCTGGCCCGAGCCGACCCACGCCGGCGCCCACGTGCCGGCCCGGGCGCACGTCGGCGTGGTCGCGCGCGGCGAGGCGAACCCGAGCATCGTCACCTACGCCGCCGCCCCGTCCCTGCGCCCCGACCCGTACCACGGCCAGGTGTTCAACGGCGGCGGCCGGCCCATCGACCCCGGCCGCCCGGCCCCGACGCTGCTGGCCTCGATGGGCGGGAACAAGACGCCGTGGGTCGACGCGCTCGGCGTGGTGCCCGACTACCACGCCCACTTGCGGGCCGGCGGGGCACCCCGCAGCGGGCGGGTCCCGGGCGCGCGCCGCATCACGGTGGCCGAGGCCGCCGCCCTCCAGACGTTCCCGCCCGACCTGACCTTCGCCGGCGCCCGCTCGTCGCAGTACCGCCAGGTGGGCAACGCGGTCCCGCCCCTGCTGGCGGCCGCCGTCGCCGGCGCCGCCCGCACGTCGACCGGCTTCTCCAGCCCGGGGGCACGCCCGTGACCAAGCTCCCCGAGCAGTTCGCGTCCACGCCGATCGTCCGCAAGCGGATGCAGGCGATCCGGGGCGCCGGCACCAAGCCGGAGCTCGCCGTCCGCCGGCTCGTGCACGCCATGGGGCTGCGCTACCGGGTGGACCGCCGGCCACTCCCGACGCTCAACCGGCGGGCCGACCTCGTCTTCACCCGGGCCAAGGTGGCGGTGTTCGTCGACGGGTGCTTCTGGCACGGCTGCCCGGAGCACGGGAACCGGCGGTTCCGGGTCAACGACTGGTACTGGCCCGTGAAGATCCAGCGGAACATCGACCGCGACGCCGAGACGAACCGCCTGCTGGACGAGGCCGGCTGGCACGTGGTGCGGGCGTGGGAGCACGACGACCCGGAGGCCGTCACCCGCACGGTCGCCGAGGCGGTCAGGGCACGCTCGGCCGGAACCGGGGCTGACAGCGGGAGGTAGGGCGGGCGCGCGTCCAGCGAATCAAGACGACCGTGCCCGGCCGAACCGCGGTCACTCGGCCGGTTCGCCGTCGGCCAGTAGGCCGTTCACCGCGGCCAACGCCGTGGCGGCCCGGACCGCCTCCTCGTAGACGACGGCCAGCGCCTGCTGGGCGGCCGTCTCCGGCGTGAGGGGCGGGTCGCCGAGCGAGCGCGGCAGCGCGGCCGGGTCGGACGTCGGGCGGATCGGCTCGGCCGGGGCCGCCGCCTCGCCCGGGGCGGCCCAGAAGGCCGCGGCCGCCGAGGCGGAGCCGCCACCGCCGCTACCGCCGGAGGACGCCCCGCCACCGGAGCCACCGCCGCCGTTGTGGCCGCCGCCCCCGCCGTTGTTCCCGTTGTTGCTGGCGCCGGAGGACCGGCGGCGACGTCGGCTCATGCCGCGTCCTCCTCGTCGAGATCGTCCCGGCCGGCACGCGACGAGCTGCCGCGGCCGTCGGAGTGGCCGGCCTCCTGCTCGTCGATGAGGTCGTCCGGCCGCAGGCCGAGGGCCGAGCGCAGCTGGTCGGCCGTGAGGTCGCCCACGGAGCTGCTGGCCGGCAGGACCAGGTCGGCGATGCGCCGCTTGCCCGAGACGACCTCCTCGACCCGCTCGTCGACCGTCCCGGGGCAGACGAGGCGGTGGGAGATGACCGTCCTTTCCTGGCCGATGCGCCACGAGCGGTCCCGGGCCTGGTCCTCGACCGCCGGGTTCCACCAGCGGTCGTAGAGGACCACGTGGTTGGCGGCGGTGAGGTTGAGCCCCGAGCCGCCGGCCTTGATCGAGAGCACGAGCGCCCCCGGGCCGGTCCCCTCCTGGAATTCCTTGACCATGCGGTCGCGGACGCCCCGGGTCAGGCCGCCGTGGTAGCAGTCGATCGACCGGCCCGTGTACTCGCTCAGGTACGCGGCGAGCTTCTCGCCCCAGCGGGCGAAGTGCGTGAAGATCAGCATGCGCTCGCCGGCCTCGAACACGCCGTCGATCAGCTCCTCCAGCCGGGCGAGCTTGCCCGAGCGGCCTGCGATCGGGCCGGCGTCCTCGTCGAGGAAGGCGGCCGGGTGGTCGCAGATCTGCTTGAGCGCCGTGATGGCCGCCAGCACGTGGCCGGTGCGGGCGTTGCTGTCGACGGCGTCGGGCGCGAGGCCCACCAGGTCGTCGAGGACGGCCTGGTAGAGGCCGATCTGCTCGGGCGTCATGGCGCAGCTGTCGAGCTCGTCGATCTTGTCGGGCAGCTCGGCGGCGATGTCGGGCTCGAGCTTGGTCCGGCGGAAGACGAGCAGGCCGTTGAGCGCCCGCAGCGCCGCCTCCCCGGCCGCCTGGCGGCCCTCGCCGGACTTCGACAGCGAGTGGATGAACGGGTTCCGCTGGCCCACCAGGCCCGGGTTCACGAAGTCGAGGATCGACCACAGGTCGCCCAGGCCGTTCTCGATCGGCGTGCCGGTCAGGGCCAGGCGGGATCGGGCCGGGATCGTCCGCAGCTCGCGGGCCGCCTCGCTGGCCGGGTTCTTGATGGCCTGGGCCTCGTCGAGGATCACCCGGCACCAGTCGACGGAGGCTAGGGCGTGGGCGTCGCGCACCGCGGTGGCGTAGGTCGTCAGGACCAGGTCAGAGGCCTGGGCCGCGTCCGTGAACTCGTCGGCGTTCAGGCGGGCGGAGCCGTGGTGCACCCGGACCCGCAGCTCGGGCGTGAAATTCCGGGCCTCGTTGGCCCAGTTGCCCAGCACGGCGGGCGGCGCCACGACCAGGACCGGCCCCTCGCCGCGCCGGTCGAGCAGGTGGGCGAGGACCGTGGGCGTCTTGCCCAGGCCCATGTCCATGGCGAGGATGCCGCCCAGGCCGACGCGGTCGAGGAAGGACAGCCAGCCGCGGGCCTCGGCCTGGTACGAGCGCAGCTCGCCCTCGAAGCCCTCGGTGCCGGGCAGCGGCGCCGGCGGATCGCCGGTGGCGCCCCTGACGAGCTCGACGGCCCAGCCCCCACCCTCGACCAGGGCGGGCCCGGCCAGCGAGCCCTCCTCGAGGCCGACGGCGTGGCGCAGGATGGCGGCCCCGGACAGCTCGGTCGTGTCCTGGCGCTCGGCCAGCGCCCGGGCGGCCGCCTCGAGGTCGTCGTGGTCGAGCTCGACCCAGCGCCCCTTCGCCCGGACCATCGGTCGGGCCTGGGCGGTGAGCCGGGCGATGGCGGCGGCGTCGAGCTCGACGTCGTCGAACAGGACCGACCAGCGCACCTTGGACAGCTGGTTCGCGCCCACCTTGCCGGCGCCGGTCGACGGGTCGGCCTCGAGCCGCAGACGCGGCGAGGGCCGGCGGGCGGACGCCCCGGGGATGCGGACCTCGAACCCGGCCGCGGCGAGCGCAGGGCCGGTGGTGGTCATGAGCTGCCAGGCCTCGTCGGGGCTGAGCACGACGGTGCCGCGCCGGCTGGAGCGCAGCAGCTGCGGCAGCAGCCGCTCCAGCCGCTGGAGCTGCGCCTCGACCCGCTGCGCCTTGGCGCCGGAGGCGACGGTCAGCGCCCGCTCGAGGGCGATGGGCTGGCGCTCGACGCCGGTGGCGTGGACGGTGAGCGTCCACCCGCCGTCCTGCTCCGGGGCGTCGAGGCCGACCAGGAGGCCGACGTCGCCGTCGCCGAGGACCGGGGCGGCCCACCGGGTGAGGTCGTCCGCCAGCTCGGTGGCGGGGCGCTGAGCGGCTTGGAACGGGTTGCCGGCCAGGCCGGCGAGCACGGCCTCGGACACGTCGCGCCGCGTGCGGGCCACCGGCGATGTCGCCGCCGTGACCAGCCGGCTGGCGCCGGCACGGCAGACGGCGTCGACGGCCGCCACCAGCACGGCCCGGCACACGCGCTCGGGCTTGGCGGCGGGATCGAGGGCCCGGACCGGCCCCGGCATGCGGGCGGAGAGCTTGCCCAGCCGCCGGCGGTCGACCACGGCGGGGACCCACTGGACGGCGTAGCCGCCCGTCTTCTGGCGGTTGCCCTTGCCGCCGCCGGTCGCGGCCTTGCGCAGGGTCGGGACCATGCGGCCCTGGGCCACGAGCGATGTCGCCCAGGCCGTGACCTCGCCCAGCCAGCGGACGCTCGGACCGGTCTCGCCGGCGAGCTGCCCGGCGCCCACGCCCACGAGCCACCCGAGGGCGGCACCGAGCGGGGCGGCCACGGCGGCCGCCCGGTCGCCGGACGGCAGCTGCACGCCCTTGGCGTGGGGCACCCAGGTGACGCCGAGGCCGCCGGCGGCCTCGATCAGCTCGCCCAGCTCCTCGCGGGTGCATGGGCCCACACCGGGGTTGCCCGCCCACAGGACCACCTGGTCGGCGACCCACGACGCCTGGAGCACCGGGACACGGGGCGCCTCCGGGTCGAGGCCCGCCGCCACGACCTCGGCCAGCTCGGGGTCGGCCTCGGGACCGACCTCGTCGGCCACGCCGGGGATCCCCGTCAACGGCTCGATGTCCTCGCCCGTCAGGCGGGCGAGCGCGTTGGCCAGCGACTCCCGCTCGTCGACGAGGTCGGCGAGCGCCTGGTCACGCTCGTCGCGGGACGAGCCGGCCACGACCGCCAGCGCCTCCTCGGTCTCGGTGAGGAGGTCACCTAGGGCCCGCGCCCACTCCAGCGGCGAGGCCTGCAACACGGCCAGTTCGTCGGGAGCGATGTTGCCGTCGGCTTCGGACGCGACGAGCGCCACGAAGGTGTATCGGTCCAGTTCGGTCTCCAGTGCCATTTCGACGCCCCGCCCCGCCGCGCCCGTCACCGATGGCCGGAACGACATGGAGGTGCGTCAGCGATTGGTGGTCATCGACCCGTAGGGACAACCAGGCATCACTCTACCGGGCCGGGGAAGCGAGGCGGTCGCTTCTCCACATGCGAAGCCAAGCCTTCCCGGGCCTCGGGGCCGCCGAACCCCAGGAATTCGTAGGCCAGCGAGGCGTCGAGGACCGCGGTCTGCGCCCGGTACCAGTGGTTGAGGGCCTGCTTGGTCCAGCGGATGGCGGTCTGGGCGCCCCCCGCCAGCTGGGTGGCGACGGCCATGGCCCGGGCCTGCACCTCGTCGTCGTCCACGCACAGCGACACGAGCCCGATCCGCTCGGCCTCCTCGCCCGTCAGGGGGTCGCAGGTGAGCAGGTAGTACTTCGCCTTGGCCATGCCGCACAGCAGCGGCCAGCACAGCGCGGCGTGGTCGCCGGCCGCCACGCCGAGGCGGGTGTGGCCGTCGATGATCGTGGCGGTCCGGGCCACGACCGAGACGTCGGCGAGGATGCCGGCGACGAGCCCGGCCCCCACGGCCGGCCCGTGGATGGCCGAGACGATCGGCTTGGAGCAGTCGATCACGTTGACCACGAGGTCCCGCGCCTCGCGCATGACCCGGAGGCGGACCGCGGGGTCGGCGACCATGGCCCCGAGCAGGTCGAAGCTGCCGCCGGCGGAGAACCCCCGGCCGGCGCCCCGGATGAGTGCGACCCGGGCGTCCGGGTCCCGGTCGATCGTCCGCCACACGTCGGCCAGCTCACGGTGGGCTTCCGGCCCCACGGCGTTGAGCCCCGGCCCGTCGAGCGTGATGCGCAGCACCCCCTCGGCGGGGCGGTCGACGCTCAGGTGGGGGAAGTCGTCATAGGTCTCCGGCACCGGCCGATCATCGCTCGCCCGGCGTCGCCACCGCGCTCGTCTCGGGAGCCCGCTCCGATGTGATAGGCATGCTTACTAGTTCTTGGGAACTCAGCTGCCTGGAGGGTGTCCGTGGTCCGTCCCCATGTCCTTGCGTCCGCCGCTGTCGCCGTGGCGTTGACCGTGGCGCTCGGCGCTTGTGGTGATGACGACGACGACGGTTCCGACGTCCGCAACATCGGCGAGGAGTGCGGCTCCGCCGCCTCCGCCAGCGGCGGCTCGGCCAGCGCCAGCGGCGCCTCGGCCAGCGCCAGCGCCGGGTCGGGCAGCGGGGCCTGCGCCTCCGGGGCGTCCGGCAGCGGCAGCGGGTCCGGCAGCGGCAGCGGGTCCGGCAGCGAGAGCGGGAGCGGGTCCGGCATCTCGGACGACGTCGAGGCGCCGGAGACCGACAACCCTCTCGTCGAGGACGCCCTGGTCGACTACAAGCCCTACGTCCTCGCGCAGGTCGACGAGACGATCGCCGCGACGACGACGTTCACCGACGCCGTGCGGGCCGGCGACCTCGAGGCCGCCCAGGCGGCCTACGCCCCCTCCCGCCAGGGTTGGGAGCGCATCGAGCCCATCGCCGGCCTGGTCGAGGAGCTCGACGGCGCCGTGGACGCCCGGGTCGACGACTTCGAGGGTCCCGACGATCCCGCCTTCACCGGCTGGCACCGGCTCGAGTACATCCTCTGGGAGGAGGGCACGACCGACGGCGGCGCCGAGTTCGCCGACGGCCTCGACGAGGACCTGCAGACGCTGCGGACCGAGCTGACCGACATGGAGATCCCGCCGGCGGCGCTGGCCGTGGGCTCCTCCGAGCTCATCGAGGAGGTCTCCACCGGCAAGATCACCGGTGAGGAAGACCGCTACTCCCATACCGACCTGTGGGACTTCGCCGCCAACGTCGAGGGGTCCCGCGAGGGCTTCGGCCTGCTGACGCCCGCCCTCGAGGAGGAGGACCCCGAGCTGGTCGAGACGATCACCGGGCTGTTCGACGAGCTGGAGGGCCAGCTGGCCGAGTACGAGGACGGCAGCGGCTACGTCTCCTACGAGGAGCTCACCGACGAGGACCGCACGGCGATGAGCGCCACGCTCGGCGAGCTGTCCGAGAACCTCGCCACCATGGCGGGCGTGCTCGGCCTCGAGTAGGAGACGGGCCGGGATGGGGATCGGTCGACGCAGGTTCGTCCTCGGCGGCCTCGCCGGGACCGCCGCGGTGGCGGCCGGCTGCGGCGACGGTGACGAGGACACGCTGGGCGCGCCCGGCCAGCAGGCGGGCGAGGGTGACGCCCACGGCTTCGGCCGGGCCACCGAGTACCTCGACTTCCGGGGCCTGCACCAGACGGGGATCACGCATCCCGCCAACGAGCAGGGCATGCTCGCCGCCTTCACCGTGACGGCCGCCGACCGGGACGAGCTGGCCGGGATGTTCGAGGCCCTCAGCGCCGAGATCGACCGCCTCATGTCCGGGCGGCCGTACGAGGAGCGCGAGCCCGCCTACCCCGCCCTCTACACCGGGACGGTCGGCAACCCGCCGCCGCCCGCCGACCTGTCCGTCGTCGTGTCGGTCGGGGCCTCGCTGTTCGACGACCGCTTCGGCCTCGCCGACCTCCGGCCCCGCTCGCTCGAGCGTATGCCGTTCCTGGCCAACGACCGCCTCGACCCCGAGCGCAGTCACGGCGACCTGCTCCTGACCATCACGAGCGCCCACGAGGACGTCAACCTCTTCGCCCTCCGCCAGCTCATGCGCGTCACCCGGGGCACGCTGGCGCTGCACTGGATGCTCGACGGCTACAACCGGCGGACCCAGGCCGAGCGCGGCGAGGCCGGCAACCGCAACCTCATGGGCTTCGTCGACGGCACCGCCAACCTCGACGCCGCGGACGCGGGGACGATGGACCGCTACGTGTGGGTCCAGGACGACGACGACGAGCCGGCTTGGGCCGTCGCTGGCAGCTACCACGTGGTCCGGGTCATCCGGATGCTGGTCGAGTTCTGGGACCGCACCCGCCTGTCCGAGCAGGAGCGGCTCATCGGCCGCCGCAAGGACAACGGCGCCCCGCTCGACGGCGAGGCCGAGGCGGACATCCCCGATTACGCCGCCGACCCGGACGGCGACCTCACCGCGCTCGACGCCCACATCCGCCTGGCCAACCCCCGCACGCCCGAGACCGAGGACGACCTCATCTTCCGGGCCGGGCTCAACTTCTCCCGCGGCTTCGACGCGGCGGGCCAGCTCGACCAGGGGCTGGCGTTCGTGTCGTACCAGCGGCGGCTCCAGCAGTTCCTCAACACGCAGGAGCGCCTGGCCGGAGAGCCCCTGGAGGAGTACCTCCTCCCCGTGGGCGGCGGGTTCTTCTTCGCCCTGCCCGGGGTCGCCCGCGAGGGCGGATACCTGGGCGAGGGGTTGTTCGCCTGACGGCGACCGTTCCTGGCCGCGGCCCCGTGAGGGCCACATCTGGCCGTTTCGCCCCGGGGCCATCCGGGGTTTTGTTGGGGTCATGAACGCCGGCCACGATCTCGTCACCACCGGCATCGACGCCGCCTGCGCCTCCGTGGCGGGGAAGCGTCCCGACAACCAGGACCGCTGCGCCGTACGTCCCGGGCTCGGCGTCGTCAGCGACGGGGTCGGCGGCCACGCCGGCGGGGCCCGGGCGGCCGAGTTGACCGTCGCCGCCGTGCTCGAGGCCCTGGCCGGCGGCCCCGAGGGAGGCGGGGTCGACCCGTCCGCCGTCGGCGACACCCTGCTGGCCCAGGCGATCGGCCGGGCCAACGGCGTGGTGCGCGGCGGGCGCCGGCGCGACCTGTCCGTGGCGGCCATGGGTGCCACCGTCATCGTGGCCGCCGCCACCCGCCTCGACGCCGCCGCCGGCCGCAGCCGCTGGCTCGTGGCCCACGTGGGCGACTCGCCCGGCTGGCTGGTGTCGGCCGGCAGGGGCACCCGGCTCACCCACGACCACACGCTGGCGGCGGAACTCCTCCGGGCCGGGAGCCTCACCCCGGCGGACGCCGACCGCCACCCCGGCCGGCACGTGCTGTCCCGCTCGATCGGCGGCGAGCAGCACGTGCGGCCGGACGTCGCCGCCGTGGAGCTCGGCCCCGGTGACCAGCTGGTGCTCGCCTCGGACGGCGTGGCCGACGTGCTCGACGGGGCCGGCGTCGCCTCCGCCGTCTCCCGGGCCGCCACGGCCGAGGAGGCGGCGCAGGCGCTCGTCGTCGCCGCCCTGGCGGCCGGCACGACGGACAACGTCACCACGGTCGTGCTCCGCCAGGTGGCATCCTCGTCCGCATGACGCTTCGGGTCCGGGTGCACCCGGCGCCGTGGACCTCGTCCTACGAGCGGGACCACGTCGTGCGGGTCGGCCGGGGCCGGGCGCAGGACGTCCGTGTCGGCCACGAGCAGGTCCAGGGCCGCTGGACGGTGTCCAAGCACCACGCCGAGATCCGCTGGGACGGCACCCGGTGGTCGACGCTCAACGTGAGCGACAAGCCGGGCCTGCTCAGCGTGTACGAGCCCGGCTACGAGGAGGTCCCGCTCGAACCGGGGCGCCCGTGGGTGCCCGTGCGGCACCGCTGGAGCTACGCCATCGGCCGGCCGGGCCACCGCTTCCACGTCGTGTGCGTCACGGACGACCACAAGGGGCCGGCCGTCGCCGGCCTCGGCGAGCTGGAGGGGCTGGCCCTGCCGGGACTCGACCCCGAGGACGGCTACGTCGAGGACGAGCCCACGGCGGGCTTCGACGGCTTCGTGGCCCTCGAGCTGACGGTCCTCGAGCGGGACGTGCTGCTCGCCTACTACTCCGACTTCACGCTCCTGCCCC
>Ga0126307_10002809_pt1 | contig 11806 bp, 11 predicted proteins | sample Plot28_FD_89955 | JGI IMG/M metagenome (GOLD analysis project Ga0126307, IMG submission 89955) | Serpentine soil microbial communities from UC McLaughlin Reserve, CA, USA - Plot28 | ecosystem: Environmental > Terrestrial > Soil > Grasslands | place: USA: UC McLaughlin Reserve, Lake County...
CAGGCAAACGGCAGCGTGCGCGGCATCTCGGTCCACGTCGCCGCGCGGATCGCCGCGGCCGCCCGCCCGGGTGAGGTGCTCGTGTCGAGCACGGTCAAGGACATCGTCGCCGGCTCGGGCATTTCCTTCGAGGACCGCGGAGAGCAGGAGCTCCACGGCGTGCCGGGCACCTGGCGACTGTTCACTGCCCGGATCTGATCGCGCCCCAATCGCGCCGCTCCGCCGCGGCCGTCGCGCCAGATCGCTGACTGAGCGCTGCCGGGCCGCCGGGACCCAACAAGAATGGACCAAAACCACGGGCCGGTCAGAGGACGTTGGCGCAGCTCCGATGGGCGAACGCGAGGGAGCTTCGCGTACGCGCGAGCGCTTCAGTCGTGGGACCGCAGACAACGGCTGCCTGCGCCGCTACGCGCCTCGTGCTCGTCCATCAGTGATCGACGTCGCTGCCCTGTCAAGCAGTGCCTGAACCGTTTCGTGGTCGAACGCTACGCATGCGCCTTGAGCTCGCGCCCAGGCTGCGGCAGCACGCTTCGAACAATGTATGCGTTCCTCGCGGAAGCGCCAGATTCGACATGCGGTCAGGGCCATCAACTCCTGATGTGGGGGGTCGTAGCCGATGCGCTTCCACCGCTCCACGACACCTCTTCCGACATCGTCCACCCACTCATCCGGTACCGGCCCGATGACGTCTGTGTGGCCAAGTTGGCGGCACAGTGAAAACTCGATCACGAGGTCGGGCTCACTCGTATTCCTTTCGACATGCAGACCGTGTTCGTCGGTAAGCGAGACAGAGAGAACCATGTGTGGAGTCCGCCTAGGGGCAGCAGCTGCCGCGTACGTAACGACCCGGAGGTCGAGGTTCGTACGCTCCACCCGCCATTGTCGTTCCACCGCCTCGACAACACCGTCGGTCGGGCTATCGCTGATTACGAGCAGATCCACGTCGCTTCGTCCCGGCTCGTAATCCCCGAGCGCGAGCGACCCGTGAGGAGTGACAGTTGCGTCGGGCAGAAGTGCCTTGCAGACGTTTGAGACGCGCTGGGCGAGATTCATAGACACCAGCTAGATGTACTCCGGGCGCTGAAGGACGTCGACGACTCTATATCCGGAACAGTTTGGAGTCCGTCAGAGGCTTGGCTCAACAGAGCCGTTCACGAAGAAGGGCAGAGAGTTGTCCACTGAGGGGAAGCTGCGCATCGCAGTCAGAGCCGACGAGCGTGAGCGGGAGAGGGCTCTGCGCAGAGACGCCTCAAGACACGGCGAGGCTGACCTCGACACAAGATCGCCGGAAGGCTCGGACACAACCTGTCTTCCAGCTGACAGACGAGAGTAGGGGCCTCCTTCCCTGACGCGTGCCGGAGTGAGCCACGTCCTCCGGCGCGCCTCTCTCGACGTACTTTGAGGCAGGCCCGCGCGAGAGCGGGATCTCCGGGCGATTTCAAGTTGGCTCCGTAGTTGGCGGCGTTAACGGCGACCACTCGTAGACGTTCACCGCGCATACCTTCCGGAAGCCCAATCGCTCGTGCATCGGTTGCCCCATCGGTGACGATCCGAGCACGCCGACCTTGAAGCCGAGCTCGAGTGTGCCTGCGAGCGCCTCGCGGCTGATCGCCGCGCCGATCCCGCGGCGGCGGCGTCGGGTACGGTGCAGACGAAATAGAGGCCCGCCACGCCCGCCGCGAGGAACACCCAGGCGCAGGCCACCGGGTCGCCGTCGGCACCGGAGGTCCGTCCGCGGCCATGCCGGGCTCCGGGCCGCCCTCGAAGCCCTGCGCTTCAAGGCGGGTTCCAAGGTCGGTTGGACGCATCGACGGCCCGACGTGCCACGAGCCCGCGACGCCGCTGGTGCGCATCAGATTCTGCGACTCGGTTATCGCGGCGCCTGCGGGCTCGGGCTCGAGATCGGCTCGCACGACGCAGTGGTGGTAGGCGATCGGCGACCTGCCGATTACCCACGTGATCTCCGCGTCGTCGCGCTCGCGACCTCCTCCCGCGCGTCCGAGCGCGAGCAGGAATTCCCTTCGTTGTCCTCGATCGCGCGTGCGACCCAGGCGGCGGACACGTCCGTCATGTCTCGCATGCTACGAGCCGCGACGACGCGGCCAGCGAGGAGTCAACCGATGAAGCCGATGGTCATTCCGCCGGAGGGCGAGGAGACCGAGTAGGGGTCATGCTTGAGCCTGACCCCTACACAGTTTCCTCTACCAGCCCGGAGAGCCCGTGCCGCGAGCGTCGTCAGGCGGCGGCGGAGCCGGCTCTGCCGGGTGCGAGCCGCCGCAGGCTGCGGCAATGGTCAGAGCTTGTCGAGTTCCTTCAGCCGCTCCCATTCTGCGACGACGGGATCCTCGACGGCTTCGATCTCGGGGGTGGAGATCTCCTTGGCGTTCTGTCATGAGAGTCGTGTGAACGCGGTGCGAACCCGGCGCCACCACACGCGTCCACGCGTGGATCACGTCTCGCCGTCTGAGCCTGTCGGTTTGTGGGGCCTTCGTGCCTTGGCAGACCCGTGGGTGCCCGCGCTTCCCTCCCCAGAACCTGAATCGTAAGGAGGGGGCCGACGGTTCGAGTCCGTCAGAGGGGTTCGAGAATGACTTACATATTTCTTCCAAGTTTTGAAGACGGTAAGCTATCGTCCGCATGTCGCACAGTGCCCGGCCCGTCCACGAGGTGAAGGCGAACCTCTTTCGTGTGCTCGGCCATCCCGCGCGCGTTCGAATCCTTGAACTGCTGCGGGACGGGGAGCGGTCGGTCGGCGCGCTGCAAAAGGAGCTGGGGCTGGATTCGGGCGGCACGTCGCAGCATCTGGCGGCCTTGCGCCGGATCGGTCTCGTCCAGTCGCGGCGTGAGGGGACGAGCGTTTACTACCGGGTCGAGGACGAGCGAGTCTTCGATCTGCTCGAGGCCGGCCGGGGGATCATCACTCGGCAGCTTTCTGAGCAGCAGTCGATTCTGAGCGAGCTCGAGCGCTCTTGATCGGCGTGTTCTTGTTTGCCGCGCTCAGCGCGGTCGCGATCGGGGCGGTGCTGGTGCTCGGCCGACGGACGTTCGAGGGTGGACTCATTGTGCAGGCGGTGGGGGCGGCGGGCGTGGGGGTCGCGGGTTTCTGGGCGCTCGCCTCCGGTGACACGCTCGGCGCGGGGTTCTCTAGTTCGTTCGATCCGCGCTTCGGCGTCGACGGGTTGAGCGGGCTCTTTCTCGGCACGCTCGGCCTGATCGCGGCTCCGGCGCTTGTGTTCTCGCTCCGGTATCTGGAGCCCACACGCCGGGGACGTGTGATCGCAGCGCTTACCGCGGATTTCTTCCTCGCGCTCGCGCTCGTCATCTGTGCCCGAGATCCGCTCACGTTCCTCACGGGTTGGGAGTTGATGACGCTGCTCTCGGCCACGGTGATTCTCGTTGCTCGGCGCGGCGACAGGCTGTCGCGGCAGACGGTGTTCAACTACCTCGCCGTCACCCATCTCGGCGGCGTCGGCACCTGGATCGCGATCCTGCTGCTGGCGCGCGCGGACGCGTTCGGCGGCGCGGCTGCGATCAGCTCCGGTTCGGGACTGCAGATCGTGATCGCCCTTGCGGCGCTGGTGGGGATGGGAACGAAGGCTGGCGTGATGCCGCTGCATGTCTGGCTTCCGCGCGCGCACCCGATCGCGCCGGCTCCGGTCTCGGCGCTGATGAGCGGGGTGATGATCAAGGTTGCGCTGTACGGGCTCGTGCGCGTGCTCGTGGAGTGGATCGGCGTCCTCCCGGTCTGGTTCGGCGTGCTGGTGCTCGCCGTCGGGGCGCTCTCTGCGGTCGGGGGCGTCGTCTACGCGCTCTTTCAGCACGATCTCAAGCGGCTGCTGGCCCTGCACTCGATCGAGAACGTCGGGATCATCGTGCTCGGGCTCGGCGCCTGCCTGATCCTCCGCTCTCGCGGCGCCGACTCCTGGGCCGCCTTCGCACTCGGTGCGGCGCTCCTGCACACCGTCAACCACGCCGTCTTCAAGTCGCTGCTCTTTCTGGGCGCCGGTGCGTTCGAGCGGGCGGTGGGCTCGCTCGAGCTCGACCGGATCGGAGGCCTCCTACGTCGGATGCCGTGGACGGCTGGGGCCTTCCTGGTCGGTGCGGTGGCGATCGCCGGTCTGCCGCCGCTGAACGGGTTTGCCTCGGAATGGCTGACGCTGCAGGCGCTGCTGCACGTCGCCTTCTACGGGCAGGTCGGCGACGGGATCGCCGGCGCGGTCGCTCTCGCCGTCCTCGCTGCGACCGCGGCCCTCGCCGTGTTCTGCTTCGTCAAGGTCGTCGGGCTTGTGCTGCTCGGGCCGCCGCGGAGCGAAGCGTCTGCATCGGCCGGAGAGGCTCCGCTCCCCATGCGGGCTGCAGTTGTCTTCCTCGCGGGTGTTTGCGTCCTGCTCGGGGTGGTGCCGGGGATGCTCTTCGGCCCTCTCGTTGGGCTCGCGCCCTGGTCGGCGGGCCTGCCCACTCAGACCGGCCTCGAGCTTCCGGGGACAGGTTCTCTGCCGACGGTCTGGATCGCGGTCGTGCTCGTCGGGCTAACCGGCGGGCTGACGCTCCTGCGCGGGAGCCGAAGCGCGGCTCCGGCCCCAGCTTGGGCGTCCGGCCAGCGCGTCGAGCCGGCGCTCCGCTGGACGAGTGCCGGCTTCACCAAGCCGCTGCGACTGGTGCTCGAGGTATTGCTGCGACCGCAGCGGGAGATCATCGTGCGGAGCGAGGGCGGCGTCCTGCAAGAGGTCTCGTACTCCGGCCACGTGCCGCAGTTGATCGACGAACGCCTCTACGCGCCACTCGAGCGTCTGTCGCTCGCCGCCGCCGCCCAAGCTCGACGCGTGCAGAGCGGCAGCCTCGGCACCTACGTCGTCTACCTCGCCGGGCTCGTCCTCGTGCTCCTCGCCGCCGCTCGTCTGGGGTGGCTCTGATGAGTGGCGCGACAGCCGTTGCCGGGACGGTTCAGATCGTCGGGGGCATTGCGCTCGCGCCGCTTCTTCCCGGTCTCGTGCAGCACTGGAAGGCGCGTCTCCAGGGCCGGCGGGGGCCGACTCCGTTGCAGCCCTACCGTGAGCTGCGGCGGCTGTGGGGAAAGAGCACCGTTTCCCCGGAGGGGGCGACCGTTCTCTACCGGCTCGCACCCTCGGTCGTTGGCGCGGCCATCATGGCCGCTGCTCTCGTGGTACCTGTGGCGGCAGTTGCTCCGAGCTGGGGCATTGGCCACGATGCGCTCCTGCTCGTCGGGCTGCTCGCGCTGGCGCGGTTTGCGGTTGCTGCCGCCGCCTGGGACGTGGGTACCGGCTTCTCTCTGATTGGTGCGAGCCGCGATCTCACCCTGTCGGTCTTCGTCGAGGCGACGCTCGTGCTCTCGCTCGCCGTCGCCGCGCTCCTCGCAGCAACGACCGACCTCCGCGGCATCGTCGCGGCCACTGCGGGCACGGATGTCTGGACGAGCCCGGCACTTGCACTCGGTGCGCTCGCGTTTGCGCTCGTCGCCGTCGCCGAGACGGGCCGGCAGCCGATCGACAGTCCCGATACGCACCTCGAGCTGACGATGATCCACGAGGGCCCGCTGCTCGAGTACGCCGGGCGCGACCTCGCCTATCTGCAGTGGGCCGCGGCTGTCCGCCACTGGCTCGTGCTCGTGCTCGCTGCTCAGGTCTTCCTGCCTCATCCGCGCGAGGTGTGGCTCCAGCTCGCGCTCCTGCCCGTCGTGCTGATCGTGCTCTGCGCGGCGTTCGCGCTCGTCGAAACGCTTGTCGCGAAGATGCGCGTCCTGCTCGTGCCGCGGCTTCTCGCTGCCGGCGCGATCTCAGCGCTGCTCGGTATCGCCTCCTGGCTCGTGAGCTCGTCGTGAGTGGGGCGGTCGTCTGGACGCTGGTCGCGCTTGGGCTCGCCGTCCTCGTTGTCCGCCGCCGCTCGCTCGCAGTTGCGCTTGTGACCGCGCAAGCGCTCGTCCTGGTCGGCGTTGCGCTCGACGAGGCGGAGAGCAGCGGCGCCGTCATCGCGGCCGGCGCGCTCGCGGTTCGCGCGCTGGTACTAGCCGGGCTCTTCCTGCTGCTCGTCTCGCGCACGCGCGCGGTGCGACCGGTACGGGCGCGAGTGGCGCCGCTGGCGCGCGCCGGAATCGCCGTCGGCTTTGCCCTGGCTTTGACCTGGCTCGTGCCGGCGATCGGACTTGTCTCGCGCGATGCCGAGCGCGGGGTGCTCGCGCTCGTCGCCTTCGGCATCGCCACGGCGGCGCTCCGGCGCGCGACGCTGTTCCAGATCATCGGCATCGTCCTCGTCGAGAACGCACTCGCGCTTGCGGCGCTCCAGGTGCCCGGCGGTGCGTCGGTCGCGATCGAGCTCGGCGTTGCCCTCGACCTGATGCTCGTCGCCGTGGTCGCCGTCGTCTTCTACGAGCGGATCTTCGCGGAGTTCGGCACCGCCGACAGCGCGGCCCTGAGAGCTCTCCGTGACTAGTCGCGAGCTCCTCGCGCTGGCCCTGATCGCCCTCCCGGCGCTCGTCGCGGTGCTCTTCCTACTCGCTCCGAGAAGCCTAGTGACGGGGCTCGCCCGCCTCGCCGCGATGCCGACCGCGGCGCTCGCGCTGGCGCTGACCGTTCTCGCCCTGCGCGCCTCCGGCGATCCTGTCATCGGCGACTGGCTCGTCGTCGACGTCGCCGGCGGACTTCTCGTTGGCGTGATCGGCCTCGTCGGGCTCGCCAGTCTGCTCGTCTCACCGGTCTACCTCGATGCGAGCAGCGATTCGCTCGTCGCGCCCGAGCGCCGGGAGCAGATGTACTACGCCTCGCTCTATCTCTTCTGGGCAATCCTGCTGGCAGTGCCGCTCGTCGGCAACCTGGGCGCAGCCTGGCTCCTCGTCGAGGCGACGACCGCCGCGTCGGCACTGCTCGTCGGCTTCAGCGGCCACGCGCGCGCGCTCGAGGCGGGCTGGAAGTACCTCGTCCTGACCTCGCTCGGGCTCGGCGTCGCGCTGCTCGGCGTCGTGATGCTCGCGGCCGGCATCCCCGAGGGCGGTCTCGGCGGGCTTTCCTGGCAGGCCCTTTCGACCTACTCCGGTGGCAGCCAGATTGCCCTGATCGCCTATCTGCTCCTGCTCGCGGGGCTTGCGGCGAAGATCGGCTGGGCGCCCGTGCACAACTGGCTGCCGGATGCCCACTCGGAGGCGCCGCCGCCAGTCTCCGCGCTTCTCTCCGCCGCTCTCCTGCCCACCGTGCTTCTCATCGCCTGGCGCTCCCAGCACGCACTCGCACCGGTCGTCGGCGAGCACACGACGCAGACCGTCCTGATCGCCTTCGGCCTCGCCTCGCTTGCGGTCGCGGTGCCGTTCCTCTGGCGCTCCCTGCCCTGGAAGCGCCTGCTCGCCTACTCCAGCCTCGAGCACATGGGCGTGATCGCGCTCGGGATCGGATTCGGCACATCGCTCGCCCTTGCCGGCGTCGCCATCCACATCGTCGCTCACGCGGTCGCCAAGGCGCTTGGCTTCTACGCGGCGACGCCGCTCCTCAGCCACGAGCCGCGCGCGGGCGAGCACGCCGTCACCGGCATCGGTCGCAGCACGCCCGCACTCGGGGTGTCGATGGGGCTCTCGCTTGCCGCCCTTTCCGGCCTACCGCCCTCGCCACTCTTCGTCAGCGAGGTGTTGATCGTCGCCGGTGGCTTCCAGGCAGGGCACCCCTGGGCTGCCAGCGCGACCGCGCTCCTGCTCGCGCTCGGCTTCCTCGGCCTCGCCCATGCCCTGATCGAGACCACCGCCGGCGACAGCCCTCCGCGCGGGCGCGGGCCGGTCGCCGGCCTGCGCGGCGTGACAGCACTCACCTGCGTTTCCGTCGTCCTGATGCTGGGCCTCGCCGCGGCTGCGGTCGCGCTTCCCGGGTCGGAGCTCGCGGACGCTCTCGTCCGAGGTCTCTCGTGACGATTCCGGCCGCGTTCGCGTCCTACCGGGAGCGGGTCGGCGCGGCACTCGCCGATGGCGCGCGCTTCGCCGGCCTGCACGGGACCTCGGACGGAGCGCTCGTCCGCACGCTGCTCGCCGATCCAGACGGGACCACGCGCGTGGAGACCGTCGCCGCCAAGGAGGGCGTGGTCCCCTCGATCGTCGACATCGCTCCCGCGGCCGGCTGGGACGAGCGCGAAGCCCACGACCTGCAGGGAGTCCGCTTCGCCGGACACGAGCCACTCCGACCGCTCGTCAGCCACGACCCGGCGCTCGAGCGCTGGGTGCCGGTCCGCGGCGACGACGTCTACCAGCTCGCCGTCGGACCGATCCACGCCGGGATCATCGAGTCCGGGCACTTTCGCTTCCATCTCGTCGGCGACCGCATCCTCCACCTCGACGCGCAGCTCTTCTACAAGCACCGCGGCCTCGAGCGCGCCGCCGAAGGGAAGACACTCCACGAAGGGCTCGCCTACGCATCGCGGGCCTGCGCCGCCTGCAGCGTCGCGAACGGCGTCGCCTACGCGAGCACCTGCGAGCAGGCGCTCGGACTTGTGCCGACCGCCGAGCTCCGTCGCGCCCGCACGATCCTGCTCGAGCTCGAGCGGACGTGGAGCCACCTGAACGACATCGCTGCGATCTGCGCCGGCGTCAGTCTCGCCGCCGGCAACAACAGGTTCGCAGCGCTCACAGAGCGCGCGCGTCGGCTGAACGCCGCCCTCACCGGACACCGCTTCCTCTTCCACACGGTCCGCGTTGGCGGTAGCGAGCTCGCGCTCGACCCGGATCAGATCTGGGCTGCACGTGAAGAGCTCGCCTCCATCAACGCGGCCGCGCTCCGCGGCTGGCGCGAGCTCCTCTTCAACACCTCCTTCCAGGATCGCCTCCCCGACATCGGCGTCGTCACCGCCACCCACGCCGAGCGGCTGGGCGCCGTCGGCCCCGGCGCCCGGGCGGCCGGGCTCACCCAGGACCTGCGCGCGAACAGCCCGCACCTCGCCTACGAGGGCTTCTCCGCCGTTGTTCCGGAGCGGGCCGCCGGCGACGTGCAGGCCCGGTTCGAGCAGCGTGCGCTCGAGCTCTGGCAGACGTTCGCGATCCTCGACGAGCTGCTCGACCACCCGATCCAGCCAGCCTCGGCCGAGCCGAGTGGGGACGAGCAACCGATCGGCGTCGGCCGGGTCGAAAGCCCACGCGGCGCGACCAGTTGCATCGTCGAACGGGGCGACCGGATCGAACGCCTCCGCCTACGCACCGGCTCCTACGCCAACTGGCCGGTCGTCGCCCACGCCGCAACCGACAACCTGCTCCCCGACTTCCCGCTCATCAACAAGAGCTTCGAGCTCTGCTACGCCTGCGTGGACCGCTGATGCTCACGCTGCTCCGCGACCTCCGCCGCCTCCGCAAGACCATCGACCTACCGCAGGCGAGCCGAGGCCGCAGCCTCGCAATCCGCCACGTCGACGCCGGCTCCTGCAACGGCTGCGAACACGAGCTCACCCAGCTCTCGAACCCCTACTACGACCTGCAGCGTTTCGGCCTCGGCATCGTCGCCTCCCCCCGCCACGCAGACGTGCTCCTGGTGGCAGGCGCCGTGACAACTCGCATGCGCGAACCGCTCCTGATCGCCTACGCCGCCATGCCCGAGCCACGTCGCGTCGTCGCGCTCGGCGACTGCGCACTCGGCTGCAACCTCCTCGGCAGCGCGGAGGATCTGATCGGGCCCGTCGAGGCGATCGTCCCCATCGACCTCCGCATCCCCGGCTGCCCACCCACGCCCGAAGCGATCGCCGAAGCGCTCCTCGGCCTCATCGACCGAGGATCGGCCGCGACGCCGACAAACGGCCCCATCCTCGTCGACGTCGGGCGCTAACTGACGCGCGAGTACGGCTCCCGCGTGCGCGGTCGGTGTAGCTGTGCCGCCTCTCCGCCCGGCACTGTCGGCACGGTCGGCACTGCGGGAGTCACCGTGACGAGTGGGCAACGAGCGCCCTAACAGAGCTCGCGACCGACCTGACGAGACGCTGACTGACCAGAAGGACACGGCGAACGCGAGCGTTTGTTTAGCGACCGCGATCCCGGCGGCTGCCACCGGCACGACAACCAATCCGATGACCAGCCGAAGCACACACCGGCGAGGCCGGTGAAAACGATGCGACACCGGATGCGAACCCGTCGACACGGGCGAACCTCCACCCAGACCATCCCTGAACTCCCGCGATGCGCAATCGGTTCCGTCTTCTCTCTGGTAGGCATCTTTACGGGCACGTCGATCAGCCTCCCTTCACCTGAGACTCCTCTCAGGCGAGCGCCTTAGCTGTCCCGCGATCTCCTCGGCCCAGCGATGGATTTCGTCCCAGTCGCGGTGGTCGCCCTCGCTCGCGTGCGCACCCGCACGGCAGCTCTCTCGAGCAGGCCGAGCTTGCTCGTGTCCAGCCTGCCGGCGAAGAGCTTGTGCTCACGCGCCTGCGTCGTCTCGACCAGCCTCTCGACGAGACCAGGTCGAAGCGCGTCCGGGTCGTCAGCGACGGGTGGCTCTCCGACGATGGAGCCGCTGGCAAAGAGCCACGTCGGGCGCTGGGCGAGCTCGGCGGCGTGGGTGTCGAGGAAGCGACGGGCGTTCTTGAGCCAGTTGCCCAGATAGATCCCGCTTCCGACCACATAGGCCTCGTAGCTGGAGAGGTCAGTGACGTCATCGATGTCGAGAAGCTCGGTCGGAACACTGTGCTCGTCGAACACGCACGCGATCTCCTTGGCGATCTCGCGCGTTGCGCCGTGCTTACTTGCTGTCGTGACGAGAACTGTCATCTCCTGTCCTTTCGGTCGATCGTCGCCTCCGTCACGTCGGCAGCGCGAGGTTGCGGTGCCGCAGGGACGCCAGACCGGCGGCGACGAGCGCCGCCGCGATCACGATCAGGCTGACGACCGGCACGGCAGCGAGATCGGCGGCCGGCAGCTTGGGCGTGTGGGTGAACGGCGAGACGTCTTGCGCCCAGGCCGGCAGCTGCAGTGTGGCGGCGCCGAACAGCGGCCCGAGCAGGACCGCACCCAGGAGCACAGCCCAGGAGAGTGCGCTGACCGCTCGTGGCAGCAACCCGGTGAGGGCGATGACCACGCCGGCGACCAGCAGGACGGCCGGGAGCTGGACGAGGCCGGCCCCGATCAGTGCACGCAGCTCGGCCGGGACATCGCCCCGGACGGCGCCGGCAGCAAGGCCCATGCTCGCTGCGAAGACGAGAAGCAGGAGGAGCGCACCCAGCCCGGCGTTGAGGAGGTGACTCAACAGCCAGCGCGGTCGGCTCACCGAGGTAGCGAGAACGGCCTCGAGCCGGCCGTCTGCCTCCTCGGCGCGCATCCGGAGCAGAATCTGCACCGTGTAGATCGCGACGGCCATCCCGGCCATCTCGACCACCGAGGCCTGGTAGGCGTCGAGTACGTGCTCGGAGCCGCCCATGCGCGCATACCAGTCCGCGGCCGCGCCCTCGAGATCTTTCATCTCGTTGATGATCGCGCCGAAGACGAGGCCGAATCCGGCCATAGCCACGGTCCATCCGAGCAGCGCACTCCGCTGCAGCCGCCAGACGAGCCCAAACGGGCTGAGGAGCCGCGGCGATGCCTCCGCCTCTCCGCGCCGCGCCGCAAGCATGCCGCTTCCGACGTCGCGCCTGGTCGAGAGCATGCTTGCGGCGCCGGCGAGCACGACGAAGGCGAGCAAGAACAGGGCGAGCGGCCACCAACTATCGCCGCCGAAGAGGCGCATCTGCTGCCCCCAGCCCAGGGGGGAGAGCCACGCGGGCCAGCCGCTCACAAGACGCAAGCCGCTCGCGTCGGCATGGCCGAGCATGTTCCCGACGCCGCTCACGACGAAGGCGAGACCGAGGA
>Ga0126307_10002810_pt1 | contig 11805 bp, 9 predicted proteins | sample Plot28_FD_89955 | JGI IMG/M metagenome (GOLD analysis project Ga0126307, IMG submission 89955) | Serpentine soil microbial communities from UC McLaughlin Reserve, CA, USA - Plot28 | ecosystem: Environmental > Terrestrial > Soil > Grasslands | place: USA: UC McLaughlin Reserve, Lake County...
CTCAAGCAGACTAGGAAGGACCCGTGGCAGGAGATAGTCGAGCGGGTCAACGTGGGGGAGCAGATCCAGGGGAGGGTAACCAAGCTCGTCTCCTTCGGGGCCTTCGTCGAGGTCGCCGAGGGCGTCGAAGGGCTCATCCACATCTCCGAGCTCGCCGACCACCACGTGGAGACGCCCGATGAGATCGTACGCTCCGGCGACGAGGTGGACGCCCGCATCATCGACGTGGACGCCCGCCGTCGCAGGCTCTCCTTGAGCCTTCGCCCCAAGCGCGAGGACCGCGAGGAGCGTCCCCGCCGCGAGGAGCAGCGCCCCAGGCGCGAGCCCGAGCAGCGCGGCACCTCCGATCGCAGGAGCAGCAGCGAGGGCAGCGGCCTCCGCACTGGGGCCTTCGACGCCCTGGCCGACCTCGACCTCGAGGAGAAATAGCAAAAGGCTTCTCACGGAGGAGGTCCATGAGCGGGCCGGTGACCATCGCCGTCACCGGCCCCTTCGCGTCGGGCAAGAGCACCCTGCTCCGATTGTTGGGGGAGTTGCCGGAAGCACAGACGGCCTCGGCCGATGAGATCGTGCACCACCTGTTGAAGAACGATAGCAAGACGATCTCCAGGGTCGTCGAGCGCTTCGGCGAAGCTGTCAGGGGATCTGATGGCATAGACCGAAAGGTCCTCGGCCGCAAGGTGTTCGGCGACGCCGGGGCGCTGCGGGACCTGGAAGAGATTCTTCACCCCCTCGTCCGCGAAGAGACGGACCGGCGCATCGAGGCTTCGGAGGCCGAGATATTCGTAGTGGAAATACCCCTACTGTTCGAGACGGGGCGGGAGGAGGACTTCGATTACACGGTAGCCGTCCTGGTACCGGAGGTGAGGCGCAGAACGTGGGTGGAGGAGCGGGGCGTCGATGATGCCGCCCTGGAGGCCATAGAATCGCGGCAGTACACTGGTGAGGAGAAGGCCGGCCGGGCCGACCTCGTCGTACAAAACGACGGCGACCTGGATAGACTAAGGGAGCAGGCTGAAGGCATCGGTCGCAAGATTTTGCGGGAGGGGGGACGCCACGACCACCTACCATAAGCGGCGCAGGTACGGCAGGTCGCGGGTCCGCAGGCGCCGCGGCATTCTCCTGTTGATGGTGCTCGTCGCGATCCTTGCCATCCTGCCCTTTGCCCTGCGTGTCCCCGACGCCCTCATGCGTACCATATATCCCCTGCGCTACGAAGAGATCATCCGCGAGGCCAGCGAGGAGAACGACCTGGAGCCAGCTTTCGTTGCGGCCGTGATCTACACCGAGAGCCGCTTCCGGCCCGGCGTGGAGTCGCACCAGGACGCCTACGGGCTCATGCAACTGCTCCCCCAATCGGCGCACTTTATCCAGCGCAAGAGCGGCATAGAAGGCGACTATCGCGACCCCAAGGTCAACATAAGACTGGGAACGTGGTTCCTCGGCTACCTGAACGACAGGTACGACGGCGACGAGCGGCTCATGCTCGCCGCGTACAACTCGGGAGAAGGAAGCGTTGAAGCCTGGACCTCCGACGAGGGCTTCGACATCAAGAAAGATATCCCCTACAAAGAGACGCGCCAATACGTGGACCGCGCCCTCGAGGCACAAAAGACCTACCGGGACCTCTACGGCAAGAACTTGGAACGAGATCCCGGCTGACCCGGATTACGCACCCTCCTAACTTCGATCTGCTTGCGTCGCGGGTAATCTCGCGCCAATATTTACATTCGTCTTGATGCATGAAGAGACAAGGGAGAGAACTTGACGGATTCCGGACGACCGGCGCAGCAGCATGGTGTGCGCGGGGCGACTCACGCCCAAAGGATCGACCTGCCAGTGCTGTTACGGTGGATGTGGACGTTCTCCTAGGGCACACCAACGGTAGCGCGCCGTGATCGACGCCCTCGCGCGGATCCCTCTGTTCGAGGGTCTGCCTCGCTCGGAACTCTCCCGTCTGCTCGGTTACCTCCACGAGAAGCCCTTCCCTGCCGGGACAAATCTCCCTGTCGGCGTGCAGCCGGGCGAGGCTGCGGCTGTGCGCCGGATCGACCGAGAAAAAGCCAGGGTTCGCGGTACAATCAGGTAGTATGTTTCAGAGGCTTGACGCTTCACGATCCACGAGAGATCCCGAGGTTTTTGCATGGAGAATTCGACGCGGAGCGGGTTCCGGGTAAACAGCGAATACCAGCCGACCGGCGACCAGCCGCAGGCTATCGAACAACTCGCCTCGGGGCTCGACGCGGGCTTGAAGGCGCAGACCTTGCTCGGCGTTACGGGGTCGGGGAAGACGCACACGATGGCGCGCGTGATCGAGCGGGCCGGCAGGCCCGCGCTCGTCATCGCGCACAACAAGACGCTCGCTGCCCAGCTCGCCAGCGAGTTCGCCGAGTTCTTCCCCAACAACGCCGTCGAGTACTTCGTCAGCTACTACGACTACTACCAGCCCGAGGCCTACGTCCCGCGCACCGACACCTTCATCGAGAAGGACGCCCAGATCAACGAGGACATAGACAGGCTACGCCACTCCGCGACGAGTAGCCTGTTCACCCGACGCGACGTCATAGTCGTCGCGAGCGTCTCGGCCATCTACGGTCTCGGTAGCCCGGAAGAGTACCGCTCGAAGATAGTTTTGCTGGAGCAGGGGGGCTTCTACGACCTCGATGATGTCTTGCGGGACCTCGTCAAGATCCAGTACACCAGGAACGACTTCCAGCTCAACCGGGGCAACTTCAGGGTGAGGGGGGACGTGCTGGAGGTACATCCCGCCTACCAGGATACGATCTACCGCATCTCCTTTTTCGGTGATGAGGTCGAGAACATGACCGAGGCCGACCCGCTGACGGGCGAGATCCTGCGCGAGCACGACGTTTTGACCGTCTACCCGGCGACCCACTTCGTCACCGGCGAGGACAGGCTCGCTGTGGCCGTAAGGAACATCGAGGCGGAGCTGGAAGTACGGCTCGGCGAACTGGAAGGCGAGGGCAAGGTCCTTGAGGCGTACCGGCTCAAGCAGCGCACCCAGTACGACCTGGAGATGATGCGCGAGCTCGGGTACACCTCCGGTATCGAGAACTACTCGCGCCACCTCGACGGCCGGCCTGCAGGCTCGACGCCTTACACGCTGCTCGACTACTTCCCCGACGACTACCTGACGTTCATCGACGAGTCGCACATAACGCTGCCCCAGGTCAGGGGGATGTACAACGGCGACCGTAGCAGGAAGACGACGCTCGTCGAGTTCGGCTTCAGGCTGCCCAGCGCCCTGGACAACAGGCCGCTCATGTGGGACGAGTTCTTGCTCAAGACGAATCAGATGGTCTTCGTTTCGGCCACGCCGGGGCCTTATGAGCTGGAGAACTCCGGGCAGATAGTGGAGCAGATCATCCGCCCGACCGGCCTGGTGGACCCCGAGGTCGAGGTGCGTCCGACGAAGAACCAGATCGACGACCTCCTCAACGAGGTCGCCAAGCGCGTCGAGCACGGCGAGCGAGTCCTCATCACCACGCTCACCATAAAGATGTCAGAGGATTTGACGGACTACCTCCTGGAGCACAACGTCAAGGCGCGCTACATGCACTCCAACATAGAGACGCTGGACCGCATCCAGATCATCCGCGGCCTGCGTACCGGCGAGTTCGACGTGCTAGTCGGCATCAACCTGCTCCGTGAGGGTTTGGATCTCCCCGAGGTCACGCTCGTCGCCATACTCGACGCGGACAAGGAAGGCTTTTTGCGCGGGGAGCGGGCGCTCATCCAGACCATAGGGCGGGCCGCTCGCAACGTAAACGGGCGGGTCATCATGTACGCCGACAAGGAGACCGACGCCATGCGCGTCGCCATTGGCGAGACGAATCGGCGGCGTGAGATCCAGGCTTCGTATAACGAGCAGCACGGCATCGAGCCACGCACCATCACCAAGGGCGTCTCCGACATCCTCATCGCCGCCGAAGCGAAAGGTCTCTACAAAGCGGGCAAGAAGAGCGGCCGCGAGGCCCCGAGAGATCCGGACGAGCTGCGCACCCTCATCGCCGACCTCGAGGCCGAGATGCTCGAGGCCGCCGAGGACCTCAAGTTCGAGTACGCCGCCAAACTGAGGGATGAGATCAAAGACCTCGAGCGGCAGCTACAGGAGGTAGCTTCGTAGGACAACCTACCTTACGCGCGGTGGCGCCCGCTTGGTCAGGCCGCCGTCTGCCCGAACGCGAGGGTTGCGGAGGAGGAACAGGCCGTAGACCACGAAGCCGACGGTGCTCAGGAGTATGACGAGGCGGAAGGCCAAGGTGCCAAGCGTGGCGACGCTCATGGCGAAGGCGAAGGCTGAGTGGACCAGGATGACGGGCCAGATGGAGGTGGTGCGCCAGCGGAGCGCGCCGTAGGTGAAGCCGCCGCAGAAGGTCAGGGCGGTGAGGCGGACGGCTTCGGGCCAGGGACCGTCCGTGGCCGTCCTGCCGAGGACGAGCAGGCCAGCGAGCAGGGAGGTTAGGATCACGGCCAGCACCGTGCCCTCCGGCGCGAGCGCCCGCCACATCAGACCGCGGAAGATCAACTCCTCCCCGAAGGTGGCGACGAGCACCGCGAGGAACGCCGAGACCAGGGATGTGGGCCCGGCGAAGGCGCCGCCGGACAGGGCCAGCGCGCTGACGAACAGCGGGAAAAAGAGCAGCCGCACGTTCCGCCACCGCGAGGGCCGCGTGAAGCCGGCATCGCCCCACCACCCGGCCCACGCGAGCAGCGCGAGGCCGAGCAGGATCGCCACGGCCCAGAAAAGGGTGTCGGGGCTTCTCAGATCGGAGAGGATCAGGCGCAGCCCGGTAGGCGGCTCGAAGGCCTTCTGCGGCAGCTTCGCGATGTTGCCCACCGGCGTCCTCGGCAGAACGGCCCTGCACGCGAACGTGACCCCGAACAGGGCCAGTGTGACCAGCGCGCAGAACACGTAGGGATGGCGGCCGGCGAAACGCCTCATGTTCTCAGAGCTTCTCCTTGAGGCCGCTGAGGATCAGGTCGAGCCCGAACTCGAACTCGACGTCGTGATCTACGTCCTCCAACCGGCCGTCGAGCTCGTGGATGTGGGGGAAGTCGTCCCGTGGCAGCGTGGAGGCGCCGAGACGGCCACCCGCGGGCTCCATGGCGAAACCCCGGATCTCGGCCATCGCGTACCCCGACGCATAGCTGGAGAGCACGCGGAAAGCATAGAGGGCTGTCTCGGGCTCGAAGCCCGCCTCCCCAAGCGTCCTGAGGAACTCCTCGACGAGCCAGACCCCATCCATCGTGTCCGGCGGACGGACCACGAGCAACGGAAAGACGTTGGGATGCTCGTGCGCCAGCCGCCGAAAGGCCCGGTAAGCCTCCCTTACCCGCCTCTCCCAACCCTCGCTCTCGGGCGGTACTCTTAGCTCGCCGAGCAAGACCTCAACCATCCCATCGAGCAAGGCGTCCTTGTTCGGCACGTGGTTGTACAGCGACATGGCCTCGACCCCGAGCTCCGCCCCGAGCTTGCGCATCGAAAGCGCATCTAAACCCTCCCGATCCACCAGCCGCACCGCCGCCTCCAGTATCCGCCGCCGGCTCAAAGGTTGCCGCTTTACAACCGCCATCCAAAACCTCCCTCGCCAGAACCCTTGACAGCTTACAGCATAAGCAGTAGACTTACAGTGTAAGCCTACTGTGCAGGTCGAGAACGAAGCGGGGTGGAGAGATGAGGGTAGGGAAGAAGGATCTTCGCTGGGCGGCATCTGAGGGTGTGATCTCGGCTGGTCAGGCGGAGGATCTGTGGCGGGCACTCGAGGAGCGCAACGCGAACCGCCCGCGCTTCGACCTTCCGCACGTGGCCTACTACTTCGGGGCCCTGGTCGTCATCAGCGCCATGACCTGGTTCATGACTTTGGGTTGGGAGAGGTTCGGCGGCGGGGGGATACTCGCGATCTCGCTTTCTTATATGTCGGGCTTCGTAGTCGTCGGCGCTCTGTTGTGGCGCGAGAAGGGACTGAGGGTTCCTGGCGGGCTCCTCATCACGGCGGCCGTGTGCATGACGCCGCTGGCCGTCTACGGTTTCGAGACGATGACGGGGGCATGGTTGCGGGGGACGCCTGGCGAGTACGGGGGCTTCTACGACTACATAAAGGGCGTATGGTTTCCCATGGAGGTAGCCACCGTCGCCACCGGCCTCCTCGCCCTGAGGTTCTTCCGGTTTCCTTTCATCACCGCGCCCGTCGCCTTCGCGCTGTGGTTCATGTCCATGGACCTCACGCCGCTCATCTACGGCGAGTACTACTACGAGGCGCAGGGCTACCAGGTGGTATCGCTCGTCTTCGGGCTCGTCGTGCTGGTGGCAGCGTACCTGGTGGACCGGCGTACGGAGGAGGACTTCGCGTTCTGGGGCTACCTCTTCGGGATGTTCGCCTTCTGGGGCGGCCTCACCCTGCTGGAGGGCGGAAGCGAGCTCGATTGGTTTCTCTACGGCCTCATCAACGCCGGCCTCATATTAGTCTCCGTGCTGTTGCAGCGGCGCGTGTTCATCGTGTTCGGTGCCGCCGGCGTGTTCGGGTACGTGGGGCACCTGGCGTGGGAGATCTTCGAAAATTCCCTCCTCTTCCCGTTCGTGCTCTCGGCGGTCGGGCTCGCCATCATAGCCCTCGGCATCCTCTACGCGAAAAACCGCGACAGGATAGAGGGCGCCGTGGTGCGCGCGATCCCGACCGGCATCCGGCGCCTGCTCCCGATAGAACGTGAAGCGCACTAGAAGAGCGTGAGAAAACCTGGGGCACACGGAGACCCGTTGCCAACGGTAGTGAGGTTACGCTGGTGGGGCGCATCAGGACGACTGGCTGAAATGCTGACGAGCCGCCGAGCAAAGCGAAGGCGGCGTGCTGACAAGCCCGCGAAGCGGGCGTGCTGACACGCTACTCGTAGAGGCCGGCCCTCTGTTTTTGCCGTTCGAAGGTGTTTTTGATCCTGCGGGCGTCGGGGAGGGCCATGCGGTTTAGTTGGTAGACGCGGCCCTTGTTGGTCTCTATCGTGAGGGTGACGTTGACCAGGCCCTTGACGCCGATTGCCGCTACGTCGCGCAGGCCGATGCTCTCTATGTTCTGGGACTGCCAGCCGGTCTTGATGTCGATGCGGTTCCCGTAGACGGCTATGATGGTGTTGTTGTGGCCTGTGGCCTGAGTTATGGGTCCTTCCAAGCTTCCCTCCGTGCTGGTCAGCGTAAGAATACAGGACCGCGTTGTAGATTTTGGGTGGACGCAAAAAACACCGGCCGGAGGGGATCCGGCCGGTGTCGCTCTTGCGTTTTCTAGGTTGTGCCCTTGGGAACGCCTTCCATGGGATCAGGAACCTGCCTGCTCCCGTTGCCGTTCTGGTAGTCGGTGGCGACGAGGTCGGGGTAGCCGAAGACCCCGTGCTCGTGGATGTCGAGGCCGTCGAGCTCTTGCTCGGGCTTGACCCTGATGCCGATGGTCGCCTTGAGCGCGGCGAAGACCGCGAGCGAGGCGAGGAACACGAAGCCGCCCGCCGCGACGATGCCAAGAGCCTGGATGCCGAGCTGGTAGAGGCCGCCGCCGTAGAACAGGCCGGGCTCGCCGACCGCCGCGAGGGCAGGCGTGGTGAACAGGCCGCAGGAGAGCGTGCCCCAGACGCCGCCCATGCCGTGGGCGGCGATCGCGCCGAGCGGGTCGTCCACCCCGATCCTGTCCACGTAGACGAGGGTCGCGTACATGATGATGCCGGCGACGAAGCCGATGACGATAGAGGCCCAGGGCGCGACGAACGCGCAGGGCGCGGTGATGGCGACGAGGGCGGCGATGGCGCCGTTGCCGCCCATCCCCACGTCCACGTTGCGCCTGTACACGTAGCTCATCCCCATCGCGCCGAGCACGCCTGCCGCCGCAGCCAGGTTCGTTGTGAGGGCGATGTCCGCGATGTCCGGGATGGCCGCCATGGTCGAGCCCGGGTTGAAACCCCACCAGCCGATCCAGAGTATCAGCACGCCGAGCACGGCGAGCGGCATGTTGTGCCCAGGGATGGTAACCGGCCTTCCGTCGTCGTCGTACTTGCCGAGACGGGGGCCGAGGAGCAGGGTGCCGGCGAGGGCCGCCATGGCTCCGGAGAGATGGACCACCGTAGAGCCGGCGAAGTCCTGCATGCCGAGCTCGGTCAGCCAACCGCCGCCCCAGATCCAATGCCCCACCATCGGGTAGATGAGGCCGGCAAACACCACCGCGAAGACCACGTAGACGGCGAACCTGGTCCGCTCCAGCATGGTCCCCCACACGATGGCCAACGAGACGGCGCAGAAGGCGACCTGGAACAGGAACTTGGCCGAGAGCGGCACCTGCGTCCACGAGAGCCCCGCGTACACCTCATTGACCTGCCCCGACGGAACGGCGAGAAACCAGCCCTCGGTACCGACGAGCGCGTTGCCCGTCCCGAAGGCCAGCGCGAACCCGAAGGCCCAGAAAAGGAGCGCCGCAATCGCCAGGTTGACCAGGATCTTCGCGACGACGCTACCGACGTTCTTCATCCGCGAGAACCCGACCTCGAGCATCGCGAATCCAGCCTGCATAAACAGCACCAGACACGCCGTCACGATCACCCACATCGTGTCCATCGCCAGCGAAAGCTCCGCCGTGGAAGGACCCTTCTGGGCAAAAGCCATACCGGGTAACACGAGCACCAACATCAAAACTGCCGCCGATAATAACGCAAGCCTCCGCAAAAGTTTCCTCCTCATACAGGGGGTATATTCTCTTGGAACATAGTCTAGGCATCCGCCCCAGAAGGGTCTTTAGCCATGTGTATAAAGATGGGTTGTTGAGGAGGTGCCGTTGTTGCGCGGCTTGTACAAGGAAGGTTTCAGGTCCTGGTGTGTCGAGAGAACGACCTCACGGCGTTTGCGTGCCACGGGAGCTGCCTTGGCGCCGCAGGTCGGGCGCTGGGAGCAAACCTGTAGCCTGATGCCTACCTGTCCGAGAAGCTCGATGGCCTTTCGGGGACGCGTCCCAACAGTTGCATCGCTTTTATGCCCAACGTGAGTCGTTCGCGGTCGGCGCTCTTGTCCACGTCCAGGCCGGTTAGCTCGCCCACGCGGTCGAGGCGGTAGCGGATGGTGTGGCGGTGGGCGAAGAGGTCGCCGGCTGTTCTTACGGTCGAGGCGTCGTTGGCGAGGTAGGTCATGAGGGTCTGCACCAGCTCCGTGCCGTAGCGGGAGTCGTAGTGGACTACGGGCTCCAACGTCTCGCCGTAGAAGGCCTCCAACTCTTCGGGGTTCTCCTGCAGTACCCTGAAGAGGAGCTTGTAGGTGCCCGTCTGTGCGAAGGTCGAGACGGAGGAAGGGCCGTGGATGCGGTGCCCGATCTCCAGCGCCACCCCCGCCTCGAGGTAGGCCTCGGCAAGCTGCGCCGGGTCCTTCTTGTAGCCCCCGATGCCGGCGGAGACGGTAAGATCCGGCAGAAGTCCCTTGACGTAGCGCTGTATCCCTTTGGCCAAAAGCTGCGCCTTCTCCGCGAGCTCGTCTGGGCCTTCTCCTTCTGAGGTGCCGAGGAAGAGGATGACGTTGTCCGAACGTGGGCCGAGGAGGAAGTTGGAGAAGTGCTGGCGGGTCTGCAGGCGCACCGCGTCGGCGAGGCGCCGCTTGAGCTCCTGGACTACCGGTTCCTTCGGCTTGCGGCGCTCCAAATAACGGGCGAAGTCGTCTATATCGACGACCACCACCAAGGCTCCTTCGGCGAGGTCGGCGCCGAGGTAGCGGGCCCGCTGCAAGAGTAGCTCGACCGAGCCGTAGTGGCCGCCCACGAGGTCGTCTACGAAGTCCCCCCTGAAGCCCAGCTCGGTCTCGAAGCGTATGCGCTCCTTGCCGAGCTCCGCTTCGAGGACGAGCCTGGCCCAGTACAGGAGCACCACGTCCTCCGGTCTCAGGCGGGACCCGTCCAGGTCGATCCAGAGGTACCCCGCCGGTGCTCTACCACCGATGGGCGTCCAGAACATCTCGCCTTCGGCGACGCGCCAGCGCTCGATGGGCACGGAGAGGTAGCCGTCGGGGAGCCTGGCGTAGCGGTCGCGGCGCTCCCGGCGCGTCTCGTCGATGCCTTTGCTCTTGGAGGCGCGCAGCCCCTCCTCTTCGAGCGTCGCGTGCAGCCGGTTCTCGCCCGGGGCGTCTCCGGAACCGGCGATCAAACGCCCCACAGGATCCTCTATGACCACGTGGCGCCCGAGCATGCCGGAGATCTTGTCTGCCAGCTCCTTGACCGTGGTCTCGACGCCGGCGCTTTCGAGAAGGTCCCGGCCAGCACCGTGGGAGAGTGTCAGCAGCCCGTCGTCCCGGGAGAATACCTCGAAGAGTCGGCGGAGCGGCACCCCGGGGGCCAGTACGAAAAGGCCGAGCCCGAGCTCGGCGGCCCGCGCCACGTCTTCCGGCTGCGGCTCGCCTTCCAGGCGCCAGACGACGGCGGGGGAGCCGGCGGAGGCGACGGTTTTCAAGAAGTCCTCGTCCAGGGTCTCCCTGGCGGTAACGGCCGCTTCGTCGGCGGAGATCCAGGCCTTCATGGGCTCGTCTACAGCGAGCCCGCGCACCCGTCTGGAGGCGTCACCGGGATTCGGGCAGTCCGCCCCCAATTCTTCTAGAAGGATGCGGGAGAAGTCCTTCAGGATCACTGCTGGCTCCGTTCGAAACATCGCGTAACCGGCTCGTACCATTTTGAGACCGGGGACCCAAAATGGCAAATCCGGCCAGGGAAGTGGGGCCGTGGGGTGGTAAAATCGGATCCACAAGCAAACTGATTCTTTGGGCTCCCAAAAGGGGGCCGTATACTTGCCGGAGGCGTCGCGAAAAGAGGGGTGAGAAGAGATCGCGGAACAGCAGATCGTCGTGCGTGGGGCGCGCGAACACAACCTGAAGGACATAACCGTAACCCTGCCGCGCGACGTGATGGTCGTCGTGACCGGGCTCTCCGGGAGCGGCAAATCTTCGCTGGCTTTCGATACGATCTACGCTGAAGGACAGCGCCGCTACGTGGAGAGCCTCTCCGCCTACGCGCGGCAGTTTCTGGGCCAGATGGACAAGCCGGACGTGGACCACATCGACGGCCTCTCGCCCGCGGTATCCATAGATCAGAAGACCACCTCGAACAACCCGCGTTCCACGGTGGCGACGGTGACGGAGATCTACGATTATCTACGTTTGCTCTACGCCCGCGCCGGTAGACCGCACTGCCACGTCTGCGGCTTCCCCGTGGCATCCTCGACGCCGCAGCAGATGGTCGAGAAGGTGCTGACGCTGCCCGAGAAGACGCGCTTTCTGGTGCTCGCGCCGGTCGTTCGGGGGCGCAAGGGCGAGTACGGAAAACAGCTCGACGAGTACGCCGAGCAGGGCTTCGCCCGCGTCAGGGTGGACGGAGAGGTGCACGAGCTTCCCGTGGACCTCGGGCTGGACAAGAACTACAGGCACGACATCGAGGTCGTGGTGGACAGGTTGGTGATCCGGGAGGGCATAGAGCGCAGGCTCACCGACTCGGTCGAGACCGCCCTCAAGCTGGCCGAGGGGCTGGTGCAGATCGAGACCGTCGCTGGGGACGGAGAGGGCGAGTCGATGCTGTTCTCCGAGAGCTTTACCTGTACCAATTGCGGGGCTTCCATCGCTGAGATACAGCCGCGCACGTTCTCGTTCAACAGCCCGCACGGGGCCTGCGACCGCTGCGACGGCCTCGGGAGCCGGCTGGAGATAGACCCGGCGCTCGTGGTTCCGAACGAGGATTTGAGCGTGAACGAGGGGGCCGTGGTGCCTTGGGCCAACTCGCAGACCGAGTATCA
>Ga0126307_10002811_pt1 | contig 11804 bp, 14 predicted proteins | sample Plot28_FD_89955 | JGI IMG/M metagenome (GOLD analysis project Ga0126307, IMG submission 89955) | Serpentine soil microbial communities from UC McLaughlin Reserve, CA, USA - Plot28 | ecosystem: Environmental > Terrestrial > Soil > Grasslands | place: USA: UC McLaughlin Reserve, Lake County...
CGCGGACCGTCGTAGGCCACGACCACGGGCTTCCCCCGCAACTCGGGATGCCGGAGCATCTCGATCGAAACGTAGAAGGCGTCCATGTCGACGTGGGCGATCACCTGCGACCGTCCGAGATTAGGCGCCCGCTCCGACGTAGGGCGCTATGTTGAGCGGCGGTGACGAGCGCGGAGGCAAAGAACCTCGAAGCGATCTCCCGGGCGATCGACCAGCACAACTCGAACTGCCCGTTCCCGGCCAGCGAGGTTCGCATGAACCCCTTCGAGTGCGATCGCCTGGGCTGGGAGGAGATCCGCGGCCTGCCCATCGTCCCGGACGCGAACCTCGGCACCGGGGCCTTCCGGATCATCTGCTCACGTGACCAGGAGGGCGAGGGCATCGAGGAGGCCGAGGCACTCGGCATCCCCATCGAGGTGGCGGTGCCGGGCAGCCCCGAGAAGCCACCGGCTTAACCGGCGGCCCTCAGAACCTCATCGCCACCACCGGCTGTAGACTGGCTCCTCGGGTCGAGCATCCGTTCGATCAAAGCAGTGCCCCGCGCTTTCGCAGTCGTTGCCTCCGGGCACCCTCCGCGTTCGCAGTGCACCCACACGGAGGGACCGAAATGGCCACAGGAACCGTGAAGTGGTTCAGCGATGAGAAGGGCTTTGGATTCATCACGCCGGATGACGCCGGTAAAGAGCTGTTCGTGCACCACAGCGCGATCCAGGGCGATGGCTTCAAGTCGTTGGCCGAGGGCGCAAAGGTGAGCTACGACGCCGAGCAGGGTGCCAAGGGCCCGGCGGCCGCAAACGTCCAGGCGCTCTAAGGAGCAGGGAACATGGCCTCAGGCGGCAAGCGGAAGACCACGATGGCGAAGCTCAACCGCGAACGCAAGGTCCGCGAACGTCGGCTTGAGAAGCAGGCCAAGAAGGCTGCGCGGAAGCAGGCGGCCGCAGATGCCCGGGCTGACTCCGCGCCCGGCTAGATCAGCAACATCGCGGCAGACAGAGCCGCTTTCCATGCAAAGCGGCTGTTGAGGGACCGGATCAGTTGAGCGCGGCCGCCAGCCGGCGGCGGTGCTCGCGCGCCAGCGGGTGATCGGCTCCGAGCTCTGTGAAGATCGCGACCATCACCCGACGAAGCAGGTCCTTGCGCTCTGGCTCCTGCTCGGCAGCCAGAACGCTCTGAAGTTTCTCGAGGGCCTGCTCGGGGTCCCCGCCGTCCCAGGCCGAGAAGGCCTCTTGGAGCTCGTCCGCGCTCCCGCCGTTCTGGCTGGATGAGAGCTCCGCGCGGGCCGCGAGCCCGTCGGCGACGAAGTCGTGGGGGAAGGGTCGAAGGGTCTCGATCGCCTCACCGGTCTCGCCGCGGTCGAGCAGCAGCCGCCCGAGCTTGATCGCGGCCGTCGCCTGGCGGGGGTCGAGCTCCAGCGCCTTGCGGAGCGATACCTCGTCGCCCGACTCGGCGAGGCGGTCGGCCTCGGATGGAACGATCTCGTTGAGAAAGGCCTCGATCCGGGCCGGGGGGATGGCGCCGATGAACTCGGCGACCACCTTGCCGTCCTTAAACGCCTTGACCGCCGGGATGCTCGCGATCTCGAACTCCTGCGCGATCCGTGGATTTCGGTCGGTGTCGAGCTTGGCGAGCTCGATGTCGCCATTCCGCGCGCTCACGGCCTTCTCCAGCGCGGGGCCCAGGGTCCGGCACGGGCCGCACCACTCCGCCCAGAAGTCGACGATCACGGGCACCTGCTTGGAGCGCTCGACGACCTTCTGCTGAAAGTCCTGCTCGCTTACGTCACTGATCACGCTTTTGAGCGTAGCCACACCGATCAGTCGGCAGCCGCCGCTGTGGGCTCCTCGGCGGGGGTCGGCGCGGCTTCCGAAGCGCCGAGATGGCGGCGCAGGAAGTGGAGCTGGTCGCCGACGACCCTCTCTCGCCAGTCCAGGTAGACGTCGAAGTGCTCGCACGGATACTCCCGCACCTCGACGCGCCCCTTCGCCCGCCAGGCGGCGGCGCGCGCGGCGGCGGACGGCGCGATCGCGTCGCGATCGGCGATCTGCACGAGGATCGGGCAGCGCAGCTTGTCCATCTGCGTGATGGCCCGGTTGGTCCACTCGGCGAACACGGCCCGGCCCGTGACCTCGTTCCGCCAGCTCGGTCCCGCGATCTTCTGCATCCCGGGCTCGGAGTCTTCGGTCGTCATTCCCGCCAGCGCCCCCGGGGGACCCACCACCCCGATCATCAACGGCTCCTGATCGCGGGCCATTCGCACCGCGTCCTGAATGCCCGTCCAGGTGAGCCGGAGCTGCTGGCCCAGTCCGGCGTAGCGGCGGATTTGGTTGAAGGTCTGAAAGCCGTCCAGATCGGGCGACTGGCTGATCACCGCTGCGATTCGGGGCTCCGCGGCTGCGACGTAGACGACGTGCCCGCCCGACCAGGAGGTCCCCCAGAGGACGATCCGGTCCGGATCGACGCCGTCCAGGCCACGGGCGAATTCGGCGGCAGCGGCGTAGTCCTCGCGGTGCCGCGGCGGCCAGGCGAACTGGCGCGGTTCGCCGCTCGACCCTCCGAAGCCGCGGTAGTCGAAGAGCAGCACGTCGAGACCCGCCTCGGCGAAGGCCTCGGCGAAGGGGAGAAGGCCGGAGTCCTTGGTGCCGCCGAACCCGTGCGCCATCACCACGCAGGGCCGCCCGCGCTCGCCGGAGAACGCATCGCCCTCGCCGGTCAGGTGCCAGCCGGCGCAGGTCTCCCCGTCGCTCGGGAAGGAGACGTCAACCCGGTCAGGCAGCTGCCGCCTCCGCAGTCACGACCCTGCCGGCGAGCTTTGGCGCCATTCCATGGTCGGCTCGCTCGCGGCCGGCGGGAAGCTCCTTGTTCCAGATGTCGTGCTCGTAGACGTACCAGTCGATCTGCATCGTGTGGCGCGGCCGATCGGTGACGCGCCCGTAGTGGTGCTCCTGATCCCGGCGGATCGTCTCCTCCATCTCCTCCTCGGAGGGCAGGGCGTAATCGCCGTTGAGGTAGCGGGCGACCACCCTGCTCTGCAGCTCGACGAATGGAAACAGGGTGGGGACCGTCTGCGCGAAGCCGATGAAGGCGAGATCGTCGATTCCCGGCCGGAAGATCCGCTTGTACAGCGGGAACCGGTTCTCGGGCGCCGAGATGAAGCCCGGGTCGAAGAAGGGAAAGGTGATCCGGTAGCCCGTCGCGTAGACGATCGCGTCGATCTGCTCGCTCGTACCGTCCTCGAACTCGACACGGTCCCCCTGAAGCTCGCTGACATTCGGCTTGGCAATGGCATCGCCCGAGCCGAGCCGCAGCAGCAGTTCGCTCGAAACGGTCGGATGCGCCTCGAGGAACTCGTGGTTGGGGTGGGGGAGGCCGAAGTCCTCCATCCGCCCCGAGGCCAGATACGGCAGCGGCCGGGCGAGCCAGCGCTGGACCCTGAGGGGCAGATATGGATTGGTCCTGACGAGCTTTCCGATCGGCTGGCCGAACAGATATTTCGGCATCACCCACGCCCCGCTGCGGGTGGAGATGAAGACCTTCTCCGCGACGCCCTTGCGCGAGAGCTCGGAGACGATGTCCACCGCGCTGTTGCCGATTCCAACGACCAGCACGCGCTTGCCGACCAGGTCGAGTGGCTCAGTGGGGGACAGGTAGTGGTGGGAATGGAGGATCTCGCCATCGAAGCTGCCCGGGTAGTCGGGGTAGCGCGGATCCCAGTGATGGCCGTTCCCGACGATCAGGCAGTCGAACTCCTCCGTCGAGCCGTCACCCAGGGCGATCCGCCAGCCTCCATGCTCGTGACGCTCGGCCCGCTCCACGGACGTCCCGAACCGAATCCGGTCCCGTAGCGAGAAGGCCTCGGCGTAGTCGTTGATGTAGGAGCGGATCTGCTCGTGGTGCGGGTAGTCCGGATACTCGTCGCCCATCGGCATGTCGCGGAAGGAGACGCTGTCCCGATAGGTGTCGATGTGCAGGGACCGGTAGGCCGAGGAGCGGCCATTGGGATTCCCGAAGTACCAGTTGCCGCCGATGTCGTCGCTCGACTCGAAGCAGGTGTACGGGATGCCCCAGTCGGAGAGAGCCTTGCCCGCGGTCAGGCCGCTGATCCCGGCGCCGATCACGCAGGTGGTGGGCTTGGAGGGCATGCCGAGTGAGTCTACGAGACTGGCTGGGCAGCCAGTTCCCCTTCTCTCGGTCAGATGTCGCTGGAGACGTTGATGCCGAGGTTGTCGAGCAGGTCCTGGGCCCAGCGGTTGAAGGTGTCGAACCAGCCGGTCAGGATCGCGACACCGAAGGCGATCAGGATGAGCCCGCCGACCGCCATGATCACCGGGTAGTGGCGCTTGATCACGGCAAACGCCGTGGTCATCCGGCTGAAGGCGATCGAGGTGAGCAGGAACGGGATCGCCAGACCGGCCGAGTAGACGGCGAGCAGGAGGGCACCGTGAGCGGCGGAGCCGGAGATCGCCGCGGCGCTCAGGATCGCGGCCAGCGTGGGGCCGATGCAGGGCGTCCAGGCTACGCCGAACGCCGCGCCGGCCACGAGCGGTCCGCCCGTGCCGGCGCGCTCCAGCAGTGCGTCGACGTGCCACTCGCGGTTCAGCTGCGGGACGAAGAGCGCGGAGACGAAGAACAGGCCCATCGCGATGATCAGCCAGCCGGCGATCTTGTCGAGCAGCTGCTGATGCTCCTGCAGAGTGCTGCCGATGCCCGTCGCGCCGAGCCCGAGCAGGATGAAGATCACCGAGAAGCTGGAGACGAAGAGCAGGCTGGGGACGATTACCCGGCGCCAGTCCGCACGCTCGAGATCGGCGGCGGCCACGCCCGTGACGGCGGAGAGATAGCCGGGGACCAGGGGCAGCACGCAGGGCGAAAGGAACGAGACCATCCCGGCCGCCAGCGCGGTCAGGATGCCGACTCCGGACGCGGGATCTGTGCTCATCAGGGAAATTCTGGCTGACCGTGCTTAATACGGAGAGGGTCTGCGGATCGGCCCGGATGATCGTCCATACGTCTCTGCGTAGGGTTTTGGCTGCATCCGGATCCCCGGCCAACTGCACACCGTAAAAGGCGTCCAGCACGTTGGCCAACCCGGCGAGGCGGCCTTCATCCCCCTGGGGTCGCCTCGCCGGGCCTTTTTCCGGGGCCTTTTTGGCCCGCGCTTCCCGCTAGGACTCGGGTCCGGGGTCCTGCCCGAGGATCGCCCGCAAGCCGCGGGCGGCCTTCGGCGCCAGCTCGCGGGCGTTGTTGTTGAACATCACGTGGACCTGCTCCGCGTCCGATTCGAGCGCCTCCGCGCGGCCCGCGATCTCCTCGAGCTCCTCCTTCGAGTAGTCGTAGTCGAAGCGCTCGGCGACGCTTCGGCCGTGCAGGTAGCCCTCGGTGTTCCGCCCGTGGCAGCGCATGTACGCGAGCGCGTCGCTGGTGAGGGCGTCGATCGGCGGGAAGATCGGGACGTGGTCCCCGGGCGGGGTGTCGACGGAGACGAAGACCGCGTCGTGGGCCGAGAGCCACTCGAGCACATCCTCGAACCGCTTCTCCGAGGCCCAGCTGCGCCGGCGGAATTCGACCGCGACCGGGACGGGGGAGAGGCCGTCGATCACCGGGGCGAGCTCGTCGAGCTCGTTGTGGCGGGGATCGAAAGCGGGGGTGAGCTGGAGCAGATAGGCGCCGAGCTTGCCGGCGTCCGCCAGCGGCTTCATGGCCTCGGCCGTCCGCCCGACCATCTCGTCCTGCAGTGCGGCATCGAGCAGGACCCGGCCGCGCTCGTTCGTCTCGACCTCTTCCCGCAGCTCCTTGGGGAGCTCCTTCAGCTGGGAGGCGTGCCGGGAGAGCAGCCGGTGGAGCTTGACGTCGAAGCGGAAGTCGCCCGGCGTGCCCCTGGCCCAGTTTTCGACCGTCGAGACCGCGGGGATCGCGTAGAAGGTCGAGTTGAGCTCGACGGCGTCGAATCGCTCGGCATAGAAGCCCAACCGCTCCTTCGCGGGAAGACCCTGCGGATACCAGTGCTCGACGAAGCCGGGGTCGGACCAGCTCGAGGTGCCGACGACGATGGACACCCTCAGATGATGGCTATCGGGCGCTCGCCAGCGGCTCGAGGAGCGACGTCGCTCCCCGCTCCCAGCTCTCGAGGACGTGCCCAGCCCAGCGGCCGTCGAGATCGAGCAGGGCGCGGACTCCGAAGAGGATGTCATCCGCCACTTGCGGCTCGCCGAGAGCGAGGGCCTGCGCCATGTCGTAGACGGCGATGTTCTCGTGCACCGAATCGGCCTCGACGTGCTCGTCGAAGAAGTCGAGCGCCTCCTCGCCGAGACCGAGGCGGCGAAGCCCCTTTGCGTAGTGGCCGTTGGGGACCGGGGAGGTGGTCTCGAACCCGGCCAGGTGACCGACGATCGCGCCCCGGAGCCGACGGTGCAGGCCGAAGAGGGACATCAGGTTGACGGTCGCGAGCGTCACCGCGGGGATCCGGTCGAGGTAGGCGCCGTAAGCCGGATCGAGGTCCAGCGCGCGCATCGCCTTGGCGAAGAGCGTGGCGTGCACACGCTCGGGACGGCCACCGCCGTACTCGTCGGCCTGCACCTCGACCAGGGCCGCCTTGGCGGGGCCGTCGAGCCGCGGGATCGCCCAGGAGTGCGGGTCGGCCTCCTTGAGCTGGTAGGCAGAGCGGTGGATGAGGAACTCCCGGAACTGGTCTAGATCGGCGCTGCGCTCCATGTGGACCGAGAGCTGCGGCCCGTCATCCGCGTCGATCAGCTCCATGATCGACGCGCCGAGCTTCGCCGGGTCCGCCGGTGCGTCCCCCGCGCGAAGTCGCTCCCGCAGCGTGGCCTCGAAGTCGGCCTCGAGATCGCAGCGCAGCGCGATCAGGTCGGGGTGCCATTCCCAGCGTTCGTCGACGTCGCGAAACCCGCGATAGTGGAGCTCGTAGAGCAGGTACAGCGAGAGCTGGAAGTCCTCGCCGAAGACGCCGTCACCGGGACCCTCATCGGGCATCTCCAGCGCCCGGCGAGGCGCGGGCGGTGAGTTGCGCAGGGCCGCGATCAGCGCCTCGCTGAACGGGCCTCGCGGATGCGGGAGCGGTGCGATCATGCAGCCTCTCTACCCGCTGGGCCTGGAAGCCATTCGCCCGGCGTATTTCCAGGGGGTTTCACCATCGAGCACAGAGGGCAGTCTCGGCTCGTGGCGACGGAGCTCACCCCGTATCCGAACGGTCCATACCTGCTCCGGGGAGACTTCCGCCTGACGGATCCGGAGGGCGGCGAGATCGACCCTCGCCGGAAGACCGTCGCGCTATGCAGATGTGGGGCGTCCCGTCGGAAGCCGTTCTGTGACGGCACCCACAAGCTGATCCGGTTTCGCGCCCCCGGCGGGGAGGCCGTTCCGCTCGGCGAGGCTGTCTCGATCAGCGAACCGCCGGCGTAGCCGGCGCATCGAGGACGCGGCGCGCGGCACCACGCCATCGCCGTAGGCGATGCCTCCCCGGACGAGACGCTCTCGAACGGCGAGCCACGAGGTGATCCCCCGCTCCAGCACCCAGAGCGGCGCGAAGAGCGAGGCGGCGGGCGGGAAGACCCGTCGTCCGCCCGCACGCCGCCGGCCGATCTCGGCGAGCGCGATCAGCCCAGCCGCGGTGGCCGCAGTCGCGCGCCACCTGCGCCTGCGCGCAGCTGCGCCGAGGCAGGGCAAGACCGCGAGCCAGCACGCCATGCGGGCGGGAATCGCGAAGTCGTCGTAGGCCTGGCGGACGCGCTGGGAGAGGAAATGCTCGTTGGTCGGCGGGCGACGGGCGACGTAGAGGTCGAGCGGGGCGAGCACGGTGCCGCCCGCGGCCCGAATCGTCCGGATCAGCTCGAGATTTTCGAAGATCACGTCGCCGTCGTAGCCGCCGACCGTGAGCAGCGAGCTGCGGCGGAGGGCGAGGGTCCCCGGGAAGTCGGCGCCGAACGAGCGGTTGAGCAGCGTGCGCCCGGTGTCCCAGACCGCGTGCCAGGGGAGCGGGTCGAAGTAGTTCTGCGGCCGCACGCAATCGGCGAGTCCGAGCATCTGCACCGCCCGGATCAGGGAGCGCTCGTCATAGCGGACGTCGTCGTCGGCGATCACGACCGCTTCGTGGCTTGCCTCCCGCACGCCCGTCAGCACGCCGCCGACCTTGCCCATCGGCGTCTCCAGCGCGGTATCCGGCCGGAGGTGGCGCGCGAACGGCGCCCACTCTGCCTGGTGCCGCTCGAAGACCTGAGCTGGTGAGCCGTCAACCACGATCAGCTCGACCCAGTCCGGCAAGCCGCGCAGATAACCGGTGAGCTCGTCGAGGCCCTCGTCGTCGGTCCAGCGGATGGGGAGGACGTAGCTCGCCCGCACGGGCCTGATCTGACCCGATCGTGGGGCCCCCAAACGTGCAGACGAGATCTGAAGGAGTTCCGGCGCTGGGGCTGCTGGGTAGTCCTGGCCCATCATGCCGCGCCTGAGACGAGTCGACTGCGCCATCCCCGGCATCAGCAGGCGCCGGCGGGGACGGGGCTTCGAGTACCGAGACGACACGACGGGCGAGCGGATCGAGGACGAGGACGTCATCCAGCGGATCAAGACGCTCGCGATCCCACCGGCCTGGGAGGAGGTCTGGATCTGCGCCGACCCGCTGGGGCACATCCAGGCGACGGGCATCGATGCGAGGGGGCGAAAGCAGTACCGCTACCACGACCGCTGGCGCGAGCGCCGCGACCGGCAGAAGTTCGACGCGATGGTCCAATTCGCTCGCTCGCTGCCCAAGCTGCGGAAGCACGTGGAGGCCGATCTGCGCAAACGCAAGATCTCGCGCGAGCGAGTGCTGGCCTGCGCCGTCAGGTTGCTCGACCGTGGTTTCTTCCGGATCGGTTCCGAGGACTACGCCGAGGAGAACGAGACCTATGGCCTGGCGACGATGCGAAAGCGACATGTGACCGTCAACGGCAACACGCTCGTCTTCGACTACGAGGCCAAGGGGGGCAAGCGCCGGGTGCAGGCGATCGCGGATCCGAAGGTCTCGCTGCTCGTCAGGACGCTGCGAGAGCGGAGGGGAGGGGGCCACGAGCTGCTCGCCTATCGCAACGGAAGCCAGTGGCGAGACATCCGCTCGACCGAGATCAACGACTACATCAAGGACGTGATCGGCGAGCAGCACAGCGCGAAGGACTTCCGCACCTGGAACGCGACCGTCCTCGCGGCGGTCGTTCTCGCCGCCTCGGCGCGCGAGCGCGACATGACCACGAAGGGAGGACGCAACCGGGCCATAAGAGACGCGGTCAAGCAGGTCTCGCACTACCTCGGGAACACACCGGCGGTCTGCCGCGCGTCCTACATCGACCCACGGGTCTTCGACCGCTTCGACGGTGGCCTCACCGTGGGTGGCGTCTTCGACCGGCTGCCGGACGATCCGGCCGACTGGCCCGAGATTCAGAGGCCGATCGAAGAGGCCGTACTCGACCTCATCGATCGGCGTGAATCCTCACCCGCGATCGAGCGGGTGGACTAGGACTTCGAGCCGGACTTCTTGCCGCCCTCGCGCCCTGCGGCGCGCTTCTGCGACTTGCCGCCGCCGCTGCCCTTACCGCTCTTCTTGCCGCCCTTGCTGGACGAGTTCGGCGAGTTGGCGATCGAGGCCGCCCGCTGCTTGCTCATGCCCTTCTTGCGCAGGCCCTCGTACTGCTTGTCGTTCTTGACCGATTTGCCGTGGTTCTTCGCCATTTCACACCTCCTCTCTCAGCTCAGCGTGGCCTGTAGATACCCGGTGGAGGGTGGGCGGTAACCGCTACGCCGTGACGCCCACGCCCTCGAGCGAGGCGTCGATCGCCCGGTCGAAGCCGTCCCAGATCGTCTCCGCCGCGTGCCGCTCCTCGGGGAGGATCATCTGGGCGACGCCCGCAACCGACTCGTCCCCGGCCCGCTCCGCGACCCGGCGGAGCTGCTCGTAGGACCCGATCTCCAGGTGCTCGAACGCGTACGCGAAGCCGGCGAGCTTTGCGGGGGTGTCGGGCTGCGCCGCGAAGAACGTGCCCCAGTTGATCGCCCCGAGCTTCATCGCCGCATCCTTGAGGAAGTTCGAGCTCGCTCCTCGAGCCTCGAGTCGCTCCTCGATCAGAGCCTTGTGCTGCTTGGTCTGCTGGAGATGCTCCTCGTAGTCCTGGCTCAGCTTCGGGTCGCCGCCGATGTCGATGGCCTTCTTCAGCATCTGCTCGGCCTGCGACTCGATCGCGTGCGCGTCGCTCAGGTACTTGTTGAGCTGGTCACCGATGTCGTCCGGGCCCTTGTCGCGGAGGGAGGCGTTGACCGCGACATCCCAGTTGTCTGACAGCCGGCGTGCCATCGCGTTCTCCTGGGCCGCGATGTCCTTGGCGAGCTGGACGGTCTGCTCGTCCTTGGCACGCCCTGCGATCCGGGAGAGGAGCTCGTACGCAGCGAGCTCCATGTGCTCATAGGAGAAGGCGTGGGAGACGAGCTTCCCCGGGGTGTCCGGCTGCAGCTTGGCGAAGAGCGCAAAGGCCGGGCCGGTCGCCGCGCCCGCCACATCCTTCACCTTCGAGGGCGACCCCCCGAGGGCCTCGAGGCGCTCATCGACCCGCCGCTTCTGGTCCTCGGTCTCGCCGATGTGGCGCTCGAACATCGCCTCGAGGGTGGCGTCGCCCGCGATCTTGGGGGCGATCTTCATCTGGACGAGAGCCTGCTCCTCGATCGAGTGGATGTCGGCGAGGTACTTGACGATCTGCTCTTGGATGGTTCGTTCGCTCATCGAAGCTCCTTTCTCAGCTGTCCTAGCCCTTGTGCCGCGCCCGATGCAGAATCAAACCCGTGGCGACGACCGGGGCGGCCAGCCCGACCGTGCCGGCGGCCAGGCGCCCCGCGCGGGCCCCGAGGCCGTTGCGCCAGCCGCCGTCGAGGCGGTTCAGCTCGGGCTCGGGCTCGAGCACGTTCCCGGGGGAGGGCTCCGCCTCGCTCTCCTCCATCGCGGCGTGCTCGAACAGGCTTGGGGCGATTCGCTCGAAGAGTTGACGGGGCACGAGCCCGACGACGATCGCGACCGCGTGCCCCACCTGCCCGACCGTGATCTCACCGTGCGGCCGCCGGACCGCCGCCACGACCGCCCGGGCGGCGCGCTGGACGCCGATCACGGGCGAGACGGGCTTGATCTCGTGCCCGGTGTAGTTCGCCGCGTGCTGGAAGATCGGGGTGTCGACGGATTCCGGAAGGACCGTGACCACGTGGATGTCCTGGGTCCCATCGCTCGCCGCAAGGCCCTCCCGCAGACACTCGGAGAAGGCCCTGATCCCGTGCTTGGAGACGACGTAGGGGACCACGTTGGGAGACGTGACGCGTCCCCAGACCGAGGCGAGATTGACGAGGACGCCGGAGCCCTGATGGCGGAACTGCTCGAGGGCCGCCCGCGCCCCGTACACCTGCCCGAGCAGGTTGGTCCTGATCACCCCGTCGAAGACCTCGGATGGCATGTCCTCGAACCGCCCGTAGGCGATCACGCCGGCGTTGTTGATCCAGGCGTCGATGCGCCCGAAGTGTTCGACCGCGAGCTTGGCGAGGTCCTGCACCTGGCGCTCGTCTCCGATGTCGGCGAGCATGGTGAGGACCTCGCCGCCGAGCGCTCGGCACTCCAACGCGACCTGGTCGAGGTCGTCGGGGCTGCGGGCGGTGAGGACGAGGTTGGCGCCGGACTCAGCGAAGCGGCGCGCGGCGGCGCGCCCGATCCCGCTGGACGCTCCTGTGACCAGCACGACCGAGCCGTCGATCTGTTGCCCGCGCTTGAACATCGCCGCTGCTCACCGTCC
>Ga0126307_10002812_pt1 | contig 11802 bp, 11 predicted proteins | sample Plot28_FD_89955 | JGI IMG/M metagenome (GOLD analysis project Ga0126307, IMG submission 89955) | Serpentine soil microbial communities from UC McLaughlin Reserve, CA, USA - Plot28 | ecosystem: Environmental > Terrestrial > Soil > Grasslands | place: USA: UC McLaughlin Reserve, Lake County...
GTCGTCGCCCGGCGCGGCTTCGCGAAGGCCGTGCGACCCTCGGGGCCCCGGAAGATCACGGTGTTGCGCGTCCGCTGCGACTTGAAGTGGCGCCCGCGGATCGTCAGCAGGTTGCCGACGCTCACGCGCATCGGCGTCACGCGAGTGATGCTCGGCTCGGGCGTCCCCGCCGCGAGGGCGGCCGGCACGGTCACCAGGGCGGCCGAGAGTGCAAGCAAGCAGATGAAGAGAAGACGACGCATGCCCATACCCCTATCGACGGTCCTGATGATCGTTTGAATTTGCGCCGCTGCCGTTGGACACGCTCACGACGTCTGCGAGCGGTGAAAGGAACCGGCGGCTCGCAAGGGGCGACCCGACCGCCGCGCTAGCCGTCTCCCTACGGCTCGCGGCGGCGCTGGCGCCCATCCGCACCTTCCGGATCTCGTCGATCCGGAGGGTGTAAGAGTCGCCGTCCTCGTTCGTGAACTCGTGCTCCGAGCCCGCACCGATGTATAGGAACGCGCATTCCGAGGCACGAGGCTTGCACTTGCCCTCGCCGGCGGCGTCGAGCGTCGAGTCGACCAGGAACACCGCATTGCCGGCGTTGGACGACACGCCCAGGAAGAGGAGCAGCGGTGACGCCTCGCTGGGCAGCATCTCCAGGCGCTCCATGCTCTTGATGTGACGGGTCCGCCCGTTGGCGGTGAAGGTCAGGTCAACCACATACCGGTACTGGGTCGTGGTCGGGGTCCCGCCGCCGGTCGAGCCGGTGCCGCCGCCGGTGGACCCGGTGTCGCCGCCGCCGGTCGAGCCGCCGTCGCCTGTGGAGCCGCCGCCGGTGGAGCCGCCGTCGTCGTCTCCCGCACCTCCGCTCGTGACCGTGGACGCGCCCCCGGCACCCTCGCGCGTGCGCTTCTCGATGGCCTTCGGCGGCCGGAACGGGTTGCTGGGGTCGAAGGTGTCGAGCGAGGATCCGCGCGACTCAGCGTCCTCGGTCAGCTTGACGCTCGCGAGCGCCTTGAGGTCCTTGGGATCGGGCGCCTTGCGGACCGCCTTCACCGGCGCTGCGGGCGGCGTCTCCGACGACTTCGAGAGCACCACGGGAACCGCGACGAGCGCCAGCACAAGCACGGCCGCGACCGGCCACAGGCGCTTCTCGCGCAGGTCGTGCCACAGGTCTAGGAGGAAGATCTTCATGGTGGTCGCCTAGGGGGTCGCAGTCGCGGTCGGGGCTGGGCTGGAGCTGGGCGGTGTGGTCGTCGGGGTCGTCTGGGTGCCCGGAGCCGCCGGCGCAGGGCCCTGGGGCGTGGCGCCCGCGGTGGTGCCCTCGGCCTTCGGCGAGAGGTAGACGGTGGCCGTGACCTCCGCCCTGATCCGCGGGAAGAGCTCCGGCTCGCTCGCGAACCGCACACCCTGCACGGTGATCAGACGGCCGTTGACCAGCACGTTGTTGTTGGCCACCCGGACGAAGCGCTTGATGTCGTGGAAGAAGTCCGCGAGGCTGAAGAAGTTGCCGACGAACTCGAGCTCGAGCGGCACCGTTTCCAGGCCGGCGGGGCTGCTGGTGGGCGCACCGGGCGCCGTCGGTACGGCTCCGCCGCCGACCGGCAGCCCGCCGCTCCCTGTGGAAGTCGAGGTCTGGGTGTCCACGCCCGACTGGGTCGCGGCGTCCGAGCTCTGAGCGGCGCTCTGAGCCGTGTTGTTCGCACTCTCGACCGCGCTTCCGGGAGCGGTCTGCGCAGGCGCACCACCGGCGTCGGCCGCCGGGGTCGCGCCATCGGCCGGCGCCGCGCCCTCGGCGGGCGTCGCGCCATCGGCCGGCGGCGTCCCCTCGGTGCCCGTCGGCGCGGGCGTGGCGGAAACGACGGGAGTGCGTGCGCCGGTCGCCACGCGCGTGAACCGGATCCCGGTCCCCGCCGCGGCACTGTCGATCTGCACGATCAGGCTGGGCATGTCCACGCCGGCGGGGATGGCCTTACCCAGGCGGACGATCTCGGTGTAGTCGGCCGCGAAGTCAGTCTGCGCGCTCTTGGCCGCCTCGGCGTGAGCGCGTGCGGCGTCGCGCCGCTCGGTCTGCTCGGCCGCAGCCTTCGACGCCGTTGCCGCCGCCTCGCGCTTCGGCGCGAGCATGAGGAACCAGTAGACGGCCACCACAAGAACGGGGACGATCACCATTGCGATCTTGCGGTCGCGTTCGCTCAGGTTCATGACCCACCTCCAAGCGAGGCGGGCACGCGCGTCGTGCCGCGCGGGGCCTCGGTGTCGGGCTGCGTCACCGCGAAGCTCACGGTCACGTCGAACTCGTAGTAGCTGCCGCAGCTGTCCGCGGTCACCTCGCCCTCCTGCCCGACCTCTGTGCTTGACTGATTCAGCACCACATCGGTGACCCGGTGCATCTGGCGCAGACGCACCATCATCCGGGCCACATCGGCCTGGTTGGGGGTGCAGCCAGTGAGGTTGGCCGAGGGTCCGGCGGGCGCCGCCGTTGCCGAAGCATCGGGCGTGGCGCCCGAAGCGGTCGCGCCGGCCACGGACGCATCCGAGGCCTGGAGCCAGCTGCCGGCCGGCATCGCACGCGAGAGCTCGCGCATCATGCGTTCCCAGTCGAAGCGGGTCTCAGCGATCGTGCTGACCGCCGCAAGCCGGGTCTGCTTGATCTGGGCGAAGTTCGTGAACGACTCGGTCTGCGCAGCCTGGGCCTCCAGCCGGTCAGCCTCCGCCTTGGCGGCGGCGGCCTCGTTCTGGCGGTCCGTCACGTTCCCTGCGGTGAAGACGTACGCGGCGACCATGACGAGGAGCGTGGCGAGCACGCCGACCAGCACGTAGGCGCTGCCCGAGCGCTTGCCCGTGGCGCGCACACGGCGCTGCTCGGTCGGGATGAGGTTGACGGCCTTCATGCCGCCGCCCCCATCGCGAGCCCGGCTGCCACGGTGTAGCGATGCGGATCCTCGCCGCCGGCGAGGCCGGCCGGATCCAGCAGCCCGAGCGGCGCGGCGACCGTGGTCGGAAGCCCGAGGTGGACGCCTAGGCTCTCGACGAGCGCCTCGTCACTTGACCCCGGTCCGGAGACGACGACCTCCCCGACGGGCTTCGCCTGCGCCTGCGTCATGTAGTAGTCGATCGAGAGTCGCACCTCGTCCGCCAGCCGCGACGCTGCGTCAGTGTCGTCCCACACGGCCGCCAGCGGGCGCGTGAAGAAGCAGTTCGTTCCCACCGCGATCGCCAGGTTGCTAACCCCGGCCAGGTGGCAGAAGACCCGCGCACCGGCGCCCGTGTCGTTCTGAGTCGCCGCCGCGAGCAAGCGGACGAGCGCGAATGCGTCAAGGTCGATGCCCTCGGGCTTGAGGCCGGCTTTCTTCGCCGCCTCGAGCAGTCCTTCGATCATCGAGCGGCGCGCGGCCACGACCACGACCTGCATCCGCGGGGCGCCGTCCGGCGCCTCCATGAAGCCGGCGATCTGGTGGTCCAGCACAGCCTCGTCCAGCGGCATCGCGATCGCGTCGGCCGCCTGGAAGCGGACCGCGGAATCGCGCTGCTTCTCGTCCTCGATATGCGGGAGCTCGATCACGCGCACGACGATCTGCTGGTTCGCGACGCCGAGGCGGACGGACTTCGGCAGCCCGGCCTCCTGGACGAAGCTGTGGAGCGCGTCCGCCAGCTCGTCGCGGTTCACTACCTCACCGTCGGTCACCAGCCCATGCCGCAGCTCCTGGCTGGCGACGCGCACGACGCGTCCACCGTCAACCTGGGCGGCGGCGACGTAGCGGCCGTCGATATCGAGACCGACGCCGCCCGTACTTGAGCTCTTGCGGAGGGAAAGGGCCATGGGCGTTCCACACCGGTATCGGCTTTCGGCTGGACAGCCTTAACGCAGAGCCGCGAATGTCCAGATCCTTTGGACACGTGTGGACATTTCGGTCGACGCGGCCGGAGCTAGGCGAGGAAATTGTCCTCGTAGAGGTCCAGGAGCTCCGGTCCCGCGAGGACGCCGACGAGCCCGCCGAGAGCGAGGAAGACCCCGAACGGGATCGCCTTCTTGCGGGCGGACACTCCCTCGCGCGCGAGGATTGCGAGACCAACGATCGACCCGCTCAGGAACGCCACGAGCAGCGCGGGGATGACTGCGACGCCCAGGTAGAGGCCCATCGCCCCGGCGAGCTTCACGTCCCCCATGCCCATGCCGCGCGGGTATGCGACGACTGCCGCGAACAGGAACAGGAACGCGCCCGCACCCGCGATGAGGTGCTCGAGCAGGTCCGAGCGTTCGGCGATCAGCGTTCCGATCACGCCCCACGCCGCCAGCGGGTAGACGATCTTGTTCGGCAGCAGCTTGTGGTCGAGATCGATGCCGGCCAGCGCGATCAGGGCCGCGGCGAACGGCAGCTCGAGGATGAGGTCGTCGTCAAAGCCGCGTACGAGGACGATGGCGGCGAACGCCAACGCCGTCAGCAGCTCGACGGCCGGGTAGCGCGGCGAGATCGTGGCGTCGCAGTGCCGACAGCGTCCACGGAGGGCGAGCCATGACAGGACCGGGACGTTGTCGTAGCCGGCGATCTGCACGCCGCAGCTCGGGCAGCGCGAGCGTGGGCTGACCACCGATTCACCGAGCGGGAGGCGGTGGATCACGACATTCAGGAAGCTGCCCAGCACCGCCCCGACGACGCCGGCCAGCGCCACCGCCGCGGCTATTGGCGTGCCTCCCAGCTCACGCCGGACACTCTAACCGCCGGTGATGTCGCGCCAGGAGTTCTGGACGATGCTGGCACTGCCGTACGAGCTCACGCCGACGAATGCACCCTCGTCGTACGTGATGTTGACCCGGTTCGAGCCGACGTCGATCCCGCCCGGGCCGTCGACGAATGCCCCACCGTGAATGGTCAACCCGCCGCGCAGGCGAAGCACCTCGTTGTCGCTGCTGTCGCCGTTGTTGAGGTGGTAGACGATCCCCCAGAAGTCGGACTTGCCGCCGAGCTCCAGAACGCCGTCCGCCCAGATCAGGATGCCGCTCGCGCCCGAAGCGTTCCATACGGAGTTCTTCGTGTACTTGCCCTCTGGGCAACCTTGGACCCAGACGACCTTGCCGCTCAGCTGCTCATCCGTCGGGCAGACGCCGTCGTAGAACCGCCCGTCGGCGATCGCCCGCTCCTTCAGGCGCTGCTTGGTGCCGTCGGAGAGCGCGTCCTCCCCAACGAACTGCTGGCCCTCGATCGCGCCGGGCGGATCGAGCTGCGGATTCTTCTTGTCCGGGGTGAACTCGGAGCATCCCGGAACGCTGATGTTGCACCGCAGCGTCACCTTGTGGTCGCTCGTCTCGTCCGGGACGGTCTTGATGTATACGCCGTTGCCGTTCGGAGTCAGCTCGAACTGACCGGCGATGATGACCTTCTTCGGCAGGAACTCGATGTGCTCCTGGACCTGGACGAGCGCCACGAGCGTCCGGCGGCGGCCTCGAACGGTGGTCTCGGCCTTGACCCACACGCGCTTGTTGACGTTCTGGTCCCAGTGCGGGGTCGTGGTGATCTCCACCTTGCTCGCGTCGTAGAACGGCCCGCTCACGTCGTCCCAGACTGTCGTCCGCCAGGTGGATCCGGTGGCGTAGTCCGGGGTGTTGTAGGCGGCGCTCAACTGGGTCGGATCCGGGCAGTAGAGAGCCGGCGCCGAGCTGTTGGAGCACGTCGGGGTCGTGGTGGCGTACGCCGTGGGCGAGCCCGCCCAGCGTCGCGAAAGCACGAACGACTGCGAGTTGAGCGCCGCCTCGGCGAGGTTGAACGAGGACTCGCGCTGGCGCTCGCGCATCGACTCGACCTGCTGGGTGTCGACGACCGAATAGGCCGCCAGGCCAACCACCGTCATCATGGTCATGAGCGCAATGGCCACCACGATCGCGGTGCCGCGTTCCTGCTTCAAGAGTCGCTTCATGGGAAGGTCACCGTCCCCGGATTGCAGCTTGCCGTCGCGGTCAGGTCGCCCTGGTCCGTGACCTTCAGCGCGACGTTGTACGTGCCCGCGCTCTCCGCGTCCCAGACCCCGACGACGCCCTTCTTCCTCGGCACGCCGTTCACGATCCAGCTGTATTCCTTCAAGTTGAAGCCCTCGGGATCGCTGGATGCCGAGCCGTTCAGCGCGATCTGCGTTCCCGTGCCCGCCGCGATGGCGGTGCACGACGCAGTCGGCACCCGGTTCTGGTTGCGCAGGAAGACCCCTGAACCGAGGCTCACGGCCCGCGGCAGCGCTCCGGGATTCGTGTCGACCATCAGCTCAGCCCTGATAGCCGCGATCTCGGTAACCGGCGTCGCGACCGGCGTGTACGTGAACACGGCCGCGGGGGTCGCCTCGGCCGTGTTGACGACATCCGAGGCTACGACGGTGCTGTTGTTCCAGGTGGCGTTCGGGCATCCAGAGGTCGAGTAGGACGGCGGCGGATCCGGGTCCTTCCACACCTGCTGCTGGCGGATGAGCGATGCCTTCCCGCCGCTGAGCTCGCCGACGCAGTAGCGGACCCGCTTGATGTTCCGCGCGTTTACGGAGTCGTCCGGCTTCACAGCATCGACGGTGAGGAAGACGAGGTCGAACGGCTCCGCCTTCTCGACGGCCTCCGGGTGGCTGTCCTTCGGGCTCGCAAGGTTGCGCAACTGGCTCGAGAGCCGCTCGATCGTCAGGCGCGCTTCGTCCGTGGACTCGTTGTGCAGGCGATTGATCCGCTCGTTCTTGTTGAACGAGATGAACGCCATCATCGTGGCCATGACGACGATCGTGATGAGTGACATCGCCACCAACAGCTCGATGAGCGAGAATCCGTCCTGTCCGCGAGCGACTCTCATGGCGCCGATACGGGGCCCAGCGGGGCGGACTCGGAGAAATTCTCGTCGACGGACGTCACGTAGTAGATGTGAGCACCGGTCGCCCCACCGCTGTCCCTGAAGGAGGTCAGCACGTCCTGACTGGTGCGGGCGACGCGGTCCCCGAGCGCCTTGCCGTCGCGGTAGACGCGGTAGAAGATCACGTTGGAGCCCGAGTACGGCGAGCTGGGCGCTGGCGCCGGATCCCAGCTGAGCACGACGTCCTCCCCATCCGCGGTCGCCGTGAGAGTCGCCGGCTGTTCCGGCTGCGTACTCGCCCGGACGGCGTTGAGCACCGCGGAGTTAGCGCCCTCGCGGAGCGCGCCGGTGGACGGATCCTCGTCAAGTGCGCGGACGAAATACTCGATCGACGCGCCGGCGGGCGGGTTCAGGTCGCGGCACTCGGTGACGCTCGGATCTCCCGTGAAGTCGCAACCCGGCACGACCGTGGCGCTCGTGGTAGAGCCGCGGTAAACGCGGTATCCCTTGATGTCGGGCTCGTCGTTACGCGCCCACTGGATCTCCACGATGTCGTTCGCATCTGAGAAGCCGATACGCGGGTTCCAGCCGCCGAACACATCCTGCGGGGGCAGCGGTGCATCCCGATTGAGGCGGATCGTCAGTGAGCGAGTCGGCCCCGGCGTATCGGCGGCGTCGAAGGCCGTGACGCTCACGACATAGGTCCCGTCGGGCACGTGCCGTCCGGCCGTGTCGATGTCCCACGCGAACAGCGCCGTTGTCGTGTTCATCTTGCTATCGAGCTCGACCCCGTCCACCGCGAAACGCAGGGCGACCGCGTCGTCCTCGGCCTTTACGCCGAACTTGAGGTTCGGAACAGCCACCGTCACCGGGTTGGCGGGCTGCGACGTGAACTCCACGTCCGGGCCCGCGGCGCTCGCCTCGTTGTTGATGACCCCGGTCTGCTTGACGGTTTTCGTGACCCCTCGCCGGGTCCACGAGACGGTGACCCCCAGCCGCTTGTAGTCGTCCGGGTTGCGATCAGCGGTCCCCGCGGTCGCGAAACAGAATCCTCCGCCCGCCGTATTCCCATAGCCATCCTGGTCGTCGTCGATCGAGCAGACCGACACGTCGACCGTGTATGTCTGCTTGCGGCGGACGATGGTCCACGCGACGGTCGACGGCGTGCTGTCCTCCAGTCCTGGGATCGCCTGGAGCTCGGCCTTGAGAGACGTCCCGCCGAGCTGCCGGTACGGGACTGAGCGCGCGGACTCGATCACCTCGCGCGTCAGGGCGTTCGCCGCCTCGCGATGCTTTGTCGCGAGCGTGCGCGCGTTGGCGCCATCGATCAGCGCGACCGCACCGCTGATTCCCACGACGAGGAGCAGCATGGTCACCATGACCTCGATGAGCGTGAAGCCACGCTCGTCTCGCACACGTAGGAAGGCCGGCATCTCGAGGCCTAATCGGCCTGGCACCGGCGGTTCTTGATCGAACATGCGCGCAGAGGACAAAAAGACGGGAGGCGGGCCCACTGGGCCCGCCTCCCGTGAACAACAGCGGCCTAAGCCGGACTTACCACTTACCGCCCGTGCCGCAGCCGGCCTTGGCGGCGGTGTCACAGGTGTACGGCTTCACGAACTGACCTGCGGTCTTCGTGATGGTGAAGTGGTTACCCGACTTCGAGGTACCCACGACCTGATACGAGTCGGCCGCACTCGAGGTCACGTTGACCTCGCCGCCAGCCGTGCCCAGCGGGATTCCGCTGTCCTGCAGGTCCTGAGCAGTGTTGGTGCAATTGGTGTAGTTCTGCTCCTGCGTGTAGCAGGACTCGACGTGCGAAACGATGTTACGCGCGTTCGACTTGGCCTCGGAGTCCTGACCCTTCTGACGCTGACCGAGGAAGGCCGGCAGCGCGATAGCGGCCAGAATACCGATGATGAGAATCACAACAAGGAGCTCGATGAGCGTGAAGCCCTTCTCCTCGTTGTGCATGCGCTCGCGAAGCATCCGCAGCATTTGTCTCCTCCTTGAGGTGACGGTTGGTTGGTCTGGTTGCCAGCCGTCCGGGTCAAGGTCCAGGAGATCGAATCTCGGTGGCAGCTCGGCCAACTCCCTAGGGAGCCCCGGAGCTTTGCGCCCCCGCCTTACGACGGGTTTGCCCTTTTCACCGTGAGTCTGGCTTTGCGGGTATCGGCCTGTCGCGACGCTGCCTTTAATCGGGAGGCGCAGCTGTCCTAGACCATCCGTCCACGGCAACCCGCTCGTCTCCGTTCGGGTCGCGGTACCCGGACATGATCGCCGCCAGGACGAGCGGCGCGGTCCAGGCGAGGTAGAAGTAGAACCAGTGCGCGGCGGGCAGCTGAACTGCGATGAGTACCGCCGCAGCGAGCGCGACGACCTGGCGCGCGTCCCGCTTCCTAGGTACGAACGCCACCACCACGGCCAGCGCCGCCGCGCCGAGCTTCAACGCCGTTTGGATCCATCCGAGCGAGGGATACAGTGCCCATAGGCTGAAGGGCGACACCCGCCCCAACTGGAAGCCGATGGTCGTGTCGTAGAGCTCGCTCAGGCCGCCGTCAGGGATGAAGGGGACGGTCACGGCCACGCAGACCGCCGTGCAGGCGAGGGCGAATGCCAGGGCGGGCCTCGCCCGCCCGTCACCGGTGCCGCGCGCGAGCAGCGGTGCGAGCGCCAGCGGCGCGAACTTTGCCGCTCCAGCCAGCCCCAGCAGCACCCCCCGCCCTGGCGGCGAGCGGAGCGCGGCCAGCGCCAGCACCACGAAGGCGGCCACCATGAGATCGTTCGTGTTCTCCTGGAGCGCCAGCAGTGAGAACGGATAGGCCGCCCAGGCGAACGCAAGCGCGAGCCCGAGCTGACGCCCGCGGCGGCCTGGCCGCAGGGTTGTCCCCAGGAGCATCAGGCCGACGATCGTGAGCAGGTCGAAGGTGATCGCGGCCGCGTGCGCGGCGGGGACCGAGTCCCACGCTCCCTCCCAGGGGAAGAGCAACTCGAAGGGCACGTACGCCAGGTAGTTGACCGGTCCGTAGGTGTCACCGTGGACGTCGTTTGAGACGTACAGCTCGTCCCCATGCACGATCCGGTCGGCGCCCACCACGCTTGCGTAGCCCACGTCGATCACGTTGGAGTCGGCCAGGTTCAGCCCGACGCGAAACGCGACGAGCAGCACGAGGCCGATGGCCATCCAGCGCACGGGCAGCCTGGGCACCAGGCGTTCCGAGCGCTCGCGCGGACGGAAGCCGGCGAGCAGCATCCGGACGACCAGATAGGCCAGCAGCGGGTACACGAGCGGCATCGATACGTCGACGCGGCCCTGATTGAAATACAGGTGGCTGAGGCCGAAGGCGAGCAGCACCACCAGGTCCAGGTGCAGCAGACGCAGCGGCCGGCGCGGATCGAAGAAGGCGGCCAGGAAGATCGCCGCAAGCGGGAGCCAGAAGTAGGGCGCGTTTAGCGACCTACCCACCGACGGTTCCTCGCCGCGAGCCAGGGGTGTGCCCGCCTGGGGACCGGTCCATACCTCGAAGACGTCTCCGGTCAACCCGCTGACGACCACCTCGACGCGGATGTCGCTGCCGTACTGCGAGGCCTCGCCGGGCGTGTAGAACAGGACCTCAAACGTGCCTGCGTCGCCCCCGAAGGTGGGGATCGACACGGTGCCCTCCAGTTCAGGATGCTCGGCGCGGGCCCTTTGGACCGCGGGCTGCCGCGCAGCGATGCTGCGAGCCTGCAGCGCGCTGATGCCGAAGCCAGGGGGCGGCTCAGTCTGCGACCGAGGGGTGACCGACTCGGGCACGAGTGATTCTCCCTGCGCATGCGCGGCGGCCGGAAGCGCTGCTAGCAGCGCGAGGACTAGCGCAGCGACCAGCGGCCAACGGCGCCGCGCGCTGGTGCGGGCTGGAGGGGGCATCCTCTCGTGCTATCGGCCGCTCTGCGCCGCGGCTTGACCCTCGCACCGCGGCGCGCGCCGCCTAGCATGAGGGCGTGCACATTCGCCGCGCACTGCTGCTGTTCGCGATCGTCTTGGGGATGGCGGCGCTCGTCGCCTCGCTCTCGCGGTCGCCCGCGGAGCGATCGGCGACGGACCCGCGCGAGGAGCCGGGCACCGGCCCGGCAACCGCCACTGGCACGCCGGTTGACGGCTCGCCCAGGCCGGTGTCGTTCAACGCCGCTTCGGACGAGAGGCGCCGCGTGCCGGCGAGCCGGGCCGCAACCCTCGAGATCTCGGTCGACGAGCCTGGCAGCGTCGAACTGCCGGAGCTCGGTTTGACCGCCAACACCGACGAGCACACGCCGGCCCGCTTCGAGGTCTTTCCGACGGACCCGGGCCGCTACGAGATCCTCTTCACCCCCGCTGACGGGGACGAAAGCCGGCGGGCGGGGACGCTGGTCGTCGACTAGCCGGCTGGGTCGCTCACGCGCACCGGATCGTGCTCACCCGTGTTGAGCGGCTCGACGCTCCAGCCAGGACGTCGGCCTGGCGCAGCTGTATGGCAACCTCGGGATGTTCATGGCTGAGTCACCTAGGCGCGGAAACACGACCGTCAAGCAGCTTGCGACGATCGGGGTCTACGGGTTCACACTGGACGAATTCCTTCACACGCTGAGCAAGGGCAACGTGCGCCTCGTGATCGACGTCCGCCAGCGACGTGGCGTGCGCGGCCCCCAGTACGCCTGGGCCAACGCTAAGCGCCTCCAGGCGGCGCTGACCGCGGCCGCAGTTGACTACGGCCACCGCCCCGAGCTGGCCCCCACCACCGCGCTGCGCCAGCTCCAGTACCGCGAGGACGACCGGCTCGGCGTGGGCAAGCGCTCGCGCGTAGAGCTCGCGCCCGAGTACCGGCAGCGCTACGTCAGCGAGATCCTCGACCAAGTGGACCTGGCGGCCCTCGTCGGCGAGCTACCCGACCAGGGCGCCGGCGCGCTTCTCTGCGTCGAGCGCGATCCCGAGGCCTGCCATCGCTTGCTGGTCGCCGACCGCATCGCCGCGGAGTACGGCCTA
>Ga0126307_10002813_pt1 | contig 11800 bp, 13 predicted proteins | sample Plot28_FD_89955 | JGI IMG/M metagenome (GOLD analysis project Ga0126307, IMG submission 89955) | Serpentine soil microbial communities from UC McLaughlin Reserve, CA, USA - Plot28 | ecosystem: Environmental > Terrestrial > Soil > Grasslands | place: USA: UC McLaughlin Reserve, Lake County...
CGTCCGCGACGTTGATGAGGCCGCCTGCGTTTATGACGTAGTCGGGGGCGTAGAGGATGCCGCTCTCGGCGAGCGCCTCGCCGTGGCGGGGTTCGTGGAGAATGTTGTTCGCGCTGCCGGCGATGATGGAGCAGCGGAAGCCCGGCAGCGAGATGTCGTTGACGACGGCGCCCAGGGCGCAAGGGGCGAAGATGTCGCAGGGTATGGAGAGGATCTCGTCGGGCTCCACGAGCTTCGCCCCAAACTCCCGCCGCGCCCGCTCGACGACCTCTTCGCGCAGGTCGGTCACGAAGAGGCCCGCCCCCTCCCTGTGGAGCATCTCGCACAGGTGCCAGCCGACGTGCCCGAGACCCTGTACCGTGACGGTCCGGCCTCCCAGGGTGGGCGAGCCGAAGACCTCCTCGGCGCAGGCCTTCATCCCCTGCAAGACCCCCAGCGCCGTGAACGGCGAGGGATCGCCGGAGCCGCCGTGGGTCACGTCGACGCCGACGACGCGGGAGGTCTCGATGCGGATGTTCTCCATGTCCTCCGTCGAAGTGCCGACGTCCTCGGCTACGATGTAGCGGCCGCCTAGAGTTTCGAGGTAGCGCCCGAAGGAGCGGAAGAGTTGCTCGGACTTGTCGCGCTCCGGGTCGCCGATGATGACGGACTTTCCGCCTCCAAGGTTAAGGCCGCTCGCGGCGGCCTTGTAGGTCATTCCCCTTGCCAGGCGCAGTACGTCCATGACGGCCTCGTCCTCCGAGGCGTAGGGGTACATCCGGCAGCCGCCCAAAGCCGGACCGAGCGTGGTGTCGTGGATCGCGATGATGGCCTGCAGGCCAGTAGCCTTGTCCTGGCAGAAGACGATCTGCTCGTAGCGGTACTCGGCGAGCTTCTCGAAGACTTGCATGCCGGCTCCTTTCCCGATCCGGAGGACTTCCGGTACCCTATTTTACTACCCGGTTAGCCCTCTTCGCCGGGAAAACGCCCCGAGCCTGCATGCTAGAATGCCTGCTGCTATGCAAGGCGAGAGGCTGGGGGAAGGGACAACCGCCGGGAAGATCGAGGGCCTCGAGCGCCTCCGCGAGGCGGCTGCCAACCCGGCCCCCGAGCAGGCCGTCGAACGCCAGCGCGAGCGCGGGAAACTCACGGCGCGGGAGCGCATCGAGCTGCTCCTCGACCCCGGCACCTTCGCCGAGCTGGACCGCTACCGGGTGCACCGCTCGCACAACTACGGGTTGGAGGAGAACAAGCCACTCGGGGACGGTGTGATCACCGGCTACGGGGAGGTAGCCGGACGCAAGGTCTGCGTCTTCTCGCAGGACTTCACCGTCTTCGGCGGCTCTTTGGGCGAGGTGTACGCGCAGAAGATCTGCAAGGTCATGGACCTGGCCCTCTCTAGCGGATACCCGGTGATCGGGATCAACGACTCGGGCGGGGCGCGCATCCAGGAGGGCGTCGTCTCCTTGGCCGGCTACGCCGACATCTTCCACAGGAACGTACTCGCTTCCGGGGTTATCCCCCAGATCAGCGTCGTCATGGGCCCGTGCGCCGGGGGCGCCGTCTACTCCCCGGCGATAACCGACTTCGTCTTCATGGTGGAGGAGACGAGCCACATGTTCATCACCGGCCCCGACGTGATAAAGAGCGTTACGGGCGAGGAGGTCTCCTTCGAGGACCTCGGGGGCGCGGGCACTCACAACACCAGGTCGGGCGTCGCCCACTTCGCCGCTCCTGACGAGGAGACCTGCCTCTCGGACGTGCGCTACCTCCTCTCCTTTCTCCCGGAGAACAACCTAGAGACCGCCCCGTACTACGAGCCGGCTGACTCCGCCGACAGGATGGAGGAGGAGCTGGCCACGCTCGTCCCGGACTCGCCCCAGAAGCCCTACGATATAAGGAGGGCCGTGGAGCTCGTCGTGGACGACGGGGAGTTCTACGAGGTGCAGGAGGGCTGGGCGCAGAACCTGGTGGTGGGCTTCGCCAGGCTCGACGGGCACGCCGTGGGCGTCGTCGGGAACCAGCCGATGGTGCTCGCCGGAACCCTAGACATAGACGCGAGCGTCAAGGGGGCGCGGTTCGTCCGCTTCTGCGACGCGTTCAACATCCCCCTTGTCACGTTCGTGGACGTGCCGGGCTTTTTGCCGGGGACGGCTCAGGAGTGGGGTGGGATCATCCGCCACGGGGCGAAACTCCTCTACGCCTTCTCCGAGGCGACGGTCCCCAAGATGACGGTCATAACGAGGAAAGCTTACGGCGGGGCCTACGACGTCATGTGCTCCAAGCACATCGGGGCGGACGTCAACGTCTCGTGGCCTACAGGTGAGATCGCGGTCATGGGCGCGCCTGCGGCGGCGAACCTCATCTTCCGGCGCCAGATCGCGGAGGCGGAAGATCGCGAAGCCAGGCGCGCCGAGCTCATCGCAGGCTATGAGGAGCAGTTCAACAATCCGATGGTCGCCGCCGAGATGGGCTACATAGACGATGTCATAGACCCGCGCGAGACGCGCCCGTACCTGATCAAAGCGCTCCAGATGATCCGTACCAAGCGCCCCGAGCGCCCGCCGCGCAAGCACGGAAACATCCCGCTTTGAGGATAGACCCCGTCCCCTCACCCGAGGAGACCGCGGCCATAGCGGCTGCGCTGCGCGAAGAGAAGCCTGCGCAGGTCGAAGCACTGAACCGCAGCCGCTGGAGGCTCGCGGGGCTGCTCAGGCACGAGGTCCCGCGAACCATGAACCTCGAGGGGTCTCTCTGGTCCTACTCGAGCTGGGAAGGGATGACCTGAAGGTGTTCGAGAGTGTCTTGATCGCCAACCGGGGCGAGATCGCGGTCCGCATCATCCGGGCGCTGCGGGAGCTGGGCGTACACAGCGTCGCAGTCTACTCGGACGCGGATCGGGGGTCGCTGCACGTCCGCCTTGCGGACGAGGCGCACCACGTCGGGCCGACGCCCGCGGCCGAGAGCTACCTCAGAATGGAGGGTCTAATAGAGATTGCCAAGAGGAGCGGGGCCGAGGCCGTGCATCCGGGGTACGGCTTTCTCGCCGAGAGCGCTTCCTTCGCGCGGGCGGTCACGGAGGCCGGCTTGACCTGGATCGGGCCTCATCCCGAGGCCATAGAGGCGATGGGGAGCAAGGTCGAGTCCAGGCGCATCATGACGCGGGCGGGCGTACCCGTAACGCCTGGCACCGAGGGGCCGGTAGGGTTCGCCGGCTCCGTCCTCGAGTTCGCCGCCGAGCACGGCTACCCGGTGGCGGTGAAGGCGTCGGCAGGCGGCGGGGGCAAGGGCTTCGCCGTGGTCCGCGACAAGACGGAGGCGGAGGCCGCCTTCGAGCGGGCGAGCCGCGAGGGCGAGGCGTACTTCGGGGACGGCTCGGTGTATGTGGAGCGCTACCTCTCCGCGCCGCGGCACGTCGAGATACAGATCCTCAGGGACAAGCGCGGAAACGCCGTGCACCTCGGGGAGCGCGACTGCTCCATCCAGCGCAGGCACCAGAAGCTGGTCGAAGAGTGTCCGAGCCCGGCGATAGATCCGGAGATGCGCGAAAGGATGGGGCGGGCGGCGAAGGGGGCCGCTGAGGCCGTCGGCTACGATAACGTGGGCACCGTCGAGTTCCTCGTCGAGGGGGACAAGTTCTTCTTCCTGGAGATGAACACGAGGGTACAGGTCGAGCACCCCGTCACCGAGGAGGTCACCGGCGTAGACGTCGTGCAGACCGGCGTCCGGATCGCCGCCGGGGAGCCCCTGCCTTTTACCCAGGAAGAGGTCTCCTGGCGGGGACACGCCATAGAGGTGCGTGTGAACGCCGAGGACCCGGGGCGAGGCTTCGCCCCGAGTCCCGGCGTCGTGACGGCCTACGAAGAGCCGGGCGGACCCGGAGTCAGGGTAGACTCCTCCTTAAAGGGACCGGGGGTCGTGCCCGAGGCTTACGACCCCCTCTTCGCCAAGCTCATCGTGCGGGGCATGGACCGGGGGACCGCGCTGCGGAGGCTGCGCCGCGCCCTCTTGGAGTTCAGGGTCGAGGGGATCGCGACGACGCTCCCCTTCCACCGGGCGCTCCTCGAGGACGGGGTTTTTATCTCTGGCGAGTACACGACGAGCTTTGTGGCTGAGCGGCTTTCGGGGATGCAGATCGAGGTGTCGCCTGTCCCCGCGGCGGGGCAGGCGCCGGGGAAGCAGGGCCGCGAGGTCGAGGTCGAGGTCAACGGCAAGCTCTTCCGGGTCCGCCTCTACGAGGAGAGAGAGGGGCCCCGCGAGAGACCGCGGCGTAAGGGCAGCACGATGCGGTGGGCGACGGTCGGCGAGGGTGCGGTGGTGGCCCCGATGCAAGGGACCATCGTGAAGGTGCTCGTCGAGGAGGGGCAGGAGGTCGCAGCGGACGAGGCGGTCTGCGTCCTAGAGGCGATGAAGATGGAGAGCGAGATCCGGGCCCAGACGGCGGGCAGGGTCAGGGAAGTCTTCGTCGAGGCCGGCAAAATCGTCCGCTCCGGCGAGCCCTTGGTAGTGCTGGAGTAGCAGCACCTAACGACCCACATGATCGAGCACGCCGGAGACTACGAGTGGCGCGGGGAGGGCGAGGAGGCCGGGGTAGTCCTCTACGCCTCCGACGATAGCGCCGCCGAATCCGCGTTTGGGCGCGTCCTGCCGATCACCCGGTTCCCCGGCGTCGCGGGCCCCGTCCACGCCGCCGCCTCCCCAGAGGGCCTCGGCTGGGTCGCCACCTCGACGTCACACGCGGCCCCTGACCTGATCTCCGCCCCCACCCGTGGCCTGCTGCTCGTCGCCGACGCGGCGCTGGGCAACCTCCAGGCGCCGCCGGATGAGCTGCCGCGCCTGATCTCCCGCCGCCTCTCCGAGGCGCGCCCTCCACACGCTACCGGAACCAGGGTGCGCAGGATCTGCGAGTCTGGCGCCCGCGCCGCCGCCGAGGATGGCCTCATCGAGGCGGAAGACCTGCGGTTCTTCGACCCGCTGACCGGCGACGCTGACGCCCTCGGGCGGCGCGCGGTCTCCGCCGGAACCCGGGACTGGGTTCTCCCCGGCACCGTGCGCGCTCGCGGGGTGGGAGAGGTCCTTGACGCCGAAGCCGCAGAGGGCCTGGACTTGGAACCAGGAGCGCTCGCGCTCGTGGTCTCGGCACGAGCCGGCGACCTCGGTAGGCTCGCGCTGGCCGCGCACCAGGAGCGCATCCTGAGTAGGATCCTGGGTGGGACAGATTTCGGCGCGGAGGACGATCTGCCCGCCGCCCCCCTCGAGACCGAGGAGGCGTCCGACCTCCTCGCGGCAACCTTCGCGACGGCCAACTTCGCCGACGGCCGCGCCGGGCTGCTCCTGTACGCGCTGCGGCGGGCGCTCGGCGACCTCGCTGGGGGTTTGAGCCTGCGCGCGGCGTGGAGGGTCGGCGGGATCGAGGACCACGAGGGTTCGCTCGTGCACCGGAGGGATCTCGCGGCGGCGGGGGAGGGGGAGGTCGTGGTCTCAGGTGGTAGTGTCGCGGCGGGGACGGGTAAGATGTGCGGGAGCGTGCCCCCGTTCGGCGCCCCGGCGGACGACGGTCGTATCCCTTGGGAAAAGGCGGGGGTGCTGGAGCGTTGGGCGGACCTGGATCCGATGGAAGGTAGAGACTGAACGTGGACTTGCTGATGATGCGCGACCGGGACACGGGTCGCATTCTCTACACCGAGCGGCTCGAGCGTCGCCCTGGGGAGAAGCCCTGGGAGTGCATCCGCCGCAGCGTCCGCCACGAGGCGCAGGTCCGCAAACGCTCCGACGGGGAGAGACTCCAGGTGATAGTCGGGTGGGGCGCCGGCTCCGTCGAGGAGTACCTGGAGTCCTACCCCGAGTACGGGCGCGTGGAGAGAACCGGCGGCGAAGCCGGGGACAAGGTAGAGGAGCAATCAGGTCTGGGACACGCGAGCCCCTCTTCACCGGCGCTCAGCTCTAACGTCCACCGGTTGGATAAACAGGGGCTGGATGGAGGGCTAGGATGTATTTGTCGTGGTCCATCCCGTGTCGGATAGGGTGCGACCGCCGTGCTAGGGGACGTCGGCCGACGCAAGGCAGGGAGCTATCATAAGGAGGAAACGGTGAGTGCTGAAGTACTGGACACGTTCTCAGCTCTCACGCAAGAGCGGTGCTGGAGGGGCTTGGCGCTCTCCCGAGCTTACAGAGAGCGGTAGCGGGAGCTACTCCCTCGCTACTTGAAGTCCTCCGGGGAGACGTTCTTCATCCAATCCTTGAACTTGTCCACGACCTCTTCCTCAGGGGTCTCTTCCATCGCCTCCTCGAAGACGACGGCGGCCTCCTCGATGACGTCGTCGGCGGCGAAGATCTCCGCCCCGGCGCGGACCGCGAGGGCTATGGCGTCGGAGGGCCGGGAGTCGATCTCGATGGTGCGACCTTCCATCTCGACGCTTATGACCGCGAAAAAGGTCGAGTTCCTTAGCTCGGTCACCGTGACCCTCTCCATCGAGCCGCCGAGCTCGCTGACAAGGTTGACGGCTAGATCGTGGGTCAGGGGCCGGCTGAACTCCTGGTTCTGGAGCTTCATGAGGATAGAACGCGCCTCGGGCTGGCCGATCCAGATCGGGAGGTAGCGGTTCTCGTCCTCAACCTTGAGGATGACTATGGGGCTGGAGGAAAAGAGATCCAGGTTGATCCCGTAGATGGACATCCGGGTGAAGCCGTCGGCGCTCACTGGCTATATGCTCCTCTCACAACGCGAAGCCGCGGTGATTCTTCTATGATACCGTGCCGATTGTACTTCCCGCCTCGCCGGTCTTCAATCGGGTTGTCAGGGACCCTCCAGTGTTGTAAATTTACCCGGCGGCGAACCCATTTCGGGCCTGTAGCTCAGCCGGTTAGAGCGCTTCTCTGATAAGGAAGAGGTCCCTGGTTCGAGTCCAGGCAGGCCCACTCGAAAGTCCTTGTTTTGCAGGTAAAAGATAGAGTGTAAAAAGAGGCCGGGAGCAAGTCCCGGCTTCTTGACGACCATTTGACGACAGCCAGGATGGCTCAGGCGAGTGCGTCTTCCATGGCCCTTGCGGTGGCGTCTCCCATGCTCGGCATGACGTGGGAATACGTGTCCAAGGTTATGGCTATGGTGGAGTGACCGAGGAGTTCTTGGACGAACTTCGGGTGGACCCCACGCGACAGGGGCAGCGTCGCGCAGGTGTGCCGGAGGTCGTGAAAGCGCATGTGCGGGAGTCCGGATCGCTTCAGGAGTGATGCGAAGCTACGTTGTCTGAGGTTCGACGGGTTGATCGGCGCTCCCGTGTCGGTAGTGAAGATCAGTCCCTGATCGCGATAGCGGTCTCCGAGAATCTCCATGTCCCGTAGCTGGCGTTCCAGGTGTGATCTCAATGCTTCCACGGCCTGCGGAGTAAGGCGGATAGATCGGCGGCTCTTTTTGGTCTTCGGCTCGCCGAACGCTACCCTCCCGCCGCTTCTGGTCAGTGTGCGCCTCACGCTCACCACGGCGTTCTCCATGTCCACGTCCTGCCACCTGAGCGCCAGCAGCTCTCCCTGTCTCATGTCGGTGTGGACGGCGAGGACGTAGAGCGCTTCGAGGCGGTCTCCATCGGCTGCTTCGAGCAGCCTGCGCGTCTCGGCGGCGGAGAGAGCGCGTATCTCCTTCGGGGCCGGTGTCGGCGGCTTCACGGTGTCGGCCACGTTTCATTGAACTAGGTACCACTTTGCGGCCTGTGCGAGACCGCGGCGCAAGATGTCGTGCATCTTGTGGGCCGTCGCGGCGCTGAGTCCCGCGTTTAGCCGATCGTGGTAGAAGCTCTGGACGTGTGCAGAGTTGAGCTTCTTGAGCTTCAGTCCGCCGAGACCCGGCTTGATGTGGTTGTTAACGAGGTTGGTATCTCGGTCGTAGGTGCTTCGCCGGACGGAACCGTACACCGACCCCTTAAGCCATGCGTCAAGGTACTCGCCGACAGTCATGTTCTCATCGTCGTACACGATGCCGTCGATGCGGTCAGACAGAGCTTTGGTGAGCTTGACCCTGACCTCTGCCTGCGTCCTACCGTAGAGGGTCTTGCGCTTCGTCCCGGTTACAGTCGGGACGTAGTAGCGTGCCTCCCAGCGCCCATCCTTGCGGCGAGTGATCGTACCCTCGCCGTTGCCACGCCTAGCCATCGTCCTCTCCCTTCATGAGCTCTCTAGGTTCCACGCCCAATGCTTCGGCCAGCTTGCGGATGGTCACCAGGCGAGCGGGCCTGTGACCGTTCTCGAGCTTGCTTATGGTGTCGAAGGCCACCCCCGTGATCTCCCCGAGCGCCCGCAAGCTGAGCGCCTTCTCCACCCTAAGCTGCCTAAGTCTCTCTCCGTCTACGTCGAAGCTCATACGCATACACTTACTATACACTATCTAAACACCAGCCTCAATGGCCAGAATCTATGAACAGTGGCTTCCAATCGCGCCTCGGGAGGGTGATATTGGTGGATGGATAGATCCTCTCCGGGTAACTCGAAAGTCCATAGATATAGGTACCTGGTGTCAACGTTAATCGGCACCCTGTAAACTTGCCTAATGATTTCGGCAATAAGTGGAGGATGAAAAGTTATTGGTGACTCAGGTAGTGGTAGCTGGTACAGGTTCGACAAGAAGGCCACCACCGAGGAGTGCCACAGCCTGGACGTCCGCTACCTCCACCGCAACGGTCTGCTACAGCCGGGGCGCTCATTCTCCTTACGGTGGTCGCGGGCTGGGAGTGCAACCGGCTCCATAGGCGGCGTGGCCTACGACGATCGAGTGACCTTCTTCTACCGCCACAGGACAGGCCCGGGCGACGAGCGGGACGACGTTAAGGAAACGGTGCCGCTCGACTGGACGGCCTGCAACTTCGGCGGGAAGAGGCCCTGGTTTCTATGCCCAGGAGTGGTGGGTGACAAGAGGTGCGGTAGAAGGGTGGCAGTGCTTTACGGACCGGGGCGCTACTTCCTGTGCCGCCACTGCTACGACCTTGGCTACGAGAGTCAACGGGACAACAAGACCTACCGGGCTCTCAGGCGGGCGCAGAAGATAAGGGAGCGCTTGGGCGGCAGCGCGAACGTGACGGAGCCGTTCCCGGAGAAGCCCAGGGGGATGCACCGGAGGACCTACGAGCGGCTGCTCTGGGAGCACCACGAGGCTGAGCTGGAGCATCTCGCCAGCATGAGGGAGTGGCTGGACAAGACGGAGAGGAAGCTGAGTTAGCGTCCTCCTCGGTGGTTTGTTCGGCAGTTTTCAGTATCTTTACTGGCTCCGCCCCAGTTCGAATGTGCATGTTGGACATTCGCTACTCAGCATGTTTATCCAACGCACCTACATGATGTGAGTGGAGCCTTTGGGCGAAGTGACCTCGGAGACTACTTCGACGACTCATGGCGAGGTTCTATGCAACATCCTGGACATGGACTTCCGAGAACGCCCCTTCCACGACCTTGGTGAATAAGCCAAGTTAACGAGTCCTAGACAGATCCATCGTAGCACTACCGCCAGTCGTCGATGACGTAGACTTCTGGCCGGTTATAGCCTGGCTCATTGGGTTTATGCATCGCAACAGCTTGTAGATCGGTGCGGAAGCCTCGCGTGAGCAGGGCACGATACGCTTCGTGGCGGCCCATGTTCGCCCCAGCGATGAGGCGGTGCGCGCCTTGCGTAGTGGCCATTGCTTCGCAAGTATCCAGCAGCCTTTCGAAATTCTCTCCCGCCTCTGGGCCCGGCCGGATCGCCCCGAACTTGATGTAGAACCCGCCGCTTCCCGCCTCGGTGCCCCCTCCCCAGTGGCAGACGGCCAACCCGACCAGACGCGCGTCCTCCCAGAGTAGCACGGTATCACCGAGGCCTTGGGCTTCGACCGCGCGGATCTCCCGCTCCAAATCGAGCCCTTCGTAAACGGAATCGGTCAGCTCGCGGCAGGCATCAAGGATTGGTGCTCGGTCGCCCTCCGGCAACTCGGAAAACCGAGCCCATCGCCACGCAGGTGGACTCTTCTCTGCGACCGGCTTGGACATGACCGCCGTGAGGTGCCCCGCCCAGAAGCCGAACTTCTCGTACAGGTGGATGTGTCCCGGACTGTGGGCGAAGGTGAACAGGCCAGCGTGCTCGGTTCCCCACCTAGCGAAACATTCCATGATGGGCTCCATCAGGCGCGTCCCGACGCCCCGGTTCCAGAGGTCGGGGCGTATGGTCAAAGGGCCGAAGAGCCCCACCCTGCCCCAATTGGTCGCGAAGTTGGATCCCACCACTTCGTCGCTGACATACGCTCCGAAGGCGGCTGAGGGGTCCGCTAGCCAGCGCGTACCTACGTAGTCGGCATCGCCTAGGAACCCCGACGGGTCGGGGAGCCCCAGAAAGGTGCCGAATGCTACTCTCATGATGCGATCGGCTTCTGGAAGATCGCCCTCTTCTAATGGACGAATGGATACGTCCGTTCTTGTCTCGGCCATGGCGTGTTCTCCTTTCCCCCAGCCATCCTTAATGCCCATGTTAGAGCCGAATGTTGCGAGACTGATTAGTACATTCGTCCCGTGGCTCGGCGCTCTTCAAAGATCACCTCTTCCACGACGCTGGTGAATATATCTCTGGGGGTCCTTCTCGGGCCAACATCGTTAGTGGCGGATGTTGCTAATATAGGTCATGGGGGACATTCTAAGGAAAGAGGCAAGGATGATCGCGGTCACCGGGTCAACAGGCAACGTGGGCGGCCCGCTGATCGGGGAGCTAGCGGCCTTGGGTGAGATCCCCCTCCCGACCTATACGTGCTACGGCACCAAGCCTATCGGTTGAGGACCGCAAGAACTGAGCCGTGGTAATTCCGTCAAAAAAGGTTGACAGGAGCCTAAACGTCAACTACGATTGACGCATGGATAGGAAGACCAAAACGTGGATCGAGGGACCGATCGAGGGACCGGAGGATCCACGGGAGGGTCTCGAAGCTGTCGTCGTCTTGAGGCGGACACTGGAGGCCTTGGAGGCGGCGCAGGTGGAGAACGCCTTCGTGGCGGGGTGGTCGTGGGCACAGATCGCCGAGGTCCTGGGCGTCAGCAAGCAGGCCGTGCACAAGAAGCACGCCAAACGGATCAGGGCCAGGTACCTCGGGCAACCGCCAGGAAGGAGGGGTAGGGGCGCGTGATGTTCACCCGTTTCACCGATAGATCCCGTAGACCTGTGGAAGCCGCCTTCGAAGAGGCCAGGATGCTGGGTCACGACTCGTTGGGCGACGAGGACCTCCTGCTGGGGATCCTCCGCGCCGACGAGGGGATGGCCGCGGAGGCACTCTCTTCGTTGGGCGTAACACTCGAAGACGCGCGCGACGAGTCGGAACGGATGCTCTCCGACGCCCTCTCTTCGATCGGGATCTCCCTCGAAGACATTCGTCGGGAGGCGGGGGATGCCTTCGACGTGAGCCTCCCGGACGACCGCAAGATCTCCTACTCTCCTCAGGCCAAGAACGCGCTGGTCGGGGCACGCAAGGAGATGCGGAGGCTGGGAGATGGCCACCTCGGCGCAGAGCACGTCCTGCTAGGGATTTTGGGCAATGAAGACGGGACGGCCGTCCGGATGCTGAACCGTATGGGCGTCTCGCCCGAGACGCTGGAGGAGCGGCTGTTCGAGCTGCGCGGGCGGGCGGCCGGCTAGACCCACTCCACCCTGGGGATCTTCGACGCGTCGAACTCGCGCACGCGCTCGCGCCCGAGGTCCTCGAGCTCCTCGAGGCAGCGCTCGCTCTCGCGGACGAGCCTGGCGACGTCTACCCCTAGGGTGTCGGGTTCGAACTCTTTGAGGCGCTGAGTGCCGTTGCGCAGGAGACCCGTAGCTCCGCGCCAG
>Ga0126307_10002814_pt1 | contig 11797 bp, 10 predicted proteins | sample Plot28_FD_89955 | JGI IMG/M metagenome (GOLD analysis project Ga0126307, IMG submission 89955) | Serpentine soil microbial communities from UC McLaughlin Reserve, CA, USA - Plot28 | ecosystem: Environmental > Terrestrial > Soil > Grasslands | place: USA: UC McLaughlin Reserve, Lake County...
AACGATAGCTGTGCTTCGCTGACGAGCACGAGTGGATGCACTCTTTGATGGATCGCGCCCTGCACAAACGCAGTGACCATCGTATTCGGTAGCGGATTCACTCCCTCGAGATTCACGCGCTCAACATTCACGTATCCGAAAACAGTTTGCTTTTCCTGATCGAAAGATAACTTGATACTGTTTTGTGCCCACCCTTTGAACTGCATGCAGCCGGCGAGGTTGTAGCTACCCGTGAACGCCATGGGCGCGTAAACGGTGCCGTTGCGAAACTGCACACCAGTCTTCACGCCACTGCCTTCAGGCAAAAGCGTGATCGAGTTTGTGCAACCACCCTGGAAGAGCGCCTGCTCGATACGCTCCGCGCCGTTGCGATTTTGGCCCAGTTGAAACGTTGGCGTTCCTAATCCTGAGAAAGTCGTCGCCAACACGGCGTCGATAAAACTCTGTTCAAGCGCAATCACAATCGTTCCCGGCGGACTTCCTCCCTGGGCCGGTGCCTGCACTGCCTGGCCCTCCATGGACTTGGCCCGCGGCGCTCCCAAAAAGAAGATGGCAGCGCCGGCGCCAAGCAGAATTCCAAGCAGGAGAATGACAACGTATTTCATGTATTCACCTTCAACGAGTTGGAGTTGGACTCGGACTGGCCGCGGGCGATACAGTCGGCGAAGGCGGTGGCGGCGCAGTGTTCATGTTCGACAACAGCGTGCGCACCACGGCTGCAATCGTGTTCACCACTGCATCCACTTGCGCTCTCACCTGCGCTTCCGGAACCTTGTTGAAGCCAGTCGGTATTTCGAAAAGACTCGGATCGACATTCGTTTGAATGTCGCGCATTTCTGCAACCACTTTGGCGCCTTTTACTCCCTGAACATTACCACTGGCCTCGCCGAAAAGTTCCGCACGTAAGGGCAGTCCAGTGTCCTTGTCGACATAAATAAACGATTCGGTTTTGACTTCGCCCGCCGACGTCTGTGTTTGAGCGGTACGCGCGTAACGATACTTCAGCGCTGTGCGGCCTGAGCGTGGTTCTTCGGCAACGAATTCGATGCCTTGAAGTCGATCGAGGTACGCTACCAGCTGACCGGGCGTCATGAGTTTATGAAGCTGAAAACCGGTGGCTTCAGGTGTCAACTCTGCATACTGTTTCCGTGCCGGAGCGATTCCATATTGAACGCCAGCCTTTTCCAGATAAACCAGATCCGATCCATCGGGTAACTTGAAGGAGAGTCGCCGGTCGTTTCCGTTTTTGGCAACCTCGGCAGAGAGAGTCGGAATACCGACAGTTTTTTCTCCCCCTTCAGTTTCGGCAGCAAAGACGAGCGTGGCTCTGTAGGTATCCGGTTCGCGGGCAGCGATCGTTGACGGCGCGGTGGTAGCGTTGATGTTTGAGCCGGAAGCATTAGCGTTTACGTTTACATTAACGTTGGCGGTTAGATTTGAATTATTCGCTGGACCACTTCGCGCACAACCACTCAATGCGATCGCAAGAGCTAAGACAAGCATCAGGACCGGCAGTCTGACGTCGATGTTTTTCATGTTGACATTCTCCGAAGGCTTCGCGCACACGCGCGACGTTAACTCACAGGGGCTTTAACCGGGGGGTTAGAAGGGAAGGTACACAGAATAGCACAGTATTGACTTTCCCCAACCTTTAGAATAGAAGTCTGCCCACTATGAAACAGATCCTGGCCCTGTTGGTGATTGGCTTCGCTCTCTCCCTGTGCAATCTCTCTGAGAGATTCAAAAAAGGAAGTCCTGGTCCATCTGGTTCGGCATCTGGCGACGTTGTTGCTGAGAAGGCCCAACCGACCGCTGCACAGACTGCCGCTCTCGCCGGCGGCCAGCAAGCAAACTGGGACCGTCAGGGAATGTCGTAGGCCGTGCCACCGAATTGGACCGAACAAGAGAACGAGTCGAAGTCGTTTATGTGGCGCTCGCCGGGCGGTGGGGACGCAGCTTCGTTGATAGTCAGCATCTCGCCGATGGATGAGAGTTTCCCGACAGACGCTGCGATCCAGGCGTCTTACGAACAAGCGAAGAGCCGGGCCAAGAACGGCGAAGTCGACCAAGTGAAATGGGTCGAGATTGATGGCCTTAAAGGGGTTCAGTTCCGCGAGGCTAATCCCGAGAAGCCTGACGACCACCGACGATTACAGTGGATGGCATACCGGAAGTATTTGGGCCAGGTGCAGGGGATCAATCTGATGCTTGCAACTCAGGGCAAAGACTTCGAGCGGCACAAAGATGCTATGTACGGAATCCTCTATTCAACAAAGGTCGCTCATTAATCTTCGTTCATCCGCGTTAATCCGCAGTATAAAACACACCTCCCTCTTTTGGGTGTTGACAGACTCTACACTATAGGTGACTCTCTGCGAGTCCCAAGCTCTACGAGATCCTTACCGATCCTTTCCGACAATTTCTGGGCGCTGAAGCAGAAGGAATTAACTCCGTCGGCTGTTTTTACGCATCCCTGATGAACAAAGATTGGTTTTTGTCGCAGGAAGCTTTCGATGCATTGCTTAAGTGGCTTGATTCCGATCGTGAACAGGCCGCTATGAAGTACGAGGACATTCGGAAGCGCCTGATCAATGTCACGACGAGTTTATCGACAATTATTCTTTCCGCGTAACCAAGTAAGTCCTCACTTACTCATGAGCGAAAAATATTTTTGAAATGTTTGCCCTATGCAAGTCATAACTAGTGAAGCGGAATTGTGTGGGTTAGAACCTTGCGATGGCACGAGGTTTTGACAACCGCTTCGAAAATTACCCCACGCGCGACAGAATCCCCTCACCCCACCATGCCATGGTTGCATGCCTCATTTGAAGATGGCGAGCGGCAGAAGTTTCAAAGCCGCTCGCCAAATTTTTGTTTGCCCCAAAAAGGCACATAAGACACAAAATCTGTGAGCCATCATTCGGGTTTATTGTGGGTTTTGTGCCTTTTTACTGTTTGCGCATGTAGTTGCGATGGATAAAGCCATCCTTCTGCTGGCGGTCCTGGGTTTCCGAGAAGATGTTTTTGTCATCTTCGCGAGTCACCATTCTGACGCGCGGCGTCACTTCCTTTGCCTCAGCAGTGGGCTTCTCTGAGTCGGCCAGAAATACTTGCACACTCTCGCTTGTCACTGGCTTGTGTTCCGCATCGTTTAACTCGGCGATGGCTTCGACGGCATTTGACTTAAGAAGCTTGGGCCAGAGCTTTGCGAAGAGCGCGTGCGAAGCGTAGACGTCGGCACTGTTCACCTTACCGTTGATGGCGAGGACGTAGCCGATGACATCAGGCTTGTTTCTCACTAGCCCGGCGAGCGTGTTGATGTAGGCAGCGCTGGTTTCCTTCACCTTCGAGTCTTCCATTGACAACTCCATGCTCGAAGCTGACACGCTCGAATTAACGCTACCGCCGACGTTCTGGCTCAAATTCGCCTGAACCACCTTCACATTGTCCCAAACTGCTTGTTGAGACTTCCCGCTTTTGGCTGCCAATTTCAGTTCATTTGTAGCTGAATTCTCCGAACTGGCGAACGACGCGTTCACTTCGTTTCCGCGTTTGTTCCAACGTCCGGATTCGACACAAAACGCCGCGATGGGCATGCGACCGGATCGCGGTGGCACGATGAAGTCGAGCGAGATCATGCGATCCTGGTCGCCACCGCGCACGATGTCGCCGGCCTGAACGTAAATGTCCCGGTCGGAAAGGTTCCTGATCACGAGCTCGTTCACGTCCTTGGTTTCATAGACTCTCACCTTCTTCTGCGCGAGTGCTTCCTGAAGCGTGAGAAATGTTTTGTTGCCCTGATCTTTTCCGTGGATCAGGAACACTGTCATGTTCTTGTGCGTGTAAGGACCAGAGAGGCGGTAATTTGACGCTGTTACTTGATCATCCTGCTTCGCGAGTCCTACAGGAAGAGCGATTAACAGAGAGAGAAACGCAATTGGGATTAGGTGCTTTGGCTTCATTGTCATACTCCTGGAGTCAGCATTACCGAAATGGACTACGGGGAGACCGTTGGGCCGTGGGGAGACGGATGGTTTTACCTTGCGGTAAGGAACGTTAAATATGAAGCCTTCTTGCGAGCTAAGACGGTGTGAGCCAGCGTATCGTTGTCTGAGACTGTTTGTAGGGGTGGCCCTCCGTGGCCACCCCAGCGGATGAAGTCGCGGAACAATTAATCCTCAAGGCCTGTCGGGGCGTCGGCGTGAGGGACGAAGCACATGCGGCAACGTGCCTCATATTTGTCAGCGGCGCCGACTGCGACACGTTCCTCGGATTCAAAGGTGCGCTGAGAGTAGTTTGCGGGTTGGCCACACCTCATGCAGATGGCGTGAGTCTTCGTGATGTATTCGGCGATTGCCAGTAACTGCGGCATCGGTTCCCACGGCTTGCCGGTGTAGTCCTGATCGAGACCGGCAATGATCACTCGCACGCCTCGCCGGGCGAGCGTGTTGGCCACGTTGACCAGTTCGTTATCGAAGAACTGTCCCTCATCGATGCCGACAACTTCCGTGTCCGGATCGACCTTCGCGAGCATTTCGGCCGCCGAACGGCTGTTAGCCGATTCGTGACGCATCTCTGAGTGGGAAACTATCTGGTTCTCTGAAAAGCGTGAGTCGAGCTCGGGCTTGAAGACCTGCACCTTCTGCCGAGCGATCTTTGCACGGCGCAGGCGCCGGATCAGTTCCTCTGATTTTCCCGAGAACATCGATCCGGCAATCACTTCCACCCAACCCGCGTTCGCGCGCGAGTGTGGCGGCGGTTCCTCATGATTCACTTGGGCCACTAGTTCATCCATTCTGATTCAGGTGTAAAGTTTGGGATTGTAAAAAGGCGCAAAGGCTGCGATTAGAGCCAATTCAAAACTCATCGAACGCGTTACCAAGTCGCGGGACAAAACTCCCCACGCGCCCTGCTTGCTCCTGATGTCGAAGCCGCCGGTAACCTCGTCAATCACGATTCCCAGTTCCCGCCGGCCTTCCATCACGGTTTTGACGATATGTGCCGGGACTGAAATCGACGGAGCCGCGCCGAACGCGCGCTGCTCGCCGTTGGTAGCGTAAGCCCAGCCTCGCAGGAACGTGTGCCACTCGCCTTCGATGGAAACTGAATGAAATCCGCCTTCGAGTCCGACGTAGATGTCGGCTTCGAGTCGCCGGCTTCGGAGTGATTCGTGTGCCGCTAAAGCGCGTTCGCGGGCGCCCTGCATCAGTTGCCAGTCTGTAAGCGGCATGGAGGGGATGCTGGTCTCGACGCGTCGCGCGACCACGTTGGCGTTTGCCCAAGCGGGGTCGATGGTTGCGATGCGGGCGATGGTAGCGCGCACAGCCATGATTTTTGCGGCCCGATCAGACCCCAGGGCGATTGTCTTCATGCTGAATTGCGCAAGAGGCTATACCACAGGAGCGCGCTTCGTCAAAATCCGGTAACACGGATTGCACGATTTTGAAATCCGGATTTTATCCGTGTAATCCGTGGCTGGTATGTCATGTTTGCCGAACCCTCAGACACATTTTCAAGAAGTTTCGCATTGATCATTGAAGCAGCAAGCAAGAGATTGGTTGACAGGAAACAGACCTGGGAATAGCCTTGTCGGCACCTCTGGTTGTTTCTACATACCCAGCACCTGTCCTGGTCGCCAGTAAGGCGGCCACGGTTCAGGTAAGAATCAGTCTTTGAAGCTGCCCGACTATGCCCCGCGTTAGTCTACGTGACTCCGAAGGAGGAGATTTGAGATGTGCGAACCCAAAGAATGGACAATAATGTTTTACTTTGCCACGGACAATCCGCTTGCGGTCAGTGCGGTGTCGCAACTGAAGGCCATCAAAGATGCCGGATTTCATCCTGATGCCAACATCGTGGCCCAGTTCGATCCTTACACTGAAGGAACTCCCACTCACGTCTTCGACGTGAACGTCGTCAACAAGCTCAAGGCATCCGGACGAGCCAACATCGGTTTCTCTGGCAACGATCCGACGGTGCGCAGTCTGGTCGAAGACAAGCTCTGGAGAGACGAACAAACCAGCCCGCCGCCGGAAGCAGTCGCGGGAACGACAATTCCAGAAACGGTAAGAAACGCACTCAACCGGGTGTTAAAGGCGAGTTATGACATCAACTACAAACCGCCAGTCGCTCCAAATGTGAAAGACGAATTCTACCCTCGCAATAATCAAGGGGAAGAACCAAGTGCTCAAGCATCGTTGCGAGGCTTTTTGCGGTTCTGTGCTGACAAGTATCCCGCCCAGCATTACATGTTGTTTATGCTTGGCCACGGTGTTGTGGTCGGTAACGACATTTTCATGCTCGACGAACATGCCAACGAGAATTCGCTTACGTTAATCGACCTCGGCGAGATTTTGGCTGAGTTTAAGCACACCATCGAGCTCGAAGACTCAACTTTCGAGCTAGTTAGTTTCCACAGTTGCTCTGTCAGCTCAATTGAAGTCGCCCACGAATTACAAGGTACGGCCAAATATATGCTGTCATCACAGGGACCGGCGTTTGTCGGCAGTTGGCCTTACCGGCAGATTCTGGTTCGCATATTCAATGCCCTGTCCGCCAAAGCAACCATAAACATGCGGGATCTGATGTACGAGATACATCGCTCCTGCATGCTTAATAGTGCTGACTATCTGTTAGCCGGTTATTCCTTTCAACTGACTCTTTGCGATCTCGATAAAATCGCGGAAATCAAGCCTGCGATCGACGAACTCGCGAAAACGTTGACGGCTGGCTTGAACAAAGAAAAAGAGTCAAAAGAAAGAGAGAGAGAGGAGAAACTGTCGACGGACTGCATCCTGTTGTCACACTGGAAGTCGCAAAGCTTTTTCAATGAGATGTACAGCGATCTTTACGACTTCTGCTTCTGCTTGAGCAACAGGATCCTGGAACTTGAAGCTGGAGGCAGAACCAGTCAGGAACTGACAGAGATTCAAAAGGCCTGTGGGAAAGTGATGGACCTGCTTAAGAAGGAGAATCCCAGGCAGGACGGTCAACAAAACTCACCGCAGATTATTATTGCTGCCGATTCATTGGGACCGGCGTTTCAGTATTCGCGGGGGCTGTCAGTCTATTTTCCGTGGGCAGAGCCTTCAAAAGATAGTCACGTCCTGGTGCAATATGATAGATACCGGTTCAGCACCGAAATCAAAAACAGCTGGGTCGGTTTTCTTCGCGCGTACTTCGAGGGCACCAAACGTGTTGTCAGCAATGACGAACAGGACGAAAGGCGTTTATCTGCGGCGCCGCTGCCTGTTAATGGACCAATGATCATTGACAGGGCGCTGGACGAAGATATCGCCAGTCTTATTTACAACGGTGAAGGAACGCCGGACCTGCGCGCTGCCCTCGCTGGTGGGCTCAAGGGTGATCCGACCGACAAGGCCGGCGGCGATTACGAGGCCGTCTCAATTAAAAACTTCCCGCGTGATATCCGCACTCGCAAAGCGCGGATGAAACAAGCGGCTCCGAAGTTTTCGATAAACCGAAACTACACTCCGATCAGCAGTAACGGGAAGAATGGTGGTAAGCCCCAGGCTAGTTAGGGTCACACGGAAAGGCGTTGGGCTACGATCGTGCCAACGCCTTTGACCTTTTGTTCGCGTTTGATGAAAGCGACACTCACCTTTTTCTTTTGCCTGATCCTCAGTTGGCATTTGCCCGGAGGCGTGTCGTTCCCTGCCATAAATGAAGATTCCCAAAAGAGAGCCCAGGAGCTGCTCGACCTTAGCGATAAACAAAATCCTGAAAACCACGACCTCGCTATAAAAACCGCGAAGGATGCACTGGCGCTATTTCAATGGATAGGCAATCAGGAGGGCATTGGAAACACGTACATGTCCCTCGGTACTTACTACCAGGCTCTAAACAAGTGGAGCGAGGCAGCTCAGTCGTTTGAATCGGCTCTGCAGATCTGGCGCCAGCGAAACGATGTGGTAAACGAAGCCAATACACTGATTCAATTGGGCAATGTTGAAAGTCGACAAGGTGAATGGATTAATGGGTTTTCCTATCTAACTCAGGCCCAAAACCTGATCGATAACCAGGAAACACCGTCCGCGATGGCTCGTATCGCTGCCGGCATGGCTTACGTTTTTGATGAAAGCGGCTTACCTGAATATGGTCTGGCCCAGCATCAACGAGCGAAGGAGTATTTCCACCAGGCTGAGGATGAACGCCAATACAACCGGCAGCAAATGTTGATTGGTCGTACGCATTTTCTGCTCAACAACTATGAGGACGCCCTCACCGAACTGGAACCGGCACTCCGGCGCTTTGAATCCTCGACTGATTCGAATCGTAAGCTTGATGCCTCGCAATGCCACGAGTACATGGCGCAGGTCTATATGGCTACTGGCAAGTACGACCTCGCGCTCCAACATTTATTACCTCCTCTCTCGTTCCATGAGGCTAAGAACAAACAGAGCGATGCTGCACAGATAAAAGCTTTGATTGGAGAAGTCTATCAACGACAAAGAAGAACTGAGCTCGCCCGCACCAATTATCAGGCAGCCTTGAAATACTTTCACGAAGCCGATGCTCCGGTTGAAAAAGCTGCCGTTGCCTTCGCCCTCGGACGCCTGGAGTTAAACGAGGGTAACTACGATGCAGCAGAGAATTATCTCAGTGAGTCGATCGAGACCACTGAAGACATACGAAGCGACTTGAACAGTCGTGTGTTAGCTACGGCCTTCTCCGCCACCGTTCACGATCGTTATGAGACTTATATCGATTGCCTGATGCGAAAGCACAAGCAGCAGCCGTCACAGGGTCTGGAACTGCGCGCTTTCCAGGCCAGCGAACTAGCCCGTGCTCGCTCACTGGCCGCGCTGTTGCGTGATACAAAAACCGAAATCGTGACCGGCATAGACCCACAACTTGCCGAACAAGACAGAACACTGCGCCACGCAATCCGGGCCCAGGCAGAACAGACCATCACGCTGCTGGCAGCAGACTACAACAAAGAACAACTCCATGAATTGGAGACTGCGTTAACACGCTTGCGAGAGCAACACAAACAAGTCGTCCAGAAATTGCAAAAACAGAACCCGCGCTATGACCAGATCAAAGAGACGACGAACTACTCGGTAAAGCAGATCCAGGATCTCATCATCGAAGACGACCAGACGATGTTGCTCGAGTATTTCCTGGGACGGAACGCCAGTTATCTTTGGGCCATTACTCGTAACGACGCAAAAGTCTATGAGTTGCCCAAAGCTGACGACATTACTAAAGCGGTGAAGGACGTTTATGAATTGCTCTCGGTCGAATCAAACAACGACACCGATAAACGTGTCAACAAAGCTGCCGCTGACTTATCACAACTGGTTCTTGGTCCAGTCGCGAACCAACTCAACGCTCGCAGAATAATCGTAGTGGCCGATGGCGCGCTGAACTACATTCCATTTCAATTGCTGCCGCTATCTTCGCGCGATCAGGCGCCGCTAGTGGCTAACTACGAAGTTGTAAATGCTCCATCGGCATCAGTCCTGGGCCAACTGCGCCAGGAGAGACAGCAGCGGCCACGAAGAACGAAAATCCTCGCAGCGTTTGGCGACCCGGTGTTCGCGTCAAACTACCAGCAATCCAAAAACTCGAGTTCCGGTGAACTGCTGGCGACGAGATCAGACCGGGGTGAATCGTGGCAACGAGCCTCGCGCGATATCGAAGTCAAAGGTGATGACGTAGATCCGTCTACCATCCAACCGCTCCACTACAGCAAATCCGAATTGAAAAAACTGAGTGACCTCGCAGGCTCACAAGCGCTCATCGCAACGGGATTTAACGCGTCGCGTGGCTTGTTGGAGACAACTGACTTTTCAAAGTATGCAATTCTGCACTTCGCCACACACGGGTTGCTCAATCCGAAGAACCCTGAAAATTCAGGGTTCCTGCTTTCCATGTTCGACTTCGATGGAAAACCACAGAACGGCTTCATCACGATGCGAGATGTTTATAGTCTTAACGTCCCGGTGGATCTCGTGGTGCTGAGCGCCTGCCGCACGGGCCTGGGCAAAGACGTGCGCGGTGAAGGCTTGATCGGTTTGACGCGCGGCTTCATGCACGCCGGCGCTTCGAGCGTGGTGGCGAGTTTGTGGAAAGTCGACGATGAAGCAACGGCGGACTTGATGAAAAACTTCTACGCGAACATGCTGCAAAAAGGCATGGCGCCGGCCGAGGCTTTACGTGCAGCTCAGAATACAGTCCGGCAACATCCACAGTGGCAGTCGCCACACTTCTGGGCCGGATTCACTTTGCAGGGAGAATTTAAAGAGTCGATCAAATTACCTGCGCCGACCGTCGCCCCGGCAAAAGTTCAAAACGCCGTTGGTGGTGGATTGTTGTTAGCTTTGTTGAGTGGGATCGCGTGGGGCTTCAAGCGACGCTACAGGAGTTTTTAACTTGGTCTACTCGACTACAAAGTTATAACTGCCGCGAACTCGTTCCTCATTGCCATCAGGCTTCACCATTGTGAGTTGGATTACGTAGCTGCCGCTGCTTAGCCACGCTGCCGGAATTGTAACTGCGATCGTCTGATCCGTCCGTTCGTCTATCGTCAAATCTCGCTCGACTTCGTTTTCATCAACTAACTTGACGCGATAATCTTTGGCTTCCTTCGCCTGTTCCGGAATCGTCAGATTTACCTTGAGACCACCACCTGCCAGCTTCACCGGGGCAGGAGCCGTACTCTCATTGCGATTAGAGTTACTGAGCGCCAGGTCGAGCGACACGTACGGCGACGAGTTGCCGAATGACAAAAGAAAGAAAACAAGACCAGCGACAACAAGCAGTACCGCCGCGCTTAAAGCCAGGTGTGAATAAGAAGGTCTTCTCCAAAACGCGCGGATCTGGTCGAGCAAACTCGGCGCCGTCTCCACGATGGGCCGAACATTTGCCACTTGAGAGCGTTCAGCGCGTTCACCACGTTCAGCATCGGCATGACCAAGCAACTCAGTTGCAAATTCCAGTTTCCGTTGCCGTTCCGGCGTGTTCAAAAAATGTTTGTCAGCACGCTTGCGTTCGTCGTCGGGCAATTCCTTCCTGACGTACTGATCCGTGAGATCATCGGCGATCGTGTCAAACTCCTCGCCAAATGCAGGATCCGTCAGCAAACGGAGTTCAATTCTCTCCTGCTCTGCCTGCTCCAGTTGACCGAGCAGATATCGCCTAACCTCGTTTTGCACTTTTTTAACTATGATGCCGCTCCTTAGATCCCGCCAGGGTTACCGCCGCTACTTATATGTCATTCAGCGCCCGTTTTGTTTTGTCTCGATTGCGCAATACATTCAAGCACGCATTTTTCGAGGTTTACGCGCAGATGATGGGCGCGAGTTCGCAGTGCGCCCTCGCTGATCGAAAGCTCGCCGGCCATCTGCCGGTGATGCTCGACCTTCGCGTGTCCCTGGTAGAGGTGATAGTCGAGAATGAACTCCTGTTTGTCAGTGGGCAACAATTTCAAACACTTTAACAAGCACTCGGAAGTGTCGCTTCTGACATCCTCCTTCGTAATGCGTAGCGGTAGCACATCGGTTGCGACTTCTCTTCGGCGGCCGGCTTCGAGGATGAGATTTCGCGCCACGCCGTGAAAGTAACGGGCCGGATCACCGACGTACTTCGCCTGGATCTCTGGCAGTCGCTTCATCACTCGATCGATAGCTTCGTCGGTATAGTGTTCCGCATCACTCAAACCCCTGGAGACGAATATGCGGATCAATCCGGCGCGAATTACCTCATAGCGTTGGCCTGCTTTTTCGCGATCGGGATCGAGCCACTCAAGCAGAGCATCAAATGGGTCGTGGGT
>Ga0126307_10002815_pt1 | contig 11796 bp, 12 predicted proteins | sample Plot28_FD_89955 | JGI IMG/M metagenome (GOLD analysis project Ga0126307, IMG submission 89955) | Serpentine soil microbial communities from UC McLaughlin Reserve, CA, USA - Plot28 | ecosystem: Environmental > Terrestrial > Soil > Grasslands | place: USA: UC McLaughlin Reserve, Lake County...
AGTCCAGGTCGCGAACTCCTCGCCTGAGGCAACGATGGCGGCATATCGGGCAGCGGAATTGGCCGACGTAGTCGTCGCGGTCGGGGGCGATGGTACTGTGGCCGATGTTGCCACCGGAATTTTTGGTTCCGGCGCAGCGTTGGCGATTGTTCCGGCCGGCTCGACAAACATAACCGCGCGGTCGCTGGGGATCCCGGCCGACCCGACATCCGCGCTCGCCCTCACCTGTGATTCCTACCGAATCCGGTCTATCGACGTCGGCCGCAGTGAGGACCGCACATTCGTCCACATCGCGGGTGCTGGAATCGACGCGGCGCTATTTCACGCGACCAGTCCCGTCTTGAAGCGGCGCATAGGGTGGTTTGCCTACTTACCCGCGGCGGTGTCGGCGCTTCGGCTTCCGCCGTCTGATGTCCGCATCACAGCAGACGGAGCGGTCGTCGAGGCGCACTCTTCATTGGTGCTGATCGCGAATGGTGGCTCCGCCATTGCTCCCGAATACAGGATCTACCCTGGGATCACTGTCGACGATGGTTGGCTGGACATCGTCGTCTTTACGGCATCGACCCCAGCTGAGATCGCGGCCACATTGCGTTACGCCGGAGTGCAACAGCTCGATCGATCGCCTTACGTTACCCATACCCGGGCTCAAACCGTGAAGGTCGACGCCGAGCCTCCACTCCCTGTCGAGCTGGATGGCGACCCGCGGGGAACGACACCGCGTCAGTTCGACATCATCCCCTCGGGGCTACAGGTGGTGACCCCGCTCCGTTGAAGTCGCTAACCGCCGAGGTAATACGTCTCGTTCTGGCCATAGCCCATGTAGAACTGTTGCCCGGTTGCAGAGTTCTCGAAGAGTGTCAAGCTGCCGTCGGATGTAGTCACGGCGAAGTTCGCCGCGGTGTAGAACTCTGTGGAACTGCCTGCGCCGAGCCATCCTGAGAAGACGATCGCACCATCAGCCTCAACGGTCACCTGAATATCGCCTTGAGAGATCACGCGGATCGTGGCCATCCCGGGGCTCGCGGCTGGCTGCTGCACTGCGGCTGGCGCCGAGGTTGGCTGCACTTGGTTCACCACTGGCGTCGGTTGGACAGCGGCGCCCGCGGTCTGAGCTAACGATGTCGCGGGCGGAGATGGGATAGCCGTGGAGGTAGAGGCCGGGGCCGCCGTGGCCGTCGGGAGCGCCGTCGGGCTTGGTAACACCAGTCGGTCGTCGGGTATCGGGGTCACTGTAGGAATTGCGGGCGGCACAGTGCTTGCAACTGGCTCCTGGCTGAAAGAGATGCTGTAGACCCAGGCGAAAATCACTGCTCCCATGACTACCATGAATGCAATGATCGCGAAATTCGGCGACCAGTGCCGTGGCATCTCGAGAGGCTTGACGGCGGCGACGAGCTCCGCAGCGCTGTCACCGCCGCGGGTCTCCTCAAACATTGCCAGTGACTTGCCGGGGTCAAGGTCGAGGTAGGCGGAGTAATTCCGGACGATGCCGCGCTGGTAGATGAGCGGCGGGAGAACGGCGAAATCTTCCTCTTCGAGTGCCGAAAGATGATGCCGATTGATGCGCGTCGCTTGCTCGGCTTCCCTGAGGGTGACGCCCTTGGAAACCCGGGCCTGCCTCAGTGTGTCCCCGAAGACGCTCATCGTGACAATCCGGCTCCCCTCTCCCCGGCACATGAATGCCCAGGGACCCTCGCTCCCCTTACTCCATCGTATCGGATTGCCGACGTTTGGACAACCAAACGGACCAACGGGCTATTGTCAAACCTAGATTCTAACCGCGGGTATCGGTTATGAGCGGCGCCGCTGCCGGTCGGATTTGCCTGTCAGGCGATCAAAGAGCGGTGTTGCTCGCCCGTGTGAAGAGACGTCTGCGGCGACAAGCCAAACGTCGTCGACTGGCAGCCACCAATCGCCAATTGCCGACTGACAAGGCGCCGGATCATCCTCGAGCACGAGTCTGCTATGGGTAAAGGCCCAGGAATTGGCGCACCAGCCACGTTGGCCCTCAGCTGCCGGCCGGTAGTCTCGACAGGTTCTACAGACTCGAGGCAGGTCCGCGCGATACCAATCCGGAAGCGCGATTTGCTGGGCCAGATCGACGTGATTCCTCACTGAACTGGCTTCCTCGGCTGCCGCCGTCCTGGGCGCCGGCACGACCGTTTGATCGTCGGGCAGAACCGGCATCTGCCAGTCTGCCGCGAACGCGGCAAGCCGCGAACTGCTATCGGTTGCTAGCGGATCCCCAACGGCTGCCTCCTCGCCGGCTGCCTCGGCCAACTGTTGTGGCGGTTGGGCGACAGCCGAGCTTTCTTCGTCTCGATCTCGGAGCCACGAATTGGGGTCGTCTGTCTGCAACGGCAACTCCGCCGCTTCGAACGCACCAACGTCGCCTGCCAAGCGATCTTCCGGTTCGCGCGAGGCCCGCTCGGTCGAGGGCGAACTGAAGTCTCCAACCTCCGGGGACTCGATCATCGCTTCTGCGCCGGCGGATTGACGCTCTGCTGCAGCCTTTGCGCGGACGCGATCCCGGTAAGCTTCGCGGGCGCGGAATATTGCCGTTCGGGGATCGAAATGCCCAGTCGGAAATGAAAGCGGCGGCGGCTGCCAGGGGTCGTGCGCCTCCGAGATAATCCGTGCCTCACTGAGAAGCACGTCCTCACCTTCCGACGAAGCCGCGAGTCCAAGTTCGCCGTTTAAGACCGAGCGCGCACTTTCAGCGGGTGCCGGCGGAAGCGGTCCGGTTATCTGTCGCTGAAACGGCGTGTCACCGTTCGAGTGCTGCCCTTCGCGCGGCTGCCAGAGGCTTCGCGACCACTCATCGCGGCAGGCGAGCTCGTTCCGCCGAACCATGATGAGGACGCCGTTGGAAACCTTGCGTTGCGGATGGTGACACCACCCACTTCCCGCAAGCCCTGCCTCCTGGAAAAAGTGGCAGGATCCACACTTGTGCTTTGCCACACCTTCCCCCAGGAGCGGCCAACGGGTCGGAGCGGCACGGCGTCCGCGGGTAGCGGCAAGAGCCTGGTTGCGGAAGTCCCCAGTTTCTCCCGCAAAATCTCTTGGCGCCTCGGCCGTCTTTTCACCGCCGGTGCGGGGCCGATTCTACCAACCGCCCGATCCTTTGTCTATCAGACACAGATCTCGCCGAGCGCCGCCTGACGGGGATCGACCGCCGCGCGGATCGTAGGTATTCAGAGTACCGGTCGCACCCGTTTACCCTGCTATACTGTCCGATTGGTGTGCCGAATGGCGCGCCACGCATGCATCCAAGGCGCCGCCGCTCGGTGGCGTCTGGCGTTTCCGGGGACTACGAGCTCAGATGTTGAAACCACCAGTAATTCCTCTGCGACAGGCAGCTTCACCTAACCCGTTGCCGCCCAATGGCAAACACTTCCACCTGTGGACCATTGGTTGCCAGATGAACGAGGCCGATAGCGCGAAGATTGCCGCGACGCTGCAGGAGGCCGGTTACACGGCGACGACCGATGAGCGTGACGCCGACATCGTGGTCCTCAACTCGTGCGTTGTGCGTCAAGCCGCCGAAGATAAGGTCTCCGGCAAGCTCAACTCGTTGATTCGCCTCAAGCGTGAGCGACCGGAGGTCTCGGTCGTACTGACCGGGTGCATGGTCACCAATCAACACGATCGGCTGCGCGAGCGGTTCCCGCACGTCGATCTCTTTTTCGATCCATCAGACTTCGCGCAACTCGAGAAAGTTGCACCCGAAGTCTCCAACTTGAGCGACGATCTTGCCGAGCTCCCGCATTACTACGCCGATCCCGGCACATCGACGTCAAGCACGTCCGCGTTCATACCGATCATCTATGGCTGCAACTTCCTTTGCTCCTACTGCATCGTTCCGTATCGCCGCGGCAAAGAGCGGAGTCGGCCCCTGGCCGAGATCGTGGCCGAAGTGGAGAGGCTGGTTGCCGGCGGTGTGCGGGAGGTCACACTGCTGGGTCAAACGGTTAACGCCTATGGGCATGACCTTGCTGACAACCCGGGTCTCGCAGATTTGCTACGAGCGGTCGACGCAATACCTGGGTTGGCCCGTCTGCGGTTCCTCACATCGCATCCGAAGTACATGTCAGACGAAATTATTGAAGCAATGGCCGATCTGCCTTCAGTTTGCGAGCACATGAATCTCCCGGTCCAAGCCGGAGACAATGACGTATTGCGTCGCATGAGGCGAACCTACACACGCGACTACTGGTTCGATCGGATTCAGTTCGCGCGAGAGCGCATGCCTGACGCAACCATAGCCACCGATATCATCGTCGGATTTCCCGGGGAAACGGAAACAGAATTCCTGCAAACCTTGGAGCTGCTTGAACGAACGCGTTGCGACAAGGTCCACCTCGCCATGTACTCACCCAGGCCGGGGACGCTTTCGGCCCGCTGGGAGGACGATGTGCCGTCCGCCGAAAAGCACCGGCGTCATCGCGAACTGGAGAAGCTGCAAGAGCGCATCCAGACCGAAATCAGCTCTGAGAGACTCGGTAAGACCTATGAAGTACTGGTCGAAGGACGCTCGAAGGGCAGGTGGACCGGGCGCACACGAGGCAACACGCTGCTGCACTTCGAGGACGACCGTGAACTCACCGGGAAGCTCGTTGACGTCATGGTGACGCGCACAAGCCCGTGGTTTTTGATAGGTGAAGTAGCGTCTCCGCCTCGATGAGTACCTCTTACAATCGCTAGTAGTAGGAAGGAATAGATCCTTGGCACAGAAGCAACAAACCCGCCGCCAATTGGGCGAGGAGGCACGGAGAGCAGCGTTCGAGGGAAACTGGGAAAACGCTGTCACGCTAAATCTCCAGATCATCGATCGGTTTCAGAAAGATGCCGATGCATTCAATCGCCTCGGCCGGGCATACAGCTCCTTGGGAAACCTCGATGAGGCAAAAGAGGCCTACTCGAAGGCGCTCCGCGCTGACCCGGCGAACCTCATTGCGCGGCGGAATCTGCAGCGGCTTGAGATCCTTCGCGGTCAGGGCGGACGACCGGCCGCGGAAGTATCGCGGCCTGGCCCGATGCCGCGAACTACCGCGTTTCTCGAGGAAGTCGGCAAGACCTGGGTCGACGAACTGGTGAATCCAGGCGAACTGCCATTGCTGGCTGACATCTCTGCCGGCGAGGAGCTGCATCTCTCTGAGGAAGGCGATCGGTTGGTGGTCCGGCGTGCCAACGGCGACCGCGTTGGGGAAGTCGAACCTAAGACCGGCCGACGTGTAATGGACCTCATGGCCAATGGCAATCGCTACGAGATATTCGCCCTGGGGTTGACCGGCCAGACATTGCGCACAATTATCCGCGAGATCTTCCGCGACCCGTCTGTGGCGACGACAGTCTCCTTTCCACGCCAGATCACCTCGCGCGCGTACCTGCGCGACCGGGACCTGCTCCGGCAACGGGATGAGGCGGACTTCTTCCTGTTCGACGAAGACGAGGAGGAGGAAGACACGGAGCCAATTGCGCTCGAGCGTGACGAAGAAGATCCCGCCGAGACCGACCGCGAGGTGGAGACGTTCGAGGAAGCGGTTCAGGTTGTCGACGAGGAAGATTCGTCGATCTAAGAGATATGGCGCCGCAATCCGGCGAGTTCATTTAGCGCAATGGCAGCGAGCCTGGCCAAATGGCCAGGCTCGCTGCCATTGTCTGTCAAGCAGGGCTCAGCGACTGACGACCACGAGCAAAACGAGCATGACTGCGAGCAGCCCGCCAGCGATGACGAACAACCGATGCATGTCCGATCGGATAAAGGCAAACTCTTGCTCACGAGTCAGCTCAACAACGCGGGGAGCGGCCCTGGCCACCGACCGGCGGGAGCGAGTGGGCGCAGCGACGGCGACACCGTCACCTGCGAGTCCCGCCCCCTGGGGAGTAGCAGCTGGCCTGTTCAGGCCGTGACGACCTCCACGCGGGCCGCCCTTCCGATGTCTCGTGCGTCCCGTCGTGGCTGGTCGCCTAGGTGCCCCGTCGCTCAATGCAGCTCCCGTAATTCGAACTAACCGCGGACGTTGAATCGAGCGTCAATGACTTCTGTAGGCCTCGCACTCGTCTGCGCTGCCGGTTGACCGATACCCATCTCCCGTAAATGCTCGTCGACGACGTGCTCGGGCGCCAGCCTGGGCATGATTCTGGCAGTGAGAAGCACTCCCGCGATCACCACCCCGAGGTCATCCATCTGGCCCAGCCCGAGGAGGAAGTCCGGGATTGGGTCGAGGGGCGACATGACGTAGAGCCCGAGTAACGCTGGCAGCGCGAATTTTAGCGCTGGTACACGCTGGTCCCGAAGGAGCCTCCAGCTCAATCGAAGTTGTTCGCGCATCCCGCGATCGAGAAGCGCGCTGGCACCTGCGAATGCGGTTGTCCCTCTTCGGTTCGTCACTTGCATTTCCTTGCCGTTGATGCTCCTCGTGGATCAGCGTCGTTCCGCTTCGACAACGTCAATCGTTCGCGTTGCGTTCCGCCAGCGCGCTGATCTCCGCCGCGATGAGCATGGCCTCCGGAGTATTCGCATTGAAAAACGACCTGAAGCTGGGGTCCCAGCGCGCGATCTTCTCGGCATCGAGCGTACGAACGTGCACGTCCTCAAAGAAGCCAACGACTCGGTTGTTTCCTTCCGCGATTCGCCTCTCGATGAGCGGTAGGCATCGCTTGCTATAAATAGCGTGGAGTGTTTCGAACACCAAACCGTCAATCCTTTGTTTGCTGTCGCCTGGAATCAATGGCACCAGAACGTCGTAGTCGCGCGGTTCATTGGCCATTCGACACAACAAGGGCACGCTCAAGAACGGCATGTCGCACGCGACCACCAGGCAATGGTCGTGCGCGGACGACGCGATCGCGGCCTGGATCCCGCCAAGTGCACCGACGTCGGGATGGAGATCCGGCACGACACGAGCTCCCAGAGCCTCATATCGCGCCCGATCGTTAGCCACCACGAACACATCATCCGAAATCGCTGACAGCCGCTCGAGAACCAGACTGAGCATGGGCCTCTCGCCCGCCATGAGCGGCAACAGTGCCTTGTCAGTGCCCATACGCCGGCTCTGGCCGCCAGCCAGCGCAGCCGCGCTGAGCCCAGCCTGGGCGAGGTTCGAGTCGTTTCTTGCGCTCATGCTTTGCTCAGAATGAGGACTGGCCATAGCCGTTCCGGGTCACTATAATCGTGCTTGCAATCAGCCGCGCCGAGGCGGCGGCCCAGGGTCTACTCCGGCAGGAGTCTTGCCCATGGATCGGGTGACAACATACCGCACGAGCAGCGGACAGCACCTCTGGCGAATGCGCCAGGGTGCTGTTCTTGTTTTTGGCCCCATGCCACCGTGAACTCGCCGCAGTTATGTGACTGGAAAATGATGTCTCGCAGTGTCGGCATCAGATGAAGGGAGCCAAGCACATATGAACTCAAGCATGATTGGGAAGATCGAGAAAGCGCATCGCTACGCCCAGGAGCCGGAACGCGTCCGCATCCATTCACTGCAAGCCACATTTCATGGCGGTCACGACGACCATAGCGTGCAGCTGCACGATGGCCACTGGCGCTGCTCGTGCCATGCGTTTTCAACCCACGTGCTCGGGACATGCGCGCATGTAATGGCGATGCAGCAAATGATGTCGCCGATGTTGTCCGAGGACGACCGGTATAGCGGCGATGATTTCGCCGTGACTCCCGAGGCGGTGCCGATCGCGAATTAGCGATCACCGTCAATCACACCTGCTTCGCCGGAGGATCGACATCCGCTTACTTCGATTGCGAACGTTCCGCAACTCGAGCGTGAACCTCCCCGCTACGGCGTGAGCACCCGATTGCCGACCCTCACGCTCAATAGCGATGAGCAGGGCATGTTGGACGGCTCCCACGGACCAGCCGCGCAAGTTGCCATGCGGATCCTCACTCGCATGGCACCGCTCTACGGAGCACCGTCTCTTCTCCCTATAACTCGTGCCCACATCGACGGAGTCATTCTGACCGGCGCCGCAGGTCTCGCGTTTGCAGAGAGGCTAGCCGATCTCGGCGGGCGGGTGGCCGTGCCCACGAGCCTCAACGTCATGTCGATGGACCGTGAGCGCTGGCGTGATTGGAAACAGGACGCCGCCTACGCCGATAGGGCCAATCGTTTGGGCCATGCGTACGTCAGAATGGGCGCGCGTCCGACGTTCACCTGCGCTCCCTATCAGACCGAGAATGCCCCCTTCTTCGGAGAGCAAGTCGCCTGGTCGGAATCAAATGCGGTGGCCTTCGCCAACTCCGTCATCGGCGCGCGCACCAATCGCTATGGCGACTATCTCGATATCTGCTGCGCGCTCACGGGACGCGCGCCAGCCGCGGGGCTCCATCTCGATGAATCGAGACTAGCCACCACGGTCGTGGAACTCGAATCGATCCCAGCTCAGCTTACCCTGCGCGACGACTTCTATCCGGTGCTTGGATACTTGCTTGGAGCGATTGTGAGCGACGAGGTACCAGTCGTCACTGGACTCGACGTCCAGCCGACCGAGGACCAGTTGAAGGCGATGGCCGCCGCAGCGGCATCGTCCGGTGAAGTGGCGATGTTCCACATCGCCGGCATTACCCCCGAGGCGTCAACCCTCAGCGAGGCTCTCGGCGGTCGGCGACCGCAGCGAACGCTGCTCGTCACTATGGACGACTTGCGCCGGACACGCGGGGCCCTGACGACAACATCCGGCTCGCGACTCGACGTTGTCGCTTTCGGCAGCCCTCATTGCAGCCTCGCCGAGTGTCGAGCGCTGGCCGGGCTCATGTCGGGTTCTCGAGCGTCGGAGTCCGTTGAGGTCTTCGTGACGACCAGCCGCGCCGTGAGGGATCTCCTCGCCCGCTCTGGCGAGCTCGCAGTCCTCGAGGCGTTCGGTGCGCGGGTCACAGCCGATACCTGCATCGTCGTCGCGCCCCTGGTAAGACCTGACGCTCAGGTGCTGATGACGAACTCCGCGAAGTACGCGCACTACGGTCCCGGGTTACTCGGCGTCGACTCAGTTTTCGCCACGACGGAAGAGTGTGTCGCCTCCGCCATCGCGGGCCACGTCATCCGCTCCGAGGGACCATGGGCAACGTAGTCGCAATTGAGGGTCGGCCGGTCGTCGCCGGCTCCACACGGGGCCAAGCCTTGGCCGCAGACGTGCCGCTGAGTTTCTGGGGCGGGTTCGATCCCGACACAGGCATCGTTATCGATCGCCGTCACCCTCTGAGTGGTCAAAAAGCAACCGGCCGGGTCCTGGTCATGCCATCGGGTCGCGGTTCATGCTCGGGGAGCGGCGTGCTCTTGGAAGCCATACACAACGGCACGGCCCCAGCGGCGATCATCACCTCGCGAGTTGATCCGGTTATCGGTCTCGGCTGCATCCTGGGCGATGAGCTCTACGACTCTCATCCGCCGATGGTCGTCATTTCAGACCGGGATCGATTACGGATCGAATCAGGCGATCTCATCGACGTCGATGACCACGGTCTCGTCACGGTCATTAGGCAGAAATCAGACCGGTGATCCGACGGCAATCCCGGCGGCGCGGGCCAGCGCCTCCGCCTTGTCAGTTCTCTCCCATGGCACTTCGATATCGTCGCGTCCGAAGTGTCCGTAGGCGGCCGTCTGGTAGTAGATGGGTCGCTTCAACGACATCGACTCGATAATCGCCGCAGGGCGCAGATCGAAATGTTCCTCGATCAACTGGAGGATCAACTCGTCCGGCACCCGGCCCGTGCCGAAGGTCTCAATCATGAATGAGACTGGGCGTGCTTTACCAATCGCGTACGAGACCTGCACCTCGAACCGATCAGCGAGACCAGCCGCGACAATGTTTTTCGCGACATAGCGCGCGGCATAGGCCGCGGATCGGTCCACCTTCGTCGCGTCCTTGCCAGAGAAAGCTCCGCCTCCGTGGCGAGCCATACCGCCGTAGGTGTCGACGATGATCTTGCGGCCGGTGAGTCCGGCATCGGCCATCGGCCCGCCGATTTCGAATCGTCCGCTGGGATTGATAAGGAACAACGTCTCTTCGTCGAGTAGAGATTCCGGAATGACGTCCCGAACCACTGACTCGATGATCGTCCGCCGGATTTCGTCGTTCGAAACGTCCGCCAGATGCTGGGTTGAAACGACAACCGTGTCAACGCGGGCGGGTTTCCCGCGATGGTATTCAACGGTCACTTGCGACTTGCCGTCCGGGAGCAACCAGGGAATCTCGCCGCTCTTTCGTGCCACGGAGAGCCGGCGACAGAGGCTATGAGCCAGCGAGATCGGGAGCGGCATCAACTCGGGAGTCTCATTGCATGCGAAGCCGATCATCATGCCCTGATCGCCCGCTCCGACGCGATCGAATCGGTCGGATTGCTCTCCGGAGCGAACCTCGACCGCGTGCGCCACTCCGCTCAGAATCTCGGGGCTCTGGTCCTTGATAGCGACCATGACACCGCAGGTGTTCGCGTCAAAACCGTGTTGGGAGTGCGTATACCCAATCTTTTCAATGGTGGTCCGCACAACCGCTGGAATGTCGACGTAGGAGGTCGTCGAGATTTCGCCAAAGACTAGGATCATGCCGGTGGTGGTCGCCGTCTCGCAAGCCACGTGCGCTTCGGGATCGAGTCGCAGAACCGCGTCTAAGACCGCGTCGGAGATTTGATCGCAAACTTTGTCCGGGTGACCTTCGGTCACCGACTCCGACGTGAAATACGTCCGCTCCGCTGTCATCCAGCTGTCGCCGTGGTTGCCCATCGTCTCCTCGAATATCTTCGTTCGATAACCCACTAGTCGGGTCGTCCCGTCGCGCCTAGCGGTTCGTTCGTTTGGCCACCGAATTGTGAAGGAGAGGCGAAAGAGGGGCCTACGTGCCGCCTTCCCACGACGTCATGTAGCGCTCCTGCTCCTCCGTGAGCTGGTCGATCTCGATCTCCATTGCGGCGAGCTTCAAGCGCGCGATCTCGCGGTCGATGTCTTCCGGCACGCCGTAGACGTCGGCCTCTAGATTCCTGCCCTCTCGCACCAGATATGCCACTGCCAGCGCCTGATTGGCGAAGCTCATGTCCATGACACTCGCGGGGTGCCCCTCGGCTGCGGCCAAGTTGATCAAACGACCCTCGCCAAGCAAGATGACGCGTTGATCTGGACCTAAAACGAACTCTTCCACAAACGGGCGGAGTGTTCGGCGTCCCTCGCCGGACATTTCCTCCAGCGCGCTAATGTTGAGTTCCGCGTTGAAATGCCCGGAGTTCGCCATGATGGCGCCGTCTTTCATCTGGTCGAAGTGGTTGCGGTCGACGACGTTGATGTTGCCGGTAGCGGTGATGAAGATGTCGCCGACCGCCGCCGCCCGATCCATGGTGGTGACGGCAAAGCCGTCCATCGCCGCCTCGAGGGCGCGAACCGGGTTGATCTCAGTGACAATCACCCGCGCTCCCATTCCCCGTGCCCGCATGGCGATGCCTTTGCCGCACCAGCCATAGCCGGCGACGACTACCGTCTTGCCCGCCAGAAGAATGTTCGTGGCGCGCAGAATGCCGTCGATCGTGCTCTGTCCCGTGCCGTATCGATTATCGAAAAAATGCTTTGTCTCCGCGTCATTGACGGCAATCACCGGGAACCGCAGCAGGCCTTCCCGGTGGAGAGCACGGTGGCGAACAACTCCGGTCGTCGTTTCTTCGGTCGCACCGATGACGTCGGCGATCAGGTCTTCTCGCTCCTGGTGAATCAGGGATACGACGTCGGCGACGCCGTCGACAATAACCTGGGGGCCATGATCGAGCGCCGCGCGAATGTGCCGGTAGTAGGTCTC
>Ga0126307_10002816_pt1 | contig 11795 bp, 12 predicted proteins | sample Plot28_FD_89955 | JGI IMG/M metagenome (GOLD analysis project Ga0126307, IMG submission 89955) | Serpentine soil microbial communities from UC McLaughlin Reserve, CA, USA - Plot28 | ecosystem: Environmental > Terrestrial > Soil > Grasslands | place: USA: UC McLaughlin Reserve, Lake County...
CGCTTCCACGGCGCTTCCACGGCGCGCTTTCGATTACGCAGCCAGGCTTCGGCGGACAGTGACGCTGCACCTGCCACGTTGTGGCGCTCGCAGGTCGGCGCCGGTCCGCGGCGCGCCCGGCCCGACTGTCAATCAGGGAGTCGGAGACGGGCCGGCGTCGATGGGCGTCGCGTCGGTGGTCGCGTCGGGCGTGCCCAGGACGTCATCGGCCCCGGCCTCAGGCGCCGCCTCCGTTCCCGCCGCAGTCGCTGACCGTCTGATCTCGAGAAGCGTGACCATCGGCCCGACCCGCAGCGTCAGCGTCTTCGGAGAGGACCAGGTCGCAAGCGGCGACGTGTCCAGGTTGGGCAGGTACGTGCTGGCACTTGCGACCGGCTCCTCCAGGGCCAGATTGACCGGCACGTCGGAGCGGTTGCGGTCGGCGCGCGTGAGCGGATCCCAGACCGGCACCTCTCGCCACAATGCCAGCCAGAACGCCCCGTCGCGCGCCTGCAGCAGCACGTGGTGGACCTCCGGCGGCGCGTCGAGCAGCGAGTAGCTCAGCGAGTCGCCCGTAGAGGTCTCAAAGCTCGACGGCGTGAGCGCCCAGCCCCACGTGAACGGGGACGGCCTGTCGTCGAGCAGCGCGATCAGGTTGCGGAGCGCGACCATCGCGGGCTTGTCGCTGTAGTCGCTGCGCAGCAGGCCGAAGTTCTGCTCGGCGTCGGATTCATCGGGGCCTTCGCTGACGAGCTCGTAGGCGTAGGTGCGGCGAACGCCGCGGCGGAAGTACTCGAGGTAGAGGCGCGGCAGGTAGATGCCGGCAGCGCGCTCGGAGGCGGGGAGGTGCCCGCCGCTCGTCGTCACGGCGTTGTGGTAGCCGGTCTCGGTGGCCTCGACGGGCTTGGTGGCTGATGTGGTCGCCGCCGCTGCCAGCCATTCGCGCAGGTTGGCGGACGGCTTGCGCCCGCCGGGATACGAGTGCATGTTGCCGATGTCCAAGGAGGCCGAGACGTCTCCCCATGCGCCATATCCCGACGGGTACGCCACCGACGGACCGAGGACGGGAAGCTGCGCCGTGGCCGGATCACCCTTGATCGTCGCGTACAGCCTGGCCTGGTACGCGCGCGCATCCTGCGCCACGGCGTCCCAGTCGGCGACATGGGCGTTCTCGTACTCGTTGGGTCCCTCCACCTGCTCCGCGGCCGCGAGCATCGAGCCCTTCAGCCGGGCGAACAGCTCCGCCACGGTCCCGCCGCGGTCCGCGCGCGGGTCGAAGATGAACGAGGTACGGATCCCCCCCGCCTCGTAGAGGTCGTTTATCCGGCGCACCTGCGTCGGGTTGTCACGCTGCAGGTTCTCCCGGATGTGCCGGATGCCGCTTGCCAGCAGCTTCTCGCGCCACGTGTAGTCCTCGTAGGCGGTCCCTCCGAAGAACGTGTGCGTATTGACGCCGATCGAGTCGATGAAGGCGTCGGCACTGCGCGCCTCCTGTCCCAAGGCGGCCCCTGCGAGCCCGCACCACGCGATCGCAACGCCGCAGAACACCGCGACGGCTCGACGCCATCTGGACGCTCCGCGGCGCATATGGCTGCATCGTCGCGCCCACGCGGACAGCGCCGGGTGCTTGCGGACCGGGGTCATCCGCACATCCTCACACGGTGGATGACATGGCCCGTCGTATGGCTACTCCTGCTCGTAGGCATCCGGCCTGTCCGATCGTACGGCATGTGCGCTGCGGCACCGAGGCGGGAGCGGACCCGCGTGAGTTCGAGCGACCGGCGTAGATGCTCAGCGGCGGTCAACCTCGCTCGAGATCACCGTCCGGCCGGCTCCGTGAGGCGCAGCTCGTACGGAGAGCGCCGGAGCGAGAGGCGGCCTGACGGCCGCACGGCGCGGCGTAGCGTTGACCCCGCGCGATGGGCGGTGCCCGGCTCGAACGGGCGACCTCCTGCTTGTAAGGCGGCCGTGTGCCGATCCCACAGGCGGGTCGGCTTTGGCTCTACCACTGGGAGTCGGCGACCTGGAGTCGCGGACTGCCCGACCATGCTCGCCGCGGGATCGGGGCGGATCCGGGGCGATATGGGCAATGGTGCCCATGGCTCGCCTGAACCTCGGCTTCTCCGTGGGTCGAGGGCATGGAAGCATCTGGAGGCGTGGAGATCGAGGCCGGTGGGCTCGAGTCGGTCGTCGAGCGGTCGCTCGGCGCGAACCCGGTGACGCTGACGGAGTGGTCGGTGGAGCAGATCTTCGCGGGCGACGGACAAGGACTCGGCGTCTTCCGGTTGACGGGGAGCGCGCAAGTCGGCGAGCAGCAGTGCGACTGGTCGGTGATCCTGAAGGTGCTGCCGGATGATCGCGCAGCGCAGCTCACGGCGTGGAGCCTTCCGCTCCGCGAGCCGCTCGCCTATGACTCGGGCTTGCTGGAAGGCCTGCCCGAAGCTCTCGGTGCTCCACGATGCTTGGGCTACGACCAGCGGGGCGGCCGAAACCAGCTGTGGCTCGAAGACCTCGGGCGCGACGATGCCCAGTGGGGCCTTGGCGACTACGCACGCGCCGCACGGCAGCTTGGACGCTTCAACGGCGCCTATCTCCGCGAGCGGCGCGTTCCCTCCGCCAAGTGGTTGAGCCGGGATTGGCTGCGCGCATGGCTTGCCGAAGGCGCAGCCGCGATCGACGAGCTGCCCGACCACGTCGACCACCCGCTGGTGCGCCGCGTGTATCCGGCAGACTTGCGTGCCGACTTGGCGCATCTCTGGGCGAGCCGCGAGAGCCTGCTCGCCGCGCTTGACCGTCTGCCTCAGGTCCTCTGCCACCACGACGCGTTCCGGCGAAATCTCTTCCTTCGCCCGGGACGGCTGCTGGCCGTCGACTGGGCGTTCCTCGGCGTCGGGCCGTTGGGCGCGGAGCTGGCACCGCTCGTGTGTGCGAGCGCGACCTTCCTCGGCGTCGACCGAACGCAATGGAACGATCTCGAGCTGACCGCCGTCGCCGCTTACCGCGAAGGGGTCGTCGATGCCGGTTGGGATGGCGCGGACGAGGAGCTGCGGCTTGGATTCGCCGCATCATCGGCGCTGCGCTACTGGCCCGGTGTCGTACGGCTCCTCCTGCCAACCCTGCTCGACGAGGCTGCGCACCGCCGGGCGGAAGCGGTGCTGGGCATTCCGTTCGACGAGATCGTGGACCTGTGGGCCGACTTCGCCGCGTGGCAGGCGCGGCTCGCGGCGGAGGCGTTGGAGGCGGTCCAGCAGCTCCCGTGAGCGGGCCTGCGATGGGCGGTGCCCGGCTCGAACGGGCGACCTCCTGCTTGTAAGGCAGGCGCTCTGACCAGCTGAGCTAACCGCCCGCGGCGGGAAATGGTAATGGCCGGTGCGGGTAGGCAGAGCGCGTGCTGCGCCGTCTGCTGCTCGTCTTCGTCCTCGCGGGGCTCGTCGGCGCCTTGGCGGCCGACGCGAGGATGCAGGCGCACCGGAGTGGCGTGCAGCTCGTCAAGCGCGGCGGTGCGCCGGTCGGCGGGCGCTGGCAGGAGTGGGCCGACGCGGCGCGCATGCCGACCGTGGCCACGAAGGTCAAGCTGCGTCTGAAGCCGTGTCCCGCGCTGCGCAGCGCCTCCGGCTGCGTCTACAGCGCCCGTCCGCGGCGGATCTACATCCGGCCCGATGTGGAGACGCCGCACGCGCTGCTCCTGCACGAGCTCGGCCACGTCTACGACCTCCTCGTGCTGAGCCGCAAGGACCGCCGGCACTTCAAGAAGCTCTTCCCGCGACGGATGCGGCGCGGGTGGTGGTATGCCGGCGATCGCGTGCCGATGGCCGAGTGGTTCGCCGAGGCATACTCGTTCTGCGCGCGCTACGAGGAGATCAAGTCGGTCAAGCGGTACTCGAGCTACCGCTATCGACCCAAGCCGCGCACTCACCGCGAGGCGTGCCGGCTCATCGAGCACGCGGCGATCGACTCGCGGCCGCCGGAGCCGCCGCGCAACCCGCCGCCGGCGACGCCCGACCCTGCGCCGCCGCCGTCGCCGCAGCCCGAGCCGGGCGTGGTGCCGGGCGACCCCGACCGCGATCCCGGCCCGCAGAAGGATCCGCCGCCGGACGGGAGCCCGGTGCCCGGCGTGCCCGCGCCGCCACCGGCTCCGCCGCTGCCCGTTCCGACCCCGCCGCCGCTGCCCTGAGCGCTGCCATCATGGGCGCGATGGACCGCTCCGTCCTCTGGCGCGCCGCCCTGCTCCAGGCCCTGCTCGTCACGGCCTTCGCCGTCGTGCTCGGCGGCGCGCTCCGCCGCTCGTTCTTCGAGGACTGGGGCTGGCTCGCCGGCCCGGGCGTGTGGGCGGCGTGCGCGCTCGCCGTGGCGGCCGCGCTGCGACTGCCCGCGTCGGGCGTGCTGGCCGGCGCCGCACTGGCCGGCCTGCCGAGCCTCGCGACCGTGGTGGCCGGCGCGCACTGGGCGGGCGCCCCGCTCGCGATCGCCCTGTTCGCGCTGTGGTGCGCGCGTCTCGCGGCCCGCGACCGCACGCCGACCGCGGCGGCCGCCTGATGGACCTCGGCCTCCGCGACCGGGTCGCGCTCGTCACCGGCGGGTCGAAGGGGATGGGACGCGGGATCGCCGAGGCGCTGATCGCGGAGGGAGCGCGGGTGGCGATCGCGTCGCGCTCGGCCGATCGGATCCGCGCGACTGCCGAAGAGATCGACGCGACGGGATACGAGTTCGACTCCGCCGACCTCGATGCCGTCGGGCCGCTCGTCGACCGGGTCGAGGCCGACCTCGGGCCGATCGACGTCTACATCGCCAACACCGGCGGCCCACCCGCCAACGCCGACCCGCTGGCCTTCACGCGCGAGCAGTGGGAGGACGCCCACCGCACGCTGATCCTCTCCCCGATGGCCTTCCTCGAGCGCCTGCTGCCCGGCATGCGCGAGCGCGGCTGGGGCCGGGTCGTCGCCATCGAGGGCCTCGCGGCCTACGAGCCGATCGACAGCCTCCAGCTCTCCAACGCCTACCGCGCGGGCGTGGTCGGCGCCTTCAAGGTCCTCGCCCGTCGCGTCGCCGCGGACGGCGTCACGCTCAACACCATCCACCCCGGCAGCATCGCCACCGACCGGGTCATCGACACGTCCGGGTCGCGCGAGGCCGCCGAGGCCGACGCCCGGAAGCGCATCCCCGCCGCCCGCCTCGGCACGGTCGAGGACATCGCCGCCGCCGTCGCCTTCCTCTGCTCGGACCGCGCCGGCTACATCACGGGAACGACCCTCACCGTCGACGGCGGCGTCTCGCGGAGCGTCTGACTCATCGCGTCGCCAGGTCCAGCCAAGCAGGCTGGGCCGTGCCGCTGTACTGCTGGATCGCCCCGTAGATGCTCTGCACGACGAACGTCGAGCAGACGGAGACGCGGGCGGTGCCGTAGGCAGCGTCCGGCGCTTGCGTACCGACGCGCGGGAGGGCCGGTTGACGGTGGGCGCGCGGAGCGATGACAGGGGTAGCGACAGCGCGCTCAACCACCAGTCGGTCACCTCGTCGATGCTCCGGCCGGCGCCGAGATGGACGTTGACGGTGAGTGCCACGTCGCTGTCGCGGACGCCGTAGCAGTCACGCAGGAAGCGCAGGAAGAAGCGCACCATCCCGGATCGGAGTTGGTGAACACGACCGCGTTCCGACGCTTCGAACCCTCAGCCCACTGCAGCATGCAGCCGGCCGCATGGAGCGACTGTCCGAGCTTCGCCAACTGCCGGCCGTGCTCCTGCGCGGCCAACCGCTCCTCGCGGCGGATGGCACTCGACCGCTCGGTGCCGGTGCGCCGACGGGCACGGACGGGGTCGGCCAGCTCGAGCGCCGTCCGTTGCGCATCACTGAGAGGCACGTCACGCAGCCAGCGGCTTGCGGTGCTCGCCGACACGCCGACGCGCCGAGCGACCTCCTTCACCGGCAGCCCGAGCTCGCTCCTGAGCCGGACGGCCTCAGTGCGCTCGGCAACTTTCACGAACTGATGTTCGCACGAGTCGCGGACGATGCTGATACCCCCAGTCGGATTCGAACCGACGTCCTCCGCCTTGAAAGGGCGGCGTCCTAGGCCTCTAGACCATGGGGGCGCCCGGGTGAGTCTATTCCGGCTTCGAGGGCTCCTCGCCGGGCCAGAACCCGTGCTCGTCGTAGTGCCGGCGCGCGTCTTCCTCGGCCGCTCGGTCGTTGCGGCCGGAGACGAGGAAGTAGAGAACGACGGCGACCGTGCCGAAGCCGCCGACCACGGCGATGATGCTCCAGATCGTCTGCCCCATATGCCCCCGGCGAGATTCGAACTCGCGTCGCGCGGCTTAAAAGGCCGCCGCTCTAACCACTGAGCTACGGGGGCGGCGAGCATGGTACGCCGCGGGGTTAAGCTGGCTCGGTGCGCAACGGCGGGCAGACGGCCGCGAGGCAGCCGGGGCGGCGGCGGCGCAAGCCGGAGGAGGCGGAGCGGGAGATCATCGTGGCCGCGGAGGCGTTCCTGCGCGAGCGGCCGTTCCGGGAGCTGACCGTGGACGAGGTGATGCGGCGGACCGAGCTATCGCGGCCGTCGTTCTACGTCTACTTCCAGGACCGCCATCAGCTCGTGCTGCGGCTCGTCGAGCACCTGGGCGGCGAGCTGTTCACGATGTCCGAGCGGTGGTTCGAAGGGCACGGCGACGGGCGGGCGCTGGCGCGCGACGCCCTCAAGGGCATCGTCGCGGTGTTCGCCGAGCAGGGACCCGTGCTGCAGGCGCTGGCCGACGCCGCCGCGGACGACCGGGGGGTCGAGCGCGCGCATGACGAGCTCGTGCAGACGTTCGTGGACGCGACGGCGCACCAGATCGAGCGCGAGATCGCCGCCGGGCGGGTGCTGCCGCTGGATCCGTGGGAGACGGCGAAGGCGCTCGTGTGGATGATGGAGCGCTACCTGCTGCTGTCGTTCGGCCACGAGCCGGCGGCGCCGCGCGAGACGGTCACCGAGACGCTGACGACGATCTGGACGCGCGTCCTCTACGGCGCCGAATAGGCGAACGCGCGTTCGGGTAATCCGAGCGCATGGCGAGCAATCTCCAGAAGGATCCGAACGAGTGGACCACCGGCGAAGAGCCGATGACCGACGCGCAGGCGTCGTACCTGAAGACGCTGAGCGACGAGGCCGGCGAGCCGTTCGAGGACGGGCTGAGCAAGGCCGATGCGTCGAAGCGCATCGACGCGTTGCAGGAGAAGACCGGCCGCGGCGCTGAGGGTCGCGGCGCGGCGGCGGCGCCGCGGCCTAGTGCCGGAAGTGGCGGCGGTGGGTGAAGATCATCGAGATGCCGGCGGCGTCGGCCGCCTCGACGACCTCATGGTCGCGGCGTGAGCCGCCGGGCTGGATGATCGCGCTGACGCCGGCGTCGACGGCGAGCTGAGGGCCGTCGGAGAACGGGAAGAACGCGTCCGACGCGAGCGCGGCGCCGTCGAGCGGCAGCTCGGCCGCGCGCGCCTTCTCGATCGCGAGCCGCACCGAGTCCACGCGGCTCATCTGGCCCGCGCCGATCCCGACGGACGCCAGGTCGCGCGCGAGCACGATCGCGTTGGAGCGCACGTGCTTGCAGACCTTCCAGGCGAACAGCATCTCCCCCCACTCGGCCTCGGACGGCTTGCGCTCGGTGACGACCTCCATCTCCGTGCGCTCCTCGAGGTCCATGTCGCGGTCCTGCACGAGCAGCCCGCCCATCACGCGCTTGACGTCCCACTCGGCGATGTTCATGCGCCGCCGCTCGTTGTCCTCGAGCACCCGCAGGTTCTCCTTCTCGCAGAGGACATCGAGCGCCTCGTCGCTGAACCGCGGCGCGAACAGGACCTCGATGAACTGCTGGGCGAGCGCCAGGGCCAGCGGCCCGTCGACCGGCCGGTTCAGGCAGATCACGCCGCCGAACGCCGACAGCGGGTCGCACGCGAACGCCCGCTGGTAGGCCTCGATCGCCGAGCCGCCCACCGCCACGCCGCACGGGTTGTTGTGCTTGATGATCGCGCACGCCGGCACCTCGAACTCCTGCACCAGCAGGCGGCCCGAGTTGAGGTCGAGCACGTTGTTGAACGACAGCTCCTTGCCGTTGAGCTGGCGCACCATCGAGAGCACGTGCATGCGCGCGCCGACCTGCGAGTAGTAGGCCGCCCGCTGGTGCGGGTTCTCGCCGTAGGAGAGGTCCGTGACCTTCTCGTAGGCGGCCATCATCAGCGACGGGAACTCCTCGTGCTTCTCGGCGAACCAGCGCGCAATCGCGGTGTCGTAGCGGGCCACGGTGGCGAACGCCTCGGCCGCCAGCCCCTCGCGCGTGCCCATCGACAGCCGCCCGCTCGCGTCGTGCAGCTCCTGGAGCACCGCGTCATAGCTCGCGGGGTTGGACACCACGGCGGCGAACGCGAAGTTCTTGGCGGCGGCGCGCAGCATCGTCGGCCCGCCGATGTCGATCTGCTCGAGCACCTCGTGCTCTGTCGCGCCGCGCCGCGCCGCCGTGGCCTCGAAGGGATAGAGGTTCACACAGACGAGGTCGACGTACTCCACGCCCTGCTTCTGCGCGTCGTCGACGTGCGACCGGTCGTCGCGCAGCGCGAGCAGGCCGGCGTAGAGCTTCGGGTGCAGCGTCTTGACGCGCCCGCCCATGATCTCCGGGAAGCCCGTGAAGTCCTCGATCGCCCGGACCTCGAGCCCCGCCTCGCGCAGCGCGGTCGCGGTGCCGCCGGTGGAGACCAGCTCCACGTCGAGCTCCGCCAGCCCGCGGGCGAACTCGACGATGCCGGTCTTGTCCGAGACCGAGAGCAGCGCCCTGTGGATGCGGACGTCTCCCGGCTGCGTCACGCGCCGGGACGATACCCGCCGAGCACGCGGCGGGGATGCTCGGGATCGAGCTGCACCTCGCCGCGCGCGATGGCGAGCACGGCGCCGGTCAGCAACTCGTGCTCGAGCGGGCGCAGGGCCTCGCGCACCGCCTCCGCCGAGATCGCGTCCGGGAGCTCCAGCGCCCGCTGGGCGATGATCGGCCCGGTGTCGACGCCCTCGTCGACGAAGTGCACGCTGACGCCGAAGACCTTGACGCCGTGCTCGAGCGCCTGCTCGATCGCGCGGATGCCGGGGAACGCGGGCAGCAGCGCCGGGTGGACGTTCACGACGCGCAGCGGCCAGCGCGCCAGGAACTCCGGCGACAGCAGCTGCATGTAGCCGGCGAGCACGACGAGCTCGGCGCCGCGGGCGGCGAGCCACTCGGCCATCGCCGCGTCGCGCGCCGCGCGGTCGGCGTACGCCGCGCGCGGGAACACCTCGGCCGGCACGCCGGCCGCGCGCGCCCGCTCGAGCGCCGGCGCGTCGTCGCGGTCCGATCCGACGGCGACGACCTGGACTTCGCGGCCGTGGAGGCGGTCGAGGATGGCCTGGAGGTTCGAGCCGGCGCCTGAGGCGAGGACGCCGACCCTCATCCCGCGACGAGCTTGGGGTAGCGCCCGCCGGTGGAGCGCAGCGTCCCCGCGGCGAGCAGCGCGTCGACGCGCTCGAGCACCGACTGCGCGCTGAGGTGCGACCACGCGCCGTAGTGCGGCAGCCCGTCGTAGGAGTACTTCGTGACCACCTTCGAGCGCCCGCCGCGCAGGATCTCGACCGCACGCGTGCGGCCGACGGCGGGCTCGGCGATCTCCACGACGGCGACGATCGCCTCGTCGAGGTCGCCGCCCACCGGCGCCTGGCGCGCCGGCCGCGCGGGCGCAGCGGGGACGAGCGACGGGTCGCAGACGTCGCAGCACGGGCCGAGCGGCGCCGGCGCCGCGCGGTCGCCGAAGTGGCGGAGGATGCCCTCGCGCCGGCAGCGGTCGGCCTCCACCCAGCCCCAGACCGCCCGGTACTGGCGCCAGCGCACGCGCGTGCCCTCCTGCGCCGCCGCGCGGCAGACGGCGAGCGCGCGGCCGTCCCAGTCGCCCGCGAGGCGGCCGGCGACGCGATCGGGCGCCGAGGGCGACGGCTGCACGACGCCCGCGCGCGCGAGGTGGCCGACGATCGAGCGAACGGCCTCGTCGTCGCCCGCGAGCCGGACGAGGTCGCCGAGCGCGAGGTCGTACCGCCCGGCGGCGTGCTCGCGGGCAGCGCCGACGAGCGCGCGCGCCACCGACTTGAGCTCCTCCTCACCCACGGCGGAGCGCTCGATGAAGAACACGTGCAGGCCCTTGTCGCGCCCCGTCGCGAACAGCAGGCAGCGGGCGGGCGCGCCGTCGCGGCCGGCGCGGCCGGCCTCCTGGTAGTACGCCTCGACCGAGGCCGGCACGCTCTCGTGGCAGACCGTGCGCACGTCGGCCTTGTCGACGCCCATGCCGAAGGCGTTCGTCGCGACGACGATCGGCACCTCGCCGGACATGAAGCGCCGCTGCGCCTCGGCCCGTGTCTCGCGCGCCAGGCCGGCGTGGTAGGCGATCGCCTCCACGCCGAGGTCGCGCGCCAGCCGCGCCGACAGGCGGTCGGCGTCGTTGCGCGTGCCGGCGTAGACGATCGCCGGCCGCGCCGCCGGGTCCGCGAGCACGCCGGCGATCCCGCGGTGCACGGCCTCCTTCGTCGCGCACGGGACGACCGTGAACGAGAGGTTCGGCCGGTCGAACCCGGTTGCCACGCGGACGGGCTCGTGCAGCCCGAGGCGCCCGACGATGTCGGCCGCCACCTGCGGCGTCGCCGTCGCCGTCGAGGCCAGGATCGCCTCCGCGCCCAGCCAGCGCGCCGCGTCGGCCAGCCGGAAGTAGTCCGGGCGGAAGTCGTGGCCCCACTGCGACACGCAGTGCGCCTCGTCGACCACGAAGAGCCCGATCTTGGCGCCGCGGATCCGCTCCAGGAAGCCCGGCGAGGAGAACCGCTCCGGCGCCACGTAGAGCAGCCGCAGCCGGCCCGCCGCGGCGGCCTCGACCGCCCGCCGGTTCGCGGCCGCGTCCTGCTGGGCGTTGACCAGGCCCACCCGGCCCGGCGCGACGCGCTCCAGCGCCTCGACCTGGTCGGTCATCAGCGACACGAGCGGCGAGACGACCAGCGTCAGGTCGGCCCGCATGAGCGCCGGGAGCTGGTAGCACAGCGACTTGCCCGAGCCGGTGGGCATCACGACGAGAACGTCGCGCCCCGCCAGCGCGGCGTCCACCGCCTCGCGCTGGCCGGGCCGGAACGACGCGAAGCCGAACAGCTCGCCCAGGGCGCCCTCCGAGTCGCGCGAGCGCGCCACCGGCAGCTCCGGCGGGGACTCGAGCCCTGGGATGGTCATCGCGGCGGTCACCGGACGGGCGACCATACCGCCGCCCCCGGTCGGGTCAGGCGCAATGACGCAGAGTTGTCACACCCGCGCGAGCGGGAGCGCGTGCTCGAAGGCGTCCTTCGACGCCGTGCCGACCAGCGGGTACTCGCCGGAGAAGCAGGCGTCGCAGTGCGTGTCGCGCGTACCGCCGATCGCCTCATAGACCCCGCCGAGCGACAGGTAGGCCAGCGAGTCGGCGCCGAGCTCGGCGGCCACCTCGGCCTCCGTGCGCCCGTGCGCGATCATCTCCTCGCGCGTCGACATGTCGATCCCGTAGTGGCACGGATGCCGGATCGGCGGCGCCGAGATGCGCATGTGGATCTCGGCCGCCCCCGCGTCGCGCAGCATCTGCACGATCTGGCGCGTCGTGTTGCCGCGCACGATCGAGTCGTCGACGACGACCAGCCGCTTGCCGGCCACGACGTCGGGCAGCGGGTTGAACTTCATCCGCAGGCCGTGCTTGCGCAGCTCCTGGCCGGGCTGGATGAACGTGCGCGCGACGTAGCGGTTCTTGACGAAGCCGTCGTCCTGCGGCAGCCC
>Ga0126307_10002817_pt1 | contig 11793 bp, 11 predicted proteins | sample Plot28_FD_89955 | JGI IMG/M metagenome (GOLD analysis project Ga0126307, IMG submission 89955) | Serpentine soil microbial communities from UC McLaughlin Reserve, CA, USA - Plot28 | ecosystem: Environmental > Terrestrial > Soil > Grasslands | place: USA: UC McLaughlin Reserve, Lake County...
CCGCACAACCCATCTTTGCCGGCGCGTCCCTCGAGAACGTCCCGTCCGCCCATGGCGAGGATGCCGTCAGCCGCCCTCGTGCCGACCAGCCTGTCAGGACCCGAGGTGCCGACCCGGTTTACGACCCTGCCGGCGCACACGGCGAACTCGTACGCACCGATGTCGGGCCTCCGCCGGGGAACGCCGCGCTGATCGGTTGGCGGAGCACCGGCGCCGCCGGCGTTGAGCGCCGGGCTTCCAGCAAGGAGGGCGTGCGTGAATGTGGAGGCGCCGTTGTTCGCGAGCGGTCCGAGCCGCGGCTTGACATTGGTCTTGTCCCCGGCCCGGGGCGCGAACCCGCAGCCCGTGCGGTCGCCGATCAGGTTGTTGCCCTGCGAGATCAGGGTGCCACCGCAGTCGGGCGACTTGGAGATCGAAGGCGGAGAGATATCGGTGTTGCCGGCGATGATCGTGTTCCGGAGCTTGAAGCGGCCCTCCGGATTCAAGATGGTTCCGGGCGCGACCAGCACGCCTCCTCCACCTCCAGCATCTCCATCGGTGTCGGCGGTGTTGCCGGTGATCGTCACGTTGTTCAGGTTCGCCTGACCACCGAGCCCTTGGTCGATAGCGCCGCCGTCGCCCTCTGCGCGGTTGCCGGAGAGCGTCACGTTGGTCAGCGACATGACGGCCGTGCCAGAGTTCGCGATCCCGCCGCCGAAGCTTCCGGTGGTCTCGTTCCCAGCTACGGTCGCGTTCGAGAGGTTGAGGGCCCCCTCGTTCCGGATTCCGCCTCCCGAGCTCCGGGTCCTGCCGTTTCTGATGGTCAAGCCCGATGCGGTCAGGTTTCCGGCGCCAAGCACGCGAATCACCCGGTCGAGCCCCCGCCCATCGATGACGGCCGGCCTGATGCCCGCGTGCGTGATCGTCAGCTGGCTCGCGACGTGGAGGTCACCGTCGAGCCTGTCGTCACCGCTTGAGCCGCGTGGGACCGAGAGTCCGTATGTGGCGGCGGCGAGGACGACGGTGTCGGGACCAGCGCCGGCCGGACACCCACCGAACGCCGTGTCGGTGTTGGCGGCCAGGATCGCCTCCCTCAGGGAGCAGGCTGCGCCGCCCCCATTCTCATCGTTGGACGTATTGGGCCTGATCACCGCCGCAGACGCCGACGAACCCGCCATCAGTGCGCCCATCGTTCCGAGCACGGCAATGATTCCCAGCCTTCGGGCCCCTTGAGCACCCATCCTGCACTCCCTTTCCTGTACCGCTCGGATTTAACCCACTCAGGTCGAGCGATGCGCAGGTCCCGGTCTGACCTCCGCTGGATCGGGCAGGTAGAGCTCGGTGCCGCAGCGGGTGCAGACCTGCACGTGAAGCTTGAGGATCTTGCCGCAGGTCGGACAGCGTCGCTCGGGCTCCTCGTTCTCGGAGCGATAGAGGATCACGGCGACCAGGCCGAAGACCGGGATCACTGTTCCGACGAGGAACCAGAGGAAGAACGAGCTGCCCTTGCTGCGGCCGATGATCCCGCTCGCGAGGCCGAAGAGCAGTGCGATGATCAGATACGGCGCGCCGGCCATGGATTCAGGGTAGGGCGTGCCTGCGGAGCGGTCCTGTGGCGGGTGGCTAGAGCCGTTCCTTGATCAGCTTCGTCACGGCACCGCCGTCGGCGCGGCCCTTGGTCTCCTTCATCACTGCGCCGACCAGCCGCCCGATCGCCTTCTCGTTCCCCTGGCGCACCTGCTCCGCGGCTTCGGACTCGGCCTCGATCGCACGATCGACGATCCCCTCGAGCTCCGAGGCGTCCGAGATCTGCGCGAGGCCCTCCTTCTCGACGATCTCCGCGGGGTCGCCGCCCTCCTCGACCAGCTTCGTCAGCACCTGTTTGCCGGCCCCGTGCGAGATCGTCTTGCCCTCCACCAGGCCGGCCAGCGCCGCCACCGCCTCGGGCGTCGCCTTTGAGGCGAGCGGCTGGTCGTCGGCGCCCGCCTGACGCAGCGTCGCCACCAGCTCGCCGGTCACCCAGTTAGCGATTGCCTTGGCAGGTGTGCCGTCGGCGGATTCGACCGCTCGCTCGAAGAACTCCCCGTACTCCGACTGGAAGGCCAGCATGGTCGCCGCCTCCTCCGAGAGGCCAACCTCGGTCAGGTAGCGCTCCCGCCGATGCGCGGGAAGCTCCGGCAGCGAATCGCGCGCTTCGGCCAGTATCTGCTCGGTCGGGACCACCGGCACGAGATCGGGCTCCGGGAAGTAGCGGTAGTCGTGTGCGTACTCCTTCGAGCGCAGCGGGGTGAGGGAGCCGTCCTCGGGGTGGAAATGGAGCGTGTCCTGGACGACCTGCTCTCCGTCCTCCAGCAGACCGTGCTGGCGCTCGAGCTCGGCCTCGATCCCGTGCTCGAGGAAGCGAAAGCTGTTCATGTTCTTGAGCTCGGTCTTCGTCCCGAGCTCTTCCGAGCCCGTCGGCCGGATCGAGACGTTCGCGTCGACCCGCAGCGACCCCTCCTCCATGTTCACGTCCGAGACGCCGAGCTGGCGGATCGTCGTGCGCAGCAGCTGGGCCCACTCGCGGACTTGGCTCGCCGAGCGCAGATCGGGTTCGGTGACGATCTCAACCAGGGGCGTGCCCGCTCGATTGAAGTCGACGAGGGAGGCGCCCGAGCCGTGGATGCGGCCTGATTCCCCCACGTGGATCATCTTCGCGGTGTCTTCCTCGAGATGGGCACGCTCGATCCGGACATCGCCGAGTCGGCCGTTCACGGCAAGCGGTTCGTCGTACTGGCTGATCTGGTAGTTCTTGGCCTGGTCGGGATAGAAGTACTGCTTCCGGTGGAAGATCGAGCGGGGGGGGACGTCGCACTCCAGGGCGGCAGCGATCATCAGCGCGTAGCGGATCGCTTGCTCGTTGGTCGTCGGCAGGGTCCCCGGGTGGCCGAGACAGACCGGACAGGTGTGGCTATTCGGCTCGTCGCCGAAGGAGGGCGAGCAGCCGCAGAACATCTTGGTCTGCGTCGAGAGCTGGACGTGGATCTCGAGCCCGATGACCGCCTCGTATCCGTGATCGGCGCTCACAGGCCCCACCCCCTCACGGTCGCCTCGTCCGCTCCGAAGTAGTGGCCGACCTCGTGGAGCACGGTCTGCTTGACGCTCTCCGGGTCCGTGTGGTGCTCGCGGTAGATGATGATTCGCTGCAGTCCACCGCGGGGGTCGAAGAGGCCGAGCAGCCGGCCGCTCGGATGCCGGTCCTCGACGAGCACCGCAACGTTGGTCAGCCTGGCGGCGATGGCGGCTGGCAGGGAGTCGAGGGCGGTTTGGACCGCCTCGCGGAACTCGTCGTCCGTCATCGCCGGCGCGCGCCTCAACCCGAGCCTCCGTTGCGGCTGAATCCGATCGCCCGCTCCAGCGCATGCGCCGTACCGAGCATCGCCGAGTCACTGAAAGCCGGGCCGGCGATCTGAAATCCGACCGGAAGTTCCGTGCCGCCGCCATCGGGCTGGGCGGTCCCGGCTGGAATGGAGATCGCGGGGATCCCGGCGAGCGGCATCGGCACCGTGCAGTAGTCGGAGAGGTACATCGCCAGGGGATCGTCGGTGCGCTCCCCGAGCTTGAAGGCGACCGTGGGCGAGGTGGGCGTGACCACGAAGTCGAAGCGCTCGAAGGCCTTGGAGAAGTCCTCCGCGATCTTCGTGCGCACCCGCTGGGCGCGGCCGTAGTAGGCCTCGTAGTAGCCCGAGGAGAGCGCGTAGGTGCCCAGCATGATGCGGCGCTTCACCTCCGCCCCGAAGCCCTGGACGCGGGTCTCCTCGTACATCTCGGTCAGCTCGTCCGCCTCCACGCGCAGCCCGTAGCGGACGCCGTCGAAGCGGGCCAGGTTCGCCGAGGCCTCCGCCGGGGCGAGCACGTAGTACGCGGAGATGCCATGCGGGGCGTGCGGCAGCTCCGTCTCGGCGACCTCTCCGCCGAGCTCCTCGATCAGGCTGACGGTGCGCTCGAAGACATCGCGCACTCCCGACTCGATGCCCTCGGCCTCGCTGGCGAGTTCCCTCGGGACCCCGAAGCTGAGGCCCTTCAGGTCCTCGCGACCGGGCAACTCGATGCCGCCCTCGATGCCGACCGACGTGGAATCGCAGGGATCGCGCCCCTCCATCGCCTGGAGCACCAGGGCCGCGTCCGTGACGCTGCGCGTCAGCGGGCCGCACTGGTCGAGCGAGGATGCGAAGGCAATCATCCCGTAGCGGGAGACGGCTCCATAGGTGGGCTTCATCCCGACGATTCCGCAGAGCGCGGCCGGCTGACGGATCGAGCCGCCCGTGTCGGTCCCGATCGCGCATGGGGCGAGCCGTCCCGCCACCGCGGCCGCGCTGCCGCCCGAGGAGCCGCCCGGGACGCGGCCAGAGTCCCAGGGGTTGAGCGCCGGGCCATACCCGGAGTTCTCGTTGGACGAGCCCATCGCGAACTCGTCCATGTTCGCCTTGCCGAGGACACGCGCGCCGGCCCCGCGCAGCCGCCGGACCGCGGTGGCGGTGTATGGCGGCCGGTAGCCCTCGAGGATCCGGGAGCCCGCCGTGGTGGGAATGCCCTCGGTGCAGAAGATGTCCTTGACGGCGACCGGGATTCCGGCCAGGGGGCGGCCGGAATCGACTTCCTCCTGCGAGGCACGGGTCCCGTCCAGATCCGCCTGCGAGCGGTCCTCCGCCCTCCAGAGGAGCGCGTTCAGCGAGTCGCCGGCGGCAGCCTCCCGGTAGGCGTCGAAGTACTCGTCCGCAGAGAGTTCGCCGGAGCGGACGCGACCGGCCGCCTCGGCGACCGTGAGCTCGATCAGCTCCTGGTCCATTACGCCTGAGGCGAGGGAACTCGGAAGGCGCCGGAGGCGGGATCGGGCGCGCGCTCGAGCATCTCGTCGCGGGACCAGCTCGGCCGCGGCTCGTCCGGCCGCAGCACGTTCTCCATCGCGATCACGTGCGAGGTCGGCTCGACGCCCTCAAGGTCGAGCTCGGAGATCCGGTCGACGTGCTCGAGGATCCCGGAGAGCTCGCCGGCCATCCGCTCGAGCTCTTCCTCGGACAGCTTCAGCCGGGCAAGCGTGGCGACGTGCTCCACCTGCTCTCGCTCGATCATCGAGCGGATCATAGGGACGCCTCTCGCGCGGGTGGCACCGTAGGTAGGTGCGAGGGTGCTCCGAGGCGTAGCCGAGGAGCAACCCGTCTTATGGCGAAGCCGGTGGCCGTTACGACTGTCCTGCGGCGACAGGACCCGCCCGCCGAGGGCCTGAATAGGATCCGTCCCTCGATGACCGGGGAGAGAGCCGAGCGCTTCGTCGTACTCAACCTGCGCTTGATGGCGGTCGGCTTCGCGATCACGGGCTTCTTCTTCATCGCCTGGCCGGACGGCACGCTCGCTCGCCTCACCGAGCTGGGCGGGCACCTGGGCTTCGACACCCCCGCGCCGAAAACGGACGAGCGGCTCTGGCTCTCGCTCGGCTTCGCCTACATGGTCGTGATCACCTTCCTCGCCTGGATCGCGTCGATCGACGTCGTCCGCTACCGCCCGATGATCCTGGCGCTCGCCGCGGGCAAGGCGGCGTCCTCGATCACCTCGCTGATCTACTTCGTCGAGGACGACGTCTTCGTCTACCTGCTGAACGGCGTCGTCGACGGGTCGCTGGTCTTCGCCTCGCTCCTGCTCTGGTCGCTGGCGGGAAGGGTCGGCTCCCCCGCCGCGCCACCCTGAAGGCGCCCGCCGGGGCTGCGAGCCGCCGAGCTGCGGACTCTGCGAGCGATCGCGGAGGCGCTCGCCCCTGGTGAGGACGGGCTGCCGGCTGCCGAAAGGCAGGTCCCGGTCGCTCAGCCGCTCGCCCGCTTCCTCCGCCGCCTTCCGGCCCGGACGGTGCAGGTCGTGCGGATCGCCCTACGGGTCTTCGAGTGGCTGCCGTTCCCCTGGCGCTTCAGCAAACTGAGCCTCGAGGCCCGCTCGGAGTACATGGCGAAGATGGAGGGCTCGCGCTTCGCGCTCTATCGGGACCTGCTCCTGCTGGCGAAGCTGCTCGCGATGATCGGCTGGGCGCGAGACGAGCGCGTCAAGAACGCGATCGGCTTCGAGTACAGCTGCGCCGTCGCCGAGGGCGCGCCCGAACCGGAGCCCACCGACCTGGGCGACCTCGAGCCCCGGGCCGACGGCGAGGACTGCGACGTCGCGATCGTCGGCTCGGGCGCCGGGGGCGCCGCAGCCGCCGCGACCCTGGCCGAGGCCGGCGTCGACGTGATGGTTCTCGAGTCGGGCCCATACGTCGATCACACCGGCTACCCGAGCGATCCGCTCGAGGCGATGCCGCTCTTCTACCGCGACGGCGGCATGACGATCGCGATCGGCAAGCCCGCGATCCCGGTGCCGGTCGGGCGCACGGTCGGCGGCACCACGGTTATCAACTCGGGCACCTGCTTCCGCGCCCCCGGCGAGGTGCTCCAGGAGTGGCGGGATCGAGAGGGCGTCGGCTGGGCGACCGAGCTCGACCCGATCTACGAGGCCGCGGAGGAAGTGCTCGCGGTCACCCCGCTCGACCTCGAGACGCTCGGCCGCAACGGACAGCTCTGCGCCGAGGGGGCACGCGCACTGGGCGCAAGCGGCGGGCCGATCAGCCGCAACGCCGGGCGCTGCGTGCAGTGCAGCTCGTGCCCGCTCGGCTGCCGCATCGACGCGAAGCGGGCCGCTCACGTCTCCTACCTCCCCCGAGCGGTGGCCGCCGGAGCGAGGGTCCGAGCCGGCGTCCAGGCCCAGCGCGTGCTGAGCGAGGAGGGACGGGCCACCGGCCTCGCCTGCCGGGCGGGGATGCCGACGACCGGCGCGCAGGAGATGCGACGGAACGGCCGCCGCGCGCCCGGGCGCGACTGGCAGGTCCGGGCAAAGGCGGTGATCAGCGCGGGCGGCGCGTTCGGTACACCCGAGCTGCTGCTTCGGTCGGGCATCCGTCATCCGGCGCTCGGCCGCCACCTCCACGTCCACCCGGCCGCCTGGATCGGCGCCCGCTACGAGGAGGAGGTCCGCGGCTGGGAGGGGGTCATGCAGAGCTACTACGTGGATCAGTGGCAGCCCGAGGGCATCCTGCTCGAGGCCACCTTCACCCCGCTCTCCTTCGGCGCCCAGTGGCTGCCCGGCGCCGGGCCGGCCTTCACCGACCGCGTCGCCAACTTCGACCACATCGCCTCGATCGGCGTCCACCTGCACGATCAATCCGAGGGCCGGGTGGCGCTGAGCTCGAACGGCTCGCTGCGCCTCTCCTACCACCTGCAGAGGGAGGAGGCGCGCCGGATCCAGTTCGGGATCGCACGGGCGGCGGAGATCCACTTCGCCGCCGGCGCCACCGAGGTCTACCCGAACGTCGGCCCCATCTCCGTGATCAAGCGCGGCGAGCTCGAGGGCTTCGAGGCACTTCGGCTGCGCCCCGCCGACCTCCGCCTGGAGGCGTTCCATCCGATGAGCACCGCACGGATGGGGGCCGACGCCGACACGAGCGTCGTCGACCCGACCGGCAGAGTGCGGAGCCTCGATGGCCTCTACGTTGCCGACGGGAGCCTCCTCCCCACCTCGGTCGGCGTCAACCCGATGATGACCATCATCGCCTTCGCGATCCACGTCGCGCGAGACGCGGGTGAGTTCCTAAGCCGTTGAAGCCCTGACGGGCGTGCGTTCCTGCATGCCGAGCCAGCCACCCCAGGCGATCCCCGCCGCGGCGACGAGCCCCAGCCAGGCGCCAATCTCTCGGTCCACGTCATCGCTGCCCGGCGGGTTGATCAACCTGTAGACGATCAGCAGGAGGGCGAGTCCGCCGAAGCCCATGGCCACGGATGATCCCGCGACGGGATAGCTGACCGAGAACCGGCCGAGCACCACGATGCCGACCGACATGGCCACGATCGCGGTGGCGGCCAACACGAGATCGGTGACGCTGAACGCCTGCCAGGCGGTGGCATTCTCGCCTCCGGCCGAGTACCAGGGCAAGAAGCTCGAGACGAGCAAGCCGAGGCCCGAGATCGCCCCGACCAGCTCGCCCAGGTGTACCCGGTCCCTCAGTACCGCTCGCCTCCGACGTCTTCCTGCATCGACAGGTAGCCACCGACTGCGATCGCCGCGCATGCGATCAGGCCGAGGAAGAGGCCGACCTTGCGGCCGAGGTCACCCGGCGTGTCGAAGATCTGGTACAGGATCAGCAGGGTGCCGACCCCGGCCAGGAGCGCGGTCGCCATCGAGGCCATCGGCGCGTCCCCGCCGTCTCCCAAGAGGGAGAGCGCCGCCGGCACCAGCGCCACCAGGATGACGATCAGCAGAAAGATGTCGAGCGGGTTCTCGGCTTCCCAGAGGTTGAAGTTCTGGGATCCGCCGATCGTGGTCCCGCCCACGGTCACGGCGCCGGAGATGTCGAACCAGGGCAGGAAGCTGATGATGAAGAGGGCGATCGCGGCTATCGCGGCGACGAGTTGCCCCTGAGACAAGCGGTTCGCGTCCAATGTTCCTCCTTGATCTACGTCGAACGGGTGTGGTCCTGACGCACGCCCTCGCGGGCGAGCCTATATCTCCCCGGCGACCTCTTCCTGCATCGCGCGGAATCCACCGACCGCGATCACGATCGCTCCGCCGAGGCCCACGAATGCCCCGTACTTGCGGTCGCCTCCATCTGGGAAGTCGACCGTCAGGAAGGCGATCACGAGGATCACGGCGACCACTCCGAGCAGCAGGGCGGCGGCGGAGACGAAGGAGAACTCCTCGGTGCTGTCGGTGAGCGCCATCAGTGCCGGCAGGAGAGCTACGACGGCGGTGATCACGAGGTAGACGTCGAGGGACGAGCTTTTCCAGATGTTGTCCGAGGTGCTCGTGTCGATGCCCCCGAGCCTGGACGGGAGCGACGGGCCGCTGATACCGACCCAGGGCAGCCACATCGCGACCAGCAGCACGATGCCGCCGACCGCGGCGACCATCTGGCCCTGCGACAACCTTCCCATTTCCGACGTCCTCCTCGATCGACTGCGTGCGCCAGCGGGCGGACCCTACTTCTTGCGTCAGCCGGACGCGGGAGTCACAACCGCCCGTGCGCGGGCGGCCTTCACGGTGTTCACCAGCAGCATCGCGATCGTCATCGGCCCCACCCCGCCCGGCACCGGCGTGATCGCTCCGGCGACCTGCTTCGCTGCCTCGAAGTCGACGTCGCCGACCAATCCCTCGTCGGTGCGATTCGTCCCCACGTCGATCACCGTCGCGCCCGGCCGGACCATGTCGGCGGTGACAAGCTTGGCCTGGCCGGCTGCGGCGACCAGGATCTCCGCACGCCGGCAGACCTCGCCTAGGTTACGCGTGCGGCTGTGGCAGACCGTCACGGTCGCGTGGGCCCCGAGCAGCAGCGAGAAGAGCGGGCGCCCAACGAGGTTCGAGCGCCCCACGATCACCGCCTCCTTGCCCCCGGGATCCACCCCGACCGACGAAATCAGCTCCATGACGCCCTGCGGAGTGGCCGGCACGAGGCCGGGCTCGCCGCGGGCGAGCAGGCCGGCGCTGGTCGGCGTGAGGCCGTCGACGTCTTTGCCGGGATCGAGCGCGGCGATGATCGGGGCCTGGTCGAGGTGGTCGGGCAGCGGGAGCTGCACGAGGATCCCGTCGACCTCGTCGTTCTCGTTCAGGTCGCCGACCAGGTCTTGCAGCTCCTCCTGGGAGATCGACCCGTCGGGCTTGTGGTCGAAGTTGCGGATGCCGGCCTCCTCGGCCGCCTCGTGCTTGCGCCGGACGTAGATCGCCGAGGCGGGGTCATCGCCCACCAGCACCGTGGCGAGCCCCGGCGGACGGGAGATCTCCCGGGTCAGCTCCGCGACCTCGCCCCGTACCCGCTCGCGCACCGAGGCGGCCACCGCCTTGCCGTCGATCACCGTCGCCGCCACTAGCTCGTCTTCCTCAGCGGTGCGTAGTCCGCCATCAGCTTGCGCTCCGTTCCGTCGCTTGCGAAGCGGACGACTATCACCCCACCCGGCTCGACAGCCGTCACGACCCCCACGCCGAAGCTGGCGTGGGTGATGTCATCGCCGGTCGCGAAGGAGAGCGACGGGTCGGCCTTCGGCGCCGGCGCCCCGTTTCCGGCCAGTGACCAGCCCGTGAGCGCCTGCTCCTCGGTGCCCTCGCGCTCGACGAGCTCCTCGGGGAGCTCGGAGAGAAAACGCGACGGAAAGCCGGTCTCGCGCCCCGCGAACATCCGGCGGCTGCGGGCGTGGGTCATCCAGAGTCGCTTTCTGGCCCGCGTGATCCCGACGTAGCAGAGGCGGCGTTCCTCCTCCTCGTTCCCCTCCTCGAGCGAGCGGGAGTGCGGGAAGACGCCCTCCTCGCAGCCGATGATGAAAACGCCGTCGTACTCGAGTCCCTTGGCGTTGTGGAGGGTCATCAGCGTGACCTTCGATTCGCCGCGGTCGAGGTCGTCCTGGTCCGTGTAGAGCGAGATCGCCTGGAGGAACTCCTCGAGCGGCTCGAGCTCGGAAGGCCCCTCGACCTCTCGGTTGGCGTCGAACTCCGTCGCGACGCCGACCAGCTCCTCGAGGTTCTCGATCCGGCCCTCCGCCTCGATCGTGCGCTCCGCGCGCAGTGCGTCGAGGTAGCCCGAGCGCTCCAGCAGCGCCTTGAGCAGATCGGCGACCGCCCCTCCCTCGAACTCGGCGCGGAGCTCCTCGATCAGCTCGGTGAAGCGAGAGATCGAGCGGATCGCCGCCCCGGCGAGCCCCGGCACCGCCTCGGGCTCGAGCGCGATCTCCCAGATCGTCCTGCCAGTCGTGTTGGCGTGGTTGCGAAGCCGGCCCTGGCTCGTGTCGCCGATCCCTCGGCGTGGGGAGTTGATGACGCGCGAGAAGCTCACCTCGTCCGCCGGGTTCACCATCAGCTGCAGGTAGGCGATCGCGTCCTTGATCTCGGCGCGCTCGTAGAACTTGGTCCCCCCGATCACCTGGTAGGGCAGCTCGTACCGGACCAGGATGTCCTCCAGGACCCGGCTGTGCGCGTTGGTCCGGTAGAAGACCGCGATCTCGTCGCGGCTCAGCCCGTGCTGGTCGATCAGCTCCTCGATCTCGCCGGCGACGAAGCGGGCCTCGGCATGCTCGTCCTCGAGCTCGGCGACGTGGATCTTCTCTCCCTCGCCGAGGTCAGACCAGAGGTTCTTCCCGAGCCGCCCCGTGTTGTGCGAGATCACCGCGTTGGCGGCCTCGAGGATCGTCTCGGTCGAGCGGTAGTTCTGCTCGAGCTTCACGACATGCGCGTCCTTGAAGTCGATCGTGAACTCGAGGATGTTCCGGACCTCCGCCCCGCGGAAGCCGTAGATCGACTGGTCTTCGTCCCCGACGACCGTCAGGTTGCCGTCCTCGCCGGTGAGCAGCTGAAGGAGCCGGTATTGGGCGTGGTTGGTGTCCTGGTACTCGTCGACCAGCACCCAGCGGAAGCGCTCGCGGTAGCGGCGGCGGACGTCCTCGAACAGCTCCAGCACATTCACCGTCCGCATCAGCAGATCGTCGAAGTCCATCGAGTTCGCCTCGAGCATCCGGCGCTCGTAGAGGCGATAGGCCTGTCCGACCATGTCTTCGAACGGCCCGCCTCCCTGCTGCTGGTAGGTCTCGGCGTCGATCAGCTGGTTCTTCGCGTCCGAGATGCGGGCGCGGACCGCGCGCGGCGGGTAGCGCTTGGTGTCGACCTCGACCTCCTCGAGGCAGCGCTTCAGCATCCGTAGGGAGTCGGCCTCGTCGTAGATCGTGAAGCGGGGCGTGTAGCCGAGGCGCTCGGCCTCGATCCGCAGCAGGCGGGCGCACG
>Ga0126307_10002818_pt1 | contig 11790 bp, 14 predicted proteins | sample Plot28_FD_89955 | JGI IMG/M metagenome (GOLD analysis project Ga0126307, IMG submission 89955) | Serpentine soil microbial communities from UC McLaughlin Reserve, CA, USA - Plot28 | ecosystem: Environmental > Terrestrial > Soil > Grasslands | place: USA: UC McLaughlin Reserve, Lake County...
ACCTCTCCATGCTTACCCCCTACTCCGGCCTGATGACGCGGACGATGGCCTTGCTCGGCACGACGAACATCTCGCGCCAGCGCCACTCGTCGTACATCAGGTGCGCGTAGACGGCGGCGTCTACGGGCTCCGCGCCCCGGACGTTGCCGATGTGCCGCAGCGGGCTCTCCTTGCCGACGCGGGCCGTAAAGACCTCGTAGTTCTCCACCGGGCGCATCAGACCACTCCGACCTCCTTGAGTTGCTTCCTCCCAAGCGGGGTGATGTCCCGCTTGGACCACGTCGGCCAGACGACCTCGATGTCTACCTCCTCGATGCCAGGCATCTCCAGGAGCCTCTCCCGGACGTCGTCCTGGATCATGTCCATCGCCGGACACCCCATGCAGGTGTACGTCAGCTTTATGTGGGCTTTCGACCCGTCCACCTCGATGCCTCGGATGAGCCCCAGATCCACTAGGCTTACGGGGTACTCCGGGTCGAGCACCTCCCGCAGCGCGTCGCGTATCTCATCTTCGTTCCTCGCCTGCGTATCGTCCATCTCTTCCTTTCTTTACGCCCTCGCCAGGGACTCCAGATGTTCGGCAAGCTCCTCGGGAGCCGAGAAAAAAGGCGAGTGACTGGTGTTCATGGAGATGACCTTCTGGCAGGGCAGCCGCTCGTACATCCCCTCCTGCAACCACGGGCTGATGGCCCGGTCCCGGAGAGTTCCGATGTACACCCGCGGTACCCGGCCGAAGTCCTCTTCGGTGAGGGCAACCGGCGTGGCGAGCGGGGCCACGGCCTGGGGGGCGAACCGGGCCTTCGCCCGCTCCACGTCTTCGTCCGAGCAGTCGGCGAACAGGGCTTCCCCGATGGCTTCCTCCCGGACGGGGTGGCGGACGATCCGTCCTCGCTCATCACCAGGTTCGCCAAGATCAACGACTCCGTGCCGTTTTCGGCCGCCGAAAGCACCGCCTCACCGACGCGCGACAGGTACGCGCCCACGTAGACGAGCGTCTCTACCTCGTCGGGGCACTGCTCGGCGGCCTGGCTGATGACCATGCCGCCCATGCTCTGCCCGACGAGTACGGCCGGCTCGGGTTGGGCGTCCAGCACCCCAGCGATCCGGTCCGCGTAGCCCCGCAACGAGACCTCCGCGATCGGGGTCCGGTCGTCGCCTGACCCGGGAAGGTCCGGGGCCTCCACCCGGTGTCCGGTGCCCTCCAGGAGCGGGACCGACTTCTCCCAGGACCAGCCCCCGCTCCACCCGCCATGCACCAACACGAACGTGCTCATCGCAGCACCTTTTTTCTAGCCCTTCGAGCCGTTGTAGAGCTCCTTGTAACCGCGCTGCAGGTGCTCGACGTACTCCTCATTGTTGGGGCCGCGTGCCTTCCAGCGCGCGAGCACGTCGTCCCAGGAGATGCCGCCCTCTTCGAACTTCCACCGCTTCTCCGCGGCGTCGAACTGCGCCGGGAACGGAAAGTCTATGACGTACTTGTCCCCTTCCGCGTCGTAGTGCGCCGGCACGTCGAGCCCCAGAGACTCGCACAGGGGCACCGTGTGGGACATCCAGGTTTGGCGCAGCTGGTCGTTGGTCGATCCTTTGTAGCCGTACTCGATCTGCTCGTTGTGCCGCTTCTTGCCGTCCGGCAACCCGAACCATTCGAGTGTCAACGGGAACATCCAGTCGACCGCCCGCTGCAGCTCCTCCTTCTTCTCCGGGTCCCTGGAGAACGCCCGCATCCATTTCTCCCCGTGCCTGAGGTGGAAGTTCTCCTCCCGGTCCACCTTGACCAGGGCCCGCTTCCACGGCCCGTAGGAGCAGTTCTTGTGGATGTCGCTGAGCAGCACGAACCCGGCCCGGTCGTAGAAGCCGTTGGCGACGATGAGCTCCGTGAAGCTTTCGAGCGGCACGTCGAAGGCATAGGGATGCTTGAACTGCCTCGGCTTGCGCCCGTAGACGAGTTCTTCGGTGTCCGCGCCGAGGTCGCGCAGCATCCGGTAGGCGATGTGCGCGTGGCCGAGTTCGTCCTGGACGATGCCCATCACGGTGATGTAGTTGTTGACGCTGGGGAGCGTCGAGAAGTCTTTGGTCGCGTTCATGTACGCCGGGGCGCTTATGAGCTCCGTATCCGCCGAGACGATAAGGGTACGCTTCAACCCCTCGATGTACCGCTCCGTCGCCTGGGCGGAGTCTTCGATCAAACGCCCACTCTTGATGCGATCCAGCAGTATCTCTTCGGTTACAGCCGTCATAGGCCCTCCTCGCTTCCCACTTCCGGATCGCCACTATAACTGTCCGGTCAGTCAAAGTCAAACGTCGGTCTGGGTCGCCTCGCTCCTGGGGAGTAGTGGGGAGTCGGGAAAAGCCTGCGTGGGTGCGCCGTGTCGGAGCGCGAACGGAGCGGCGAATCGGGCTGAAGCACGATAGGCCGCTGCGGCGCTACACTGCGTGACGGAGGCGAGGGCTGGGAGGCTGGCGTGGACTTTCCGCAAGGGGTGCTTCACGGGTGGTAGATCTTGGGGTGTGGCAGGTGCTCCTCTTGGCGGTCGCGGGGTTTATCTCTGGGGCGCTGAACGCGGCAGCCGGGGGCGGTTCGCTGGTCAGCTTCCCGGCCTTGCTCGTGGTGGGGTATCCGCCGCTGCTCGCCAACGTGACGAACAACGTTGCTGCCTTCCCCGGCTACATCGGGGGGGCGTGGGGATACCGGCGCGGCCTGGCCGGCCAGCGCAAAAGGATCTCTTCGCTCGTGGCCGTAAGCGTGGCGGGCAGCCTCGCCGGTGTCGGGCTGCTACTGGTTAGCTCCCAGGAGGCGTTCGAGGGCGTCGTCCCCTTCCTCGTCCTAGCGGCCTGCGGGCTGTTGGCGGTCCAGCCCTATCTGGGGCGGCTGCTCACTCGTCGGCCCGGCGCGAGCGAACGGGCCGGGGTCGGGGCGCTGTTGGCGCAGGGGCTGGCCGCGGTCTACGGCGGGTACTTTGCCGCCGCTTTGGGGGTGGCGCTGTTGGCGTTGCTCGGCGTCGCCTTCGACGACTCGTTGCAGCGGCTCAACGCGCTCAAGGCGTTGTTGCAGCTCGTGATCGGGGGCGTCGCGGCCCTCGGGTTCGTCCTGCTCGCGGACGTGGCCTGGAGTGCGTTCGCGGTGGTGGCCTCCGCCTCACTGGTGGGTGGTGAGATCGGGGCGCGTCTCGCCCAGCGCATGAGCGACCGCGCGCTGCGGGTGGGCATAGTGGCCTTCGGGGTCGTCGCGGCGGTGTGGCTATTTCTGCGGTAAGGGTTGGGGAAACCTTGCACCAATAGAACACGGGATTATCGTGAGAGCATCCGAACCGGTCGAAGCCCTGATCTTCGCCCTTTGGGCCTTGTTTGTGTGCACGGTGCCCGCGAATATGTGGTCCTTCGACAAGCTCGTTCGCCTGCAATACGCTGCCCACAGGGCGAGTTGGGAGCCAGGCGGCAGTTGCCACGACTTCTTCTTCCGCCCTCCGGATGCCAGGGGAAGCCAGGGTAGCCGGCTGACCTTACAAAGGTGCGCCTGTACCTGGCTGTTGCGGACCCCCGATTGGATATGGTGGGATCGAGAAGCGCTACGCTCGGTGTTTCAGGCGCGCGTCTTGATGCTCGTCTCCCTGGTGGGCGTGGTCGGATGGATCGCGCTGGTCCTCCGGGACGTGGGAGCCCTCACGTAGGCATCTTATCTTTCGGGTCGACTCCCGACCCGACTCTTGGTGCAATCGGCGTTTCTGAACCAAACGTCCCTTGGTGGACCTCGTATCGGGATGGCGTTCTGACCAAAAGTCAGCCCGACGTCGAGATACCCGCGCTCGAGTAGCTTCGGGAACCCTTGCGGCTCTTGCCTTCTCCCGAGATACCGGATATGGGTTACGGTAGAAGCAGCCTGCCAAGGTTGCGAGGAGAAAGGAAGAGCGGCATGTGCGCGAGGGTATCCACGGTCGAGGTTGAAACCGGCAGGATGGAAGAATTGGTTTCCCTCTCCCGAGATTCGGTTTTGCCCGCCGCCCGGCAGCAAGGGTTCGAGGGCGGGCTTTGGCTGACCGACCCGGACACGAACAAGGCCATGATAGTGACCCTGTGGGAGACAAAGGAGGCCATGGAGGCGGGCGAAGCCAGCGTCTATTACAGGGATCAGGTCGGCAAATTCGGGGGTCTGCCCGTCGGGGATGTCTTTCGGGAGGCCTACGAGGTCAGCGTCCAGGCGTAACGGCTCCTGGTTTCGTGCTAGGTTTGTCGGGGCGGGCGCTTCGGCATTTTGGTGCGGATCGTCTATTCTTGTGCGAGTGGTAATCTCGTACAGGGTCGCCCCGGGCCTTTACTATGCCATGTGATTTCGGTTTACGGTTGTCATTTTTGGTGCAAAGGCGATACGAAGCCGAATTTCGGTGCAAGGCCGGTTTTAGGAAAGCCGACGAGATCATAGTCCGAAGAACAGCGTAAAGCGCGAACTGCGATAGATTTACCCGCTACCCGCTCCCGGCTTGTACACCCGCCGGGCGTTTTGGTGCAAGATCCGCTCGATGGTCTCGCGTTCGAAGCCGAGGTCGAAGAGGGCGCGGGCATTCTTTCCCATGCCGGGGCTACCGGGCCAGTCGGTGCCGAAGATCATCTTCCGGGCCAGGCGTTCGAGGTCGTATTTGGCGTAGTAGTCGGGGAGCTTCTGCGGCGGGAGGCCGCTTATCTCGATCCACACGTTGGGCCGCATGAGCGCCATGAACGCCGCCGCGTCGTACCACCAGCCCCGTCCCCCGTGCGCCAAAACTATCGTGAGGTCCGGGAAGTCGCGCGCCACGTCTTCGATCAGGGCGGGGTCGGCGTACCTGTTCGTGGAGCCGGGAAAGACGCTCGTCCCGCAGTGGAAGACGATGGGGAAGCCCTCCGCCTCGCAGAACGAGTACGCGGGGTAGAGCATCCGCTCGTTCGGCGGGAAGCTCCCGTGGACGGGGTGCAGCTTCAGCCCTACCGCTCCGAACCCCATCTGGCGCTTCAGCTCCTCGACGAGCGGGTAGTGCAGGTGCGGGTTCAGGTTCGCCATCAGCTTAAAGCGATCCGGGTTGTGTTCCAGGATCGGGACCATGTCCTCGACGGCCTGGATGCCGGTGGACTTCGGGCTGTACTCGCTGAACAGGATCGCGACGTCCACGCCCTCGTTCGCCACGTACTCGTCGAAGCGGGCGGGGATCACGACCCCCTCCTCGACGTAGAGCTCCAGCAGATCCGCGACGCCGCCCCGAAAATGCCCGGTCCATTCCTCCAAGGAAAGCTTCAGCGTGGGCAGCCGAGCCGCGTGCACGTGAGCATCTATGAGCGGTATACCATCGATCAAGCGGCCCAACCCCCTCTCCCGGCAGCCACGGCGATGAGCCGCTACGCCACGAACGTCCTTACCAGATACCCGAAACCTACGTCAAACCAGCTCGTCCTCTTGCTGGGGCATCGTGGCTTGCGTCTCGGGCTCGCGCAGCTTGAAGCGCTGTATCTTCCCCGTGACCGTCTTGGGCAACTCCTCGACGAACCGCACGAAATGCGGGTACTGGTACCTTTTCAGCCTCTCCTTGCACCAGTTCTGCAGATCCGCTACCAGCTCCTCGGAAGGCTCGTGCCCCTTGCGCAGGACGACGTGCGCCCTCACCCGCGTGAGGTCGTCTACCGCGACGCCAACGGCCGCCGCCTCGTTGACCGCCGGGTGGTCACCCAGGGTGCTCTCGACCTCGACCGGGGAGACCCACATCCCGCTCACCTTGATCATGTCGTCCGAGCGGCCCTCGTACCAGTAGAACCCGTCCTCGTCCACCCTGTACCAGTCCCCCGCGAACGTCCACTCGCCTCGCATGGTCGCCTTGCTCTTCTCGTGGTTGCGCCAGTAATACGCTGCCGCGGAATCTCCCCTGACCGAAAGATAACCCGCCTCTCCCCTCTCGACCGGCCGTTCGTTTTCGTCCAGTATCCTCGCCTCGTACCCTGGCACGGGGACGCCGCTGGAGCCCGGTTTGAGCTTCTCCGGCGTGTTCGAGACGAAAATGTGCAGCATCTCCGTGCTCCCGATGCCGTCCAGTATCGTCAACCCGAACGTCTCCTTCCACCGGCGCCAGATCCCCGCTGGCAAAGCCTCCGCCGCCGAGACACACAGCCTTATGGACGACAGATCATAGTCGTCCCCCGCCCTCTCGTGGTTGACCATCGCGTTGTAGAGCGTGGGCACCGAGAAGAACAGCGTCGGCCGGTAACGCTGGGCCGTCCCAAGGATCGCCTCGGGCAACGGCTTGCCCGGGTACAGCACGGTCGAGGCCCCGGCCCAATAAGGGAACGAGATGTTGTTCCCCAGGCCATAGGCGTGGAACAGCTTGGACGCCGAAAAGCACGTGTCCGACTCGCTCACCTCCAGCACGTGCCGGGCGTAGGTCTCGCAGGTGTAGTTGATGTCGTGGTGCAGGTGGACGGCGCCCTTGGGGCGTCCCGTCGAGCCCGAGCTGTACAGCCAGAAGGCGGGATCGTCCCTGTGCGTGCCCACCGGCGATAGCTCGTCCCCCCCGGACTCGAGCAGGTCCTCGAGGGACTTTACCCCTTCAGCCCGGCCGTTGGTGAGGATGACCTCAACGGGCTCTTTTGAGCCTTCGAGCGCCTTGTTTAACGTCTCGTGGTGCATCTCGTCGGCGACCACGAGGCGGGCGCGGCTGTTCTCGACGAAAAATCGGTAGTCGCCGGGGCCGAGCAGGGTGTTCGTCGGGATCGGGACCGCGCCTATGCGCATCGCGCCGAAAAAGGCGACGGGGAACGACGGCGTGTCGTTGAGCACGAGCACGACGCGGTCCTCCTGCCTTACGCCCGTCTCTCTTAGGGCGTGGCCGAAGCGGTTGACGCGGCGGGCGAGTTCGCCGTAGGTCACCTCCTCGTCGCCGCAGTAGATGGCGACCTTGTCGGCGCGGCCAGCTTCGAGGTTGTTGTCCAGGATCGTGCTGGCGTTGAACCACTCGGGGAGCGTGATCACTCTGTCCTCCTCAACTCGAACGCCTGACCACGACGGACTTTGTCTCCGTGTAGTAGTCGAGCGCCTCGATTCCGTGCTCCTTGCCGTAACCGGACTGCTTCCAGCCGCCGAACGGCAACTCGTCGTAGACGACCTGGGGCGAGTTGATCCAGGTATAACCCGCCTCGATCCTCTCCGCCGCCTCCGAAGCCCGATTCAGATTTGCCGTCCAGATCGAAGACCCGAGCCCGTAAACCGTTGAGTTCGCCAGCTCGAGCGCCTCCTCCATACCCCCCCCCACCCGCCAAACGGGTAACGCCGGCCCGAAAACCTCCTCGGCGGCGACCCGCGACTCGCGTGAGGGCTCCAAGAGCAGCGTCGGCTCGTAGAAGTTGCCCCTCTCCGAAAGCCCGTCGCCCTCCGCCACCTTCGCCCCGTGCAGCACCTCCGCCCCGGAGTCCACCGCGTCCTCGACCTGCTCCTCCAGCAAGTCCCTGCCTTTCCGGGAGTGCAGCGGCCCGAGCATCGTGCCTTCGGCGGTCCCCGGGCCGACTCGTAGCTTGCCGACCTTCGCGGAGAGCTTCTCCACGAACTCGTCGGCGACGCTGTCGAAGACGTAGACGCGCTTTACCGCGAGGCACGCCTGACCGCAGTTGAAGAAGCGGCCAACGCTCGCGGCGCTCGCCGCGCGGTCGAGGTTCGCGTCGTCGCACACGATCATGGGGTCCGAGCCGCCGAGTTCCAGAGTGGCGCGCTTGAGGTCGTTCGCGGCCAGCGCCATGAGCTTTTTGCCGACGGGTGTGGAGCCCGTAAACGCGATCTTGCGTACCAGCGGGTGCTCGACGAGGGCCTGCCCCGCTCCCTCGCCGGTACCTGTGACGACGTTGAAGACGCCCTCCGGGAGGCCGGCTTCGTGCATGATCTGCGCGACGCGCAGCGTCGTGAGCGGGGTGGTCTCCGCGGGTTTGGCTACGAGCGTGTTCCCGGTGATGAGTGCCGGACCGAGCTTGTTCCCGAGCAGCGTCGTCGGGAAGTTCCACGGCACGATCGCCCCGATGACACCTAGCGGACTTCTAACTATCAGACCGTAAGTGCCAGTGTCCAGGTCGGGCACGTAGCCGCCGCGGATGTTCTTGGCGAGCCCGGCGTAGTGCTCCAGGGTGTGGACGAAGCGCCGTATCTCCAACCGCGCCTCACGCAGGGGCTTGCCCTGCTCGCTCGTCAGCAGCGGCGCGAGTTCCTCGACAGCGCCGAGCACGGCGTGCGCCGCCACGCCGAGCAGCTCCCCGCGTTTGGCCGCCGGGGTGTCGCGCCACGCGGTGAAGGCGTCGTACGCGCTGTTTACCGCGGCGTCCACTTCCTCTGTGCCGGCGAGGGGGAAGGTGTCCACCTCTTCGCCGGTGGCCGGGTCGATCACCGGCCAGCGTTCCAGCCGGGGGAGGTCCAGACGCTCCCCACCAACAAATACTTCCGCCATCCGGCCTCCCCTTACGCGACGAAAAAGCCGGTCCGACCCGCAGCCCTCGGCGCAACAGATAAGGCGTTCGCCCTCGCCCTTTGCGCCGTAGTCTCCGCGGTCGAGCCAGCCATGCTTCTCCCTTTCGTGGGGATCAGTTTAACCGCTGGGTCAGTTTTCTGTCAAAGGGCGGGCGGCGCGAGCGGTACGTCGACGCAGGCGCGAGATCGGCGTTCTCCCGCGACCGGAGGCGGGCCGCGAGGGGACGCGTGTAAACTGGCGCTGCGGGGGTAGCTTGCGCGACGCTAGGAGGACTCATGACCGACAAAGAAGCCGCGGCGCGGAACCTGCGCGAGAGGCAGCGCGCCGATTGGGGCGCTGTCGCCGGCGGCTGGCAACGTTACCGGGAGAAGATGAGCGGGCCCACGAGCGTCATCACGGAGAAGATGCGCGCTGGCGCGCCCGCACCCCGGCGACCGCGTCCTCGACCTCGCCTGCGGCGTCGGTGACCCGGCCTTTGCGCTGGCCGAGAAGGTAGGCCCCGCAGGCCGCGTCCTCGGCCTCGACTTCTCGCCCGAGATGGTCGAAGCGGCGAGGGCGTGGGCCGAACAGCACGGCGTCCCCAACGTAGAGTTCCGCGCCATCACGAGCGAGCTGGAACTCGACGTGGAGCCGGATAGCTTCGATGTTGCCACGTGCCGCCTCGGCCTGATGTTCATGCCAGATCCCGTCGCCGCCCTGCGGTCCCTGCGCGCCGCGCTCAAGAAGGGCGGACGCGTCGTGGTCAGCACCTGGGGACCACCGGAGCGCACCCCCAACTTCGGGCTGCCGATGGAGATCGTGGGCCGCCACGCCGACCTCCCTCTCCAAAAACCCGGCGCCCCCGGCCTCTTCGCCTTCCCCACCCCGGAGAGCCTCGCCTCCGCGCTCGAATCCGCCGGCTTCATCGGCGTCGAGGCGACCGCCTTCGAGACGCCCACCGTGAAGGCCAAAGACGCCGAGTCCTACTGGCACGGCGTGGGGGCGATGATGGCCCCGCTCATCCCGGTGCTCGACTCGCTCACCGAGGAGCAGCGCCGGGCCGTCCGCGAAGACGCGGTCGCGACGGTGGGCGCGCTGTTCCCGGAGGGGCCGGTCGAGATGAGGGGCGAGGCCGTCGTCGCCGCGGGCGCGAAGGGCTGAAGCAGACGCGTATTCGGGGAGATTCCCGGTTACCCGGAGGGGAGCCGTTTCGGGACGCGGGCCGAGCTGTCGGAGGCCGGGTTACACCGGCCACGCGTGGCGGGCATCTCGGGTAGCGAGAAGGAGGGTGCTGACTCCATCGTGTTGTCCGGGGGCTACGAAGACGACGAGGTCCGGGGTGACGAGATCGTTTACACCGGCCAAGGCGGACGTAACGTGCAAACCGGCAGGCAGGTCGCGGATCAGAACATCCGAGGCGGAAACAGGGCGCTCGCCCTCGGTAGCCTCAACGGCTCCCCGGTCCGGGTCATCAGGAAAGCGGGCGCCGCGTCCCGCTCCCCGACCGGCGACTACCGCTACGACGGGCTATATCTGGTCGACGATTACCGGCAGGAGGGGGGTAGATCGGGGTTCCTGATCTGGCGCTACAGGCACATCCAGCTTCCCAAACCTTCGCACGCGGAGCGGACGGTCTCGGAGGAGCGAGGTGCGTACTCGGCGGCGCCCCGGCAGGCATCCACCATAAAGCGCATCGTGAGGGATACCGAACAGGCCCGGCGGATAAAAGCCCCTTCGATTACGAGTGCCAGATGGGCGGCATCCGGCTCGTGGGGCTCGCCGGCCCTTACGCGAAGGCCGCACAGATTCGTCCACTTGGCGCTCCGCACGACGGACCCGATGTTTCGGAGAACATACTGTGTCTGTGCCCCAACCACCGCGTGCTTTTCGACCACGGCGGCGCAGCCGTCGGTGCCGACCTGGCCTGATCGGCGCGGTAGGCCGCCTCACCGTGCACCCCAAGCACCGAATCGGCGCGAAGTACCTCCGCTACCGCCGGGAGCACTACGGCGCAGCGCCTTGCTCGAAACGGTAACGAACGCTTACCGGAGCCTATCCGATCGGTAAGCTCGGTCCGCCTCGATCAGTAGATCACCGCCGCCTCCAACACGAAGCAGGAATCGAAGCTGCTTCGACGCCCTACTTTGGTGGTTGCGGATGTGTGTTCGGCTTCGGACACAACCACCACCAAACGCTTCCCCCGAACAGCGAAAGTAGCGAACCCTCCGCCCGAATACGGCCCGACCGGCGCGGTTCGCACATCCGTATAGGAATGTGCGGTTTGTTATACTGGGTGCTCGTTTCTTGGGAAAAGGAGGCGGCGCTTTGCAGGTACCGGCGCGGTTCGAGTACGAGGTGGCGACCTCGGTTGAGGAGGCCGTAGACTTGTTGCGGCGGTACGGGCCGGAGGCCCGGCTGGTGGCGGGAGGGCACAGCCTGATCCCGATGATGAAGCTCCGGCTGGCCGCGCCGGAGGTGCTGGTGGACATCCATGAGCTGGACGACGAGCTTCGCTACGTGCGGGAAACGGATGGGGTGCTAAGAATAGGCGCCCTTGCCCGCCACCGGGATCTTTTGGAGTTCCCGATAGTACGAGAGCGCTACACGCTGCTGGCCGACGCGGAGAAATTCATCGCCGACCCTCTGGTGCGCAACATGGGCACCGTCGGCGGTTCCTTCGCCCACGCGGACCCGTCGGAGGACCTTCCGGCGGCGTTCGTTGCGCTCGGGGCCGAGGTCGTGGTGCGCGGACCGCAAGGAGAGCGCACCATCGCGCTGGAGGAGCTGCAGGTGGGACCCTTCGAGACGGTCATCGAGCCGGACGAGATCCTCACGGAAACCCGGGTCCCGAGGGCGCCCCACGGTAGCTCCTACTTCAAGGTGGAGCGCCGAGCCGGCGACTACGCCTCGGCGGCTTTGGGGGTCGCGCTGTGGATGAGCGAGGAAGAGATAGAGGACGCGCGCATAGGGATGTGCGGGGTGGGCTCCACCACGCTCCGGGCCCGCGAAGCCGAGGAGGTGCTCAAGGGGCACAAGCCGGACGAGGAGCTATACAGGCGGGCAGGAGAGCGGGCGGCTGAGGAGTGCGACCCGCCAGATGATGCCCGGGGCACGCCGGAGTACAAGCGGGATCTGGTACGGGTCCTCGTCGTTCGGGCCATGGAGCTGGCCGTGAGCCGCGCCCAGGGCGCCGGGGACCGAACGGCTGACGGTAGATAGGGGAGCGCCATGAGGATTCAGGTGAATGTAAACGGGGAGTCGCGAGAGGCCGACGTGGAGCCGCGCCTCTTGCTCGTCCACTTCATCCGGGACACTTTGGGGCTCACCGGTACCCACTGGGGATGCGACACCT
>Ga0126307_10002819_pt1 | contig 11788 bp, 10 predicted proteins | sample Plot28_FD_89955 | JGI IMG/M metagenome (GOLD analysis project Ga0126307, IMG submission 89955) | Serpentine soil microbial communities from UC McLaughlin Reserve, CA, USA - Plot28 | ecosystem: Environmental > Terrestrial > Soil > Grasslands | place: USA: UC McLaughlin Reserve, Lake County...
ACCCTCGCGGCGAAGTCGTCCTCGCCCACGAGGTAGGCGTCCGGTGAGCGCTTGCCCTGCCCGAAGCCGCAGAAGGCACAGCCGACCACGCAGACGTTCGTGAAGTTGATGTTCCGGTTGACGACGAAGGTGGCCGTCTCGCCCGCCAGCTCGGCGCGGAGCGCGTCGGCCGCCGACCGCATTTCCTCGATCACCTCCGGCCGCGTCTCTGAGAAGAGTGCGGTGAGCTCCTCCTCCGTGAGCTCCTCGCCCCGGCGGCCCCTCTCGATTGCATGCGAGGCCACCTTCGGAGCGGGCGGCGATTCCTGCCGGCGCCCCGAGCCGCGGCGCGGGATGAAGCTCCAGTACTTGAGCTTCACGACGTCGAGGACGCCCTGTTCCATCCACTCGGGATCGAGGTACTGCGGATAGGCACAGAGGCGTTCCGTGAGCGCGTACCCCCGCGGGCCGAGCTCCTTCCGCACCTGGTGTGGGCTGGGGAAGGGCTCCTCGGGGCTGATGTGGTCCCCGTTGGCCGATAACCCGCCGAGGTCGGTGGCGCCCGCCTCGACCAGCTCCGCCCACCAGTCGGCGAGGTTCGGCGGCACCTGGACTCCCACGTCCGGCATCAGCCGCTTGGACTCCGCGATCAGCCGCTTCATCTCGTCGATCGAGACCGGCGTGGCCCAATCAGGGAGTGGGAGCTCCGACCCCACGGTCGTGCCCTCCGTCCAGCGCTGCCGTGACGCGTCGTCCGCGATGTCGGCGACCTCCCGGCCGTAGTAGCGCGGATGCGGCACGAAGTTCTGGAGGATCACCTCCTGGATGTGCCCATACTCGGCGTGGACGCCGGCGATCGCCTCGAGGGCGCGGACCCTCTCCTCCTCGCTCTCTCCGATCCCCACCAGGATCCCGGTCGTGAAGGGGATCCGCAGCTCGCCGGCGAGCCTGATGGTCTCCAGGCGCTTCGCCGGGCGCTTGGTCGGCGAGCCCTGGTGGACGACCAGATCGGGGTTGATTGACTCGAGCATCAGGCCCTGGGAGGCCGTCACCTCGCGAAGCCGCGCCAGGTCCTCCCGCGAGAGCACCCCGAGGTTCGTGTGGGGCAGCAGCCCGCGGTCGATCCCCTGTTGGCAGGCCCAGAACACGTACGAGATGAAGTCCTCGTGTCCCCAGCCGCGCAGGCGCTCGGCGACCTCCGGATTGACCTCCGGCCGCTCGCCCGTCAGGACGAGCAGCTCCTTCGCGTTCCGGCGCACCGCCTCGTCCAGGCGGCGCTCGACCTCATCGGGGTCGTGGATGTGCGCGCGGTGCGTCGCGAAGGCGCAGTACTTGCAGTAGCACTGGCACGTCCGCGAGAGCGAGAGCGTGTAGTTGCGCGAGAAGGTGACCCTGCGCATCGCAGGGCCAACCTAGCGCAGCCGGTATTTCGGCTCGGGCCTGCTTAGCTACCGGCGATGCCGCCGGGGGGATTCGCCGGCGGCGGGCCACCGGGCCCTCGCTCCTGCCGGAGCGGCGGCGCCTCTCCGGCCGGTGGCGCGGGACCCCGTGGCGCGACCGTGTCCGCCACCTCCTGCGCAGGGCCGCTCGCGGGCTCGATCACGAACCTGTAGACGGCCGCGGCGAGCAGGCCGCCGACGAGCGGACCGACGACGTAGAGCCACGCGTCGGTGAAGTGGTTGCCGACCAGCGCCGGGCCGAACCAACGCGCCGGGTTGACCGAGCCCCCGGTCAGCGGGCCGAAGACCATCACGATCAGCCCGAGCGCACCGCCGATCGAGAGGGCGGCCCAGCGCCGCGTCTCCGGGTTGAGCGCGACGGCGAGCACCGTCAACACGAGGACGAAGGTGCCGATCCCCTCCACGAGGAAGCCCTGGAACGATCCGCCGAGCAGGGCGCTGACCTTCGGCGTCCCGTAGTCCGAGGCGCGACCCTCATCCAGCAGGAATGCCTTGGTGAGCAGCGCGCCGAGGACGCCGCCCGAGAGCTGGGCGAGGATGTAGACGAGTCCGTCGATCGGATCGATCCGCCGGAGCGCGATGAAGGCCGCGGTTATGGCTGGGTTGAAGTGCCCACCGCTGGCCACGCCGATACTGATGATCAGCGCGAAGAGCACGAGGAAGTGGGTCAGGCCCACGACCGCGAAGTCGGATCCAAACTGGGCGTTCTCGCCGGTCGCCACATAGAGGGTGACCACGCTGGTGATGAAGAAGACCAGGAGCAGCGTGCCGAGCAGTTCGGCGATATACGCGGCGAGACCTCGATCTTGCACTTGAAGCGACCTCCTCGTAGACCCTCAAAAAAAGTGCCGACCCGATGTCGGCGGCGCGCAGTCTAACTGGAATCCGGGACGCGCCGATGATGCGAGGGTGCTCCGAGGCGAACGCCGAGGAGCAACCCGTGTCGTGGCGAAGCCAGGCCAGAGATAGGCTCACGCGCTGATGAAACGGGTCGCCGCGCTGCTGGCGGCCGCCCTCCTCGGCCTCGGCCTCGCGGCCTGCGGAGCGGGCGGCGCTGAACCGGGCGCGCCGGAGGGCGCGACCCTGGTCCTCGACTTTCAGCCGAACGCGGTTCACTCCGGCATCTACGCGGCTGACGCCGAGGGGTTCTTCGAGGACGCCGACCTCGACCTTCACGTCCAGGAGCCCTCGAGCACCGCCGACAGCTCCAAGCTGGTCGCCGCGGGCCGTGCCGACTTCGCCGTGATGGACATCAGTGACTACGGCATCGCCCGCGAGCGCGGCCTCGAACTCGCACCCATCGCCGCGATCGTCCAGCGGCCCCTCGCGGCCGTGATCGCGCGGGACCGCAACCAGATCCGCGCCCCCGCGGATCTCGCCGGGATGACGATCGGCGTCACCGGGGTGCCCTCGGACGACGCGGTGCTCGACACGGTCCTGCGATCAGGAGACGTCGATCCGTCCGATGTTCGCCGAGTCACGATCGGCTTCAACGCCGTTGCGGACCTCAGCGCCGGCAAGGTGGACGCGGCGACCGCCTTCTGGAATGCAGAGGGCGTGCAGCTGGGCCGGATGGGAGTTCAGATCCGCGCGTTCATGGTGGACCAGCTGGGTGCCCCGGGATATCCGGAGCTGCTCGTGGTCGCCCGGTCCGATGAGGCGACCAGCGCGAAGACGAACGCCTTCTTTCGCGGACTCGCCCGCGGCTACGCCGTGCTTGGCAGCGATCCACAGCAGGCCCTCAGCGACCTTCTCGATCAGGTGCCGGATCTCGACGCCGACCTGCAGCGGACCGAGCTCGACGCCCTGACGCGCGCGCGGGCATTCGCGAGCGGCAGCCAGGACGCGACGCCGGCGGTCGATCCCCGATCGATCGGGAGATGGACGGACTGGGCGAAGGGCGCAGGGCTGCTCGAGAAGGGCTAGCCGAGCACGGTCTCGACCAGCTGGGGCAGCTCCCTGACCATCCGGCTCCGCGGGACTGCGAACGCGAGGCCGGCGGCATCGGCTCTCCGCTTCGTCTCGGTGTCGGTGTGCTGGTAGAAGCCGATCACCGGCACGCCGACCTCGGTGAGACTCTCCGGCGCGACGGCGTCGAGGTCGGCGACCAGCAGGTCGACTCCGTCCAACTCGTCCGGCAGCGCGCTCTCCTGCTCGACCTCGTGGCCGCTCGCCTCGAGGGAGGTGCGCACGCGGCTGGCGAGCATCAGATCCGCCACCACGGCGGCGATTCGTGCCATCAGCGCCTGTCGGAACTGGAGCGGGTCATGCGTCCAAGTAGGCCATTTGACCAAAAACCGGGGATACAGACCTGGACATGCGTTCCCGATAGGTCAGTCCGTGGGGCGCATCCCGCTACCGCGCTACTCCTATCGCAGGCTGCTCCCTTGGGCCGGGATGGGCTTCTCCGCGCTCTGGGGCGCGGTGCTCGGCCTTGCGCTCTCCCAGGGCGACCACGAACTCACGCTCTTCGCGGTGGTCGGCATGCTGCTGACGATCGTTCTCACGGTCCTGCTCTACCGGCAGCAGTCCGCGTTGCAGAGCCTGGCCGAGACCGATTCCCTCACGGGCCTCACCAACCACCGTGGCTTTCAGCAGGCGCTCAGGAGCGAACTCCGGGGCGCCGGCGCAAAGCGGGACACCGTGGCCCTCGTGGTCCTGGATCTCGACGACTTCAAGGCGATCAACGAGCGGCACGGACACCCGTTCGGGGACGGGGTCCTCCAAGGTGTCGGCTTGCAGCTCCGCGAGTCAGTGCGGAGCGGCGACACAGCCGCGCGGACGGGTGGCGAGGAATTCGCGCTGATCCTCCCGGGCACCGGCGCCGAGACGGCGCAGGAAATCGCGGAGCGCGTTCGGATCGCGATCGCACAGCTCGCACCCGCAGGATCGGAGCTCACCTGCTCGGCCGGCGTCGCGGTCTACCCGGTTGACGCCGACAACGCCCCTGCGTTGCTCCAGCTCGCCGAGGGGGCGCTTTACTGGGCGAAGCGGTCGGGGAAGTCGAGGAGCCGCCGCTTCGACCCGGATCACGTCAGGCTCAGCGGAGACGCGCCGCAGCGCTCCGAGATCGAACAGATCCTCCAGCAGGATGCGATCGAGCCCGTTTTCCAGCCGGTCGCGTCGCTGACCAGCGGTCGCGTGATCGGCTACGAAGCACTCGCACGCTTTCCGGGTGCGCCGGGGCGCCCGCCCTCGACGTGGTTCGCTCAGGCAAATGCGTGCGGGCTTGGCCCACAGCTCGAGGCCGCGGCGATCCGCTCGGCACTCGCTCGCGACGGGCGCCCTCCCGGAACTCACATCGCGGTCAACGTGAGTCCCTCCGCGCTCTCCTCCGAGGTCGTCAGGAGCGTCCTCGCCGGCGATCTCTCCGACCTGGTCATTGAGCTGACCGAGCACGAGGTCTACGTCGGCGACAGCTTGCTCGCGGACTCCTTGGCGGACTTGCGAGAGCGGGGTGCGCGCATTGCGATCGACGACACAGGAGCGGGATACGCCGGACTGAAACAGGTCATGTGGGTCCGCCCGGACATCGTCAAGCTGGATCTCGACCTGACGCGTGAGATCCACGCCGATCCGGTCCGCATGGCACTGGTCGAGTCGCTCGTGCGCTTCGCCCGCCGTGTCGGCGCGACCGTCTGCGCCGAAGGCATCGAGCATCCCGACGACATCGCAGTCCTCGCGAACCTCGACGTGCCATGGGGACAGGGCTACGCGCTCGGCCGCCCCGCCCCGCCATGGAGCGAGATCTCCCCGCACGCCGCTGAGACCTGCAGGAGCGCACTCGCCAAGGCGCTGGTCTCATCCCCGGGAGGAGAGACCCCGATCATCTCCGCCGGCGATCGCAGGCTCGAGCACCTGAGTGGCCGACTCGCAGACTCCAGGTCCGCGGACGACCTCTACAGCACGCTCGACCTGATGGCGGGCGAGCTGCACGCCGACAAGATCGCCCTCTCCCGGTGGCTTCCCGAAAGAGGAGAGGTCGAGACGCTCGCGGAGAGCGATGAGGAGACCCGCGACGAGGTCTTCCTCCTCTCAGAGTACCCCGCAACGGCCAAGGTGATCGAACAGCAAGAGGCCACACAGGTGATCGTGGGCGATCCGGATGCCGAAGCTGCCGAGGCTCAGCTGCTGCTGAGGCAGGGCTATCGCTCGCTGCTCATGGTCCCGGTCGTGCACCGCGGTCAGAGCCTCGGGGTCATCGAGGCGATGAGTGACGAGGAGCGGCCCTGGACCAGGACGGAGATCAACCGGGCCCGGATCATCGCGCACCACCTCGCTTCGGTGATGCAGGCCTTCGTCCACGCGCCCGAGGGCGAGCGGATCCCGTCCCCCTCCTAGAGGCTCCGGCGCCGCCGGAAGTCCCGGCGAACGCTCTCCGGCCGCCCCCACATCTGGACGACCTCGGCGCGGCCCTCCTGTGCGTCGCGGACCCGGAGCTCGCCCCCGATCCCCTCGCGGTCGAGCTTGGCGAGCACCCCCTTCACGGTCTCGGCGGCGGCGGCGTGTCCGAAGCGGTGGGCGAGGTTGATCCGCCAGTGCCAGTCCGCGCGCGAGTAGGGCTGCGCGTTCACCTGGGAGAGCATCACCGCGGCGTCGACGTAGCGGGACTCGTCCGCGATCCGCAGGTCGAGGGCCAGGTCGGTCCAGTCGTCGGGCAGCGTTTCGACGACCTCTTGGAATTCCTCGGCAAGGCCCATGGCCCGAACTCTAGTTACCCGAGGAACAGCTGCTGCAGCAGGAAGACGTTGAGCGCGATGATCAGGCCGGCGAGGGTGCCTGCGATCGCCGTGAGCCAGCGCGGGCTCGCGAGCGTGCCCATGGTCTCCGGCTTCGCGCAGATCATCAGCAGCGGCACCAGGGCGAAGGGGATGCCGAAGGAGAGGACGACCTGGCTGATCACGAGGGCGTCCGTGGGCGGCAGGCCCACACCGAGTACGACCAGTGCCGGCGCCAGCGTGATGGCGCGCCGCACGAAGATCGGGATCCGGCGCTGGATGAACCCCTGCATCACGACCTGGCCCGACATCGTTCCGACCGAGGAGGAGGCCAGCCCCGAGGCTAAAAGCGCGATCCCGAAGACCACCGCGGCGTTCGACGAGAGGGCGCTGCGGAGGCCCTCGTAGGCGCCCTCGATGCTGTCGACCTCCACCAGGCCCGAGGTGTGGAAGAGGCCGGCGGCCATCGCCATCATCGACAAGTTCACGAGGCCGGCGAGCGCCATCGCGATCACCACATCGATCCGCTCGAAGCGCAGGATCTGCCGCTTCTCCCGCTCGCTCCGACCGACCACCCGTCGCTGTGTCAGGGCGGAGTGCAGGTAGATGACATGCGGCATGACCGTCGCGCCGATGATCCCAGTGGCGAGCAGGACGCTCTCGGTGCCGCCGAAGCCCGGGATGACCAGGTGCTTGAGGACCTCGCCGCCATCCGGCTTCACGCTGACGATCTCGAAGGCAAAACCGATCACGACGATGCCGACCATCCCGGCGATCACGGCTTCGAGCCGCCGGAAGCCGCGCTGCTGCAGCGCCAGGATCGCGAACGCGATCGCGCCGGCGACCAGACCGGCCACGAACAGAGGCATCCCGAAGAGCAGGTTGAGCGCCAGGGCGGCACCGACGACCTCGGCGATGTCGGTGGCCATGGCTACGACCTCCGCCTGGATCCAGAGCCCGAGCGAGGTGCGGCGGGAGAAGGTCTCGCGGCAGGCCTCGGGGAGGTTCTTGCCGGTCGCGATGCCGAGCTTCGCCGACTGGGTCTGGACGACCATCGCGATCAGGTTCGCCGCGAGCACGACCCAGAGCAGCAGGTAGCCGAACTTGGCGCCGCCCGCGATGTTGGTCGCGAAGTTGCCGGGGTCGATGTAGGCGACGGCGGCGATGAACGCCGGCCCTAGGAAGGGCCAGATGCGTGGGAAGCCGCGAGTCCGCCCCTCCAGCGAAGCCCGAGCCGCGCGGGCGACGGCGGCCTCACCCGGGAGCGCCGACTCGACGGTCCCGTTCGGCTGAGTGGCGGTGGACGATCCGCTCGTCACGGGCTCGACGAGCGCGACGTCCTCCTCGCTGACACGCAGGTCCGGCTTATTCATCGCCGTCCTCCCGGCGCACCCTGATGCACTCGGCGAGCTCGGGCCCAAGCGAGTGGCTGTGGCCCGCGACCTCCACCATCACCGGGCCCCCGAACGGCTCCCTCGAGCGGACCTGGAGCCGGTCGCCGGGCTGGATCTCTCGCTCCGCCAGGTAGCGCAGCATCGAGGCGTCGCTGTCGGAGACGCGCGCGAAGACGCCCCGCTCGCCCGGCTCGAGGTCCGAGAGCGACACCGAGTCGTCGACCTTGACCTCCAGGTCGCGATCCGGGATCGGATCGCCATGCGGGTCCAGAACCGGTTGCCCAAGCTTGGCCGCGATCAGCTCCTCGAGCTCCTCCGAAATGTGATGCTCGAGGACCTCGGCCTCCGCATGGACCCGGTCCCAGGGCATGTCGAGGACTTCGGCGAGGAACGTCTCGATCAGCCGGTGGTGGCGGATCATCTCGAGCGCGATCCGCTCGCCCTCGATCGTCAGGCGAGCGCCGTGGTAGGCCTCGTACTCGACCACGCCCTCGTCGGAGAGGCGCTTGAGCATCCCGGACGCCGACGCAGGCGTGACGCCGAGGCGCTCTGCGACGGCCTTCGTCCCTACGGGGATCCCACCCTTCGCCTGCAGCTCGTAGAGCGCCTTGGCGTAGTTCTGGGCGCCCTCGTTCGTGCGGCGCTTCGGGTGCGCGTTGTGGGCCTTGCTCGCCATGACCGCGGAAGTTATAGCAGTCCGAACTCGTAAGTTAGACATGCCTAACTTATTCGCGGCCCAGGCGATCGGACCTCAGCACCCGAAGCCCGTGAAGCCCGCGACCTAGAATCGGCGCATGGCCGAGACCGCGATGCCGGTGGAGCTCGACGGGCAGTACCGCGCCCTGCGCGAGGAGGCGGGCTATCTCCCCCGAGAGCGGGGCGCGCTGATCGTGAAGGGGCAGGATGCCGTTGAGTACCTCCAGGGCCAGCTCACCAACGACATCGAGGCGCTCGAGCGCGATCAGGGCACTTACGCGGCCCTGCTCGACCGCAAGGGGCACCTGCAGTCGGACATGCGGGTGCTGCGTCTCTCGACCGACGAGATCTGGATCGATCTCGAGCCGACCCCTGCGCCCGCGATCCTCAAGCACCTGCGCACCTACAGCATCGGCCGCGAGGTCGAGATCGAGGACGCAAGCGAAGGCTGGGCGATCACCTCGCTGATCGGCCCGCGCTCAGGCGAACTCGCCGGATTCGAGGGGCTTCGGCCCGAGCACGCGCAGCGCTTCCGGGAGTGGGATGGAACCGAGGTCCTCGCGGTTGCGACCGACCTGGGTCTCGATCTGATCACCAAGGCCGAGTCTGCCACGAGCCTCGCCGAGCTGCTCGAGGCGGCGGGCATCGCAGAGGTGAGCGAGCAGGCTGCCGAGATCATCCGGGTCGAGTCGGGACGGCCGCGCTTCGGTCTCGACATGGGCCCCGAGTCGATGCCCGCGGAGGCCGCGATCACCGACCGCGCCGTGAACTTCGAGAAAGGGTGCTACATCGGTCAGGAGCCGGTGGCACGGCTCCACTATCGCGGCAAGCCCAACCGCACACTGCGCGGCCTGCGCCTGAGCGGGCCCGCGGAGCGCGGCGATTCGCTGCGGCTCGGCGAGCGTGAGGTGGGGACTCTTGGCACGGTTTGCCTCTCCCCCGCGCTCGGGCCGATCGCGCTCGCGATCGTCAGACGGGAGGCAGCCGAGGGCGACCGCCTCGAGGTGGGCGACGGCGGCACGACCGCCGAAGTGGTCGAGCTCCCCTTCGCTCCGTAAGCCACTTACGCGGCGCGTCGCTCGCTTCGGCTAGATTCTTCCGCGCATGCTGCGGGAGAGGGGCAAAGTGCTGCTGTTCGCCGCCGCCCTCGTCGCGGCGCTGACCGTCGCGGGCTGCGGCCGGGACGACTTCAAGAACGACCCGCGGCCTCCCGTCCCCGCCGAGGTGTCAGTGAAGATCGCGAAGGACGGCGTGGCGGTCTCACCCAAGGAATTCGGAGCCGGGCTCGTCAACTTCACCGTCGCGAACCTGACGACCGAGCCGGGCACCCTCGCCATCCACGGCCCGGTCGACGCGAACAGTCAGGAAATCCCGCCGTCCAGCGCGGAGACGGTGAAGGTCGACATGAAGACCGGGAGCTACGAGGCGAGCGTCACCGGAATCGCGGCACAGCCGTTCAGCTTCACCGTCGGGCCGGAGCGGGGCTCCGGCCAGAACGACCTGCTGCTGCCCTAGGAGCGCTGTAGGCCGTCGCGGCCATCGTCGACCAGTCGATCGAAGATGGTGTTGACCATCAGGCTGAGCCGGGCGAATCCCGCCGGATCAGCGCTCAAAGACAGTCTCTCTGCGACCCGGGCCGGGTCTATGCGGTGTAGTGCTGGACTGCCCCTGCCCGGTCCGGGACGCCCCGCTTTCTCGGACGCTTCCATGTTTTCTCTGGGGTCTATTTCGTCCACGCCGAAGGCTTTCCTGACGTTTTGGGATTTGCCTGGACGCAATGGCCGCTCAAGTGGCTGACTCCAGGGCATCCGCGATCAGGCTATCCGCGCGAGCCAGGGCGGCCTTAGCGCCCTCCTCCATCGTCGCCAGCGTCGACTCGATGCTGTCGGCGTTCTTGCGCACACCCGTCAGTGCCTGACGCGCGGTCTTCAACGACTCCAGGGCGCGCTTTGCCTCGTCGATCGCCTCCTTCATCGCCGGCGCGTCGAGGGCGAGCTCGTCCTGTCTGGCGGCCAGAGCCCTGGCTCGAGCGATGCCGTAGGCCGCCTCGAGGAGGTTCCGCTCGGGGTCGTCCCTGTCGACGGCGACGATCAGCTTGTTGCCCTCGTACTCGACGAGGCTCTGTGTCTTCGCGGGCACGTTCTCCTCGCTGGCTACGACCAGGACGGCGTATGCCGCTCCCCGGTCGTCCAGCGACCCGTTGAGGACCTCCCAGGCCCTCGGCCGGGTGAGCTGGCTGTCCTTGGGATCGAAGGCGATCTTCCCGAGGCACGGTCCGGCCGCGGCGCCGATCTCGACCACGGTGTCCCCCTTCTTGCCGCGGGTCTGCCCGGCCTGGTCGCCGACGTGATGTGCGACGTCGCCCCGCGCGGTCGCGATCTCGTCGAGTAGGGCGTGCACGCGCTCCTCGAAGTCCCGGCCCTTCGCCGTCCCGCGCGACTGCTCGGCTTCCAGCTCCTCCTTGGCCCCGAGCCGCTCCTTCAGCGCCGTGAGCTCCGCCGTGAGGGCCTCGATCCGCTTCCGGTCCTCGACGTGCGCGGCCTGCTGCAGCTCCTCCGAGCGCCGGACGGCCCGAACGACGCCCTCCTTGAAGTCGGCGAGGGGATTGGCGCCGTCCTGGGCGGAGAACTGCTTGGCGAGCTGGCTGCGCTGATGCTCCATCGCAGTGATCAGCATCTCGCGGATCTGTTGCTGGACCGAGCCGCTTCGGTCGCTGTCGAAGCTGCTGGCCAGGCGCTCGGCGAGCTCCTCCCGGCCCTCCTCGATGACGCCGCCGAGCTGCTCGGCGAGCGGCCGCATCTGGCGCTCGAGCTCCGCTCGGACGTAGTCGACGTTCGCGGCGGTGCCCTCCGACTCGATCAGCCGCGAACCGATCTCGATCGCCCGCGCCACCGTTTCGGCGGGTGGGCGCTTCTTCTGGGCCTGCTCCCGCACGACCCGTGCGGCGCCCGCGTCCTGCACCTCGAGCCTCTCGATCACCAGGCGGTCGTCGATGGCGCGAACCGCGGCGTCGCCGGTGTCGTGATCGAGCGGTAGCTGTGGTTTCTCTGACGCTTCCATAAGGACTTTTGAACGTAGTCGCAACACCGGACGGGAACCTGACATCGAGCCGTTGACTACGATCCGGGCGTCCACCAGCCCACCACGGGTTGCTCCTGGCGGAGCGCCCTCGCATAACGGGAGACACATGGCCGTAGAGATCGCCGACGTATCGAAGCTCGATGTCCAGCCGGGCGAGTTGCCCGAGAAGATGGCCGCCTGGGTGATTCGGGCCGAGCGCGAGGGCGAGCCCAAGGACGCCTTCCAGGTCGAGGAGATCGAGGTCCCGCAGCCCGGCGCCTTCGAGGTGATCGTCCGCGTGATGGCGGCCGGAGTCAACTTCAATAACGTCTGGGCCGCGCTCGGCAAGCCCGTCTCGGTCTTCGGCTACGGCGACCACGAGCAGTGGGGCCACCACATCGGCGGCTCCGACGCCTCGGGGATCGTCTGGAAGGTCGGCGAGGGCGTCACCAAGTGGAAGCCCGGCGACGAGGTCGTGATC
>Ga0126307_10002820_pt1 | contig 11786 bp, 15 predicted proteins | sample Plot28_FD_89955 | JGI IMG/M metagenome (GOLD analysis project Ga0126307, IMG submission 89955) | Serpentine soil microbial communities from UC McLaughlin Reserve, CA, USA - Plot28 | ecosystem: Environmental > Terrestrial > Soil > Grasslands | place: USA: UC McLaughlin Reserve, Lake County...
CCGAGCGTTACCCGGAGCAGGCCATGGCCGCGGTCACGACCCACGACCTGCCCACCGTGGCCGGCACGTGGTCGGGCAGCGACGACGAGGACCAGAAGGCCGCCGGCGTCGACGCCGACCCCGGGGGCTCGGCGGACCGTCGCCGGCGGTTGCAGGAGCTCACCGGCCTCGGACTGCACGCGGCCGTCGACGACGTCATCGTGGGCATCCACCACCGCCTGGCGGTCACCCCGTGCGCGCTGGTGTCGGCCACCCTGGAGGACGGCCTGGCCGTCGAGCAGCGCCCCAACCTGCCTGGCACCACGTCGGAGCGCCCGAACTGGTCACACACCCTCCCGGCCCCGCTGGAGGACGCCCTGACCCACCCCCTCCTCCGCCGCCTCACCACCGCCCTGCAACGCTGAGCCCGACCCGGCGGCCTCGCCGCTCTACGGTGCCCGGCCGGCGAACCGCATCAACGTCTCGGTCGCCCGGCGGGAAGCGGTCGCCCGGCTCGACACGTTCGTGGGGCCGAAATCGTGAGCCGTGCGGACGGTGGGACTCGAACCCACACTCGCGGTGGTTTGAGCACCGTGCCTCTGCCGATTGGGCTACGCCCGCGTAGCTGCCAGATATTACCAGCGCGTCGCCGCGGACCGAGCCGCGAAACCCTCCCCTTCAGGTGAGGAGAGGGGCGCCCTCGTGGCGGAGGAGCCAGGCCTTGGTCTCGGGGCCGCCGCCGTAGTTGCCGAGGGAGCCGCCGCTGCGGACGACCCGGTGGCAGGGGACGACGATCGGGATGGGGTTCGTGGCCATGGCCGTGCCCACCGCCCGGACGGCGCCGGGGTTCTCGGTGGCGACCGCCAGGTCCTTGTAGGTCACGATCACGCCGTAGGGCACCCGCGACAGCGCCTCGAGCACCTTGAGGCGGTATCCGTGCGACAGCCGGCGGTCGATCGGCACGTCGAAGTCACGGCGGGCGCCGGCGAAGTACTCGTCCAGCTGGCGGCGCACATCGTCGAGCCGGCCGGGCAGGCGGACCACCCGGGGCGAGACGGCAGCGGCCAGCTCGTCGGCGACGGCCTCGGCGTCCCCGAAGCCGACCCGCACGAGGCCGACCGGCGTCGCCGCCACGGTGAGCGGGCCGATGGGCGTGTCGGCCACCGCCCAGGCGACGTCGACCAGCCCGTCCTCGTCGGCGGAGGCGAGGGCGCGGGCCACGAGCCGGCCCACGTCGTCGGTCATGGCACGCATCGTCGCCTCCTGCAGGCGCTGGCGAAGAACGGGGTCGACGGTGTCGTCGTCGGTGACGGCGCCGTCGAGGACGAGGGCGTCGACCGGGTCGAGGGAGTCGCTCACGGGGTCACCTCCTTGCGCAACCTCTGGAGGCCGGCCCGCACGTTCTGGCGGGCGGCCGGTTCGCTGCAGCCCAGCGTGACGGCGATCTCGGCGTACGGCCGGTCGAGCACGAACCGCTGGACGACGGCCGAGCGCTGCTTGGGCGACAGCTCGCGGACGGCGCCCCACAGCTCGTCGTCGCCGGAGGAGTCACGCGGCGGCGGGGCCACCACTTCCGGCGCGTCGGCGACCGGGACGGCGTGGCGCGACCGCTGGCGCGCCCGGTCGATCACCTTGCGATGGGCGATGGTGAACAGCCAGCCCCGCAGGTTCTCGCCGGTCTGCAGGCCGGGGTAGGCGCGCAGCGCCGCGACCACCGTCTCCTGGAAGCAGTCGGCGCCGTCGTGCGCGCCCATGGCCGCCACCACGTAGCGGTGGACGTCGGCGGCGTGCTCATCGAGCAGCGACTGGAAGGGCGGGAGGCTCACCGCGCGTACCAACGCCCGGGGTGACGGAACCGTGAGCTTTCGGACGCAAAGTTGACCAACCCGGGCGTAGGGTCGGCAGCGTGCGCTGGCAGCCCAGCGAGGCGACGTGCGGTGAGTGCGGTTTCGACTGGCGCATGCCGGTCGGCCCGGCCATCGACCTCGTGACGGACGCCCCGGCCCAGGTCTCCACGGCGCTCGACCGGGCCGGGCCCACCGCCACCAAGTCGCCGGAGCCGGGCACCTGGTCGGCGAACGCCTACGCCTGGCACCTCGTCGACGTGCTGCGCATCGGCGCCGAGCGGCTGTGGCACGTCGCCCTCGACCCCACCCGCCCCCTCGGCTGCTGGGACGAGAACGCGCTCGCCGTCGCTCGCGGCTACGACGCGCTCTCCCCGGTGGTCGCCGGCCGCGCCCTGCGGGACGCAGCGGCGACCTGGATGGTGGCCGCCCGAGGCGTGCCCCCCGACGCCGCCATCGAGCACGAGGCCGACGGGATGATGACGGCGGCCGACGTCATTCGCCGCAACGCCCACGAGGCCAGGCATCACCTGATGGACATCGGACGGGTCACCCCACCCTGAGGTCGTCGCCCCGACCGTGGTCCCTCAGCCCTTCAGGGCGGCGAGGAGCTTGGTCGGCGTGTCCTTCGGGCTGATCTTGGGCCAGGCCTGCTCGACCTTGCCGTTCTCGTCGACCAGGTAGGCCGAGCGGATGATGCCCATGTACTTCTTGCCGTACATCGACCGCTCGCCCCAGGAGCCGTAGGCCTCGGCGACCGCATGGTCCTTATCCGCGAGGAGCGGGAAGCCCAGCGAGTACTTCGTGTCGAACTTCTTCTGCTTGGCCGGCGTGTCGGGGCTGATGCCGACCACCGCCGTGTCGCCGATGTCGCCCAGCACGTCACGTAGGCCGCAGGCCTGCGTCGTGCAGCCGGGCGTGTCGGCCCGGGGGTAGAAGTAGATCAAGTGCCACCCCTTGCCGGCCTCCACACGCTCGGCGAGGTGGAACGGCTCGCCGTTCTGATCCAGCAGCGTGAAGTCGGGCGCAAGGTCTCCTTGCTTGAGCATGCGCCGACCCTACCGGCGGCGATCGGCCCGAGGGCCGCCGGTCACGGTCAACGGTGCTCTGTGCGCTGTGCCTCGGGGTCGGGTTGCTCCGACGCTTCGGATGCCGCCCACGACGCAAGAAGGCGAAGTGCGTCGTGGGACGGGGAGCCGGGTTCGGCGGTGTAGATGGTCAGGGTGAGACCTGGTTCGGCGACGAGCTGGAGTCCTTCGTAGGCGAGTTCGAGGTCGCCCACGATGGCATGGCGGAACCGCTTGGTGCCTGTCCCGTGGTGGCGGACGTTGTGCGCTCCCCACCGGGCCCGGAGTCGTCGCCTCGGGTGGACAGCTCTCCCACGAGGTCGTGGAGGTCCTTGTCTCTCGGATCTCGGCCGGCTTCGGGCGGGGGCGTTGCAACGCCGTCCACTTCGCCCCAGTCCACGGCACGGTCGATCATTTCTCGGCCGTGCGGCGTGGTGCGAAGCGCCAAAGCGACGGCTACGCCGGCGAATCTCGGTCACAGGCATCGGCCCCCCTCCCCCAGCCACATCTTGTACGGCCACTGGAGGGCCAGACAGCCTCGCCTGCAACAAAGGGCTGGCCGCCTATGGCGCAGGCGCGGGTCAAGGCAGCGCGAGGCTGGGTTGATGCGCATGCGCTTCGACGTGAACGTGCCGGGGGACGAAGAGGCCGCAGAGGCGGCTCGCGAAGAGATGGTGGCCGAGTTCAAGCGGTGGCTCGACGCCAACCCCGGGCGCTCCGAGCTGGAGGGGGCCGAGCCGTGGGACGTGGATCTGCTGCTTGGCTGGAAGTGGAGCTACGGCGACGGCGACTACGGGCTGTGGACCCGTGCCGACGTCGACGAGGTGCTGCTCGACCACCTGCCGCAGAAGCTGAGCGCCCCACCCGACGCGGCGGCGTCGATCCCGTCGTCGCTCGCGGCGCTCGTGCGCTTTCTCGATGACCGGGGCCTGCTCGACGCCGATAGCGACCCGGCGGACGCGGTCGCCGGCCGCGCGCTGGCCCAGCAGCGGGCGTTCCTCGATGCGATGGACGATCCGGCGACCTTCGGGATGGCCAAGAGGCTGTTCAGCTCGCTCGGCATCGACGGCAAAGACCTACCCGATCAGGCTGCACTGGATGCGGCCATCGCCCGGTTCAACGACCTGCCGTTCGACCAGCGCGGCGAGGTCCTGGGGTTCGACGGCCCAGACCCCACCGAGGCGGGCGATCTGGAGCTGCCGCGGCTGCCGCTGCAGGCCATGCCGCCGCCGGCTGTCATCGACTCCCTGGCCGGCGACGTCCCGCTGCTGCGCAAGGTCGACGCCTTCACGGGGGCGCTCGATCCGTCGGGCGAGTTGTTGACCAAGGCCGGAAACCTCACCATCGCCGACGGCCGGCGCCTGGCCACGGCCACGGGGGTCGGCGACAGGGTCGAGGGGATCCGCTCGACGACCGCGATGCCCGAGCTGTTCGCGGTCGGGCAGGTCGCCCAGCGCGCAGGCGCCGTCGAAGTCGCGGGCAACCGCTTGCGGCCCGTCGAGGCGTGGGTGAATGAGCCCGTCGCCATCCGCTGGCAGCGCGTCGTCGACGCCGCCATCGAGGCGGGCGCAGCCACATTGGCCTTCGGCGCCTCGGTCCCGATGCCGATCCAGCTGGCGGAGCTGGCGGACCAGATGACCATCCACCTGCTCGCCATGCTGTGGCTCGCGGGCGAGCCGGTCCGCATCGACGCATTCGTCGACATGATGGGCGAGGCCGCCGACCTCGACACCCCGTTCGGCGCCCTCGTCCGGCGCGATCACACGCGTTCCGTGTGCCGCGATCGCATCGACGACGTCCTGGCGACCCTCGGCGAGGCAGGAGTCGTGGTCACCAACGGCGATGATCGCGTCGCCCTCACTGAAGCCGGCGCCACGCTGGCGGCACCCACCCTCCGCGAGGCGGGGTTCGGGGTCCTGCTGCCCGACGAGGTAGCCAAGCTCGACGCCGCCGGGCTGATCGACGTCCTCATCGAGCGCGACGGCGACGACGTCGCCGCGGCGGCGCAGCTCTGGGCCGACGGCCCGGTCGAGGGCCGAGCGTCCGGGGCGCTCGTCGGCGAGCTCTCGACACGGCCCGATCCGGCCCGGGTGATGGTTGGCTTCTCCGTCCTCCAGCATCTCGGGCCTGACGCAACAGACGCGGTCCGCAGGTTGACCGAAGGCCCCCTCGCCGGCCACGCCTGGCTGTTCCTCGTCGATCAGGGCGCCGCCGACCCCGAAGACGTGCCCCCGGACGTCCTCGCCCGGACCGGCGTCGATCTCTTCGTCGCCACCGCCGACCTGGGCTCTCCCGCCGACGTCGTCGAGATGTTCCTCTGCAACGTCCCCGCCGGCGAGCACTCCGCCTTCATCGACACCCTCGTCGCGACGAACCACCCCAGGACGGGCGAGCTGCTCGAGCTAGTGGGCCGCCACCACCCCGACAAGAAGACGGCCAAGCACGCCCGCAAGGCGGCGCACCGCTGGAGAAGCCAGGGCCTCGACAGCTGATGACCCGGGGACGCAGGCCCGCAAGCGTCGCGTTACTTCGCACCGTGGTACGAGGATGGTACGATCAGGCGATGCCGGCCAAGCGTAAGGTCTCGCTGTCGCTCGACGCCGATCTCGTCGACGAGCTCGAGCACGACGCGGCCGAGGGACTGTCGTCCCAGGTCAACGTCGTGCTGCGCGCCGAGGTCGAACGCCGACGCCGGCAGCGCGCACTGCGAGCGCTGCTCGATCGGCTCGCCCAGGAGGACGGGGCCCTCACCGCCGACGACGAAGGCGAGATCCAACGCTTCGAGCAGGCGCTGAGCTCCGGCCGATGATCGTCGCGCTGGATGCCGAGGCGGTCAGCGCCCTCGCCGGGCCCGACACCTCGAGCAAACGGAGGGTTCGGCGGGCACTCGAAGCAGCCGCACGCACGAAGCGCGACGTCGTCGTCCCGACACTGGTGTTGGCCGAGCTCTACCGAGGCGTCGGCCGGTCCCAACTCATCGACGCGCTGCTCGCCCGGAACGAGCACGCCATCGAACTACGCGACACCGACCGCGACCTGGCACGCTTCGCCGGCGCTGTCCTCCATGGCGCCGGCCTGGGATCCGCCCACATCGTCGACGCCCATGTGGTGGCAGCTGCGGTCGAGGCCGGCGGCGGCATCGCTCTCACCGGCGACGAGGCCGACCTGACTCGCCTCGCGGCCCCGTACCGATCGGTCCTCGTTCAGCCTCTCGGGTAGAAGTAGACGAGCACCTTACGGCCCGCTAAGCCGGACAGGCCGACGTCGTTGCCGTCCTGGTCGGAGAGGGTGAAGTCGGGGGCGTCGTCGCCTGCGGAGACCATGCCGCCGACCCTACCGGCGGGCTGTGACGCTCTCGGCCGCGCCGTGCGGGCCGTGTCACGGCTCGGGGGTACGGAATGGGTGATGCGACACGGACTGCACGTACCCAACTTCGCCGCGCCCGCCGACCTGGCCGAGCTGGGCGTGGCCGCCGAACGGTCCGGGTGGGACGGGGTCCTGCTGTGGGACCACGTGTACGGCGGGCCCGATCTCGCGATGCCGGTGGCCGACCCGTGGGTGACGCTCGGCGCCCTGGCGATGGCGACGTCGCGGGTGCGCCTGGGAACGGCCGTGACCCCGGTCCCGCGCCGGCGGCCGTCGAAGCTGGCCCGCGAGGTGGCGACGCTCGACCACCTGTCCGGCGGGCGGGCCGTCCTCGGTGTCGGGCTGGGCAACCCGCCGCAGGAGTACACGGCGTTCGGGGCGTCCGCCGCGCCCGCCGAGCTGGCGTCCCGGCTCGACGACGGGTTGACGGTCCTGGCCGGCCTGTGGTCCGGCGACCCGTTCTCCTACGACGGGCCGCACGAGACGGTGGAGAAGGCGCAGTTCCTGCCGGCGCCGGTCCAGCGGCCGCGGCCGCCGGTGTGGGTGGCGTGCCTCGCGCCCGTGCCGCCCGGCGCCGGCCCGCTCGCCCGGGCGGCCCGGTGGGACGGCGTGATCCTGGCGGCGATGACCGGGGCCGGCGGCATCGACCCGGTCGCGCCCGACGACGTCCGGGCGACGCGCGACGAGGTGGCGCGCCGCCGGGGCGGGCTCGACGGCTTCGCCCTGGCGGTCGTGAGCGCCGGCCCGCCGGCCGATCCCCTGCGGGATGCGTACGACGAGTTGGGGGTCGACTGGCTCCTCGTCACGGGATGGCCGGAGCAGGTACGCGAGTTGGCGGCGACCTCGCCCTAGGGTGAGCCGGCCCATCCAGTACCTCGACCAGGAGGCGACGATGCCTGCACGTACGGCGACGGCGAAGTGGGAGAAGGGCCTGCGAGACGGCCAAGGAACCATGGCGCTCGGCAGTGGGGCGTTCGAGGGGCAGTACTCGTTCCAGTCCCGCTTCGAGGAGGGGGCCGGCACCAACCCGGAGGAACTGCTCGGCGCCTCGCACGCCGGTTGCTTCTCTATGGCGCTCACGGCCGGGCTCGAGGCCGCCGGCTACTCCCCCGAGTCGGTCGAGACGTCGGCCAAGGTCCACCTGGAGAAGGCCGACGCCGGCTTCGCCATCGGCAAGATCGTCCTCACGACGACGGCCGTGGTCCCCGGCATCGACGACGCGACCTTCCAGGAGCAGGCCGAGACCGCCAAGACCAACTGCCCGATCTCCAAGGCCCTGGCCGCCACCGACATCCAGCTCACCGCCACCCTCGGCGGCTGAGGTCTCGCTTCCTCGCCCCCGCCGGCCAAGGTCAGGCCGGGTGGATCGTGTACTCGAGGGTGAGGAACGGGATGCCGAAGACCCAGAAGCGTTGTTCGGCGTGGAGCTCGGCGTCCTCGACGTGGACGTCGAGCTCCTCGGCGAAGCCCGCGACCCCCAGGGTGGTGAGGTCGCGGGTGTCCGGGTCGACGTAGGTGAGGTAGTGGCCGGCGTGCGGGACGTCCGTGCGCGTGGTGAGCGTGAGCCCGCCGCCCGGGCGGGCCCGGGGCGCCAGCGTGGCCGTGAAATTGCCCTGCGGGACCGGGAACCCGACGCGCACGTAGCCCCGCTCGTCGTGACGGTAGGTCGTGTAGATACCCACGTAGATCGGGTCGTCGGTGTCGGCGAACGAGCGGATCCACCCGCGGATGTCGGGCCGTCCGTCGCCGTCGACGTCGATCGTGTCGATGCGGCTGCGCACGCCTCGCTGCGCCTCGCGCTGGTTCATCGGCACGTTGGCCTGGCCCAGCGGCCGGGCCAGGAACGTCCGGTAGAGCAGGTAGCCGGGCCGCACCCACGTCCGCCACACCGGCACGACGTCGAGCTTGTAGTCCGTCGTCCGCTCGTAGAAGCGGCGGACCCGCGGGTCGACGGTCGCCGGGTCGAAGTCCGGTCCGGCCAGCTCGTCGAGGGAGCCGACGATGCCGACGCCGCGGGCGTCGGGCGTGTAGGTGCCGCCGACGACGTCGGCCAGCGTGCGGACGTAGGCCGTGCCGACCCGCCGCTCGCGGGACTCCAGCGGCACGACGAACGGCAGGTCCTCCGCCCGGGCGCGCTCGGCGAGCAGCGTCACCTGCGGGTCGCGGAAGGCGAGCGCCGAGGCGACCCGGAAGCCGACGACCGTCGTGGCGGCCACGAGCGCCGGCGAGGCGTCACGACCGGCGGCCGCCTGGAACGCCCGGCCGGCCAGCGCCCCGAGGAGCGGCCCGGCGGCGACCTTCTGCGGCCGCAGGCCCAGGGTGCCGGCAACGGTTCCGGCCGCCGTCCCGACGGCGAGCGGGCCCGCACCGGTGAGCCGTCCGCCCAACCAGCCGGCCGGCGCCGCCATCGCCCCGCTCGCCAGGATGCGGGACCACAGCGGCGGGATCTCGTTCGGCCGCTGTCGCCGGCGGGCCACGGCCTCGGACGCCGCCATCACGCCGACGCCGGCGGCCGCCCCCGTCAGCCGGCGGCGACGCGACGAGCCGCGGTCACCCGAGCGCGCGGGCCTTCCCGCCCGGGGCCTTCCGGCCGCCAGGGCCAGTCCGGCCGCGGCGCCAATCACGCCCGCGGTCGCCACGTGCGACGCCAGCGAGGGTTCGGTCCGGCCGCCCGAGCCGTTCGCCGCCGCAGGAGTCGCGCCGCCGGTCGGGCCCGCTCCCGGTCGCCTCGAGGACGGCGATGGCGATGGCGCTCCACCCGGTGTGTCCGTCACGGAGCGGGAACCTACCGGCCACGCACCGCGGGCGGAGCCCACGGCCCGGCCGGCTCCCGGGCAGCGCCGCGCGGACGGGGGGTCAGAGCCAGGCGTCCAAGCCGACGGCGCGGGCCCAGATGGGGGTGACGGCGGCGACGAGGGCGTCGATCTGGACCTCGACGTTGGCCTCGGTGTTCTTGTGGACCAGCTGGTCGTAGGCCAGGCTCACGTTCATCGCCTGCAGCGCCAGGCCCGTAAACCACGGGTCGAGCGAGGCGTCGCAGAGCCCGGCGTCCTGCAGGCGACGGATCCACCGCTCGGCCCGCTTGGCGCCCTGCAGGAGCGTGTCGCGCCGGCTGCCCCGGACGTCGGGGTCGCCCACCGTGAGCTGCTCGATCGACTGGGCGATGAGCCGGTGCCGGTGGCAGGCCAGGAAGTATTCGCGGCTCGCGTGGGCGATGTCGCGCACCGGGTTGCCGTCGGGGTTGTCGGGGTCGACCCGCGGGGCGTGGAGCATGTCGTCGAGGGCGGCGCGGGCCACGATCCGGAACAGCGCCTCCTTCGACTCGAAGTAGGTGTAGAAGCTGCCCGTGGCCACCCCGGCCAGGGCCGTGATCTCGGTGATGCGGGCGTCGGTGTACGGCTTGGCGTTGAACACCTCGGTCGCCGCCGCCACCAGCCGGTCGTAGGTGTTGCGCCCCCGGCGCGTCAGCGGCCGGTCGGGTGCGAGGTGCTCGCCGCCGTCGGGCGGCGCCGGTGGTGGGGAGGACGGACGCACGACGGGCGTCGAGGCCGTCGACGCCGTTCCCGACACCTCGCTGCCCGCTGCCACGGCGTCAACCTAGCCCCCGCCGACACGCGAACAGCGTCCAACCGCACATTTTCCTGGACCTGAATCCGGGTTCGGGTTAGGGTGACGGAGCGCCGAGACACCCTGTCCACGCGCTGTGCTCGCCGGTCGGCCCCACCCACCTCACCCCACGGGGCCGGCCGGGGGCAGCACCCCCGAGGCGACGCGACGGGTCACCGTCCGCCACCGCGAGGGCCTCGACTCACCGGGCGTTGACCATGGCGTCGGCGGCCATGGCGAAGTACTGCGCCATGCGGTCCCGCACCTCCGCGGCGACCCCGTGGGCCGTGGCCACGCCGTCCAGCGCGGCGGTCATGTGGGCGAGCCAGGCGTCCCGCTCGCGCTCGCCCACCACGAACGGCAGGTGCCGCATCCGCAGGCGGGGATGGCCCCGCTCGTCGGAGTACGTGGTCGGCCCGCCCCAGTACTGGCCGAGGAAGAGGGCGAGGCGGTGCTCGGCGCCGGACAGGTCCTCCTCGGGGTACAGCGGCCGCAGGGTCGCGTCGCCGGCGACGCCGCCGTAGAAGCGGGCCACCAGGTCGTCGAAGAACGGCTGGCCGCCGACGAGCTGGTACACGGTCGGGCCGCGGATGTCCTCGACGCCGTCGCTCATCGTCCGTCCTTGCGGTGGCCGTGCCCGAAGAACCCGCCCTCGGGCCGGGCGTGGACGTGGAAGTGGTCCGGGATGTTCCGCATGTGGTCGTCGAAGTAGTGACCGGAGAAGATCCCGTCGGCGACCGTGGCCAGCCGCGTCAGCATGCGGGCCCGGTCGTCGTCGGAGGGGTCGACGCCGTGCCACCGCCACACGACCATCGGGGTGACGCAGATCGTGCAGTCGGCGATCCAGCACAGGTCGTCCTCGTGGTACCAGCGTGTGATCCGCTCGGCGGCACACAGCAGGCAGTTGTCGTGTTTCGACCCGGTCGGCACGCCGTGCGAGCGTACCGGCGCCCCGGGCCGAGACGGCGGCTCCTCGCCCGGGAGGGTGGTTGGGACGGCCCACGGGTTGGCGTACCGTCCCCCGCATGGCGCGCCACCTCGACGGTACGGGCTACGTCACCGTCCCCGACTCGGGGCGGGGCCCCGGGGTCCTCGTGCTCCACGCCTGGTGGGGGCTCACGCCCTTCTTCAAGCACGTGTGCGACCGGCTGGCCGAGGCGGGCTTCGTGGCGCTGGCGCCCGACCTGTACGGCGGCCGCACCACCGACGACCCCGAGCAGGCGCAGGCCATACTGGCCGACGCCGACATGAACGCCGCCCTGGGCCTGGTCCGGGCGAGCCTGGGGGCGCTGCGGAACATGCCGGCGACGCCGGACGCCCCGGTCGGCACGCTCGGGTTCTCGATGGGCGCCTCCTGGGCGCTCTACCTGGCCAGCCGGATGCCCGACTTCGTGGCGGCGACGGCGGTCTTCTACGGGTCCCAGAGCGTCGACATGGCGCCGGCCACCTCGGCGTTCCTCGGCCACTTCGCCGAGAAGGACAGCTTCGTCGACGACGACGAGCTGGTCCTCCTCGAGGCCGACCTGCGGCTGCTCGAGAAGGACGTGACGTTCCACCGTTACCCGGGGACCGAGCACTGGTTCTTCGAGTCCGACCGCGCCGCCTACGACCCGGCCGCCGCCGAGCTGGCCTGGGAGCGGACGCTGGCGTTCTTCCACGAGCGCCTCGACCCGTTCATGGCTCCGGGCTGACGCCGGGGGGGTCGGGCTCAGCTCTCCACCGGGAACTCCCCGGCCACATCGGCGCAGCCCGTCCAGGCATCGATGACGGACCGCCGGTTCGCCTGGGGGTCGGCGCCCGGCGCGACGAGGGCCTCGTAGTCGAGCGCGGCCATGGTGCAGTCCGCCACGGCGGAGGCGACGTCGAGGTCGAACGCCTCGAAACGCACCGCATCCGCCAGGAGCGTGGAGCGCAGCGCCAGGAA
>Ga0126307_10002821_pt1 | contig 11785 bp, 10 predicted proteins | sample Plot28_FD_89955 | JGI IMG/M metagenome (GOLD analysis project Ga0126307, IMG submission 89955) | Serpentine soil microbial communities from UC McLaughlin Reserve, CA, USA - Plot28 | ecosystem: Environmental > Terrestrial > Soil > Grasslands | place: USA: UC McLaughlin Reserve, Lake County...
GGCCGTCATCCCGGCCTTCGCGAGGGCCCGCTGCGCGGCCGGGGCCGGCGCCGTCAGCATGATCACCGGCTCGGCCCCGACGGCGGCCGTCATGCGGATGCGCGCACGCGGCGTGAGGCCGTGGGCGCGGGCGTAGTCGGACGACGCCACGAGGATGGCCGAGGCGCCGTCGACGACGCCCGAGGAGTTGCCGGCGTGGTGGACGTGGTCGATGCGCTCCAGCTGCGGGTACGTGCGCAGGCACATCTCGTCGAACGTCTCACCACCGAACTTGTCCCACGGCGTCGCACCCATCTCGGCGAAGCTCGGGCCGAGGCCGGCCAGGCTCTCCATCGTCGTGCCGGGACGGGGATGCTCCTCGTGGTCGAGCGCGACCGTGCCGTCCTCGTTGCACACGGGGATGACGCTGCGCTGGAAGCGGCCTTCGGCCAGCGCCACCGCGGCCCGCTCCTGACTGCGCACGGCGTACGCGTCGCAGTCGGCGCGGGAGAACCCCTCCACCGTGGCGATGAGGTCGGCCGAGATCCCTTGCGGCACCAGCGCGTACTTCTCCCGCACCAGCGGGTTGCCACCGTCCATCGTCCCCGGCACGCCGTCGTGGCCGGCGGTGAACGGGCGCGACATCGACTCGACGCCGCCTCCGACGACGAGGTCCTGGTGTCCGGCGAGGATGCCGGTGGCCGCCATCCCGACCGCCTGCTGACCGGAGCCGCAGAACCGGTTGATGGTCAGCCCGGGCGTCGTGACGGGCCAGCCGGCGGTGAGGACGGCGAGACGGGCGATGTCGGCCCCGTGGTCACCGACGCCGCTGGCGTTGCCGGCGATGACGTCCTCGATGTCGGTGGGGTCGACGCCGGTCCGCGTCGACAGGGCGCGGAGGCACTGGCCGAGCAGTTCCTGGGGGTGGAGGTGGTGGAGGCCGCCGGACGGGCGGCCCTTGCCGCGCGGCGTCCGCACGCCGTCGATGATCCATGCTTCGCGCTCGCTCATGGGGTGGATCGAACCACGCCGACCGGCCCTGTCACCCATCGGAGCATAGCGAGCTGGCGCGGCCGGATCTCGTCCGCCAGGCCGGTCAGGCGACCCGCTAGCCTGGCCGGACGGCCCGCTCGAGGCGCGCCACCGCAACCAGTATGACGGCACCCGAATGACGACGACCGAGACCACGACGACCGTCGTCGTGCCGGGCACCCATCTGATGTCGGCCCTGGTCGGTCCTCGCGACCGCAACCTGCGCCAGATCGAGGACGCCTTCCCGGAGTCCGACATCACCGTGCGTGGCAACGAGGTCGTCATCCGCGGCGACCGCAACGACGAGGCGGGTCGCCTGTTCGAAGAGCTCGTCGGCCTGTTGCAGCGCGGCCAGGAGCTGGACGAGCCGACGTTGCGGCGCGTCATCGGCATGGTCGGCGATGACGAACGGCCGAGTGAGATCCTCACCCAGGACGTGTTCCGTGGCGCCAAGGGCCGGCAGATCCGGCCCAAGTCGGCCGGCCAGAAGCGCTACATCGACGCCATCGCCGAGAACGTCATCACGTTCGGCATCGGGCCCGCCGGCACCGGCAAGTCGTGGCTGGCGGTGGCCATGGCCGTCAAGGCCCTGCAGGCCAAGCAGGTGCAGCGGATCATCCTCACCCGACCGGCGGTCGAGGCGGGGGAGCGGCTGGGCTTCCTGCCCGGGGACCTGATGGCCAAGATCGACCCGTACCTCCGCCCGTTGTACGACGCGCTGTACGACATGGTCGAGCCCGAGGGCGCCCAGCGCCTGCTCGAGCGCCAGACGGTCGAGGTGGCCCCGCTCGCGTTCATGCGCGGTCGTACGCTCAACAACAGCTTCATCATCCTCGACGAGGCGCAGAACACCACGCCCGAGCAGATGAAGATGTTCCTCACCCGCATCGGCTTCAACAGCCGGGTCGTCGTCACCGGCGACGTCACCCAGGTCGACGTGCCCGACGGTCGCAGCGGTCTGCTCGGCTTGGAGCGGGTGCTCACCGGCATCGATGGGCTGGCGTTCGTGCACCTGTCCTCGCAAGACGTCGTGCGGCACCGCATCGTGGCCGACATCGTCGCCGCCTACGAGCGCAACACCGACGACCAGCCCGGAGCGCGCCGACGGTGAACGAGCCCCCCAGTCCCACCGTCGGGGCCGAGGCCGCCACGGTCGTCGGCGCCGACGAGCAGGACGCGGTCGACGTCGACGTCGATCGATGGTCCCGGCTCGCCCACGCCGTCCTCGCCGCCGAGGGCGCGGTGGGCGAGCTCACCCTCACGTTCGTCGACGAGGACGAGATCGCCGCCCTCAACGCCGAGCACCTCGGCCAGCCGGGCCCGACCGACGTCCTGTCCTTCCCTCTCGACGCGCTCGATGCGGCCGCCGAAGCGCCTGGAGGCGCCGGCGTGCCGAACGGGGTCTTCACCGTAGATGATGCGGCCGCCGAAGCGCCCGGAGGCGCCGGCGTGCCGAATCCGGTCTCCACCTCTGAACGACGGGACCCGGGTACTGGCACCCATGCCCACGAGCCGTCGACCATCGGCACACCGGCGGACGGCGCCGGTGCGGTGCCGGTGTTGCTCGGGGACGTCGTGATCTGCCCGGCCGTGGCCGCCGCCCAGGCGTCGGCGCACGCCGGCACGCTCGACGACGAGCTCGCCCTGCTCGTCGTGCACGGGGTCCTCCACGTCCTCGGTCACGACCACGCCGAACGGGACGACACGGCGCGCATGCGCGCCCGGGAGCTCGCCCACCTCGAGGCCCACCACTGGGGCGGCCCGCCCCCGGACGACTTCCGGCAGGAGCAGCCGTGACGGGCACCGACGTGCTGGCGCTGATCGCCATCATCGTCCTGCTCCTCCTGCTGATCGTGCTGGCCGCGGCCGAGACGGGCCTCAGCCGGGTCTCCCGCGTCAAGGCCCAGGCGCTCCACGACACCCAGCACTCGAGGTCCAGCAAGGCGCTGGTCGAGCTCGTCGAACACCCCGAGCGCTTCATCAACCCGCTCCTCGTGACCGTCACCGCGCTGCAGACGGGTCAGGCCACCCTGACGACGATCCTCGCCGTCAACGTGTTCGGGCCGTGGGGCGCGCTCATCGGCTTCGTGCTCAACGTGATCGTCTTCTTCGTGTTGGCGGAGTCGATGCCCAAGACCTGGGCGATCCTGCATCCCGATCGCGCCGGCCTGGCGACGGCGCGCTTCACCAAGTCGCTCGTCGAGTTCTGGCCCTTGCGACTGATCAGCCGCGGCCTCATCGGGCTGACCAACATCTTGCTTCCCGGCAAGGGCCTCAAGGAGGGGCCGTTCGTCAGCGAGCAGGAACTGCTCGGCATCGTCGAAGCGGCCGCCGAGGACGAGGTCATCGAGCACGAGGAACGCGAGCTGATCGAGAGCATCATCGAGTTCGGCGACACCGTCGCCCGCGAGGTGATGATCCCGCGCCCGGACATGATCATCTGCCCGCACGACGCCATCGTGACGGCCGCCCTCGACCTCGCCATCGCCCACGGGATCAGCCGGGTGCCGATGCACGGCGCTGACGGCGACGACATCGTCGGGCTGGTGTACATGAAGGACCTGATCCGGGCGGAGCGCGAGGGCCAGGGTGACACGCCGGCGCTCGACCTGAGCCGGCCGGTCCACTTCATCCCCGAGAACAAGCCGGTCGCTCGCCTGATGCGGGAGATGCAGGCCGGCAAGTTCCACCTCGCGATCGTGGCCGACGAGTACGGCGGCATCGCCGGGCTGATCACGCTCGAGGACTGCCTCGAGGAGCTGGTGGGCGAGATCGTCGACGAGTACGACAACGAGGAGCTGCTCGTGCAGCGGTTGCCGACGGGGGAGTACCTCGTCGACGGCGGGCTGCCGGTGGACGAGCTCAACGAGCTGCTCGGCGTCAACCTGCCGAACGAGGAATGGGAATCGGTCGGCGGCTTCCTGTTCGGCACGCTGGAGCACGTGCCCGAGCCGGGCGAAGCGGTCGAGGTCGACGGCTGGCGGTTCGCGGCCGAGGAGCTCGACGGCCGCCGCGTCCGCTCGGTCCGGGTCTCGCTCGTCCCCGAGCCCGAGTCGGCCTGGGGCCGGGGTTCGGGCGACGAGACGGTCGACCACTAGCTTCGCCGGCCATGGACGTGACGCTCGACGGCAAGGTCGCATTGGTCACCGGGGCCTCCAAGGGCATCGGCAAGGCGATCGCCAAGGGCATGGCCGAGTCGGGCGCCAAGGTCATGCTGACCAGTCGCAAGGTCGACCAGTTGGAGGCGGCGGCGGCCGACATCGACGGCGAGACGGCCGTCTTCGCCGCGCACGCCGGTGACCTCGACGCCGCCGCGGCGGCGATCGACGCCACGCTGCAGCGCTTCGGCGGCGTCGACATCCTCGTCAACAACGCCGCCACCAACCCCCACTACGGCGCCACGCTGGCCGTCGATCCCGGCAAGTTCGACAAGACGTTCGAGGTCAACCTGCGCGGTCCGTTGTTCTGGACCCAGCGGGTCTGGGAGAAGGCCCTCGCCGAGAAACCGGGCGTCGTGATCAACATCGCGTCCGTGGGCGGCATGCGCTCCGAGTTCGGTCTGGGCGTCTACAACGTGTCGAAAGCGGCGCTGATCCACCTGACCCGCCAGCTCGCCGGCGAGCTCGGGCCCACCCGCGTGCTCGGCATCGCGCCCGGGCTCGTGCAGACCGACTTCGCCGCCGTGCTGGTCGAGAACTTCGGCGACTCGCTGGCGGCCTCGGTGCCGACCGGGCGCCTGGGCGAGCCGGAGGACATCGCCAACCTGGCGGTGTTCCTGGCCAGCGACAAGGCCAGCTGGATCACCGGCGAGACGTACGTCATCGACGGGGGCGCCGGCGTCCGCCACACGCGCTGAGCGCGCTCAGGGGGTCGCCGCCCGCCGCCGGCGGAACGCCGCCGCCTTGACGCGGTTCTGGCAGGCCGTCGAGCAGAAGCGGCGACTGGCGTTCTTCGAGCCGTCGACGAACACGCGGTCGCATCCTGGTCGGGCGCAGGTGCCCAGCCGCTCGGCGTCGCTGGCCCCGATCACCCCGGCCAGGCTCTCGGCGCAGATGGCCGTCCACATCGGGACCAGCGCGGCGTCGGCCGGATGGTGATGGAGGCGCCACCGCCCGTCGGGCTCGCGGGCGAGGTGGGGGTGGGCGGGGTGGCGGGCGAGCAGTGCGTTCAGCACGCCGACGGCGGCGTCGACGTCGCCCTCGGCGAGGGACCCGAACACCCGCGCCAGCTCGGCGGCGAGGGCCACGAACGCCGGACAATCCCGTTCGGTCAACCGGACGAGCGACGGTGGGTCCACGGCCAGGATCGGCTGGAGCACGGACCGGACGGCGACGGGTTCGGTCGACTCGATGGCCAGAGCGTTGACGAGCGCGGCGGCGACGAAGGCGCCGGCGTCCCGATGACTGTCGAACTGCGCTTGACCGGTCACCGGACGTCTCGTTACTGTCGTCACTGGTGAACAAGCTTACAGCAGTGACGGAACGTCGCTCGGCGGGGAGGCGCGGGCAGCCACGGAGCGGTACCGGTGACGGCTGAGCAGCCCCTCGCCGGGCGGGTCGCGCTGGTGGCCGGCGCCACCCGGGCCGCGGGCCGGGGCATCGCCGTCGCCCTCGGTGAGGCCGGCGCGACCGTCTACTGCACGGGTCGCACCACGCGGTCCGAACGTTCGGAGATGGACCGGCCGGAGACGATCGAGGAGACGGCGACGTTCGTCGACGCGGCGGGCGGACGGGGCGTCCCTGTCCAGGTCGACCACCTCGAGCCGGCGCAGGTCGCGGCGTTGGTCGCCCGCATCGAGGCCGAGCAGGGCGCCCTCCACGTCCTCGTCAACGACATCTGGGGCGCCACGACGATGGAGTGGGACAAGACGGTGTGGGAGTCGTCGCTGGACGTGGGGTTGCGGACGCTGCGGTTGGCGATCGACACGCACGCCATCACGGCCCACTTCGCACTGCCGCTGCTGATCCGGCAGCCGGGCGGCCTCGCCGTCGAGATCACCGACGGCACCGCCGAGTACAACGCCGTCAACTACCGCGTCTCGTTCTTCTACGACCTGGCCAAGGCGGCCAACCTCCGCATGGCGTGGGCTCTCGGCCACGAACTCGCCCCGCACGGCGCGACGGCCGTCGCCCTCACGCCGGGTTGGCTCCGCTCCGAGGCGATGCTGGACGCCTACGGGGTCACCGAGGAGAACTGGCGTGACGCCACCAAGGTCTCGCCCCACTTCGCCATCTCCGAGAGCCCGAGTTTCGTCGGTCGCGCCGTGGCGGCGTTGGCGGCCGATCCTGGTCGGCGCCGGTGGAACCAACAGTCGCTGTCGAGCGGGCAACTGGCCAAGGTGTACGGGTTCACGGATCTCGACCGCAGCCGGCCCGACGCCTGGCCGTACGTCGTCGAGGTGCAGGACGCCGGGCGACCGGCCGACACGACCGGCTATCGCTGACCGCTGCCGACCGGCGCGCCGGCGCTCACAGCGCGTCGCGGCGGGGCTTGCCCAGCGCCGTGCGGGGGATGTCGGCGAGAAGGACGAGCGCCCGGGGCGCGCAGTACGGGGCCAGCGCCTCCTTGGCCACCGCCCGCAGATCGGGCAGGGTCGGCACCTGCCCGGCGACGGGCACCACGAACGCGGTCACCACCTCGCCCCACTCGTCGTCGGGACGCCCGGCGACGACGACGTCGTCGACGGCGGGGTGCCGGCGGAGCGCCTCCTCGACAGGTCCGGGCCAGACCTTCTCGCCACCGGTGACGATGAGGTCGCCGGCTCGGCCCTCGACGTGCAGCCGGCCGTCGGGCAGCCAGGTGCCGAGGTCGCCGGTCGGGAACCAGCCGTCGACCCGAGGGTCGGTGCCGTCGCGGTAGGCCCGCAGCAGCATCGGTCCCCGCAGCAGGATCTGGCCGGTGTCGTCGATGCGTACGTCCACGCCGTCGAGCGGAGCGCCGTCGTAGACGACGCCGCTGCCGGTCTCGGTCATGCCGTAGGTCGTGACGACGTTGGGCGGGAGCCCCGCCGGCGCCGAGGAACCGCCGAGGACGACGGTCCGGAACCGGGCGGCGTCGACGCGGGCCAGCGCGGTGGTCACCAGCGACACGAGCGTGGCCCCGCTGGCCTCGACGGCGGGGGCGTCGAAGCCCGGGTGCACCGTGAGGCGGGTGCCGGCGTGGAGGGCGCGGGTGACGACCGAGAGGCCGCCGATGTGGGCGAGGGGCAGGCAGGCCAGCCAGTGGTCGTGGGCCGTGACCCCGAGGTGGGCGTTCGTGGCCCGGGCCGAGGCGGCGACGGCGTCGTGGGTGAGCACGGCGCCCTTGGGCTGCCCGGTCGATCCGCTGGTGGCGACGACGAGGGCGTCGCCCGGTTCCACCGGCCGGCCGCCGTCGAGCGCGGTCTCGGCGCCGTCGGTACCGATCGCCGCGCCCGGGGCCATCGCCGCCAGCAGCATCGCCCTCGCCGCCGGGGGCAGGCGCCGGTCCACCGGGAACGCGGCATCACCGTCGGCCCACACCCGCTGGAGCTCGTCGACGAAGAGCGGGCCACCGGGGAGGTCGAGCGCGACGAGCCGGTTCACCGCCGGCGCTTTCCGGCTGATGCCGCCGCGGACAGGGGGCCGCGCCAACGAGGGCCGCCGTCGTGTCGGCCCGGGGATGGCCTCGTGGTCACGGGCCCATGTTCGCCGGTCGGTGTCCGATTGCCATGATGCACGTCGTGAACCGGTGGATCCTCGGCGCCCGACCGCGCACGCTGCCGGCGGCGGTCGTCCCGGTGGCCATCGGGGCCGGCGCCGCGGTCGGCGAGGGCGACGTCGTGTGGTGGCGAGTCGCGGTCGCCCTCGTCGTCAGCCTCGCCCTGCAGGTGGGCGTGAACTACGCCAACGACTACAGCGACGGGATCCGCGGCACCGACGACGTGCGCGTGGGGCCGCCCCGGTTGGTGGCGTCGAAGCTGGCCGCTCCGCCGGCGGTGAAGCGGGCGGCGCTGGCGGCCTTCGCGGTGGCCGCCGTGGCGGGCCTGGCGCTGGCGGTGGCGACATCGTGGTGGCTGCTGGTGGTCGGGGCGGCGGCCATCGCGGCGGCGTGGTTCTACACCGGCGGCCCGCGACCCTACGGCTACGCCGGCTTGGGTGAGGTGTTCGTGTTCGTGTTCTTCGGGCTGGTCGCGACCGTCGGCACGACGTACGTCGCCGTCGAGCGGATCACCGGACTGTCGGTCGTGATGGGCAGCGCGGCCGGCGCGCTGGCGTGTGCGCTGTTGGTGGTGAACAACCTGCGCGACATCCCCTCGGACACCGCCGCCGGCAAGCGGACGCTCGCCGTCCGACTCGGGGACGCGGCCACCCGCCGGCTCTACGTCGCGCTGGTCGCCGCCGCCTTCGCCCTCGCCGTCGTCGGCGCGCTCTGGCGGTGGCCGGTGCTGGTTGCGTTGGTCGCCGTGCCGCTGGCGGTCGCGCCGGCCCGCACCGTCCTGGGTGCGGCCAGGGGCCCGGCGCTGATCGCCGTCCTGGCCGGAACCGGCCGCCTGCAACTGGCCTACGGGGCCCTGGCGACGCTCGGCCTCACCCTCGGCGCCTGACCAGGATTCCCCGATCGAGGTTTCCCAGCAGTCGAGGGTTTCGCGCCCGGCGTGTGGGCGGCAGACCCCCCGATGCGTGCAAACCCTCGATCGGGAGGGCACTGGGGGTCAGTGGTCGAGCCAGGCGGTGAGCAGGTCGGTGAAGGCGTCGGGCTGCTCGAGGTGCACGGTGTGGCCGGCGCCGTCGACGACGGCGAGGTCGGATCCCGCGATGCCCTCGCGCAGCCGGCGGGCGAGCGCGACGAACTTGGAGTCGTGGGCGCCGGCGACGACGAGCACCGGCAGGTCCAGCTCGGTCAGCCGGCCCCAGAGCGGCGCCTGGGTCCCGGTGCCGGCCAGTCGCAGGCTGGACGCGAGGCCGGCGGCGGTGTTGCGGCGGCGGTCGTCGACGTCCCGGGCCGCCGGCGCCAGTGTGGCGAAGAGCGGCTGGGCGAGCCAGCGGTCGAGGAAGACGTCGACACCGTCGCGCTCGATCGTGTCGGCGAGCGCCTCGTCGGCGGCGCGACGGGTCGCCCGCTGGCCCTCGTCGTCGATGCCGGCGGTGCCGCTGACGAGCACCAGCCGTCGCACCCGGTCGGGGTGGGCGAGCGCGGCGTGGAGCGCGATCCGGGCGCCCATCGAGTAGCCGACGTACGTGGCCGTCCCGCCGGCCCGCACGACGAAGTCGGCGGCGCCACGAAGATCCGTCGCCACGCCGGCGGCCTCGCCGTGGCCCGGCGCGTCGACGGCCCACGGCTCGTAGCGCGGCGGCAGGCGGGCGGTGATCGGCGCCCACGATCGTGCCGTCTGGGTGAAGCCGTGGATGAGGACGAGGCGCTCAGGAGGCACGCGCACGAGCCGCCAGGCGCTTGATCACCTGGACGAACGTGTCGGGGTCCTGGGCCCCGGGGATCGACCACCGCCGGTCGATCACATACGTCGGCACGGCGCTGATCTCGGCCTCGGCGGCGAAGCGGAGTGCGTCCTCCAGCTCGGCCAGGCCGGTGCCGTCGTCCAGCACTCGCCGGGCCTCGTCGGCCGGGATGCCGGCCTCGGCGGCGAGTGCGCACAGGACGTCGGGGTCGCTGACGTCGCGACCCTCGACGAAGTAGGCCCGCAACAGGCGCTCCTTGAGATCCGCCTGGCCGCCGGCGGGGCCGTGGTCGAGCGCGTGGGCGAGCAGGCGGTGGGCGTCACGGGTGTTCGCCCGCCGGGCCCGCTCGAGGTGGAAGTCGAGCCCTTCACCGGCGGCCACGCCGGTGATCTGGTCCATGATGCGAGCGGCGGCCTCGGGGCCGCCGAACTTGTGGGCGTACGCCTCGGCCACGGGCATCGTCGCCCCGGGCGCGGCCCGGGGGTCGAGTTGGTACGGCCGGTAGACGATCTCGATGTCCTCGTCGAACTCCGGATCGGCGGTGAGTCGCCGCTGCGCCTCCTCGAAGCGCCGCTTGCCGATGTAGCACCAGGGGCACACGACGTCGGACCAGACCTCGACGAGCACGAGACCACCCTATGACCGGAGTACCGAGCGCGGACCTGTCCGACGCCCGATACTCGGTCAGCCGCCGGTACTCGGATCGGTCGCGCCGGGGCGCACCACGCTCGTCGCCGCTGCCGTCCCGTAGCGTGCGAGCGATGACCACGGCCGACGACCAGGCCACGTTCTGCGCCACGCTCGTCGACGAGTGGATCCGCCGGGGGGTGACGGACGCCGTCGTCGCGCCGGGTTCCCGGAGCACGCCGATGGCGCTGGCGCTGGCGGCTCGGGCCGAGCTGGCGGTGCACGTTGTCCACGACGAGCGGGCGGCCGCCTTCGTCGCGCTCGGCCGGGGTCTCGCCGGCGTGCCCGCCGTGCTGTTGTGCACGAGCGGCACGGCCGCCGCCAACCTGCATCCAGCGGTGGTGGAAGCCGGACTGTCCGCGGTGCCGATGCTCGTCGTCACGGCCGACCGGCCGCCCGAGCTGCGCGACGTCGGCGCGGCGCAGACGATCGACCAGACGCACCTCTTCGGCCGGTCGGTGCGCTGGTTCCACGACCCGGGCGTGCCCGACGGCGCTGCCGCCGTGACGTGGCGCTCGCTCGCCCGGCGGGCGTTCGAGGCCGCCGCCGGTGGTCCCGTCCACTTCAACGTCCCGTTCCGCGAGCCGCTCGTCGGCACGCCCGGCCCGCTGCCGCCCGCGGCCGAGGGGCCCACCGCGGGGCGGTTCGCCACCCTCGGACTCGGTGTGCCCAGCCCCGACCTGGTCGCGCTCGACCACCAGCGGGGCGTGATCCTGGCCGGCGGCCGCAGCGGCGTGCCCGTCGACGTGGTCGCCGCGCTGGCCGCCGCCACCACCTGGCCCGTGCTCGCCGACCCGACCTCGGGCGCGACGGCCCTCGACGGCGCGATCACGTGCGCCGACGCGCTGCTGCGCCACGAGCGCTTCGCCGCCGACCACACGCCGGCGGTCGTGATCCGGGTGGGGCGCCCGGCCTCGTCCAAGGTGCTCGGGCAGTGGGTCGCCGCCTCGGGAGCGCCCGTCGTCCAAGTCGGCGGCCCAGGCGTCATCGACCCCGACCATCGGGTGACCGTGACGCTGGGCGCCGACGACCTGGCCGCGCTCGCCGATGTCTGGAAGGGTGCCACGGGCACACCGTGGGCGGCGCGCTGGCGGGCGGCCGCCGGCGCCGCCGAGGCCGCCATCGACGCTGTCCTGTCGACCCAGCCGGTGCTGTCCGAGCCGGCGGTCGCCCGCACGATCGCCCGCCACCTCCCGGCCACGGCCGAGCTCGTCGTGGCGTCCTCGATGCCGGTGCGGGATCTCGAGTGGTTCGGCGGCCCCGGCGCCCGGGCGCACGCCAACCGGGGCGCCAACGGCATCGACGGCGTCGTGTCCACGGCCCTCGGCCTCGCGCTCGGTGGCCGCGCCGTCGTGGCGCTCGTGGGTGACGTCGCCTTCGTGCACGACGCCGGCGCGTTGACGGCGTTGCCGTCCCGGTCCGCCGACGTGCGGATCGTCGTCGTCGACAACGACGGTGGCGGCATCTTCTCGTTCCTGCCCCAGGCATCGCAGCTCGACCACGGCCGCTTCGAGCAGCTCTTCGGCACGCCTCACGGCACCGACGTCGTCGGGCTCGCCCGGGCCCACGGCCTCGACGCGACGACGGTGACGACGGCGGCCGAGCTCGCCGCCCGGATCAACGCCCCCGGGCCCTCGGTCACCCGCGTCGCCACCGACCGCGCCGCCAAC
>Ga0126307_10002822_pt1 | contig 11781 bp, 10 predicted proteins | sample Plot28_FD_89955 | JGI IMG/M metagenome (GOLD analysis project Ga0126307, IMG submission 89955) | Serpentine soil microbial communities from UC McLaughlin Reserve, CA, USA - Plot28 | ecosystem: Environmental > Terrestrial > Soil > Grasslands | place: USA: UC McLaughlin Reserve, Lake County...
AAGACTCGCTTCCCGGATTGCGAGCCGCACGAGCTGCCGGCATGCGGTGCACGATGCTGACCACGTCCCACCCCGAACCGGTGTGTCGTGAGGCGGATCTCGTCTGGCGGGACTTCGTGGGCCATGAAGCGTCCCAGCTACCATGGGCTCATGTCTGAGTTCGATCTGACCCTGGACCGTAACCGGCTGGCTGAGGTTCGCCACGGGGCGGTGGTGGTGACCACCGACTCCGCGGTCTTCCGGGTCCAGGGCCCGGGCGCCCTCACCTGCCTTCAGGGCCTGCTCACCAACGACCTGGTGAAGCCAGGGGACAACAGTCTGGTTTACGGCGCGCTGTTGACGCCCAAGGGCGCTGTGGTGGTCGATTACTGGGCCTTGCGGCAGGCGGAGGCCATTACGCTGATTGCACCGCGCTCGGGGCAGGAGCCCTCGCTTGACCTGTTCCGGCGCCAGCTGCCGCCCCGGCTCGCCAAGGTGAGCGACCAGACCGGCCAGGCCAGAGTCGCCTGGCTGATCGGCGCGCACGGATTTCAGACGCTGGCTTCATCAGGGGTTCCGTTGCCGGAGGCCACCGGCCGAGTTGCCTCTGTTGGCGGCGAGGTGAGCCCGATCGCGCTGGCGCTGGCGCCTGAAACGGCTCCCTTCGTGGCGCTCGCCGTGGGAGCGGAGCCGGCCATCGCCGCGCTGACCAGCAAACTGGTGGCGGCGGGGGCGGTCCAGGGTGAGGAGCGCGACCTGCATGCCGCCCGCATTCTCTGTGGCTGGCCGGCGTTGGGGGCGGAGATCGATGAACGCACCTTGCCGCAAGAAGTGCGTTACGATCAGATCGGAGGAGTCTCCTACACCAAAGGCTGCTACACCGGGCAGGAGACCGTCGCCCGATTGCACTTTCGGGGGCACACCAACCGCGAGCTGCGGGGACTCCGCTGGCGCAGGGCACAGCCGCTCGACAACCGGTCGATCCAGAAGGGAGAACGGGAGGTGGGGAGCGTACGATCGACGCTAAGGCTGGAAGACCGAGCGATCGGCCTGGGATTGATTCGGCGGGAGGTGGGTCTGGGCGAAGAGCTGGTGGCTGGAGGTCAACCAGCCACCGTGGTGGCGCTTCCTTTCGGTCCCGAGGACCTGGACGGGTGATCCGCTTACTTCTGGGCCGTGTCTCGCGCCATGGTAGAGTCGGAATGAGTCATCCCCATGCCGGTGTCGGACATAGCTGGGGCGGCAGCCGAAGTATCGGATGCCGGGGTGGCAGCCTTCTTTTCGCAGCCCGCGAGCAGGAGAACCGCGGTTAGCGCCAGGATCGTCTTCATCGTCACTCCCTGTAAGGTCGGTCGGCGGTGAATGAACTGGGTCCACGGCCATCGCTGTCGCCGGACAGAGATGCGACGGCGAAGTTACGTCATGGCATCACTTTGTCAAGATCAACCATGCATCGGTACATCGAAACAGTTCATGAAAGCTGACACTTTTCTCTTCTGCCGATTGTTTCCCGTTCGTGAGCGAATCCAACCATGATCGAGCCACGCACCATAGGTGAACTCAAGAACAGCCGGTGGGCGGAGGCTCCGCTGCGGGGACGCACCATCCGGGAAGAAATCCGGAGCAATCTCCTCAAGCGTCTGGAAACAGGTGGGCCCCTGTTCCCCGGAATCGTGGGCTATGAGGATACCATCGTTCCCCAGATCATCAACGCCTTGCTGGCCCGGCATCATTTCATCCTGCTGGGGCTGCGAGGCCAGGCCAAAAGCCGCATCCTCCGAGACCTGACCAGTCTGCTCGACGATAAGATCCCCATCATCGCGGGGAGCGAAGTCAACGATGACCCCTTTACTCCGATTTCCAAGTACGCCCGCGATCTGCTGGAGGAGTGTGGCGAGGCCACTCCCATCGCCTGGCTCCGACGGGAGCAACGTTACGTGGAGAAGCTCGCCACTCCGGACGTGACCATCGCGGATCTGATCGGAGATGTGGACCCGATCAAGGCTGCCCGGGGGGGCCACCTGCTCTCGGATGAGCTGACCATGCACTTCGGTCTCCTGCCCCGGGCCAACCGCGGAATCTTCGCCATCAATGAATTGCCCGATCTGAGCGGCAAGGTGCAGGTGGGGTTGTTCAATATCATGCAGGAAGGCGATGTCCAGATCAAAGGCTACCCGGTGCGGTTGCCCCTGGATGTGTTGCTCGCCTTCACCGCCAATCCCGAGGATTATACCGCCCGGGGCAAGATCATCACTCCACTCAAAGACCGGATCGGCTCCGAGGTCATCACCCACTACCCGAGAACGGTACAGCTGGGCATGGAGATAACAGCTCAGGAAGCCTGGACTGGTCGGGGCGGTAAGCCGCTCGATATTCCCGATTTCGTTCTCGAGATCATCGAGCGAGTGGCCTTCGAGGCCCGGGAAGACAAGCGGGTAGACAAGCGCTCCGGTGTCAGTCAGCGGCTCCCCATCAGCACGCTGGAGAACGCCATCAGCAATGCCGAGCGGAGAACTGTCGCGCTGGGTGAGGAGAAGGTCGTTCCCCGGGTTAGTGATATCTATGCTGCCGTCCCTTCCATCACCGGAAAACTGGAGCTGGAGTACGAGGGTGAGCTCCAGGGGGGCGATATCATCGCCCGGGACCTGATTCGACGCGCCGCGGGCCGGGTCCTGGAGGAGCGAATGGGCGGGGCCGACCTGGGCAGAATCGTGGCCTGGTTCGACCAGGGAGGCGCCTTGAAGGTTTCAGGCGACCAGCGGTCCGATGTCTGCCTCAAGGGATTCAGCGTGGTTCCAGGGCTGCTCGAGACCGTGACGGAGTTCGGTCTAGCTGTGGTTACTGATGCACCCCGGCAGGTCGCCGCATGCGAGCTGGTGCTGGAGGGTTTGGCCTCCCAGAAGCGGATCAGCCGAAGCGAGGAGCTGGGCTACACCCGGGCTAAGCCGGAGCGCCGGGAGCCCGGCTACGGCAAGGGCGGGATCAGCTTTGGATAGTGGGTGAAACGGTAAACGGTGAACGGAATCACTGCCCAGGGGTCATTTACCGTTTACCGTTGACTGTTCACGCTTCCTTCTCCGGAAATCCCATGCGCTTTACCACCTATTCCAAGTACCACCCCGAACTGGCCGACACGGTCAACCTGCAGGGTTTGCTCGACCAGCTGAGCGACTTCCTGCTGCAGTCTGGCTTTGCCGGTAACTCTCCCTCCTTCTGGCAGGATGACATGGGAGAGGGCGAGCGCTCGCTCGAAGCCCTGCGCCAGGCAATCCTCCAAGCGCTGATGGAATCAGGCCAGCTCACCCAGGAGATGCTCAAGGTCCTCCGGGGGGAGTCCACCGGTGACGAGGCCCGAGACAAAGAGATCGAGGCCCAGTTGAGCCAGTTGCTGGATCGCATCGTTCAACGGCTCATGGACGAGGGGTATCTCAACGTGAGTCAGGCCCCGCAGGTGCCTCAGGGCTATCAGTCGATGTTTGGCCCTGGAGGGCAGGCGCATTCGGCGGCTCAGCAGGTCCAGTTCAATCTCACCGAGAAAGGCATCGACTTTCTCGGGTATAAGACATTGAAGAACCTGCTGGGCAGCGTCGGCAAGTCCAGCTTTGGCGCGCACGACACACCGTACCTGGCTACGGGGGTGGAGGCTGAAGGGGTCAGCAAGAAATACGAATTCGGAGATGTGCTGAATCTCGACGTGCCGGCAACCCTCACCAACGCGATCGCCCGCGAGGGTCTAGGCGTGCCGCTGAACATCGAGTACGGCGACCTGATGGTGAGTCAGAGCGAGTATCGCTCCTCGGCGGCTACCGTGCTGATGCTCGACTGCTCGCACTCGATGATTCTGTACGGAGAGGATCGGTTCACCCCAGCCAAGAAGGTCGCCCTCGCACTGACGCACCTGATCCGAACGCAGTATCCGGGAGACAGTCTGCGCGTGGTGTTGTTCCACGATTCAGCCGAAGAAATTCCTCTGAGCGCGCTGGCGACGGCCCAGGTTGGTCCCTATCACACCAATACCGCCGAGGGGCTCAAACTGGCTCGCCGGATTCTGCTGGGGCAGAAGAAGGACATGCGGCAAATCATCATGATCACCGATGGTAAGCCGTCGGCACTTACGATGTCCGACGGCCGGATTTACGTGAACTCGATGGGCCTCGATCCCCAGATCCTGCAGGCCACCTACCGCGAAGTCGCCAACTGCCGCCGGTCCGGCATCATGATCAACACGTTCATGCTGGCGCGCGATCGCAGCCTGGTGGAGTTCGTGAAACAGGTCGCCTCCATTTGCAAAGGCAAAGCCTACTTCACCAACACCATGACCCTGGGCCAATTCATCCTGATGGACTTCATGAAGCGTAAGACTCGGCGTGTATCCTGACCCCGTCCCCAGCCGGGCATCTCCTGGCAGCTTCGGTCGCGTTCCCCGCTTCGCTTGGATTCTCCTGCCCTTCTATCTCGCCGGCTGCGGTCCCCGGGGAGGAGCGGCTCAAAACCCCGGCAGCCCCACACCGGTCTCCGATCCTGCTGCACAGCCGGGCACGGTCAACCCTGCGCCGGTCGATCCCGCGGCCAATGGCCCCGGCGGATTACCCGATCGCGAAGCGGTGCCAGTGCGGCCCGATCAGGCGCCGCTGGTCCGGATCAAAGAGGCACTGACGGCCGATAGCCTGCTGGGACGACGGGTAAGGGTATTGGGCCGGTGCACGGCGGCCGGAGCTGGCCGCAGGGCAGGCTCCTGGACTCTGGAAGAGAATGGATCAACGATCGAGGTGCGCGGTCTGGTGCCCTATTCGTGCGGCGCAACCAGCACGGCAAGTCTGACAATCTTCGCTCAAATCGAACCCAAGACTGCCGGGAGCAAGCATCGATTGCTGTTACGGCTCCCGGATTGAGTTTCTGCCGCTCGCTCAGGACCCCGGCTTAACTCCTCCTACTACCCGTTTCACCGTTCGCCCTGCCTGAAGCGCCGTCGTTGGATCTTCTACCTCATTAATGATCGTCAGCTCCTCCACAGAAATGGATGAAGGGTACTGGCTGTTGAACTGTTCCAGTGACATGGAGCGATTGAGCTTGACCAGTTCAATCCGGGCCGGGCTGACGTTGATCTTGGATTGGTCCCTCAGCTCGCTGAAGCTGCGGATGGCGCTCTGAAAGAGCTGATCGTAGGTGGGGAGCTTCCCGCCCGGGGTATAGCCCATGAGTCCGAAGGTAGTCCCGCCGTAAGAAATGAACGATACGATCCCCTGGATGACCCCCTGATCGGTTTGCGCCTGGAAGTAGCTCGAGGCCGCTGGAAGGCCATTGATGTTTGAGGTGGATGACTGTCCGGCCTGGATACCTTGCTGCGACAGGAACTGCTGGGCGGCTTGCTGCGGCGAGGTCTTCCCCGCAAGGGCGAGCTGAATGATGGCATCCTGGTTGGGACTCATCGATGCCACTGCCGATGGGGTGTTCTGCACCTGCCAACCCTGGGGGAAGCTCATCTGGAACCGCATCTGTGGGTGATAGAAGTGCGTCCCCTCGAAGTAGCCCTGCCGGGGGTCCAGTCCGTAAGTCATACCCTGCACGTGCTTGATATACCCCTCTCGGTTGACGATCCCCTCTGTCGGGTCTCGATGAAGCGTATCGAGCATGTTCTCGATATGCTGAATCCGATTTTCGGGCGCCGGGTGCGTCGACAGCCACTCAGGGAGCTTGCCGCTTCCACTGGACTGGCTGATCCGATCCAGCGTGGTAAAGACCTTGGTCATCTCCCGCACATCGTAATCTTCATTCAGTGCATACCGGAAGCCGGCCTGGTCGGCCTGGTTCTCCGCGTCACGGCCGTACTTCAGGAACAGAACACTGAGTCCGGCACTGGCGAGCTGACCGAAGCGGGCAATGTCGGAGGACAGAATGCTGCCGACCCCAAGACCGATCTGCGCCAGCTGCTGCTTGCTGATCTGCTGCACCGAATGCCGGTTGGTTACGTGACCGATCTCGTGGCCGACGACCGTGGCCAGCTCGGCCTCGTCATTGATGGATGCCAGCAGCCCACGAGTGACGTAGATGAAACCTCCGGGCAGGGCGAAGGCGTTGACCGAAGCATCGTCCACCACATGGAATTCCCAGGGGAGATTGGGCCGCTCGGAAGCCGCAGCCATCCGTTTACCGATTCCCGCCACATAGGCTTCCACTCTGGGATCGTTGTAGAGGCCGATCGTCCGAGCGACGTCCTGAGCCGCCTGCTGGCCCATCTGGATCTCCTGCGATTCGGAGATCAGCGCGAGCTCGCTCTTCCCGGTGACGGGATTGCGGGCACAACTGAAGAGTCCGGCGGCGAGGCCGGTGCCGAGGAGGAGCGAGCGCCAGCCGGCCAGCGAGACAAAAGCGAAGCGAGGAGTCATAGGTCGTCCTGGGTTCTCGTTCTATCGCCGGATCTGATGATGAGCACCCGGCTTAGGCGCCCGGGCCAGAGTCTACACTAATCCGCTCAAGTGCCTCGGGCTGTGATCCGCGTCCCCCTCATGCAAGACGCGGACCGCGCATCGTTCAGGAACCGTCATTCCTGCCGTAGGTACTGCCCTGAACCGACTCGCGATCATCGCGAGGACCATGAACAGCACGATCGCTGCGACAATGACGAGTGCCGTGTACGCCATCGCCTTTTCCCGGGGCGCCTTCATGACACTGGGCAAGCGCAAGTAGAGGAGATACAAGCTGTACAACCGAGAATGGTGAGCACACGGAGTTCCGGAATTAGTTGGAATAATCCGGCGACCCAGCTTGCGGTACTGGAGTGGGCGGCGACCTTCAGGGCCTGGATCTGACTGCGCTGACCATTTAACACGGGAGCCAGCGCATCGATGATGACAGCCAGGACATAGGTGCGGCCAGCGAGAGGACGTAAGTAACCAACGCGGTGGTAATAGCCGATCCGATAGGCACCCGGTACGTCTCCCTGAAGGGGACCGAATTGCCGAACACGGAGTACCCGATGAGGCTGATCGATCGCGGCAAGCGGAACCATGTAGCCGGTGTACAACTACGCCGGTGTGGTAGCCTCCCAGTCGATGACCTGCCACTCGGTTCGGGGGGACATCAAGATTCGCTTGACGCGATCGATCAGCCTCATCGGCTCTCCAGGGTGAGTCAACAACGCGGAAGGAAAATCGAGGTGGTATGAGGTGGCTGGAAGCCAGGCGCGTCCAGAGCAGTCACACGGGTGATCGGGATCACACCCACAGGGCGATGCCATGGTTCGCGCCTGGCAGCAATTCTTCTTACATTGACACATCAAGCTGAGGCTCCGCTCAGTATCCAACCAGGAGGAGCCATGCACCCACGTACCGTCTTCCTCTTCGTCTGGCTTGCAGCCGCCTGCGGCGGCGGCAGGATGCGAGTAGCGGAAGGGGAACCCGAAAACGACACTCCGGTCTCGCTTGCCCCAGAGCCGGAGGGCGTTCGGGACTCCAGTCTCAACTCACCTCCTTCGGCCACGGCACCAGCCCCGATCCAGGATACCACCCCTGCCGAGCAGGGCTATGCCGCGTATGATACCACAGTCAGCTCCACCGGTCTGGAGATCCGGCGCATTGGAAAGTGGAGCCATACTGGAATCAGGGAAGCAAGGCGCTTGGTCATTCAGGACGTCAATGCCTGGGCGGGGTTTTGGTCCGAGCTGGGTGTGGGCGACCGGCCGGCGGTGGACTTCACCCGCGACATTGTGATTTCAGTAGCGGCCGGGGAGCGTCCCAGCGGGGGGCATGAGATCGCCGTGAGTCGAGTAACCAAAACCGACGGGGAAATCCGGGTTGAGGTCAGTGAAACCGCCCCCGGGCCCAACTGCCTCTCGACCGCAAATCTGACCCAACCCGTGGACGTTGTTATAGTGGAAGGAGTTAAGCCCAAATCCTGGAGCTTCGTCGAGCACAAGGACGTGCGTAACTGCACCCCGTGACCAGCAACCTGCCCTATCTGCCGGTAACTTCTACACATGCAGGTTCGCATCTGTTCGAGGCCCGTACCCCTTCTGGTCTGAGGCTCCTGCTTGTGGCGGGTAAGTCCCTGATTTGCCTGAACTTACGTTGCCCTTGACTTGCCTATAAGGAGGGTCGTTATTCACCGGCAGGACCCAACTCTGGTGGTCCACTGAACGCTAGTCCGGCTGCAAACAGCGGTCGGAGACTGACAGTATTGGATGTCGAATCCTCGTCGTACTCTGGCCACAGCGATCGCCCCTGCCGGCCGTCCCCTGCACTACTCCCATGTCGAGGTTGTTGCTCCCCAGGAAGCCGCAGCACCTCCCGTAGCCCCGATCGTGCCACGCTTCGACATCGCCCATGGCGAGACACGAATCGATAACTATCACTGGCTGCGCAATCGCGACAATCCGGAAGTGCTGGCGTACCTCGAGGCCGAAAACCGGCACAGCGCAACCGTCATGCGGCATACCGAGGCCTTGCAGGATCATCTCTTCCAGGAAATGCGGAGCCGGATCAAAGAGGCGGACCTCTCGGTTCCCGAGCGGCTGGATCATTACCTGTACTACAGCCGGACTGAGGCGGGGGCTCAGTATCCCATCTTCTGCCGGAAGGCAGTGAGCCAGGACGGACCCGAGGAAGTCCTGCTGGACCAAAATCCTCTGGCCGAGGGCCTCGGCTACTTCCGGATCGGCATGATGCAGGTGAGCCCCGATCACCGGTTGCTGGCGTATTCGGTCGATACCAGCGGTGCCGAAGAGTTCACGATCTTCATCAAAGACCTCACTACCGGTGAGCACCTCGGCGACCGGCTTCACCGAACCTCTCATCGTCTCGCGTGGGCGAACGACAGCCGGACCATCTTCTATGCTGCGCTCGATACTGCCCGGCGTCCCTGGCAGCTCTACCGGCATCACCTCGGTGCCTCGCAGCATGACGATGACCTGGTTTACTGCGAGCGTGACGCCGCGTTCTACCTGGATATCAGCCGCACTCGCAGCGGTCGATATCTGCTGCTGGACCTGTCGAGCCACTCCAGCTCGGAGGTCTGGTTTGCCGCTGCGGACAGCCCGCGCGAGCCCTTCAAGCTGATTCAACCCCGGGAGTGCGGAAAGGAATACTCGGTCACTCACCACGGTGATCGTTTCTTCATTACCACCAATTATGCTGGGCAGAATTTCGGGCTGGTGGAGACTCCGGTCGACCACCCGTCACGCGAACACTGGTCTCCAGTGCTGCCCTACCGGCCAGAGGTCAAGGTGGACTCTACCGATGCCTTTCGGGATCATCTGGTCGTCCATGAGCGGGAGAGCGGGCTGACTCGCATTCGGGTGCTGGATCTCACCACGGGATCAGAGCACGTGATCCCGTTCCCAGAGCCGGTTTACACAGTAAGACCCCACGCCAATCCGGAGTTCGACACCGCCCTCTTCCGTTTCACCTACAGCTCCCTAACCACCCCCAGCTGCGTGGTCGATTATGACCTGGTCCAGCACACCTGGACGGTTCGCAAACACACCGAGGTGCGCGGGTATGAGTCGAGCCAGTATCGAAGCGAGCGCCTGTACGCCAAGGCCCCGGATGGTGTCGAGATCCCGATCTCGCTGGTGTATCGGGCCCCGCTGGAGCTGGACGGTACCCGGCCGCTATTGCTGAACGGGTATGGAGCCTATGGTCTGAGCTACGACCCGGTCTTCTCGTCGAATGCCCTGAGCCTACTGGACCGTGGGTTCGTGGTGGCCATTGCCCATGTGCGCGGAGGCGAAGAACTGGGCCGCCAGTGGTACGAGGCAGGACGACGGCTCAGCAAGCGGAGCAGCTTCACCGATTTCATTACCGTTGCCGAGCACCTCGTAGCCGAAGGGTACACCAACTCTCGGCGAATGGTGATTAACGGTGGCAGCGCCGGCGGTCTTCTCATCGGTGCGGTCACCAATATGAGACCCGACCTGTTTCATGCGGTAGTGGCCGAGGTGCCCTTCGTGGACGTAGTGAACACCATGATGGACGCCTCTCTGCCGCTGACTGTGATCGAATACGACGAATGGGGGAACCCCCAGGATCCCCAAGCCTACGCCTACATTCGGTCGTACTCGCCATACGACAATGTCACGGCAAAGGACTATCCTCACATGCTGGTTACGGCCGGTCTGAACGACCCCCGAGTGGCGTACTGGGAGCCGGCCAAGTGGACAGCAAAGCTCCGGGCGACCAAGACCGACCAGAACCGACTGCTGCTTCAGGTGAACATGGGGGCCGGCCACGGAGGCGCCTCCGGCCGCTACAATCTCCTGCGGGAGATCGCATTCAAGTATGCCTTTATTCTGGACGCGCTCGGGATGGCATAGGCGGCTTACCAGAACGGCGAACGGGCCCTGCGCTGGGTTAGAAGTGCGTCAAGCCTGAGGGTTCGACCGGCTGCTCCGATGATCAGGGCCAGTGCCACGCAGCCCCAGGCGAGCTCCGGCTGCGATATCATCTCCAGCTGCAAGCCTTTCGTGAGAAGACGCCGGGCGGCGATCAGCAGAGCGGCGCCGGCCGGCAATCGGGTCAGCAGTCCCAGAATCAGAGTACTTCCCACCAGCAACTCGGCCCACTGGAGCAGAGCGAGACCGCCTGCCTCATATTGCTGAGTCTCGAGCCAGCCCTGCAGGAAAGGACTCCCCCCAGACAAGTCCGGACGAACGCGAGTGCCGCGCTAGCCAGGATGCCCTGGAGAATGGTGGCGGGGAGGCGCATGGCCGGGGAGAAAGTTACGCAGGTCACGGCGTGCCCGGCGAGACACCCCAAATTGGAGACGCCCATTAACCCTGGAGGACAAGTGAAAGTACGGGATATCATGACTCCCGATCCCGCATGGTGCACTCCGGAGAGCACCGCGCGCGAAGTGGCAAGCCTGATGCTCGAGCACGATTGTGGCTCGATCCCGGTGGTTCAAAACGAGCAGAACAGGAAGCTGGTAGGTACTGTCACCGATCGGGACCTGGCGATTCGCGGACTGGCGGAAGGAAAAGGTCCCGAGGTTCTTGTTCGCGAGCTGATGACGCCTTCACCTGTGACCTGCGATCCGGACGACGAAGTCGAAACCGTTCGTGAGGTGATGGTGGCCAGTCTGGTACGGCGGGTGCCGGTGGTGAACGAGGGCGGAGCGCTCGTCGGCATCGTCGCCCAGGCGGACATCGCCCGAGAGGAGGGAGCGGCCAGCGACCAGGAGGTGGGTCGTATTGTGGAAGCCATCTCCGATCCTCGCGGAGACCTGGAGCAGTAGTCGAGAGTTCTAGCCGTTGACGGTGCGCATGCCGGCCTCATGATAGCGCTCGCCGGCGGCGACACCCTTTGGGGCAACCTCCTCGATTTCCTGAAGATCCGAGGCAGTCAGCTGGACATCGAGCGCGCCGGTATTTTCCTCCAGATAGCGGCGCTGCTTGGTCCCGGGAATTGGAACAACGTCTTTGCCCTGGGCCAGTAGCCAGGCCAGCGCAAGTTGTGCGGGACTGCACCGCTTCTGCCGGGCGATCTCTTCCACTTTCTCCACCAGATCCAAATTGCGCTGGAAGTTCTCCCCCTGGAACCGGGGAGAATTGCGACGGTAGTCATCCTCCGGCAGGTCCTCAAAGGTGCGGGACCGTCCGGTTAGAAATCCCCTGCCCAGCGGACTGTAGGGCACGAAGCCGATGCCCAGCTCGCGGCAGAGTGGCAGCACGTCGTCTTCGGGATCCCGGGTCCACAGGGAGTACTCCGTCTGCAAGGCCGAGATGGGGTGCTCCTGATTCCCCCGGCGGACGGTTGCCGGAGCCGCCTCCGAGAGCCCCAGAAAGCGCACCTTGCCCTCGCGGATCAG
>Ga0126307_10002823_pt1 | contig 11781 bp, 8 predicted proteins | sample Plot28_FD_89955 | JGI IMG/M metagenome (GOLD analysis project Ga0126307, IMG submission 89955) | Serpentine soil microbial communities from UC McLaughlin Reserve, CA, USA - Plot28 | ecosystem: Environmental > Terrestrial > Soil > Grasslands | place: USA: UC McLaughlin Reserve, Lake County...
AGGCCGGCACCGCAGGCGACAGGACCCGCCCGCCGCCGGACCCCGGGGCGACCAACCCGCCACGAGGCGGTGGGCGGGTGGCGCCGAGGATGCCGGCCGCTGCCGGGGCGGGTTTTCCCCGGCGGCGGTAGGCCGGCACCGCAGGCGACAGGACCCGCCCGCCGCCGGACCCCGCCGGACCGGGGGCCCGGGTCAGCGCGGCGGGCGGCCCACGATCTCGGCGAAGCCCTGCGGGTCGGTCACCCCCTCGGTGGCGATCAGCAGCACCGTGGCGTCCTCGGGCAGCGGCATCTCGGTCCGGTGGTCCTCGACGACGGCCATGAGGCCGGCCAGGGCGGCGGCACCGGTCTCGCCTACGTCCATGCCGGTGTCAGCCATGGCCTGCAACGCCACCCGGGCCCGCTCGTCGGGCACGGCCACGAACGCGTCGTAGGCAGCCCTCACCGTGGGGAGCGCCAGCATCGAGGCCAGCCCGCAGTTGAGACCGGCCATGACCGACCGGTGCGGGCCGGGCACGTCCACCACGTGCCCCGCAGCGACGGCCGCGGCCACGCACGCCGAGTCCGCCGGCTCGACACCGACGAGCAGTGGGCCCTCGCCCGGCTGGACGCCGGCCCGCAGGCTCTGGGCGGCCGCCGCGGCCAGGGCCCCGACGCCGACGGGCACGACGGCGGCGTCGACGCGGGCGAGCCCGAGCTCGGCGAGCTGCTCCTCGACCTCGGCGAAGATCGTCGAGTACCCCTCGATGACGCAGCGGGGCGGGTCCTCGTAGCCCGGCCACGACGTGTCGGACACCACCAGGTCGACGTCCGACGCCATGCCGGCCGACTCGGCCACGGCGTCGTCGTAGTCGCCGGGCACGACGACGACCTCGGCCCCTTCCGACTCGATGCCGGCGATGCGCGCCACCGCCATGTCGTCGGGCACGAAGATCGTGGCGTCGAGCCCGAGCAGCCGCGCCATGTGGGCGACCGCCCGGCCGTGGTTGCCGTCGGTGGCCGCGACGAGGCGCAGCCGGCCGAGCCGCTCGGCCACGACGGCGGCGAGGTCGGCGAGCCTCTCCCACACCGGCTCGCCGCCCAGCCGCTCGCACAGCACCCGGTAGACCGCCCATGAGGCCCCGACGATCTTGAACGACGGCAGCCCGAGCCGGCTCGATTCGTCCTTCACCAGCACCCGGCCGACCTTGCACGTCGCCGCGAGCGCCGGCACGTCGTGCAGCGGGGTCACCACGTAGCCCGGCAACCGCCGGTGGAAGGCTCGCACCTCGGCCCCCGGCCGGATCGTGCGCGGGAGCGGCTGGGTGTGGTGGTTGACCCGTAGCGTCGACGGCGGCAGTGACGACATGGCGGCCGTTCTACCCCGATCGACGCCCTGTTCACGGCGAGGAAAACGGGACGGGCTTCAACATTTTGTTGAACGGTGGCAACGTGGGGGCCGTGGTCGACTTCTCCCTCAACGGCGTGGCCGTGTCCGTCGGCGAGCACCCGCACCTGCTCGCCGCCCTGCGGGAGGAGCTCGACGTCACCAGCCCCAAGGACGGCTGCTCGCCGTCGGGCCAGTGCGGTTGTTGCACGGTGCTGGTCGATGGCAAGGCCACCGTGAGCTGCTCTCTCAGCCTCGAGCGGGTCGCCGGCCGCTCGGTCACCACCCTGGAAGGTCTGGCCGAGGACGAGCGCGAGCGCTACGCGCGGGCGTTCGCCTCGACCGGTGCCCTGCAGTGCGGCTTCTGCACGCCGGGCATCGTCATGCGGGCCAAGGCGCTCGTCGACAAGGACGGCCCAGCCCTCACACGCGACAAGGCGGCCCGCCACCTGGGCGGCCACCTGTGCCGGTGCACCGGCTACCACCCGATCCTCGACGCCATCGAGACGCTGGCGGCGGGCACCGAGCTGGCCGTTCCCTGGCCGGCGGCCACCGGATCGGGCCCAGTGAACGGCACCCGCCCGTGGGGGGTGGGTAGCCGCAACGTGAGGTACCAGTCGGGCGAGCTGGCCCTTGGCGACAAGCCCTACATCGACGACCTGCGCGTGCCGGGCCTGCTGCACGCCGCCGTGGTGCTGGCCGAGCACGCCCGGGCCGACGTGATCGGCATCGACACCGCCGCGGCCGAGTCCGTGCCCGGGGTCGAGCGGGTGCTCACCGCCGCGGACGTGCCCGGCGAGCTGCGGGTCGGGCTGATCCATTGCGACTGGCCGGTGTTCATCCCTGTCGGCGGGCGCACGTCATACACCGGCGACGTGCTCGCGCTGGTGGTGGCCGGCGACCGGGCCACCGCCCGGCGGGCGGCCGAGCTGGTCGCCGTCGACTACCGGCAGCTGCGGCCGTTCGCCGACGCGCTGAGCGCCCTGGCCTCGGACGAGGACGCGGTGTGGGGCCTCGAGGGCAACGTGCTGTCGCGCTCGGCCTACGCGCGGGACGACGTCGACGCCGCCCTGGCCGGCAGCGCCCACACCGTGCACGAGGTCTTCACCACCCAGCGCGTCGAGCAGGCGTTCCTCGAACCCGAGTCGACGCTTGTCGTGCCTCTCGACGACGGGCGGCTCGAGGTGTTCTCGGGCGGCCAGGGCATCTGGGACGACCGCCGCCAGATCGCGGACGTCCTCGGCGAGTCCGAGGACCGCGTCCTCGTGCACCTCGTCGCCAACGGCGGCGCGTTCGGCGGCAAGGAGGACACGTCGAACCAGTGCCAGACCGCGCTGGCCGCCCGGCTGCTCGGCCGCCCGGTGAAGTGCACGCTGAGCCGGGAGGAGTCGCTGCACCTCCACGCCAAGCGCCACCCGGTGCGCATCGAGGCGTGGGCCGGCTGCGACGCGGCCGGGAACCTGACGGCCCTGCGGTCGCGGATGATCGGCGACTCCGGGCCCTACGCGTCGGTGGGCATGAAGGTGCTGGAACGGGCGGCCGGCCACGCCGGCGGCCCGTACGTCTGGCCGTCCATCGACGTCGAGGCCATCGCCGTGCGCACCAACAACCCGGTGTGCGGCGCGTTCCGCGGGTTCGGGGCCAACCAGGCGCAGTTCGCCGCCGAGGGCCTGATGGACCGGCTCGCCGACGCGTGCGGCCTGTCGCGCTGGGAGATGCGGGCCCGCAACGTGGTCACACCCGGCAGCACGTGGGGGCCGGGCCAGATCATGGACGACGGGTGCCTCGGGGCCCGCGACTGCCTGGAGGCGGTCAAGCCGGCGTGGGAGGAGGCCCGGGCTGCCGGCAAGGCAGTCGGCCTGGGGCTCGGCCTCAAGAACTCGGGACTCGGCAACGGGTTCCGGGAGATCGCCAAGGCCGTCGTTCGCTTCGCCGAGGACGGCACGGTCGAGGTGCGCCACTGCTGGACCGAGATGGGCCAGGGCGTGCACACCGTCGCCCTGCAGGTGGCCGTCGAGGAGCTGGGCGTCGCTCCCGAGCGGGTCCGCGTCGTGGTGGACACGTCCCGCGAGCTCGATGCCGGCCAGACGACGGGCAGCCGAGGGACGCTCATGGCCGCCGGCTCCGTGCGCGACGCCTGCCGGGTGGCTTGCGAGGACGGGTGCCGGGTGGGGGTCGACTACGCCGGCGAGCACCGGGTCGACTGGACCCAGGCCCTCGGCACGACCGAGCACCCGACGATCCACTCGGCCTTCGGCTACGCCGCCCAGCTCGTGGTCGTGGACCGCGAGACCGGCGGCATCGAGCGGGTCCTCGCCGCCCACGACGTGGGGCGCGTGGTGAACCCGCTGCTCTGTGAGGGCCAGGTCACGGGAGCGGTGCACATGGGCCTCGGCTACGCCCTCAGCGAGAGCTTCCCGACCGACGACGAGGCCCGGCCGCAGAACATGACGCTGCGTTCGCTCGGCATCCTTCGCGCCAAGGACGTGCCACCGATCGACGTCGAGCTGATCGAGCGGCCCCAACCTCGGGCGCCCTACGGCATCAAGGGCGTCGGGGAGATCGGTCTCGTCCCCACGGCCGGCGCCGTGGCCGCCGCCCTGCAGGACCGTGACGGCAGGTGGCGATCGTCGCTGCCCATGGCCGTCGACGCCCCGTGAGCCGGTGAGCCCCCCGTGAGCGCCACCACGCCGGGGCTGGTGTGCGGGCACCACCACCTGTACTCGACCCTCGCCCGGGGCATGCCCGCCCCGCCGGCCCTGCCGACCTGCTTCACCGACATCCTGGAGCAGGTGTGGTGGCGCCTCGACGCCGCCCTCGACCTCGAACTGGTGCGGTGGTCGGCCCTGCTCGGCGCCGTCGAGGCCCTCGAGGCGGGCACCACCGCCATCGTCGACCACCACGCCTCGCCGTCGGCCATCGACGGCAGCCTGGACGTGATCGCCGAGGCGTGCGCCGAGGTGGGCGTGCGGGTCGTGTGCGCCTACGAGGTCACCGACCGCCACGGCCCCGGGGGCGCCAAGGCGGGCCTGGCCGAGAACGAGCGGTTCCTGCGGGCCGGCGGCCGGGGCCTCGTCGGTGCCCACGCCTGCTTCACGCTCGGCGACGCCTCGCTCGACGCCGTCGCTGGCCTGGCCGCTGACCTGGGCGTCGGCGTGCACGTGCACGTGGGCGAGGATGGGGTCGACGCGGGGGCCGCCACCCGCCTCGCCCCCCTCGCACGGGACGACTGGCTGCTCGCCCATGCCGTGCACGTGGCGCCGCCCCTGCGGGGCACGGTCGCCCACCAGCCCCGGTCGAACCAGAACAACGCGGTCGGTTACGCCCGCCCGGCGCGGTGGGCGGCGGCCGGCAACCGGGTCGTGCTCGGCACCGACGGGATCGGCGCGTCGATGCTCGACGAGTTCGCCCTCGCCTACGTGGCGCACCGGGCCGACGACGTGACCGTCACGCCCGAGACGGCATGGGGCTGGTTGCAGGCGGGCGCCGAGTTGGTGCCCGAAGTGCTCGCCGACGAGGTCACCTGGCGGGCCGACCGGGCCGACCCGTGGTACCTCGCCTTCACGCCCGGCGTCCGGGTCGAGCGCGTGGTGGTCGACGGCGAGGTGGTCGTCGACGGCGGGGTGTGCACCCGGGTGGACGCCGAGCGCATCCGGGCCCGCGCCTGGGAGGAGGCCCGGCGCCTGTGGGACCGGCTGTGAGCGGAGACCGCCCGGGCGCCGGGGCGGTCTCGCCGGTCCGACCGCCCGGCGACATGCTCTGCCAGGCTGGACCCACCGCAGGGCGAGCTGAGGGGAACCAGATGACGGACGCGACGGGTGACGCGGCGCCCCCGGGCGAGGAGCTGACCTCGGGGCCCTTGGGCTCGGCGCCACCGGGCGAGCCGGCCGAGGCGAGCCCGCTGGTGTCCGGCGAGCCCGATCCCCTCGCGGGCGTGCCGATGGCGCTCTACGTGCAGGATGCCCACCCCATCCGCGAGGCCATGGGGTTCGTGCAGCGGGCCGAGCAGCTCGGCTTCGCCGCGGTCTGGCAGGCCGACAGCCGCCTCGTGCGCGAAGCGACCGTGCCCATGGCGGCCTTCGCCGCCACCACCGACCGCATCGCCGTCGGCTCGGGCGTGATCGACGTGTGGACGCGTAACCCGGCCCGGCTGGCGTCGGTGTTCTCGACCCTCGACGACCTGGCGCCCGGCCGGGTTCTGGCGGGCCTCGGCGCCTGGTGGGACCCGCTCGCCGCCAAGGTCGGCATCAGCCGCGACCGCCCGCTGCGGGTCATGCGGGAGGTGGTCGAGACGTTGCGGGCCTTGCTGCGCTGCGACGGACCGGTCACCTACGACGGTGTCCACGTGCATCTCGACGGCGTCGAGCTCGACTACGTCCACCAGGACCGGCGGCCCAAGCACGTGCCGATCTACATCGGCGCCACGGGCATGAGGATGATGCAGCTCGCCGGCGAGGTGGCCGACGGTGCGGTGCTCAACTACCTGGTGTCGGCGGCCTACAACGGGCGGGCGCTCGCCGCGCTGGCCGAGGGAGCGGAGCGGGCCGGGCGCACCGTCGAGGACATCGACCGGCCACAGCTGGTCGTGTGCTCGCTCGACGCCGACCGTGACGCCGCGCTGGACGCCGCCAGGCTGCTGGTGACGCAGTACCTGGGCCAGCAGCCCCACATCATGGCCGCGTCGGGCGTGCCGACCTCCCTGCTCGAGGACATCGGCCGCGTGCTGACCTGGCCGGCCACCCACGAGCAGGTCGTGACGGCTTCGAAGCTGGTGCCGGACGAGATCGTGCAGATGCTGTGCGCCGCGGGCACCCCTGAGGAGTGTCGGGCGAAGGTGGCCGAGTACGTGCGCAGCGGCTGCACCTCGCCGGTGCTGTACCCCCTGGGCGACGTTGCAGCGACCCTGGAGGCGTTCGCCCCGGCGCCGCCCTGACGCGCCGGCGCCGCCCGGACGCCGGCGGCGACGCCGCAACCCAAACCCGCTCGCCCGCCGGCGCCTGCGTCCGTAGCGTGATCCGCATGGGCTCGTCCATGGCCATGGTGCTCCGTGCCCGAGGGCGGGAACGTCCGGTGGGGGTGGCACCGCCTGGGCGACCGGTGGGCCGGGCGGCTGGTCGCTGACGCCGACATCGTCCCCGGCGAGCTGGTGCTCGACATCGGGGCCGGCGACGGGGCCATCACGGCTCCGCTGGTCGCGACCGGCGCCCGGGTCGTCGCGGTCGAGATGCACCCGCGGCGGCTGGCGGTGCTGCGCCAGCGCTTCGCCGACGCGCCGGTGAGCGTGGTGCGGGCCGACGCCGCCGACCTGCGCCTGCCTCGCCGGCCCTTCCGCGTCGTGGCGTGCCCGCCATACGCCATCACCAGCGCCCTGCTGCGCCGCCTGCTGGCGGCGGGATCCAACATGGCGGCCGCCGACCTGATCCTCCAGCACGCCGCCGCCCGGCGCTGGGCGGACGGCGACGCGCCCGGTGCCGGCCGGTGGCGCCACGACTTCACGGCGACGCTCGGCCCGCGGGTGCCCCGCGCCGCCTTCACGCCTCGACCCCCCGTCGACACGACCACCCTCGTGCTCCGCCGGGTGCCCTTCGGCGGATCGCGAGGCCGGCCGGGACGTCGACACGGCGGCCAGTCGACCGAACGCCGCTGACGTCTCGCTCAAACCGTCGTCGTCCTGGCGGAGCACCGCGTCTTCGCTTGTGGCAGCGCTCCCTTCGCCATGTGCGACCGGGCGCTGCCAGAAGCGCGTTCGGGGCCTGGCGGAGCGAGGTGTTCGCCCGCCCCGGAACGGGGCAGGACCGTCCGAGGAGCCGGCGCTCACGCGTCGAGCGTGAGGCCGGCGGCCACGGTGGCCCCCAGCTCCCAGCACGCCTCCAGGTCCTCGGTGGTCGGGGCGCCGACCACCCGGACCGGGTCGGCCACGGCACGCCAGCGCAGGCCGGTGACGATCCTCTCGACGGCGGCGATCGCCCCGTCGACGTCGTTGTTGCCGTGCACCCACAGGCCCCAGGGCCGGCCGGCCGTGGCATCGAGGCAGGGGTAGTACACGCTGTCGAAGAAGTGCTTCAGTGCTCCCGACATCGTGCCGAGGTTGGCCGGCGTGCCCAAGAGGTAGGCGTCGGCCTCCAGCGCCTCGACCGGGGCGGCGACGAGCGCAGGGCGGACCACGACGTCGACACCCTCGATCTGCGGGTCGGTTGCGCCCTCGCGGACGGCCCCGAGCAGGGCGTGGGTCGCGGGCGACGGCGTGTGGTGCACGATCAGTAGCCGGGCCACGGCGACAACCTCACCGGTGGCTCGTCCGAGCGCAAGACCACCGTGGCACACGTGCGCCGCGGGCCGGTCGCACCGGCCAGCGCGGCGGGTGGTGTCCGATCCGTTCAAGACGAGACGGCGCAGGTGCAGCACCATGCCGAGCATGCGAATGATCACCGACGAGCGGCTCAATGCCGCAGAGCGCTTCGTATGGACCTCCGGCCGCCTGGTGGACCGCCTGCGGTTCGGCCACCTGGTGCGCGACACCCCGGCGGCCCGCGTGGTCGACGCCCTCCGCCCCTACCAGAATGCTGACGGCGGGTTCGGCGAGGCCCTCGAGCCCGACTTCCGCGGCCCGATCAGCGAGCCCGTCACCGTCGAGAGCGCGCTGTCCCATCTCGACGAGATAGGGGTGTTCGACGCCGACATGGTGGCCCGGGCCTGCGACTACCTGGCGAGCGTGAGCACTCCCGAGGGCGCGGTCCCGTTCGTGCTCGGCACCGTGACCGACTACCCCCGGTCCCCGTGGTGGCAGCCGCAGCCGGGCGAACCGCCGTGCCTGCTGCCGACGGCGCCCCTCGCCGGTCTCCTGCACCGCAACGGCGTCGACCACCCGTGGCTGGCGCCGGCCACCCGTTGGTGCTGGGGCGCGATCGACGAGTTCGACAAGCGACTGGCCGGCATCGAGGACCCGTCCGGTCGGTTGCAGATGGCCTACGAGGCCCGGGCGGCGGTGCAGTTCCTCGACGACGTGCCCGATCGCGAGCGGGCCGCCGCCGCCGGGCGTCGGCTCGGCCAGGTGCTCATCGACCGCGGTGTGCTCGTCGACGACCCCGGCGACGACGTCGAGGTCGAGACGCCGCTCGACTTCGCCGCCCACCCGTCGTCGATCGCCCGCGCCTGGTTCGACGAGGCCACGATCGACCGGCAGCTCGACGCCCTGGTCGACGCCCAGCGGCCCGACGGGGGGTGGACGTTCGCGTGGGAGGTGTGGACGCCCGTGACCGAGTTCGAGTGGCGCAGCCGCCTCACGGTCGACCGGCTGGCCACCCTCAAGGCCTACGGGCGCGTCGACGGCTTCCCCGGCGACGTCGGCTGAGGCGACCAGGCCGGCCGGCACGGTGCCGGTCCGGCCATCCGCGCACGCCTCGACCCGCGGGTCAAAGTACGTCCGTGCCGGGAGGAGGCGTCCAGCCGGCCGAGCGACGCAGGAACGGGGCGCGTTGCGCCGGCTCAGGGGACGAGCACCACCTTGCCGGTCGTGGCCCGGGCAGCGAGCGCCGCGTGGGCCGCCGCCGCCTCGGCCAGCGGGAAGCCCTGCACGGCGGGCACCAGCTCGCCGGCCGCCGCGGCCGCCAGGGCGGCCGTCTCGAACTCGCGCAGGCCACCGGGGCGCTGCAGCAGCCGTGGGCCGACCGCCGCCGTAGCGGTCAGGCCACGGGCGTAGATGTCGCCGGTCGTGATCTCGAGCGGTTCGCCGGATGCCCAGCCGAACATCACGACGCGGCCCCCGACGCCCAGGAGGGCGAAGGCCTGGCGGCCCAGGTCGCCGCCCACGCCGTCGAGCAGGACCGTGGCCGCTCGCCCGGCCAGCGCCGCCCGCACCCCGTCGGCCCAGCCGTCCTCGCCGTAGTCGACGGCCGCCGCCCCGAGCTCGCGCACCCGCCCCGCCTTCGCCGGCCCGCCGGCCAGCCCCACGACGGTGGCACCGGCCCGAAGGGCGGCCTGCACGAGCAGCGTGCCGAGGCCCCCGGCCGCCGCCGTCACCAGCACCACGTCTTCGGCCGCGAGCTGCGCCACTTCGAGGATGGCCAGCGCCGTGCGCCCGGTGCCGATCATGGCCACGGCCACGTCGTCCGCCACCCCGTCGGGCACGGCATGCAGCGAGGCGACGTCGGCGACGGCCAGCTCGGCGTAGCCCCCGCTGGCCGGTCCGAGGTGCACCACGACCCGGCGCCCGAGCCACGCGTCGTCGACCTCCTCACCCAGGGCGTCGACCGTGCCCGCGACCTCCCGGCCCTGCACCTGGGGCAGCTTTGGCAGGCCGAACGGCCCTCCGGGCCGCCCGGCCCGGATCGTGGTGTCGAACAGGTGGACGCCGGCGGCGGCCACGGCGATGCGGACCTGGCCGGGACCCGGCTTCGGGTCGTCGACCTCTTCGTAGATCAGGTTCTCGGGGGGCCCGAACTCGTGGAGGCGAACGGCGTGCATGGCGGGCACGGTAAGACCTCGACCTCGCTTGAGGTCAAGGGAGTGCCGGGTGGCCGGTGGCAGCGTCCGCCCACCGGCCACCGGCGTGAGCCGGCTAGTCGGCGACCGTGACCTGACGGTCGGACGAGGCCGCGTCGAGCCCGTCCGCCGCAGGCGCCCGGGTGACGGTGGCCGGAGCCGGTACGGGCGCCGCGCCCCCGCCCGGCACCCGCGTTGCCATCGCCGGCGCCGTGGTCGTGAGGCCGTCCGCAGGCGGGCTGGGCGTCGCCCGGCGCAGCGGCAGCGAGAGCAGGCTGGTCGCCAGTCCGGACGCCACCGCCAGCCACCAGACCCGCTGGAAGCCGGCGATCGCCTCCCCTTGGGTCAGCGGGACGCCGATGAGCGTGACGGTGAGCGACACCGCCAGGGTCGAGGCGAGGTTGCGGATGGCCTGGTTGCCCGCCGATCCCGAGCCGAACCGGTCGGGCGGCAGGCCCTGGAGGGCGGCGCTCGACAGCTGGGGAAGGCACAGCGCCACGCCCACGCCGGTGAGGATCGATCCCGGCAGCCAGTGCGCCGGCCAGTTCGCCTCGCCACCGGCGGCCGTCAGGAGCCACAGCGCGCCGGCGGCGGTCACTACGCCGCCGGGCACGAGCAGCCGGCGCTGGCCGCGGGCGGCGGCGATGCGGCCCATGAACGGGGCGAGCATGGCGACCACGAGGGGCCCGGGCGTCATGGCCAGACCGGCCGTGAGCAGGGAGTAGCCCCACACCGACTCGAGGAACTGGAAGTTCGCGAAGAACGACGCTGTGAAGCCGACGTAGAACGTGGCGGTGGCCGCGTTCGCCCACCGGTAGTTCCAGGTGCGGAACAACGTGAGGTCGAACACCGGGGCCGCCACCCGCGAGCACCGCCACACGAACAGGGCGAGGAGTGCGGCGCCGGCGGCCACGGCCCCGAGCGTCGACGACGACCCGAAGCCCCAGGCATCGGCCTGCACGACGCCGAGCGCCACCAGCGCCATGCCGGCCACGAGGACGAGCGCGCCGACGGGGTCCGGGATCGGCCCCGGCCGCGATTCACGGCCCTCGGGCAGCACCCGCAGGCCCGCCGCCAGGGCGACGATGCCGACCGGGACGTTCAGGTAGAAGGCCCAGCGCCAGCCGGAGCCGTCGATGACCAGCGCGCCGAGCGACGGTCCGACGGCGCCGGCCACAGCCCCGACCGCGCCCCACACGGCGAGTGCCACCGGCACCCGCGGCGCCGGGAACGTCTGGAGGACGAGCGCCAGGCTGGACGGCACCATCAGCGCCGCCCCCAGGGCCTGCAGCACCCGGGCCGCGACCAGCAGCTCCGGGTTCGGCGCGATTCCGCAGAGCGCCGAGGCCAGCGTGAACACGGCGACGGCGATCAGGAAGCAGCGGCGGCGCCCGACGCGGTCCGCGATGCGCCCGGCCGGGACGAGCCCGGCGGCGAAGACGATCGTGTAGGCGTTGAGCACCCACGACAGCGACGACCGGCTGACGTCCGGGAACGTCGCCACCAGGTCGGGGAAGGCGACGAAGAGGATCGTCGTGTCGAGGAACACGGCGAACACAGACAGCGTGGTGACGGCGAGCACGACCCACGGGTTGGCCGGCGCACGGCCGGCGGGGCGGCGCAGGGCGCCCGCCTCGCCGGGCCGTGCCGCCGCGGGCAGCGTGGCCGCCACCTCCTCGACCACCGCCGGGGCGGCGGTCGACGCCTCGGGGGCGGCGTCGCCGACGGCCTCGGCGAGGACGTCGGCCGCCGGTTCGACGTCGCCGGCGGGGCCACGGTCGGCGGCGCGGCGGCCGGCGGGTTGGCGGTCCGCTGGTTGGCCGGCGGGTTGGCGGTCCGCTGGTTGGCCGGCGGGTTCGCGGTCCGGGGGTGGCTCGGCGGGTTGGCGGTCCGCGGGTTGGCCGGCGGGCTGGCGGTCGGCGGGCTGGCGGCCGG
>Ga0126307_10002824_pt1 | contig 11781 bp, 13 predicted proteins | sample Plot28_FD_89955 | JGI IMG/M metagenome (GOLD analysis project Ga0126307, IMG submission 89955) | Serpentine soil microbial communities from UC McLaughlin Reserve, CA, USA - Plot28 | ecosystem: Environmental > Terrestrial > Soil > Grasslands | place: USA: UC McLaughlin Reserve, Lake County...
CGGGCGGGGCTCGCCGGAGGGGCGGTACTGCTCTGGCGAGCGAGGGTGGGAGCTCGGGCGCGGGCGGGACTCGCCGGAGGGGCGGTACTGCTCTGGCGAGCGAGGGTGGGAGCTCGGGCGGGGGGGCCCGGCGGAGCCGAAGCCGTCGCGCTGGCGGGAACCTGCGCCTGGTTGGAGTCGCCCTGTCCCTGCTCGGCCTGCGACCTTTGATCTGCCTCCTCGTCCTGGTTGTCCTCGTCCTGGTCATCCTCGTCGTTCGCACGCTGCTCGTCGCCCTGGCTGGGTTGTTGGGGTCGGGCGTCCTCCTCGGCGCCGGGGGGAGAGGTCTCGGGCGCCTGGGAGATCAGGGGTTCGCGCACCTGGGAGACCGCCGGTCGTCCGTCGTCCGTCATGGTGAGCGCGAGGGCCGCCGCGGCCACCGCCAGGACCAGCACCACCGCCGAGCCCAGGTACAGGTAGCCGTTGGACCCGGCGGGGATCAAGGCCGGCCTGGCGTCCTCCTCGCCCCCGGTCGCGTCCCGGCTCTTTACCCCTGCCGCGCCTCCTGCGGCGGTCAGGACGTCGTCGAGGGAGTCGTCCTTCTGAGAGCCGACGTAGGCCGGATGTGGGGACTCCTCCTGAGGCGCCTGCCGGCGCTTGAGCTCTCGGACCATCGCATCCCCGTCGAGGTGCAAGAAGTTTGCGTAGGTCTTGAGGGAGCCCTGCACGTACACGGCGGGTAGCACGCCGAAGTTCTCCCGCTCGAGTTCCGCGAGGTACCCGGCCCGGATCTTGGTTGCCTCCTCGACCTGTTTGAGGGAGAGACCGCGCTCTTTGCGGGCCAGTTCCAAGGCTCGACCCATCTTCGGTCCCGCCTCCGCGCCACCATCCCCGCCGCTCATGTCCGCCAATCCAGAGGTTGCTCCTACAGATGGTTTACGCCGCCCCCATGATACCCCCGAAGCAGGCCGCCTCACACCCCGTCGGGATCATTTTTGTCCGCGGGCGAGTGGGCTTTGGGGAAGCCAGGGCTTCGCCGCGCGAAAACGTCAGTCGAAGAGCTCGGGCTGCACCCCGCCGTCTCCGCGAAACGCGGCGGTCGAGAGCCTCGGGAAGCGTCCCTCCCCTATGCCGGCCCTGCGGCAGCTCATGGAGAAGAGCTGGGCGATGTGCCGGGCGAAGATCCCCTCTCCCTTCATGCGAGACCCGAAGCGGGGGTCGTTGAGCCCGCCGCCCCGCATCGAGCGGATGCGGCCCAGCACCTTCTCCTTGCGCTCGGGGTAGTGGCGCTCCAGCCAGTCCTCGAAGAGCGGTCTGACGGCGTAAGGCAGGCGCACAGGGACGTAGGCGGCGAAGATCGCGCCGGCCTCCGCGGCGGCGAAGAGAAGGTTCGGCAGCTCGTGGTCGTTGAGGCCGGGGATTACCGGCGCGGTCATCACCCCGACGGGGATGCCGCTCGCCGCGAGCTTCTCGATGGCGGCCAACCTGCGAGCGGGACACGAGGTCCTCGGCTCCATGATCCGCCGCAAGCCGTCGTCCAGGGTGGTGAGCGAGACGGCGACCGCGGCGGCGTCGCGGCGGGCGAGCTCGGAGAGGAGGTCCGTGTCTCGCGTGACGAGGTGGTTCTTGGTGACGATGACGACCGGGTTGCGGAACTCCGCGAGGACCTCAAGGCAGCGGCGGGTGATCCCGAGTCTCCGCTCGACGGGCTGGTAGGGATCGGTGACGCCGCTCATGGAGAGCACCTTCGGCTCCCAGCGCGGGGACGACAGTTCTTTTCGCAGCAGTTCGGGGGCATGCTCCTTCACGAGGATCCTGCTCTCGAAGTCCAGGCCCGCAGAGAGACCGAGGTACTCGTGGGTGGGACGAGCGTAGCAGTAGGCGCAGCCATGGCTGCATCCGCGGTACGGGTTGACGCTCGCGTCGAAGCCGATGTCGGGGCTGTCGTTGCGGGCGATGATCGAGCGCGAGTGGTCGCGCAGGTAGACGGTCTCGGGGCGCGGCACCTCCGCGTCCGCTTCGCCGGGGTCCGGCTCGACCTCGATCCGCTCGAAGCGGTTCTTCGGGTTGCCCGCCGCCCCGCGACCGACGATGCTCCTCCGCGACCCTTCCCGACCCTTCACCGACCGATTCTAACGGCGGAGTCCGTTTGTCCCACCGCGCGTTTTGCGGGGCGAGAGGTAAGGGCTAGGGTTCGTTCTCTGCTTCCTCCTCCCTCATGAGCCGCTCCAGGCGCGAGATCTGCTCGCGGGTGCCGAGGACTATGAGGGTGTCGCCCGCGCGCACGCGGTTGTTGGCTGAGGGCGTGGTGTCGAAGGTGCCCTCCTTGTTGCGGGTGGCGAGGATCATGGCTCCTGTTCTCTCCCCGATCCGGAGCTCCCCGATGGTGTGGCCGGCGAGAAAAGAGTCCTCCGGCACGCCAAACTCCTCCAGCCTGAACTCGATACCCTTCTCGCCGCGGGTGACGATATCCAAGAAGTCCACGATCAGGGGCTGCGTGGCGAGCCTCCTCCCGCCGACGGCGTAGGGCGAGAGGGTGCGGTCTGCCCCGGCCATCTCGAGCTTGGCGGCGCTCTCGTCGGAGCTGGCCCGGGCGACGACGTTGAGCTTCGGGTTGAGCTTGCGGGCCGAGAGCACGACGAAGACGTTGTCCGCGTCGGAGTCCACGGCGGCCACGAGCCCCTTCGCCCGCCGGACGCCGGCCTCCTCGAGCACGCCGTCGTCGGAGGCGTCGCCGAGCAGGACCAGGTGGCCCTCCGCCGCGCACGCCTCGGCTATCTCCGGGTCCTGGTCGATCACGACGAAGGGCACGCCGTCACGAGCGAACTCCGCGGCCACCTGGCGACCGACCCGGCCGTAGCCGCACAGGATGTGATGCCCGCTCAGTTTGCCGATAGCCGCCTGCATCCTCCTCCTCCCGAAGTAACCCCTGATCGTGCCCTCCACCACGAGCTCCACGGAGGAGACGGCCGCGTAGAAGAGCGTGCCGACCCCCGTTATAAGGAGAACCATGGTCCACAACTGGCCCGTAGCGTCGAGGGTGCGGACCTCCCTGTACCCGACCGTGGTCAGGGTGATCACCGTCATGTACAGGGCGTCGGTGAAGCTCCAGCCCTCCAACACCATGTACCCCAGAACACCCACAACGGCGATGACGCCCAGCGCCAGAAGGGCACTCTCGATCCGCCGCAGCGCCAGCCGCGGCTCGTACGCCGTTCTCTCCGAGGCGGACCTGTTGCCCGACCCGTTGCGCCCGCGCTCCGCCATAGCCGGCATTATAGTCGGAGGACCCACGCCTCTCCGCTTACAAAGGCAGTATCTCCGCCCGTACCTCCCCCTCCTCCGCGCGCAGCAACGCGAAGGTGTGGCGCGGCTGGCGGCGCCTGTCGGTGGGGCTCCCGGGGTTGAGCAGCATGAGGCCATCCTCGTCCTCCAGGAAGGGGATGTGGGAGTGACCGAAGACGACGACGCGGGCGTCCGGGAAGCGGCGCCCCATGCGAGCCCGGCGGCCGCGTTTGGGGCCGGAGTCGTGGATCATGGCCAACCCCACGCCGCCGAACCCGAACTCCAGCGTCTCCGGGAGGCCCGGGGGATCGAGGTTCCCCTGCACCGCCTCGACGGGCGCGTAAGCGGTGAGCTCGCCGAGGAGCACCGGGTCCATGAGGTCCCCCGCGTGCAAGACCAGGTCGGCGCGCTCGAGGTACGGGGTCAAGCCCCGCGGCAGCAACCTGGCCCGACGTGGGATATGCGTGTCGGCGACGACGACGGCGAGCGGGCTCACGCCGAGGGCGTAGATGAAGGCGCGCGGGGGACGTTAAGGGCGGGAGTCGACTGCCGCCAGGCGATGCGGTTCATCACGCTTTCATAGTACAGAGCCTCTTGGGTTTTGGGGATGATGGTCGCGAAGATTCTCCTTCGGGACGGCCGGGATGCTCCAGACGGAAGAGACCTGGGAGGCGGGGTCGGCGCTGTTTATGGGCTCGTAGTTTGAAGGTGTGGCGGGCACCCTGGGAGCAAGGATGCCTAACGCCGTAGTGCGAAGACTCGCTCCATCTCCTCGTCACTGAGCTCGAAGTCGAAGATGTCGGAGTTGCTCCTAAGATGCCCCTCGCTTGCCGCCTTGGGTATTGCGGCGACCTTCTCTTGCTGGATCAGCCAGCGCAGCGCAACCTGCGCGGGCGTTTTGCCATGAGCGCCCCCTATCTCTTGTAGGGTCGCATCGTTTGACACCCTTCCCCGCGCGACCGGGCTGTAGGCGGTGAGCAGGTAATCCATCTCCCTTGCCTGCTGCAGTAGCTCGTCCTGCGCCCTGTAGGGATGGTACTCGACCTGATTGCAGAAGATCTCGGCGTGCTCTGTCGCCTCCTCGACCATTGAGGGAGGAAAGTTGCTTACCCCCACGTGCTTTATGCTCCCCTCCGCCTGCAGCTCCCTCATAGCGCCTAGGGTCTCCTCGAGGGGCACGCTGGGGTTTGGCCAGTGCATGAGCAGCAGGTCGACGTGCCCGGTGCCGAGTTTCTTCAGGCTCTCGCGCGTTGAGCGGATGACTTCGCCATGAGAGAAGCTGCTGGTGCGCACCTTGGTGACGACGAAAACCTCCCCGCGATCCACGCCCGAGTTTCGTATGCCGTGCCCGACCTCGCCCTCGTTGGCGTACATCTGGGCGGTGTCGATGTGGCGGTAACCCAAAGCAAGGGCGCGCTCGACGGTCCTGACGCACCCCTCACCCGAGAGCCGCCAGGTGCCCAGGCCCAGCGAGGGGATCTTTTCTCCTTTGATCGTCTGGTATTCCAAGCGGCATCCTTTCTCGATGAAACACGCTTACCGTAGCATTCTGGACTCGTTCACGATAACGGCGGGTATACCAAAGAGCGCCGTCGTGCGGCTTGAATACCTCAGTATCTGGTCGTCCTTCTCCAAAGGCCGACTACCAGGGCCATGACGACGGCGACCGTGGCTGGCAACGCGTAAAGTCCCGCCGCTAGCGCGGAAAGATCGTGGATTGCTGCTGTGAGACCATTCTGGAAGTCTTCTCCACCAAGGCCAATTAAGATGATTCCGGCACATAAGAGTAAGAGCACTGCCGGTACGCTCGCGAGGTCCTCGCGGCTGGGTACGCCCCCGACTGCGAAGCTCAGAGACAGGTAGGCCCAGATGGTGGCCAAGAGCGGGTCGCTGGTGAGGAAGCCGCTCGCCAAGATGCCTTCTTCGACCGGCTCCCACCTGGGGTTCACGACCTCCGCGAAGGTGAGCGGCGTGAGCAGAGCGGTGACGAGCACTATCCCAAAGGGATTCAGCAGGATGGGTGCGAGCCCGATGATCGCTTGGATGGGGATCGAGCGACGCTCGTGCCTGACGTAGCCGAGCAGGAGACGACCATCGGCCGACCTCCGCGGCGAGAACGGAGCGAAGCGAATAACCTTCGTTCTCGTGAGCAGGCACGCCAGGTAGTGGGCGCCTTCGTGGAGGATCACCCCCGGAAACACCAGGAGGTAGAAGGCCGCCCCCCCTAGGGCAGCACCGCCGCGAACCTCCGAAAGCCCAACCAGGCGGCCCATCGCATAGGAACCAGCAGCGTAGAGCACGACCAGCTCCAGTGCGAAGGTTAGCGGTGCACCCAACACGGCTTCGCCGTCCATGGTGGCTCAGCAACCTCCTTTCGTTGCCTGGTCAGCACTCTTTCAGCCCAAGGGGCTGTATCCCAACTTCCGTAATTGGCCAGCGATGACCTCGTAACCGTTGTCGTTGGGATGAACTCCATCCGGACTAATGTACTGCTTGCTCAGATACGGCTGGGCGTAGGGTATGTCGTTGTTGGCCGCCGTTGTGGCGACGTGGCGATTCAACTGCTCTACGTACGGCTTGAAGACCTCATCGACACGGGGTGTGTACCCGATGCCCGCGGTGCGGATCATGGTGTTGCCAGTAGACCGTAGGCTCAAGAGCTCGGCGATTACGGCATCCCAGTTCTCTTCGAAGGTCTCGACAGCCGTGCGCAAGCACTCTTCGCTGTTCTCCCCGCCGCAGGTTCCGTTCCTGTACGCCTCGCCCGCTTGACCGAGGTCGTTGATGCCGATGTTGAAGGTAATGACCTCGGCTGCGCTAAGGGTCTGGCGCATCGACCGATCGCTGCGCAGGGCGTGCAGCAGCTGAATACTCGTTTGACCGCTTTGGCCCAGGTTGACAACATTAACGTGGGCGTCCGTGTCGGTCCTGATGTAGGACGCGTAGCGGTCCACGTATCCTCTACGGGCCCCCATTCCTACGGCCAACGAATCACCGAGGGCGACGTAATCCCAGGAGGCTGATGCATTGGTCACTGCAGCGCCTTCCCTTTCGGCGGCCGACCTTTTTTCGGGCGCGGTAGGAACGGCGGCACGCTCCCGCGCGGTAGTCTTTTCACGATTCACCGTCTCCTGCCGGGCGTCTTCTCTCACGCCTTGCGAGCCGCGATCCATCACCTGAGAGCAAGCAACCAGGCCGACCAACAGGGCCACTAGGACCGTCACGCCGATGAACCTCGCCATCCGCGCTTCCTCCCTTCCCCCCTCCGGCGAGCGCCACAGGCATTATCGCAGCACGCGTAGTGCGCGACACGACTGGCCTACCTCGCTCTTTTACCCACAAAGCGGGACAAAAAGAGTCGCCGCAAGGAACATCTGCAGAACTCTATTCTAGCGCTCGCCCAAAACGTACCTGCCGGACCCCATCACCCAACACCGCGCGGAACAACAGCCTGGGCAAGTTTGCGTGATTGGGACGATACCACCATACCCCCGTAATCCGCCGCTGGGGGTATAGAGACACGCCTCAGATCGATACACTCTTGACCGCACCCCTTCGGGGCGTATCTCTTTCGGGTCTCTCTAAGGACTGCGGTCGCGGTCTGCAGGGTTTAGGTAGCCTCTCATAAGGACCTGAGCTTTAATGAGCTATTGTCGCGGTGGCGTATAGGAGTACCTGTTATGGACGAGTTAGTTGAGGACCAAAATCCCGCCCCGGGGGAGGACCCGCCCGTTACTGCGGTGGCATCGCGGCGGGTGAAGCCAGGGCACGAGCAAGACTTCGAAGAATGGGTCTCCGGCATCCTCACCGTCGTGAACACATTTGCGGGCTACCTGGGCTCGGAGGTACTCCGCCCCAGCGACCCCGAGGACGACGAGTACCGGATCGTCTTTCGGTTCGACCACGCGAGCAACATGCGCGCTTGGGAGAGCTCCGAGGAACGTCAACGCTGGCTGCGCAAGGCCAGGCCCCACCTGCGCGAGAAGGAGAAGGTCCACGTGCTCACGGGCCTCGAGACGTGGTTCACGCTGCCCTCTAAGCCCGGCGCACCGGCACCACCTCGCTACAAGATGGCCATCGTCACCTGGCTCGCGGTCTTTCCCGTCGTGGCCGTCATCTTCTCTCTCTTCGGCCAGTGGCTGAATCTGCTCCCCACGCTGCTGCGCACGCTCATCTTTTCGGCGGTGATGGTCACGCTGATGACCTACGTGATCATGCCCCGCATGACGCGCCTGTTCTCCTTCTGGCTGTACCCGGATCGCCGCGAGTAGCGCTCTGGGGTCCCACCCTACGGCCCTAACGCTCAGCCAAAAGCTTGCCCAAGGGGGTGCGCTGCCTGTAGGTGGCGCGGGGAAGCTATTACCCAATCTCTTATGTTCTGGGCACCCTTACCATAGTTGAGAGGATCTGATGCGTCATGTCGCCTTCGGGCGTATCGTTTTCGATCATAACCGTGTATCTCTCACCTTCCGTCTCGAAGGCACCCACGGTGAAGGGGCCGTAGTTCGCATGCTGCGGGAGCTCTAGTCGCTTGAGGTTGGCACCAGTGCCGTCCGGAAGGGTGACGTTTCCAAGCTGGGAGGGCTTGCCGGCGGGAACAGGCGGTGGGGGATCGCTAGCCGGCCGAGCAACCATTTGCCCTGCCGCCGAGACGTGGATGTATGGCTTGATTACGTGGTTGGGAGCGGTGTCGGCATATAGAAGTACGATCGTGTACTTGTCCCCTTCCGTTACGTATGGGTCAGCTTTCGAAGCAGGCTTCTCTATCCCGACACTCTTGATTTTTGACGGAAGGGAGGCGGGAAGCATGATAGGGGCCGTAGTCATCCGTTGCAGTTTGGGCAGGAGCTTATCGAAAGCTGGGTCGGGGGTCTTTGCGCTGGCCGCACCATCAGGGGTAGACTTCTTTGCCTCAGTGGTCGAAGTATCTGAGGAAGGTTTATCAGTGCCCTGTCCGCTGGTAGAAGCGCCACCACAGCCTGCCAAGGCCACAGATAACGCTAACAGGACTATCCCAAGCTTTACTAGCGATGCTTTAGTAAGGTTGGCTAGACACCCGTGTCGTTTACATCTAATGACTGGCACTATAGCGGCCCCGCAGTCTTTAGCCCCGTACTCTCTCATGGTAGGGCATAGCAACACTGTGCGCTCGATTCAAATGCACTACGATCAACCCCTCTCTGCAAGCCGGGGAGGCGACCCGCGAGGTGCCAAGGTTGACTGCAGCTGCGGTCTGCGGGTAATCTCGTCTGACACGCCTTCAGAAGGGTGTGGTCAGGACCGAACGATCCGTAAAGTGCGCAGCGAATAGTGATAGCCCCAAGGTGTGGTCAGAAGTGTATCGATTCGCGGGGTGCACGGTGCGTCGCATTACTGGCTGTGGCATCAACCTAGCGTTGCTGCTCAGGGGGTGTGCTCAGAAGCGTAGCGATTGGCGGGAAGCCTTAGGACTCCCTTAGGATTCCACGGCTGCGTGGACCACGACACGTAGTGAACTGCGAGGGACGCGCCCTGGAGGGCGTGGTCGAGCGTGTATCGATCTGGGGGAGAAAACGAGCGTTTCGGGGTGTTGCCCGATGTTGCAGAAGCGGCTTACTTGAGCCGGTTTCTTTGCTCTGAACTGCCCGCTGTTTCTGCGTGCTGCGCGCTGGGTGGTGTCAAAGTGTCGTCAGGAGTCCGCGGCTTACGGAGGCATGCTAGACCACGTGCCGGGTCCGTTAGTAAGAGCGTGCTCCCGATGCGCCGATCCCCCGGTACCATAAGAAACGCATACTGTGGCCGTCAAGGAAGGAGAACATGGTCGCGCGGGAGAAGAGTATACGGCCCGGATACGCACTCGCGGCGTCTTTGTTTGTTCTCATGCTAGCCGGATGCGGCGGCTCCGAGTCCAGTTCGTCCCGGACGGCAGATCCTTCCACGAGCCCACCCGCCGAGACAGAACGCCACGCCGCTGGCGGGCCCGCGAACTGCAAACCGACGCAGCCCGACATGCTCGGACCTTTCTACGAGCCGGGCGCGCCTGTGCGGACGAGCGTGGGCAGCGGGCATGTACTCTCCGGAACCGTTCTGGCCGCCGACGACTGCAAGCCGATCCGCAACGCCCGAATCGAGTTCTGGCTCGCCGATCCCAAGGGCGAGTACGACGATGCCCACCGGGCCGCGGTGTTCGCCGGCGAGAGAGGAGGGTACCGCTTCGAGAGCAACGTGCCCGTGTCCTACGGCGGCAGGCCACCCCACATCCACGTTCGGGTGACGGCGCCCGGTTTCGAGGAGCTGGTTACGCAACACTACCCGCAACCTGGCCAGACAAAGGCGGACTTCGACTTGGTCCTCGTAGCGGGACGAGGGCGGTGATCGTCTTACAGCGTCCGTAAAGAACCGGGGCGTTAACCCTGACGCCCGGCTACCAAATGGTGATCGCAAGATCTAGCGGTGGAAGAACGCATGACTTCAGGAAGTCAGCGCGAGAGGAAGGCAAGAGGGAGGCGCAGGAAGTCCAAGAGGAGAGTATTTACCTCCCGAGGGCGGTCTTCCGCAACCCAGTGGCTCGCGTCCGGCAGGCGCTCCACGCGCAGGAGGTTCGGGACCCAGAGGCGGGGCGGCTCCGCTAGCCCTCGGCTCAAGAATCGATCCCTCTCGCCCCAGATCACGAGCACCGGGCACTCTATCCTTTCCAGTAGCGCCCGCGTCTCCCCCGGGTTCCGGAGGAGGGCGCGATAGTAGTTGAGGGTCGCGGTGAGCGCCCCCGGCCGCGCCATCGCCTCTACGTACCGCTCGATGTCCTCGGCAGCGAACGTCCCCGGTCGCACCGGGTCTCTACGCAAGGCGGAGCGCAGGAGTGCGAAGTCGCCTGCACGGATCACCTCCTCCGGCAACCGGGGGATCTGAAAAAAGAACATGTACGAGCTCCTCAGCAGCTGCTTCGGGCTCAGAAACCCCTCCAGGAAGCGAGCCGGGTGGGGGACGTTGAGGATCGCGAGCCTCCCGACGCGCCCGGGGTGGCGCATCGCCGTGATCCAGGCAACCATAGCGCCCCAATCGTGGCCGACCACGGTAGCCGTCCGTTCTCCACAGGCCAAGATCAGGCGCTCCACGTCGCGCGCCAGCAGCTCGAGGCGGTAGGCCCGCACCCCGTGCGGTTTGTCCGAGAGGTTGTAGCCGCGCATGTCCGGGGCGACCACCCGGAAGCCGGCCTCGACCAGCGCCGGGATCTGGTGCCTCCACTCGTACCAGAACTGCGGGAAGCCGTGCAGCAGCAACACGAGCGGTCCCTTCCCCGCCTCGACGTAGTGCAGCCGCACGTCCCCGAGATCGGCATAGCGGTGCGTCAGCTCCACCCCGCGCAGCGTCTCGTCGGCCACGCTCCTCCTCTACCCCCCGGTGAGGCCCCGCAAACGGTGTGGTGTCAAGAAACGCATAGGGGTAAAGCAGGGACTATCCCTAACTAACAGAATCGGCTTATCTATGGACAAAATAAGTGAGCCGACAAGCAGACTCGAACCGCTGACCTGTTCATTACGAGCGCGCTGTTCAACGGCCGACGCCACGGACCTGCTCCAACGCCGTGCCTTCCCTTTATTCTCTCGACAATCCTACTCTGCGAGTACTACACTCGGTAAGCAAGGTGCGGAACCTTAGCTTGGGAGTATTGGTAGATGAGGAACAAGATGGATATGCTGCCGCTGCGTCGTAAAGGAACGTCTTACTCCTAGGAGCAGCCCCGCTGCCTCGACGAACGGCTTGCGCTCGTGCGCTCGTGGCGTCATACTCCCGCCGTGACCGAAGAGGAGATCAGGCGGCGGGTGGAGGAGATCCTCCTCAAGCGGGACCTCGGAGACGACCTCACCTCCCAAGAAGAGACTATCCTGGCCTACGCCCACTACGCGGCGGGCGAGCAGCGGGTGAGGATGCGGACACGATCGGATGCCGAGGCCGGCGAGTAGCACCCGCTATGCAGGGAACCTGCCCAGGAAGGCGCTAACAGTCTATTGGTTGATCTGCTGCGTCGTGACGCACTCCTCGATGGCGGTGTTCCCGTCCAGCTAGGCCGAACCGGCGGCCACAGTGACGACCTCAGTCCACCACCTGGTTGGTGAGGCGGCGGGTGTCAAAGTAGGCCATGAAGCGCCGGACCTTGCCATCCTCGATCTCTAAGATGCTCACGCCGTCGTAGGAGACCGAGTCGTCGCCCGAGGTCCCTTCGGTGGTCCACTCCAGGGCGGCGTGGCCTTCCTCGTCGGCGAATACGTTGCGGAACTCCGATTTCATCTCGCCGAAGGTCTTGCGGTACCCCTTCCAGAACTCGCGCAGGCCGTCGTGGCCCTCGAACGTCTCCGGGACCGAGACGTTGCCCACCTCGCAGTCCTCGGTGTGGATCTCGACTAGCGGCTCCACGTCCCGGTCTTCCTCCAACTTCCACAACGCCTCGACGAAATTGTCCGCCACTTCCCTAGACATATACTCCCTCTTCGCGTGGGTGTGTCTCTCCGAGCAATGGTATTGGATACCCTCATTACG
>Ga0126307_10002825_pt1 | contig 11780 bp, 11 predicted proteins | sample Plot28_FD_89955 | JGI IMG/M metagenome (GOLD analysis project Ga0126307, IMG submission 89955) | Serpentine soil microbial communities from UC McLaughlin Reserve, CA, USA - Plot28 | ecosystem: Environmental > Terrestrial > Soil > Grasslands | place: USA: UC McLaughlin Reserve, Lake County...
CCTGCCTGGAGCTCGACCAGGCGGATCCGGACTGTGCGGCCTGCGGGGGCCGCGTCGAGTGGGTGGACACCTGCCCGTCCTGTGAGGGAGACGGACAGATCACCCGGGTCGAGCGCGCCGGGGTCAGCTCGTTCCCGACCGCGGTGGGACTCCGCCGCTACCTGCGCGAGCGCGACGTGCGTCTGAGCGGCGACGTGTTCCTCGAGATGGAGGGCGAGCTCAGCGAGGATCGGGACCTCGACGCGGATGAGGGCGCGATTCTGGTCTTCCCGAAGCGCATCGTCGCGCGGCTGCCCGCAACCTGAGATCGCGGTTACGCTCCGCCGCGCGATGAGCGCGCAGGAGCAGGCGTGAGCGACGAAGAGCTTCGTGACGATCTCACCGAGCTGCTCCGGCGGCGGGCACTCACGGAGGACGTCGCCCGCCCGGAGGCGGTCGCCGGGCGCCACGAGCGCGGCGGGCGGACGGCGCGCGAGAACCTCGCCGACCTGATCGACGACGGCTCGTGGGTGGAGTACGGGCGCTACGTCACCGCTGCGCAGCGGCAGCGCCGGGACGCCGACGACCTGATCTCGAGCACGCCCGGAGACGGGCTCGTCGCCGGGACCGCGACTGTCGACGGCCATGCGACCGCCGTGCTGGCCTACGACTACACGGTGCTGGCCGGCACACAGGGGGCCGTCGGGCACTTCAAGAAGGATCGCATGTTCGACCTGATCGACCGCATGCGGCTGCCCGTTGTCTTCTTCGCGGAGGGGGGCGGGGGGCGGCCCGGAGACACCGACTATCCCGTGGTGAGCGCGCTGCAGGTCCCCGCCTTCGCGCTCTGGGCGAGGCTCTCGGGCCGGGTCCCCCGGATCTCGATCGTCAACGGCAACTGCTTCGCCGGCAACGCGGTGATCGCCGGCTGCTCGGACCTGATCGTCGCCACCGAGTCCGCCTCGATCGGGATGGGCGGCCCGGCGATGATCGCGGGCGGCGGCCTGGGCGACTTCCACCCGGAGGAGGTCGGGCCTGTCGAGATGCAGGCGCCGAACGGCGTCCTCGACGTCGTGGTCGCCGACGAGGCCGAGGCCGTGACGGTCTCGAGGCGACTCCTCGGTTACTTCCGGGGCCCGGCCCAGGAATGGAGTTCGCCCGATCAGCTCCCGCTGCGCGGCGCGGTGCCTGAGCGCGGCCGCCGCGCTTACGACGTGGTGCCGATTATCCGGACGCTCGCCGACGAGGGCTCCGTGACGATCCTGCGCGAGCGCTTCGCGCCCGAGCTGGTCACCGCCCTCGCCCGCATCGAGGGCCGGCCGGTCGGGGTGATCGCCAACAACACCATGCACCTCGCCGGCACCGTGACCCGGCCCGCGAGCGACAAGGCCGCCCGCTTCATGCAGCTCTGCGATGCCTTCGGACTGCCGGTCGTCTCGCTGATCGACACCCCGGGGTACATGGTCGGACCCGATCACGAGCGGGATGCGCTCGTTCGCCATTCCTGCCGGCTGCTCATCGCCGGAGCGGCGCTCGCCGTTCCCACGGTCGCCGTCGTCCTCCGGCGCGCCTACGGGCTCGGGGCTCAGGCGATGGCGTTCGGCGGCCTGCACCAGCCGCTGCTCACCACGGCCTGGCCGGGCGCGACCCTCGGCCCGATGGGCCTCGAGGGGGCCGTGCGCCTCGCAATGCGGAAGGAGCTCGAGGCGATCGCCAACGAGACGGAGCGAGAGCAGCGCGTCCGCGACCTGACGGCGCAGATGTACGAGAACGCCAAGGCCCTCAACGCGGCGCAGATCTTCGAGATCGACGACGTGATCGACCCCGCGGAGACCCGGGCGGCGATCGCCCGCACTCTCGCGGCAGCGGGCACGCCCGAACCGAGCGGCCGGACCGTCGACAGCTGGTAGGACGGGCTGGACGGCGGTCGTAGACTCGTCCGGTGGCCGGCCGACCTGAAACGGTCGAGGAGCTCCTCGCGCAGGCGCGCCGCGAGCTCGCCCGCCTCCCGCCGCCGGCGGCGCTGGAAGCGGTCGGCGAAGGCGCCTTCCTGGTGGACATTCGGTCGGACTCGCAGCGCGCGAGCGACGGGACGATCCCGGGCGCGAGCTACGTACCGCGAAACGTCCTCGAGTGGCGGCTCGATCCCGCCTCCGAGCATCGGGACCCGGCGCTGGCCCGTCACGATCGCCAGGTGATCTTGATCTGCAACGAGGGTTACCAGTCGAGCCTGGCCGCCGCCAACCTGCGGCGACTCGGGCTGAACGCCACCGACGTCATCGGCGGCTTCCAGTCCTGGCTGGCGTCCGGATTGCCCGTGACTCAGCGGGAACGGACGAACCGCGCGTAGATGAACCGCTGGTCAGCACTTCTGGGCAGAGCGAGTGCCCTCGAGGAACCAGAGGGTTCGATCGTCGCTTGGGCGGGAAGAGATGGTTCTGAGCGCCATCGACGATCTGGCCGATGCGCTTGATCGGCGTCGTGATAATTTTGGCCACGGAAGGCAGGAGCATGGAAGCCAGGATCCGTCCAGGGGTTCGTTTTTCGCTAGCGGCATTTGGCTGCGCGCTGGCGCTGCTCCTTTTGAGCGCGCCCGCGGCCCGGGGGGGAGTCAACGGCCAGTGCCCGCCGATCGCCGAGAAGCCCGGCGCCATCCCTCACGTCGACTACAAGTCCGGCGGCGTATCGCAGGTCCAGCACCTGACCTACTGCTATGGGCCGATCAACATCATGCCGGGCCAAAACATCATCAAGCTTCGGCCCGCGATCGACGGCAACAACACGAAGCTCTGGCCCCAGCAGGACGGCTACATCACTCGCTTCGACCCGGAGTTCATCTATGCCGATGGCAGGGTCCCCCGAGTTGACGTCCTACACCTGCACCACGCCGTCTGGCTCGTCAACGGCGGCCCGCAGTTCGCCGTCGGCGAGGAGAAGACGGTCCAGCAGTTGCCACAGGGGTTCGGCTGGCGGAGCCGTCCCGGCGACAGCTGGGTCCTCAACGACATGCTGCACGACCTCGTCGCCCAGCCTGCGCAGGTGTACGTCGTCTGGCGGATCGACTTCGTCCCCGACAGCTCACCCGCCGCCGACGACATAAAGTCGGTACGCACCCAGTGGCTAGACGTCGCAGGCCCGAGCCTCTATCCGGTCTTCGACTCGCTGCGGTCCTACGGGCAGAACGGCACGTACACGTTCCCCGATCAGGCTCCGCCGGCAGACCTCCAACCATGCTCGTTGGTTGGGGGGAATTCGGACCGGCATGGCTGTCTCGGCGCCGCCGGGAGATGGACCGTCCGGGGGGACCACCCTCAGACCCTGATCGCCACGGCGGGGCACTTGCACCCAGGTGGCCTCTACACGCAGCTGCGCGACACGCGAAACGGCCAGACCAACATGCTCTTCACCTCCAACGCCAAGTACTACGAGCCAGCCGGCGAGGTCTCATGGGACGTAGCAATGGGTGGGACGCCGGCTGACTGGAAGGTGGAGGTGAAACCCGGCGACGAGGTCAGCGTGCACGCGACCTATGACACCCGGAGAGCCGACTGGTACGAGGTGATGGGGATCATGCCCGTAGCCGTCTACAACGGGACCATCGCGGGCGCCACGGACGCCCAGTCCGATGCCTGCGTCCCACCGGACACTCCACCTGGGTGCATCCCGCAAAACGAGGTCCTGACCCATACGCACCTGAGCGAGAACGACAACCACGGCGGCACCCCGACGGGCGCTGCGGACCCGTTCTCGCTGCCGAGCGCGCCGGCGCCGAACAACACGGTCGGCATCCAGTCGTTCGCCTACCAGGGGGTCCCCGGAGCCGGTCCTAGCGTGCCGACGATCGAGCCGGGGCAGTCGCTTACCTTCCAGAGCTACGACGCGGTTCCGAGCGTCAACGCCTTCCACACAATCACGGGATGCAAGGGGCCCTGTACTGGCACGACCGGCATCGCCTATCCGGTCGCCAACGGGCCGGTGACCTTCGACTCGGGCGAGCTCGGCTTCAACGGCAACCAGGGCTCCTTCGGGAACGCCCCGGCCGCCAATCGTGACACCTGGCAGACGCCCAAGGACCTGTCGGCGGGCACCTACACGTACTTCTGCCGGATACACCCGTTCATGAGGGGAGCTTTCCGCGTGGAGCGGCAGTCCGGCCCGCTCCAGACCCTGATGGCGAAGAAGAAGCAGTGGCTCGCCAAGGCCGCGGTCACCGAGACCGTCGACAAGCCGGCCACGGTGAAGCTGCGCGCGAGGGTGAAGGGTGCGAAGAAGTCGGCGAGCGCCTCCGGGGCTTCACACGTGCTCTCGCAGGCGCTCGACGCCAAGCGGTCCACGATCTCGCTCAATCCGACGGTCAGGACCAAGATCAAGCTGAGATTCTCGAAGGCGGCACGCAAGCAGCTCGGGACGGCGCTCGCAAAGGAGGGGCCGCGGAAGATCGTCGTCACCGCCACGGCCACCGACAGATTCGGAAAGACCTCGACGGCCAAGACCAGATTCAGGCTGATCGGCTAGTGGGTGGCAAGCGTTTCAGCGTGCGGCGGGTAATCGCGGCGCTGGCCGTAGTCGGCGCGACCGCCTTCGGCGCCGGCCAGGCGCTCGCGGCCTCCGAGCCGATCACTACCTCGACTGGGTGCTGCAGCTACGGCAAGGCAACCTTCACGATCGACCGGGGAACCACGGCCACCTTCCAGAACCAGGACCTCGGCCCCTCGCCACATGACGTCTTTTCGGCCGACAGCGGTGCCAACAACAGGCCGTTGTTCAGCTCCGCCCAGATCAACCTCGGACAGACGCCGGTCAGCGGAACGGATTCCCTCGGCCCCGGCACCTACCGCTTCTTCTGCACCGTGCATCCCACCCAGATGTCCGCCCAGCTGGTGGTGACCCCCAGCGCCTCCCCCACGGTTGGGGTCACGATCCTCAGCCGCAAGCTGGGGCCGGTCGCCTCGAGCGGCAAGCTGAAGGTGAAGCTGCGCGGCCTGCTTGCGAGCAACGACGTCTCCCTGACGGCTCGCCAGGGGAAGAGGAAGCTGGGCTCCATGCGCGGCGTCGACCTCGCGGCGGGCGTCTCGCGCACCGTCCGGGTGCCGCTCAGCCGTGCCGGCCGCAACGCGCTGAAGCGCGCCGGAAGCGCCAAGGTCAAGGTCACGGCGACCCCCCCGGGCGATCAACCGGTCAGCGCGACCCAGCGCCTGCGCTAGCTCGGCCGGGCGCTTATCAACGATGCGGGTTGCGCTGGTTAGCCTTCAGGCCATGCATGGGCCGGCGACCTACGAGCCGATGCGCGGCGAGCTCCACCGCCACGGGCCGCTGACGCACTCCCACCCCCACACCGGGCCGCACGCTCACGAATCGGAGTCAGCTCACCACCATCACCACGGGGACGGGCATGGTCACACCCACGGCCTGATCGATCCCACGATCAAGCGCTCGCGCGAGGGGATCAAGGCCGTTGCCCTCTCCCTGCTCGTCCTCGGCCTGGCCGCGGCAGCTCAGACCGTGATCTTCGCGCTCACCTCGAGTGTCGCCTTGCTGGCCGATCTGATCCACAACTTCGGCGACGCAGCCACCGCCTTCCCGCTCGCGGCCGCCTTCGCCCTGCGAAGCGTGAGGGTGGAGCGCTGGGCGGGACTGGCGGTCGTCTTCGCGATCGCGGTCAGCGCGGCGGTCGCCGGCTACGAGGCGATCGAGCGGCTGATCAACCCGCAGGACGTGACGCATCTGGGAGCGTTGGCGGCCGCCGGATTCATCGGCTATGGCGGCAACTGGGTCGCCGCTCAGATCCGGACCAGGGCGGGCAACCGGCTCAACAGCCCCGCTCTCGTCGCCGACGGAAATCACGCTCGTGCCGATGCATATGTGAGCCTTGCCGTGATCGCGAGCGCAATCGCGGTCGCGCTCGGCGCCCAGGTCCTCGACCCGATCATCGGCCTCGCGATCACCGTCGTCATCCTGCGGATCACCTGGCAGTCGTGGGACACCGTGCGGGCCTACGACGGCGATGATCATGACCACCACGATCACCCAGAGCAGGGCCACGAGCATTGATCGAGCTTCTAGCTCCCGTTCTCCTGGCCGCGGTCGGATTCGCCTACGCCCGGCGCGCCAAGACCCTCGCTGAACGCGGCCAGCCGGTTCCCTGGTGGCGCCAGCTCTGTTTCGGGCTCGGCCTGCTGATTCTGTTGGTCACTGACGTGCCGCCACTCTCGGAACTGGCTGAAGAGCTGATCGTCGCCCACATGGCCCAGCACCTGTTGATCGGCGACCTGGCCGCGCTAGGGATCGCGCTCGGCCTCACTGGGCCGCTACTCCAGCCGCTGCTCAGGCTTCCGGGGCTCGGCTGGCTCCGCCACCTGGGTAACCCGCTGATCGCCCTGCCGCTCTGGATCCTCAACCTCTATCTCTGGCATCTCGGAGCGCTCTACCAGGGCGTGCTCGACAGCCCCGCGCTCCACTTCGCCCAGCACTTCGGATTCCTCACCTTCGGAGTGATCATGTGGATGCCGGTGGTCGGCCCCCTGCCGACGCCGAGCTGGTTCGGGAACGCGGCGAAGCTCGTCTACGTGGTGGCAGTCCGCTTCTCGGGTGCCGTGCTCGCCAACGTGATGATCTGGTCCGGCTCGCCGCTCTACCCGGACTACGAGCCGACCGAGCAAGAGCACGGTATCTCTGCCTTGGCCGATCAGGGGGCGGCCGGGGGAGTGATGATGCTCGAGGGCGGCGCCGTCACCCTCGCGCTTTTCGCATGGCTTTTCTTCCGGTGGGCGCGCCAGGACACCGAGCGCCAGGAGCTACTCGATCTGGCCGACCGGCACGGCGTTCCTCTGGATCCGAAGCGAGCCGGGCGGGCCGCCGCGGCGGGCCGCGCTGACGAGCTGGCCGCCCGGATCCGACGGCAGCCCGCAGGCCGCTGAACCGGAAGACTGCCGGGCCGATGGAGGCTGCTGCCGCGAAGCGATCCGCTGACCCTGTGCCAGGCCACGACCCGCCTGGGTCCATCTTCCTGCGCTTCCTGAAGTTCGGCGCACTCGCCTGGGGCGGGCCGGCGGCGCAGATCGCGATGGTCAAGCACGAGTGCGTCGACGAGGAGGGTTGGGTCTCCGAGGAGACATTCAAGAAGCAGCTCGCGGTCTTCCAGGTGCTGCCCGGGCCCGAGGCGCACGAGCTCTGCGTGTACTTCGGAAGGCTGCGCGGCGGCAAGCTCGGCGGCTTCCTCGCCGGGCTCGGATTCATGTTGCCCGGCTTCCTGCTGATGCTCGGCCTCTCGATTCTCTACGTCGAGGCCAACCTCGCGAGGGACCTCGACCAGCTCTTCTATGGGTTGACGGCCGCTGTCGGCGCGCTCGTCGCCCGTGCCCTGGTTCGGTTGACGCGGTCCTTCGTCACCGACCTGCCATTGGCGCTGATCGCCGTAGCCGGCTTCGCCTTGACCCAGTTCGCCGACGCGAGCTTCGTGCTCGTGCTGCTCGGAGCCGGACTCGCCTATGAGCTGTGGACCAACGGCGAGCGCTGGATCGGTCGGGCCGGCTCGTTCTGGCCGGGACCGGTTGCGATCTTCGTGGCCCTCGGGGCAGTGACGGTCTCGCTCGGCGCGGCGATCTTCCTCGAGGGCCTGAAGGCGGGCCTGCTCACCTTCGGCGGCGCCTATACGGTGATCCCGTTCCTCCAGCAAGCCTCCGTCGACCACCATCATTGGCTCACCGACAGCCAGTTCGTCGACGGTCTGGCGATGAGTGGCGTACTGCCGGCCCCGCTGATCATCTTCTCGACGTTCGTCGGCTACCTGGCGGGGGGCCTGAGCGGCGCGCTGCTCATGACCCTGGGCATCTTCATCCCGGCCTTCGTCTTCCCGATCTTCCTGCACCGCTACCTGGTGGCGATCGCGGAGAACCCGCGAATTCGGCCCTTTCTGCTCGGCGTGACCGCCGGAGTGATCGGCCTGATCGCCTCTGTCACGGTCCAGATCGTTGACACCAGCGTGGTCGACGTCTACACCGCGATCCTGGCGGTCGCCGCCTTTGCGGTCCTCTACCGCTTCCACGGCAAGCTGACGGTGCTCTACGTGGTCCTCGGCTGTGGGGCGATCGGGGCGCTATTGCAGGCAACTGTCGTCTAGCGGCGGCAGCGTGCCAGTGAGCGAGATGGCTCAGTACAGGTAGATGTCGACAGCAAATGCCGCTGCTGCAGCGAGCAGGGCAAGTCGGGTCGACGTCCCTGTCTGTGAGCGCCGCTCCGGGCCAAGGCCGAGTGCCAGCGAGACTCCCGCGAACGCGAAGACGCCGGTGCCGGTGTCCTGCCAGCTGACCGGGAAGACAACGATCGGTGCGTCGACGAAGAAGTCACCGCCTGTGTGGTGGAGGATCGCGTTCCAGCCGATCGCATTCAGCGCCCCGGCGAGGGCGGTCGCGAGCACCGTTGCGGTCGGGGCGTGGGCCACAAAGGGCAGGAACAACCGCTACGAGGACAAAGGTCAGGCCCGCGCCATAGAGGATCGTCCCCCAGGAGATCATGGATCCAGACTATTTGGCCGCCGATCGGAATCCGAGTGACGTCGACGTCGAAGATGGGGGGCGAGGGATGCCGGAGGAGGGACTCGAACCCCCGACACGCGGATTATGATTCCGCTGCTCTAACCGACTGAGCTACTCCGGCGGGGCGGTCAATCGTAGCGACGGGTCGGTCCTCAACCCCGCTGCAATTCGCGCAATTAACCGGCGCACAAGCCTTTCCGCGCCGGAACAGAGTAGAAATACAGCGCGACGTTCAAGAGGCCTGAGGGAGGGCCTATAGAACAGGAGGAATCGGATGCGAGGTCTCAAGCAGTGGAGGATCTTCGCCGCTGGAGCTGGGTTGGTGCTGGCCCTCGGGTTGGCCGCCTGCGGTGGCGATGACGACAACGGCGATGGCGGCGGAGGCGATGCCAACGTCGACCTGACGATCGGCGACTCGATCCCGCTCACCGGTGATCTCTCCGACTTCGGACCGCCCGGGCAGAAGGCGTCCGATTTGGCGGTTTCCGTGATCACCCAGGCCATCCAGCAGGCCGGCGTCGGTGGATCGGTGAAGGTCGTTCACGAGGACAACGAGACCAGCCCGCAGGCCGCCGTGCAGGCAGCGCGCAAGTTGGTCGACTCCGACGGGGCGAGCTGCATCACCGGCGCCTGGGCATCGTCGGACACGATCCCGACGGCGCAGTCGGTGTCGATTCCGGACGGGGTGCTTCAGATCTCGCCCGCTTCGACCAGCGACGAGATCACCGATCTCGACGACGACGGCCTGGTGAACCGCACGTCGCCCCCGGACTCGTTCCAGGGGCCGACCCTGGCCAACACAGTGGACGCCGCGCTCGGCGGCGCCAGCGGCAAGACCGTCAACATCGGTGCCCGCAATGACTCGTACGGAACCGGCCTGGCCGGGACCTTCGGCGACGCCTGGAAGGACCTGGGCGGCAGCGTCGGACAGCAGGTGATCTACGACCCGGAGCAGCCGAGCTACGACTCGGAGGCCGGGCAGATCACGTCCGGGAACCCGGATGCGATCGTGATCATCGACTTCCCGGAGACCTTCGCGAAGGTCGGCCCGGCGCTGCAGCGCACGGGCAACTGGGATCCGGCGAAGGGCTGGTTCACCGATGGTCTGGCCTCGGGCGACGTGCCGGAGTCCGTCGATGCACAGGTCATCACCGGGATGCGAGGCACCGCGCCGGGCTCGCCCGACAAGGGAGAGGCGTCGACCGCCTTCGACGACCTGTACACGTCGTCGGATCCGAAGGATGTCGATCGTCAGGTGTTCGACACGCAGAATTTCGACGCAACGATCCTCTGTTACCTGGCCGCGGTCGCCGCTGGTTCGACCGACGGCGAGGACATGGCGGACAAGCTCGTCGACGTCAGCGCCCCGCCTGGGACTCCCTACACCTGGGAGCAGCTCCCGGAGGCGATCAAGGCGCTGCAGAACGGCGATGACATCGACTACCAGGGTGCTTCCGGCGCGATCGACATGGATGACGCCGGGGACGCCACCGCGGGTGTCTATGACATCTACACGTTCAAGGGCGCAACCCTGACCATCGACCAGATCGGGGAGACGCCCGTGGCGCAGCCCAGCGAGTAGTTGAGATGGAAGCGAGTCGGACGGAAGGCTCGCGATTGGAGCGGCCGGGGCGGGAGCCCCGGCCGTTTCAGTTCTGGGGTGCTTCGGCGCGGTCGATCCGCGCCGTGCCGCCCAGATAGAGCTCGGCGACCTTCGGATCGTTCAGCAGCTCCTCGCCGCGGCCCTCGAAGCGGTTCTGGCCGAGGTCGAGGACGTAGCCGCGGGTCGACATCCCGAGAGCGCGACGGGCGTTCTGCTCGACCATGACGAGGGTCACCCCGTGCCGGTTGATCTCGGCGATCTTGTCGAAGATCGCCTCCACGAACGCCGGCGCGAGCCCGGCGGAGGGCTCGTCGAGGAGGAGGATCTCGGGCTCCGGCATGAGCGCGCGGGCCATCGCCAGCATCTGGCGCTCGCCGCCGCTCATCGTCCCGGCGGCCTGCCTCCGTCGCTCCCCAAGCCTTGGAAAGAGCTCGTACATCGCGTCCATCCGCTCGCGGGCGGTGCGCCGCTGGAGCGCGCCCATCTGCAGGTTCTCGTCGACGCTGAGCGACTCGAAGACGTTGTCCAGCTGAGGCACGTAGCTCATCCCACGCCGGGTGATCTGGTGCGGCCGCAGGCCGGTGAGGTCGTCGCCATCCAGGACGACGCGGCCCTGTCGAGGCGGGAGCAGCCCGAAGATCGACTTGATCAGGGTCGACTTCCCGGCCCCGTTGGGTCCGATCACGGTGACGATCTCACCCTCGCGTACGGTCAGATCGACGCCGGTGAGGATGTCGACCTCAGGGACATACCCCGTCACCAGATCGTTCACCGCGAGCAGGGTGCCGTTGCTCTGTTCGTCGCTCATTCGTCGGCGCTCCCGGCCGACGCTGCGTCCGCGCCGACCTCCCCGAGGTAGGCGTCGATCACCCGCTTGTCCTTGCGGACCTCTTCCGGCTCGCCCTCCGCGATCACGCGGCCCTCGGCCATCACTACGACACGATCGGAGTGGTTCATGACGACCTCCATGTCGTGCTCGATGAACATGATGGTGACCCCCATCTCGCGGCGCAGTCCCTGCATGTGGTCGAGCAGGCGCCGCCCGAGCGTCGGATTGATGCCGGCCATCGGCTCGTCGAGCAGGAGCAGCTCGGGTTGGGCCATCAGCGCCCGCGCGAGCTCGAGCAGCTTCCGCTGCCCGCCCGAGAGGGTGCCCGCGTAGGCGTCCGCCAAATCCCTGAGGTTGAAGATCCCGAGCAGCTCCATCGCCTGCTTGCGGACCTCTTCCTCGCGAGCCTTCACCGACCGTGGCCGGAAGAAAACGTCTCGGAGGGTCTCACCTGGTTGGTCCCGCGCCGCCAGCATCATGTTGTCGATCACCGGCATCGCTGCGAGCGCCTTGGTGATCTGGAAGGTGCGCACCATTCCCTTCCGCGCGATCTCATAGGGATGCTCGCCGAGGATCTCCTGTCCGCGCAGCCTCACCGAGCCGCGGTCACCCTTGTAGAAGCCGGTCAGAACGTTGAACAGGGTGGTCTTGCCGGCTCCGTTCGGACCGATCAGTGCCGTGATTCTGCCCTCGCGGACCGCTAGGGTCGCGCCGTCGACCGCGCGGATGCCGCCGAACCGCTTGACGACGCCCTCGACCTCGAGCAGGGGCTTTCCATTGGTGGAAGCCTCATTCACCGAGAACCATCTCCTCCCGTTTGCCGAACAGGCCCTGC
>Ga0126307_10002826_pt1 | contig 11779 bp, 15 predicted proteins | sample Plot28_FD_89955 | JGI IMG/M metagenome (GOLD analysis project Ga0126307, IMG submission 89955) | Serpentine soil microbial communities from UC McLaughlin Reserve, CA, USA - Plot28 | ecosystem: Environmental > Terrestrial > Soil > Grasslands | place: USA: UC McLaughlin Reserve, Lake County...
CTGCACCTTCCTGGCAGCCCCAACGGGGTTCGAACCCGTGTCTCCACCTTGAGAGGGTGGTGTCCTGGGCCTCTAGACGATGGGGCCAGGCGCCCGGCGGGCCGGGCGGCGGGGGTCCACGCTAGCGCCTCCCGCAGCGGGCGACGCCGCCTGCCTACCGCCCGGTGGAGCCGTCGAGCAGCTCCCGGATGATGTCGGCGTGGCCGGCGTGGCGGGCCGTCTCCTCGAGGAGGTGGGCCAGGATCCACCGCAGGTCGACAGGCGGCTGCCGCTCGTCGTCCGTGCACCCGTCATCGAGCGACGCCGACGCCACCACGTCGTCGACCGCCCGCCACGTGGCCCGGTAGGCCTCGACCGCCGCCGCCACGGAGTCCCGATCGAGCACCTCGTTGGCCGGCACCTCCTCCCGACGCCCCGCGAAGCGCCCGACGACCCACACCGCCTCGGCGTAGGCCAGGTGCCGGGTCAACCACAGCAGCGACGTGCCGCTCGCGACCGGGGACCAGCGGGCCTCCTCCTCCCCCACCCCTTCGACCTTCCGGACGAAGGACTCGCGCTGGAACCGGAGCATCCCCAGCAGCGTCTCCCGCTCGTCGCCGGAGCGCCGGGGCGGTCCCTGGTCGGCCACGCCTCAGCGTCCCACGCCCGCTCGATCCGGCACGACCGATTCCACGCCCTGCAGCAACCGGTCGAGCTCGGGCCACCACCGGCCGGTGGGGAGCCGCCCGAGCGACTCGACCAGGGCCGCCTCCGTCTCCGACGCGGGCACCACCCGGGCCGGCGCGGCGGCGTGGAGGAAGCCGAGGTACCCGTGCCGGAGCGTGGCCGGCAGCTCCTCGGGATCGACCACGAGGTCGTGGTCGGGCAGGCCGACCGAGCGGGCCCGCCACCGGCCCACCACGTCGGCCACCGCCACCTCCAGCCGGCCCGCCGGCCCCGCCTCGTCGAAGCGCCGGACCCGGGCGTCGGCCACCGCCGCCAGCGGGTCGGCGTCGTGCACCAGGTAGGGCACCGACGTCCCCGCCGCCAGCCGCCACGCATCCTCGGGGCCGTCGGTGATGACGACCCGCACGTTGGCCCGCCCTCGCAGCGTCTCCAGCGCGGACCGGGCCCCGGCGCCGGCGCCGGCGACGGCGACGGCGACGGCGACGGCGACCACGGTGGTGGCGTGGCGGTCCACCCCTACGCGCTGAAGATGCGCTCGAACGTCGCCAGATCGGCCACGTACGGCTCATGGTCCCGCGGCCAGTGCACCACCAGGTCCGTGACCCCGACCTCGGCGTAGCGACCGGCCACGTCCCGGAACGCCTCCACCGACGACAGGCCGGCGTCGAGCTGGGCCCCCGTCAGGACCACCCGATCGATGCTGGTCGGATCGCGGCCCGTGGCGGCGCACGCCTCCTCCAGCCGCCGGATCTGCGCCGCCACCATGGCCGCGCCCTCGGGCGCCGGCACGGGCCCCGGCGTCGACCGGTCGCCGGTGGTGACCCAGGACTGACCGAGCGACGCCGCCAGCCGCAGCCCCCGCCGGCCCGTCGCCGCCACCGCGAACGGCGCCCGTGGCTGCTGCACGCAGCCCGGCAGGTTGCGGGCCCCGTCGGCCGAGTAGAAGCGCCCCGAGGAGGTCACCCCCGAGGGCGAGCGCAGCAGCTCGTCGAGCAGACCGACGAACTCCTCGAACCGGTCGGCCCGCTCCTGCGTCGACCACTCGGGGGCGCCCAGCACGGTGGCGTCCCACCCGGTGCCGCCCGCGCCCAGTCCGACGACCAGCCGCCCGCCCGACAGGTCGTCCAGCGCCACGAGCTCCTTGGCGAAGGGCACGGGGTGGCGGAAGTTGGGCGAGGCCACCAGCGGGCCCAGCCGCACCCGCCGGGTGACCGACGCGGCCGCCGCCAGCGTGGGCACCATGCCGAACCAGGGGTCGTCCCGCAGCGAGCGCCAAGCCAGGTGGTCGTAGGTCCACGCCGTGTCGAAGGCCAGCTCGTCGGCCCGGCGCCACCGCCAGGCCGCCTCGACCCACCGGGCATCCGGCAGGATCACCACGCCGAAGCGCACGGCCCTACCGGTAGCCGGTGACGTCGGCGGGCTTGCCGGGGTCCTGCACCTCGACGAGGTAGCGCCAGCAGTCCGGCCGGCTGCCGTCGAGGTCGGTGAAGCCGTACTCCTGCGCCAGCTGCCCGCTCGACAACGACGTCCCGTTCCACCGGGCGACGTCCGGGTCCGCGGCCAGCGCGGCCACCGCCCGTCCCACGAAGCGGGGGGTCTCAGAGATGGCGAAGTGAGGGGTGCGCTCGGTTGCGTCCCGCCAGCTCTCCTCGGTCACGCCGTAGGCGTCGAGCATGGCCTCCGAGCGCAGCCACCCCGGCGTGACCGACAGCGCCGTGGCCCCGTGGGGCGCCAGCTCGCGCGCCAGCGCGAACGCCATCCGCCCGACCGACGCCTTGGCCAGGTCGTAGAAGAAGTTCACGCGGTAGTTCCCGGCGTTGTACTCGTCGGTCCCGTCGTTGACCTCGACCACGAGGCCGCCGGGCGTGCGCAGCAGCAGGGGGATGGCGAAGTGGCTCGTCGTCGCGTGGGTGTCGACCTGGAGGCGCAGGAGTCGCAGCCCCACGTCGAGCGACGCTTCCCACACCGGCTTGTCCCACTCCATGGTGGTGGCCCCGAAGATGTCGTTGACGAGGACGTGGAGGGCGCCCTGCTCCTCGTCGATGCGGGCCACGAGCGCCGCCACCTCCTCCGGCACGAGGTGGTCGACCCGCACGGGGATGCCCCGTCCGCCGGCCTCGTCGACGAGCGCCGCCGTCTCCTCGATCGTCTCCGGCCGGTCCATCTCCGAGCGCGACGAGCCGCTGGTGCGGCCCGTCACGTAGACGGTGGCGCCGGCGGCGCCCAACTCGACGGCGATGCCCCGCCCTGCGCCCCTGGTGGCCCCGGCCACGAGGGCCACCCGGCCGGCCAGCGGTCCTGCCACGCCGTCCGAGGCTAGGCGGCTTCCGCCTCAGGCAGAGGCGCCGGCGAGGATGGCGTCGATCTGGCCGAGGGCCTGCCGGATGCCCTCGTCCATGCCCATGGAGATCAGCCGCTCCATGTCCTCGGACGAGGCGAACCGCGTGACGATGGCGAACACGGTGCCCCCACCGTCGCGCTCGGCGAAGGTGAACACCGAGGTGGTCCTCGGCATGGCCTCGTTGGGCCGGCCCTGGTCGTCGGCGAAGCCGTCGACGATCTCCAGCCGGCGCGGCGGGTCGACGGCCACGACGTCCCAGTAGCCCCCCGCCGTGTCGCCCTCGGGACCGGTCATGACGTAGGTCACCCGCCCGCCGGGCGTGAGGTCGTGGTCGTGCACGGTGGCCGGGTAGGTCGGCGGGCCCCACCAGCGCTCGAGCTGGCGGGGGTCGGCCAGCAGCTGCCACGACCGCTCGACGGTGGCGTCGAGCTCGGCGGTGATGCTCATGGTGAGCGCCTCGGCGTCCTTGCGGACCGACGTCACGGTCATGGGTTCCCCCCCTGCTCCTCGGCGAGGAGCTCGCCGATCCGGTCGATGCGGCCGCGCCACACGGCCTCCAGCTGGTCCAGCACGAGGGCGGCGTGGTGCACGGTGTCGACGTTGGTCCGCACCAGCTGCTCCCTGCCCCGGCGCTCCTTGGTCACGAGGCCGGCGGCCTCGAGCACGGCCACGTGCTTCTGCACCGCCGGCAGGCTCACCGGGTAGCGGCGGGCCAGCGCCGACACGCTGTGCTGCCCACCGACGGCTCGCCGGACGATGTCGCGCCGGGTGGCGTCGGCCAGGGCGTGGAACACCCGATCCGCCCGCTCGTCCGAGAGACCTGCAACCATCCGGTTGCAGATAAGCACGGGAACCGGTCGCCCCGCAAGGCGGGCCCTACGCTGCCGGCGTGGCGCCCGGCGCCTGGCCGCAGATCGTGCCGTACCTCTACTACCCCGACGCCGCAGCGGCGCTCGAGTTCCTCGTCGCCGCCTTCGGTTTCGAGGTGGCGTCAGCCGTGCGGGACGACGAGGGAACGGTGTGGACCTCGACGATCCGGCTCGGCGACGGCCTGGTGATGGTCGGTCCCGGCCTCGAGGGCTTCGGCACCGCGGCCGTGCCCGAGGGCTCGTTGGCCACCAGCCGGCTGTTCGTCCTGGTGGACGACGTCACCGCGCACCACGCCCACGCCGCGGACGCCGGCGCCACCGTGGTCTCCCCGCCGGCCGACCACGGCGGCGGCCACCGGCAGTACGTCGCCCGCGACCCGGGAGGCCACGAGTGGATCTTCGCCCAACCGGTGGAGCAGCTCGGGGGGGAGGACTCGAACCCCCAATAACAGGGCCAGAACCTGTCGTGTTGCCGATTACACCACCCCCGACCGGGTGACCGGGAGAGGCTACCCGACCTTGTCGCCGAGCCGCACCAGGCGCCCGTAGCCGACGATGCGGCCCGCCCCCACCCGCACCGTCTCGGAGGCCAGGTGCCAGGCCCGCTCACCCACGCCCTCGTGGCTGGCACTGGGCGACGAGCGCCCCTCGAGCCCCACCTCACCGGCGATGTGGCGCGTGCGCAGCGCGTGGTACGGGCTGGTGACGAGCACGACCCGGCGGCGGTCGTCGCCCAGCACCCGGGCCGCCGCCTGGAGGCTGGTCCACGAGTCCGACCCGCCGCTCTCGAGGACGAGCGACTCCTCCGGCACCCCGTGGGCGGCGAGGTAGCCGGCTCCGGCCGCCGCCTCCGTGAAGCGGTCGCCGGGCTGCTTCCCACCGGTCAGCACCACCAGCGGCGCCACGTCCTGCGCGAACAGCTCGGCGGCGTGATCGAGGCGGGCCCGGTACACCGGCGAGGGGCGGCCGTCGTACTGCGCCGCGCCCAGCACCACGATGGCGTCGGCCGGCGCCGCCTGGTCCTGGCGCGCGGCCCGCCACACCTGGAAGGCCGTTCCCCCGAGGTAGAGCGTCGCCGCCGCCGCGAGGGCGAGCCCCAGGCGGACGGCGAGGCGGAGCAGCCTCACCCCAGGCGGGCCCGGGCCGCCTCCAGGCGGGCCAGCGTCCGCTCCTTCCCCAGGACCTCGAGCGACTCGAACAGCGGGAGCCCGACGGTGCGGCCGGTGACCGCCACCCGCACGGCGGCGTGGACCTTCTTCTTGCCGACGCCCACGTCCACGGCGACGGCATCGAGCGCGCCCCGCACGCCGTCGGCGTCCCACGCCCCGAGCTCGCCCAGGCGCACCTCGGCCCGCTCCAGGGCCGCGGCCGCCGGCTCCTTCATGGCCTTCGCCCAGGACGCCTCGTCCATCGGCACGTCGTCGTCCGGCACGCCCAGGAAGGCGACCAGCTCCGGCGCCTCCGACAGCGTGACGACCCGCTCCTGTACCAGCGGGGCCAACCGCCGCACGTCCTCGTCGACCGCGCCGAGCCACGGCTCGGCCCGCCGGAGGAAGTCCTCCACCGGGAGGGCCCGGATGGCATCGCCGTTGAAGGCCCGGAGCTTGGCCAGGTCGAAGAAGGCCGACGACGGGTTGACGTCCTCGAGGCGGAACTCCTCGACCATGTCCTCCAGCGGCAGCTGCTCCCGCCCCGACGGCGGGCCCCACCCGAGCAGGGCGAGGAAGTTGCACATCACCTCGGGCAGGTAGCCCTCGTCCCGGTAGAGCTCGAGGGCGACCGGGTCTCGCCGCTTCGAGAGCTTCTGGCGCTTCTCGTTGACGATGATCGGCAGGTGGGCGAACACCGGCGGCTCGGGCGCGCCGAGGGCGGCCCGCAGCAGCAGGTACTTCGGCGTGCTCGGCAGCAGGTCCTCGCCCCGGACCACGTGGGTGATGTCCATGTCCACGTCGTCGACGGCGTTGGCCAGCAGGAACACCGGCGTCCCCCCGGTGCGCAGGAGGACGAAGTCCTCGATGGCCGCGTTCGGGAACGTGGGCTCGCCACGGATGAGGTCGACCACGACGGTCGTGCCCTCGTCCGGGGTGCGGAACCGGAGGGCCCGGCTCTCGCCCGGGCCGAGCCCGCGGTCACGGCAGAAGCCGTCGTACCCGGGCGGGCCGCCTCGCTCCTTGGCCCGGGCGTCGATGGCCTCGCGGGTGCAGTCGCACCAGTAGGCGCGCCCGGCCGCCGCCAGCTCCTCGGCCGCCTTGGCGTAGAGGTGCCGGCGCTCCGACTGGCGGTACGGGCCCTCGTCCCAGTCGACGCCCGCCCACCGCAGCGTCGACAGGATCCCCTCGACCCACTCCTCGCGGTTGCGCGCCTCGTCGGTGTCCTCGATGCGCAGGAGGAACGTGCCCCCCTCGTGGCGCGCGAACAGCCAGTTGTAGAGGGCGGTGCGGAAGTTGCCGACGTGCAGGTAGCCCGTCGGCGAGGGCGCGAAGCGCACCCGCGGCGCGGTCACGGGCCGAGGGTACCGGCGGGCCCGCGCCGCCCCCGGCACGGTTACGGTCGAGCGGTGTGAAGAGCTCGCTGTTCGGTGCGCACCTCGAGACGGCCACCACCGGGCAGCGGTTCGCCCTCCAGAACGAGCGGTTGCTGCGCGTCACCCTCGGCCCCGAGGTGATGGCTCGCCAGGGCGCGATGGTCGCCTACCAGGGCGGCGTGCAGTTCGAGTTCGAGGGCAGCGGCGGGGTGGGGCGCTTCCTGAAGAAGGCGCTCACCGGTGAGGGACTGCCGCTCATGCGCTGCTTCGGCGCCGGCGAGCTCTTCCTCGCCCGCGACGCCCGGCAGATCTTCCTCATCCAGCTCGAGGGCGAGTCGCTCACCGTCAACGGCGACAACCTCCTGGCCTTCGACGCCACCATCGAGTGGGACATCCGCAGGGTGGAGGGCGTCTCGGTGCTGGCCGGAGGGCTGTTCAACACCGTGCTCTCGGGCACGGGCTGGGTGGCCGTCTCGTCGTTCGGCACGCCCGTGGTCCTGCAGACCGACGTGCCGACCTTCGCCGACATCCAGTCGGCCATCTGCTGGAGCTCCGACCTCCAGACGAGCGTGCAGCGCACGATGAAGCTGGGCGCGCTGGTGGGCCGGGGCAGCGGCGAGGCGGTGCAGCTCGCCTTCTCGGGCCAGGGCTTCGTGGTGGTGCAGGCCAGCGAGGGGCCGTCGGTCCCACCCCACAACCACGGGAGCTAGGGCGACGAGCCGAGGTGATCGAGCAGGAGGGCGTTGAGCCGGTCGGGCGCCTCCTCGGCGATCCAGTGGCTGACCCCCTCCAGGACCTCGAAGCGGTAGGGGCCGTCGACGTGCTCGGCCGTCCACTCCGCCCCCTCACGGCCGAGGGCGGGGTCCTCGGTGCTCCACACGAAGAGCGTGGGCATCGTGATCGGGCCCAGCCCCTCGACGGCGCTGATGTCGGCGGCCACGTACCAGTTGAGGGCCGCCTGCATGGCACCGGGCTGGGTGAGGACCTCGACGTAGGGCTCGACGTCCGACGAGCCGAGGCCGCTCATGGCGTAGAGGTTGCGCAGGCCGGCGGCATCGTCGGCCAGGAAGGCCTCGGCCGCCCCCTCCGACCGGAAGAAGTCTATGTAGCCGGACCGGCTGCCCTGGTCGCTCCCGCCCTCGCCGGAGAGGGCCCGGCCGAAGGCGAACGGGTGCGGCACGGAGAGGGCGGTGAGGGTGCGCAGGCGGTCCGGGTGGCGACCCGCCACCTGCCAGGCCACCGCCGCGCCCCAGTCGTGGCCCACCAGGTGGAAGGTGAACCCGCCGATCTCGTCGGCCACGGCCAGCACGTCGGCCACCAGGTGGGGGATGCGGTAGCGCTGGGCGTCGGCCGGTCGGGCCTCGGGCGAGTACCCCCGCTGGTCGAAGGCCACGGCCCGGTAGCCGGCCTCCCCCAGGGCCGCGAGCTGGGCCCGCCACGACCACGAGGTCTGGGGGAACCCGTGCAGCAGGAGCACGAGCTCGCCGTCCTCGGGACCCGCCGCCCGGGCCAGGAAGGCCTCGTCGCCGACGGGGATGCGGAGCGACTCGACGGCCACGACGGTCGACGTTAGAGCGAGCGCCGCCAGGCGGGAGCAGGGCGGACGCTTTGGCACGCCCTCTCAGCTGGTGGAGCGCACCACCAGTCGACGTCCGGCGAGCGTCAGGGCCCCGACGAAGATGGCCACCGCCGCCACGGCCAGGAGCAGGGACAGCCACGAGAACCCCGTGCTGGCCAGGTCCGGGGTGAAGGCGGGCCGCACCTCGCGGTCGGACGCCACCACCACGGTGGTGGGCACGCCCGGCGTGCTGGGGACCGTGACGCACCCGTAGGGGTGGCAGTTGTCCATGGCTCGCACCTCCCGTGCCTCGAGAGGAACTCTTGCTACGGAGGGCGGCGAACTACAGGCCGAAACCGTTACGATTCGGACACAATCACCACGCAGCGCGCGTGGCGCTCCGGCGTCTCAACCCAGACGGAGGAGCGCCCGCCACTCCCCCGGCCACCGTCCGAGGGTGACCGCGTGGGGCGCCCGGAGGACCTCCTCCGGGACCGACTCGGCGATGGCCCGCTGGTCCTCGTAGTGGTGGGAGGCGGCCTGGAACAGCGGCTTGCGGTGGGCCACGAGCGCCTCGGGCGCCCGCCCGAGGAAGCCCCACAGCGTGAAGGCCAGGGTGAGGTCGTGGATCACGGGGGCCCGCCCGAACAGGGACGCCCGGCGCAGCCCGATGGCCACGCAGCCGGCCACGGCGTCGTGCTCCGTCTCGCCCTCCGCGAGCTCGAGGCGGTCGGAGAACCGCTCGGCCAGGCGCAGGGCGTAGCCCTGGTCCGGGCCGGGGTCACCGAAGCCGGGCCCGCGGGGCTGCGCCGGGCCGAGGTCGGCGGGGCGGTCGGCCCGCCACGGCAGGGCGGGCGGCAGGGCCAGGCCCCGGCGGGGCTGGGACCCGAGGTTGCTGGGGACGAACTCCGGTGCAGCCATCAGGCCCCGTCACCCCTGCCGTGCAGGAGGCCGTAGACGATGGAGTCGCTGAGGGCCTGCCACGACGCCTCGATGATGTTGTCGGAGACGCCGATGGTCGACCACGACCGCTCGCCGTCCGTGCTGTCGAGCAGGACCCGGGTCTTGGCCCCCGTCCCCTTCGAGGTGTCGAGCACGCGCACCTTGTAGTCGGTGAGGTGGAGCGAGGCCAGCCCGGGGTAGCGGGACCCGATGGCGTCCCGCAGGGCGGCGTCGAGGGCGTTGACAGGCCCGTTGCCCTCGGCCGTGCGGATGACCCGCTGGCCGTCGACGTGGACCTTGACCGTGGCCTCGGTGGTGAACTCGCCGTCGGCCCGGTGCTCGACGCTCACGCGGAACGACTCGACTTCGAAGAACGGCTGCACCCACCCCGTGGCGCTGCGCATGAGCAGCTCGAGCGAGCCGTCGGCCACCTCGAAGTGGTACCCGCGGTGCTCGAGCTCCTTCAGCGAGTCGAGGACGGTGCCGAGTGCCGGGCCGTCGATGTCGAGGCCGAGCTCGGCCGCCTTGAGCTGCACGGTGGACCGGCCGGACATCTCGCTCACCACGAAGCGGGTGCCGTTGCCCACGGCATCGGGGGTGATGTGGGAGTAGGCGTCGGGGGCGCGGGCGATGGCGCTGGTGTGCAGCCCGGCCTTGTGGGCGAAGGCCGAGGTGCCCACGTAGGGCTGCTTCGGGTCGGGCGTGATGTTGACCAGCTCGGCGACGTGGTGCGACACCGGCGTGAGCAGCTCGAGGCGCTCGGGCGGCAGCGTGCCCACGCCGAGCTTCAGCGTCAGGTTGGGGATGGCGGCGCACAGGTCGGCGTTGCCGGTGCGCTCGCCGTAGCCGTTGATGCAGCCCTGCACCTGCTTGGCCCCGAGGCGTACGGCGGTGAGCGTGTTGGCCACGGCGCAGGCGCCGTCGTTGTGGAAGTGCACGCCGAGCTCGGCCGAGGTCACGGGGATGACCTCCGACAGGACCCGCTCGACCTCGTGGGGCATGGTCCCGCCGTTGGTGTCGCACAGGACGAGGGTCTCGGCGCCGGCCTCCTCGGCCGCCCGGAGCACCCGCAGCGAGAAGGCCGGGTTGCGCCGGTAGCCGTCGAAGAAGTGCTCGGCGTCGAAGAACACGCGCAGACCGGCGTGGCGCAAGAACTCCACCGAGTCGGCGGCCATGCGGACCGCCTCGTCGAGGTCGGTGCGCAGCGCCTCGGTCACGTGGTAGTCCCACGACTTCGCCACGATGCACACCGCCGTGGTGCCCGCCTTGACCAGGGCCCGGAGGGTCTCGTCCTCGTCGGCCTTGGCGCCGGGGCGGCGGGTGGAGCCGAAGGCCACCAGGGTGGCGGTGCCCAGGTCGAGCTCGGACGGCGCCCGGGCGAAGAACTCGGTGTCCTTGGCGTTGGCCCCGGGCCAGCCGCCCTCGATGTAGGCCACGCCGAGGTGGTCGAGCTGCTCGGCGACCCGGAGCTTGTCGTCGACCGTGAGCGACAGGCCCTCCTGCTGGGAGCCGTCGCGCAGGGTCGTGTCGTAGACGTCGACGCTCGACGGCATGTCGAGCGTCCGGGGGAGGGGGTGCTCGTGGTCGCTAGACATGCTCGTTCCAGTCCTTGTAGCGGTCGACCTCCCCCTTGACGGCCGCGAAGTACGTCTCCTGGATGGCGCGCGTGACCGGTCCCGGCTCGCCCAGCTCCCGGTCGTCGACCGAGCGGATGGGCACGACCTCGGCGGCGGTGCCCGACAGGAACGCCTCGTCGGCCGTGTAGAGGTCACTCCGCAACAGGTTGGCCACCTCGTAGTCGAACCCGAGGTCGGTGGCGATGCTCTGCACGCACTGCTGCGTGATGCCCGCCAGCGCACCGGCGCTGACCGGCGGCGTGAGCACGCGCCCGTCCCGGACCACGAAGAGGTTCTCGCCCGTGCACTCGCTCACGAACCCCTGCGGGTTGAGGAGGATGGCCTCGTCGTAGCCCGCCTTGAGGGCCTCAACCTTGGCCAGCGAGGAGTTGATGTACATGCCCGTGCCCTTGGCCGCCGGGGGCAGCGCGTTCGGGTGGTGGCGCTGCCAGGACGACACCTTCATGCGCACGCCGTGCTTGAGGCCTTCCTCGCCGAGGTAGGTGCCCCACGGCCACACCGCGATGGACACCTGCACCGGGCACGGCAGTGGGTTGAGGCCCATCTCGCCGTAGCCCAGGTACACGAGCGGACGCACGTAGCAACTCGACAGCGCGTTGACCCGCACCGTCTCCTTGGTCGCCTCGACGAGCTCGTCCACCGAGAACGGGATGTCGAGCATGAAGATGCGGGCCGAGTCGAACAGCCGCTTGATGTGGTCGGTCAGCCGGAACACGGCCGGGCCGTGTGAGGTCTCGTAGGTGCGGATGCCCTCGAACACGCCGAGGCCGTAGTGCAGCGAGTGCGTGAGGATGTGCACGTTGGCGTCGTCCCAGTCGACGAGCTCGCCGTCCATCCAGATCTTCTCGCTCTTGGTGAGGGGCATCTCTCCTACAACCTCCCGGCGACCTGGTCGCCGATCTCTGCGGTCGTCCCCACGAGTGCGGCGGGGTCGCCCAGCGCCTTGGTGATGCGGGCGGCGGCATCGGCCTCGCCCAGGAAGTCCAGCAGCAGGACGGCGCTGCGGATCGCCGCCACGGGGTTGGCCCGGCCCGTCCCCACGATGTCGGGGGCGGAGCCGTGCACCGGCTCGAACAAGGAGGGGCCGGTGCGAGCCGGGTTCAGGTTGGCCGAGGCGGCCAACCCGATGCCCCCGGCTACCGCGCCGGCGAGGTCGGTGAGGATGTCGCCGAAGAGATTGTCGGTGACGATCACGTCGTACTGCTCCGGCCGTTCTACGAGATGGATGCACGCAGCGTCGAC
>Ga0126307_10002827_pt1 | contig 11777 bp, 10 predicted proteins | sample Plot28_FD_89955 | JGI IMG/M metagenome (GOLD analysis project Ga0126307, IMG submission 89955) | Serpentine soil microbial communities from UC McLaughlin Reserve, CA, USA - Plot28 | ecosystem: Environmental > Terrestrial > Soil > Grasslands | place: USA: UC McLaughlin Reserve, Lake County...
AGGATTGGTAGATAGAATTGCTATTATTATTAGAGGTATTGATGGTACAATTGTATATTTAATTAAAGTCTGATTAGTAAGAAAGGAGAAAGGTGATGATGATGATGATGATGACGACGACGACGACGACGACGACGACGACGACATTGTCTTCTTCCTCTTCAATTCTTTAAGATCACCATAATATCCAAAGCAATAGTCTATATTTAAGAATGTCCTAACAATTTTGAATTTTTAAAGGCAGATAAATTTATCTATTATCTAAAAATTCTCATTTAATGTAAAATGTAGAAATCATATAATGTAGAAACAGCATAACTTGTTAATTTTACTTATTGTGTTGTTTGTAGTGAGAAGGTACTGTCAATACAAAAATAATAATAATTATCAACAATAACGTCAAAAAATAAAAAGTATAGAGTTTGTATTATAATATATATCTCGCTCATGCTATTTTCATTTACTATATGGACGTCTCATATGTGAGTGAACGTAAGGATTGAAGAAAAGAAGAAGAAGATGAGGAAAAATTTAAAGGGCTCCAATTGAGAAAATAGTTTTTTTGGCAACATAGAGAGTATATGAAGAAAAGACTTCGCAGAATGGAGCGTTATATTATAACATAATTATCAAAGATAATCAATGAGATATCAGCCGACACACTATTATATTTCCAAGATATATTGTATGTTTGTTAAACGAAGCCATGTCGTCTTCTGGGATGTCTATATTTGAGCATATCAATGAGCTACGCTCAAGAATACTCCGTATTGTAATTTCTTTGGTAATTATTACTATTTTTTGTATGAGTATTGGGATAAAACCGATTACATTTGATTTAGATGGTGATAACAACAACGCAAATGATCTAACATTATATATTCCTTATCCTGCTCCATTTAACAATATTGCTCAGCAGGTTACCAAATATATGGAAAGCACTCTTCTTCCACCAGAGGTAAAGCTAATTCAAACAGCTCCTGGGCAGGCATTCTTCGCTCATGTATATGTCTCACTATTACTTGGCCTTATTGGTACTATGCCAATAATTATCAAAGAAGTATATGGCTTTATCTCTCCAGCAATTGGCAAACATACAAAGAAAATTAGAGTAATCAATGTGTTTCTGCCTACTGTGTCTCTGTTTATCATAGGTATGGCATTCTCGTATGTCATAGTAATTCCATTTATGCTTAATTTGCTATACAATTACGGTCTAGCAATAGGTGTTGAGACGTTTCTTAATATCAATGAATTTATCTCTTTTGTATTGCAATTCTTTTTGGGATTCGGAATTGCCTTTGAACTTCCTGTTGTAATGTATGCAATTTCTCTTACTGGCATAGTTGATTCGAAATTTTGGAAAAATAACTTTAGGTACGCCGTTATAATTTTGGTTATTTTTGGTGCATTGATAACTCCAGATGGTAGTGGAATTACTATGTGGTTTATCGCACTGCCTATGATTACAATGTATGTTATAGGTATGCTGGCAATTAGAAGGAGAGAGAAGAAAACCCTTGAGATTTCGTAAAGTGTATTAAAGGAAAACCCTTAAATCGCTGCTATTGATATGAATGTTGAAATGGAAAGCTTACCTCTGAATATGATGCAGATGATACCTTCAGGATTTGAGTGGATATTTATTGTTGTGATAGTGGTAGTTCTCATTTTTGGTGCAAAGAAAATTCCAGATCTTGCTAGAGGTTTTGGTAAAGCTACTTCAGAATTTGAAAAGGCTAGAATTGAAGCAAAAAGAGAACTTCGTGAGCTTAAAAATGCAGGAACATCATCATCAACTGCAGATACAGCTGCAAGTAGAGAAAAGCTAGAATCTATTGCTGATACTCTAGGAATTGATTATACCGACAAAAATGATGACCAACTTAGATTAGCCATCGAAACAGAACTTAATAAAAGCCAAACCAAAGCGTAAGAAGACTATCATTAATTAATTTTTTATCCTTAATCTTTTTTATCCTTCTCATTCTGACTCTCTATTTTGATACTGTTTTTTGTATAATTCTTTCTGTTAATTAGTTCTTCATAGATAAAGAAATATAGGAGTTTCCTATAATGGATAAAATAAAATAAATATATTAGTAACATGGATATAATCTATTTTCTGCTAATATCTATGGGAGAATAAAATATCAAGAAATTACAACAACGCTTTTATAAGCTATTTTAATAAGCAAAAGGGTGTCAGATAACAATTTATCAGATGGAAAGATAACGCGTAGAGACTTTTTGAAGGCTATGTTTTGGGGTGGTACAGGTCTCGCGCTCGGTGGAATGGGTTTTTTTAACATAAAAAATGGCAATAATAAAAGACAGTTTGCCTTTGCAGACGGCGGCGGTGGTAACGGAAATGGGGACTCTTCAGTAAGGCTTCCAATGAGTGAATCAGAGCGTAAAGCCAGAGGCTTTGAGCTTCGTAAAGAAGCTGCTGAGAGAACCTATGGCATAGAATGGCCTGATCATCCAAACAATGGTGAGGAAAAGGATTATCCCTATATTGCTAATTACAGTAAAGCGTTACGTCACAACAAACTAGGTGAGCCAGATAAAGATTCATATAAAACCTTTCTCAGAGCGGTGGAGGAGGGCACATTTGAAGCATGGGAACAAGTAGAGCTTGGAACTTTTGAGGAACCACACTTCAGGTTATTTAATCCTGTAGCAGGATTAACTTTTCCTCTACAAGGTCCCGATCCTTTCGGATTATTCATGCCACCTGCTCCTAGAATTGATTCACCTGAGGGCGCAGCTGACATTGCTGAAAATTACTGGTTGGCAGTGACGCGGGATGTGTATGTTGGTGATTATGCTAACAATAGGAGTATTGCTCAAGCAGCAGATGACTTGTCGTCATTTTCTGGTTTCCCTAATATTGGAGGATTTCGTAACGTCACTCCAGAGAACATCTTCCGTGTCAACTTTCCAGGGGTATTAAAGGGACCTTTTGTTTCCCAGCTTGCGCTCATAGGAACTCCAATTCCGCCTTTGGGTCTAACGCCAGAAGATGGATATGTCGTAGAGGGGTGGGCTAATAAAGTTGATCAGCGAATTATAACCTCGAGGCAGCCAGGAAGAGATTATCTAACTGACTTCAAGGATTATCTTCATGTATATAATGGTCATGATCCGAGAAGAGGTGAATTTTGTTCTCAAGACTGGGATAACACCGCTCGATTTATGCGTTATGGACGAGATTTAGCCAATTGGGTTCATTATGACGATGTTCCTTCCCAGGAATTCAGAATCGCAAACGAGATCTTGCTACATCAGACAGTTCCTTGTATGAGGGTAGTGCCTGATCCAGCGGCTGTTCTCTTTGGAGGGAGCGCTCCATTTGATCCAGAAAATCCATATAGAGGTTCACGCACACAAGAGGCATTTTTCAACTTTGGACCTTTTCATCCACTTGCCTTTCACACAGAGATATCACTATATGCACTCCGGGCAGTATGGTTCCAAAAGTATTATGTACATAGGAGAATACGGCCTGAGGGATTTGGAGCACTTATTCATAATGAAAAGACTGGTAGAGCAGATTACCCAATTCATCACGACATACTCGAATCTAATGTCTTTGATCTACCACGATTTAAGGAAAGAGATTCATTTATGCTACCTCAGGCGTTTCCTGAAGGATCACCTACTCATCCATCTTATGGTGCAGGACATGCTACTGTTGCAGGTGCTCAAGCAACAATCTTAAAAGCATTCTTTGATGAGACATTTGTCCTGAGAAACGTTGTAGTGGCAAGTAGAGATGGTACAAAGCTTGAGCCTTACAGAGGCCCAGACAGAGATGAAATGACAGTAGGTGGAGAGATAAACAAGCTGGCTTGGAATGTTGCCATTGGTCGTAATTTTGCAGGAGTTCACTATCGCACCGACGCTATACAATCCCTATTGCTTGGTGAAAAGGTTGCAATAGAGTTTCTCGAGCAGCGAAAAGATACATGGATTGAGAGTGGTGCTTTCAACTTTACCAAGTTCAATGGAGAAAAAGTAAGAATCAGCTTCTGATAGTTAGAAGGACAGAATAGAGGAAAAAAGAAAAAAGGAAAAAAGAGAGAGAAATATATAGATAAAGGCTGATTGATTGCTTACGCTTTCTCTCTTCTCTCTCCATTTTCTAGCACTGTAAAAATTAGATAAAAATTTCTATTCATTTATCTATTTATTTATTTTAGGTTTTAATCCTGTATCTTGGCTTATTACCTTTTTATGCTTGTACCTCATCATCTGCTGTATTTGATTAATATAGTTGGTTCCCTATTAGAATTAGTCTATTTTTCAGATTTTCATTTAGGACACGTCATCATAACTATTGTTTTTCAAGGAATATGGTGAAAAAGATCAATAAAAAGTAAAAATTTAAAAAGAGCGGTACTTTAGTGTAGCACCAGATAATGAGATCTCACAAACTTTTTGTGAGACATCTCACATAGTTTTTTATCCACTCTTTTTTGACTGATCCAAGGTTAACTTATAATACATAGTGATATCTATCTAGGATAATGTCTGAAGACGTTACCACTTAACAGAAACAGCAGTGTATAAATTCGTTAGATTAAGCCACAGAACAAGAATGTACAATAATGTTTTAGAATAGTAACTACATATATTCAATAATAAGATTGTAATAGGGTAGATTACAGAATAACAAGAAGATAAATATCAAGGTCCTGCAAACTGAATTGTTATCTAGAGTATATACTCTTTATACCTAAAATTTTTAATAACAATTTATATGATAAAAGATCACAGACAGGTAAATATAAACTATTATTCTAATATTGAGTTTTAGAGTAATCTTTTTATAACATTATAATATAATGTTTGCTTTATGGATAAGATAGTCATTATGTTACCTAATAAAGGAAATAAATATATGAGTTACGATAAATACAACGTCACAGTTATATAACATCAATATTTCATCATCGCTTCGATGAAAAACATAATTGTATTAGGTCTTTTATCTACAGTGGCTTTATCTGCAATTGGAGCAATAGGCAATATAGCAATGCCAGTGTTCGCTGACGATGATGAAGATGGTAAATACGAGAAAGCAACACTCTACTGCAAAATAACTCACTTTGATAAAGATAATTACTACGACGAGGATTACCATGATGAGGATTACGACAACTTTGACAAATCTAATGCACTAAGTCTAGACTGTAAGATAGGCGACTATGACAAAGACGACGACGATTAGATATCATTAGGACGAACCTTCCTAATAGCAAATAAGAAGGGCTATTTGTAAATAGTCCAAAAGAAGTAAATTAGCAAATATCACCCCTTTTTTTTCGTTATTTTTTCCAGAAAAGACTTTAGTATAGATAATATTATATATAGCTATATATTTGCGTTCTCTGCAATTGGTAATAATAGTAACTAGCTATGATAAAAGCCGAAAGAAGTGGAATTAATCTTGTTTACTTAACAATAAGACTATGATTGAGATATGTCATAATTTCTCTTTATGTTCAAAAGGGGGATAAGGATTAAAGAACTATTTTTCATTTGATCTCAAAAATATCAAGTTATAATATAGAGTGGACTATTGACTACTCAGAGCCAAAAAAAGTTACCGATCAATAGAACAATGACTAGAAAATTAATTGATTAAAGTTATTGATCAAGAATTATAATATAATTTTAGAATATTATGAAAGTATTTTACAAGCAGATGTAGAAGTTGAACCTGACATTAGATAAGAAAGAGAAGGGAAGATAGGTAAGGTCATGTATATACATACATATTATTTCTATTGCTGCAAGACTGCAACCATTACTGAATCAAGTATTCATATTGCATCTATCTTTCAGATATGCTTATAGAAGTGTCAGCTCTTGAAGATAAAAATAAGAACATATAATATATATATATTTCTATATATATATTGCATATAATTTTAGATAAATAATTATAATGATTCTACTGTTTATAGAAATACTAGATTACTATACTGTTTAGTAAGATAATTTGTCATAACCAAGATTTTAACAAGAGAATGCTATCAGAAGCATTACATTGATAGTAAGATTCTATCTTATACACATTATTAAATTGCTTTAAATATAGTGTATTAAATCTCTTATCGAACATTAAATGATAACAAGAGAGAAAACCAGAACCAGGAAATATTTAACTAGAGTAGTAACATTTGTAATGTTTAACAACACTGTTGCTTCTCCTGTTATAAGGCACAATGGAGAAGTTTACAATTGAGTAGTAAAATATATCCTATGATAGATAAAAAAATGCAGTATTTAACAATCTTAGCCGCATCAACTACTCTGCTAGCCGGAATATTGCATCTTGCAATGATAGGACCATTCAATAAACCTTCTAATTTTCCAATGGAAATGCTTCCAGTTACTGATCTGATATTCATTATATCTGGTGGAGCACAGGTATTTTGGGCTATACCGATGTTTCTTGGTTGGAGTATTCGATGGTACTATATGGGATTAGTAGGAACTATAGGATTAGTACTTTTATTAGCGTTTACAAGAATTCCTAATCCAATTACAGGACATGCATTACAAAATAATAATATAGGATATGCAACAGAGATAGTACAGATAGCATACATAGTAATAACAGGAATTATAATTCTCAAGCAAAGAAGAAAAACAAGAAGATTGAATGTTAAGCCAGAAAAAAGGTCATAGTGTCATTATGACAGTATCTATTATCTCCTTTTTGAAAGGCTCTATATAATTTTTGTATTTTGATAGCAATTTTGTCTTAATCTCTTTATCTTTCCTTTTATTTCTTAAATCTGGCCTATGTTGATACAATTATCTATGAAATTTTTATTATGCATTGTGTCAGAAATGGAACTTAGCAGATGTCGCTCTAGAAATGAGGACAACAACAAATCTACTATAAGATATACTACATATCTATCTATATATGATGTGTCATTTGATCTTATGGAAAAAATCCTACAACACTTTGTAATATTACTGACAGCAGCTAGTATCATTATGGGGGTATCGACAGTAGCAGTGTTTATACCTCAAGTAGCATATGCAAGCACGGACGAAGCAAGTTCCTCTTCTTCTTCTTCATCAAATGATGCTGAAGATTGTGGATCAGATGAACTCCCTGCAATTATAGACGGAACAATAAGATGTATGGACCCAGGAGAATGTTACTCTTCTGAGTTTGAGTTTCGCGGAGAAAAAGTGAAACATTGTAACTTTATGACGAATAGTGATGAATAGCTACCTAGATGAGATAAATTATCTCATAATAGGATATATTAGTAATTGCAGCTATGATTTAAAATATTTGTCGTAAATTGTATGTACGTGGTTAGGAAAAATCAGATAAGTGGCCATTATAGCAATTATTAAGAGAGCAATAACAAGGCTCACAACAACATTGAACTTGCAGCCTGTCAAAGCTAAAAGTACAATATGCTTTACCTACGATTTCACTATGACAAAAGAAGTACATTGCTACAACAAGAATACCCGTACACAAACTTAATTCGTAGTAAGGCAAGATGTTGAGCAAATAAGGTCTCAAAGATAAATGTATCAAGTGTGACAATATTCTATGATAGTAACGTCATAATCATCATCACATGTTCAGTCAGAAAGTTGAATGGAGTGAAAATAAACGCGAAATGAAGGAGAAAGATTCCAGAGGATATGAATAAGAAGAAGAATAAGTATGGGAAAGGAGTATCTAATAGATATCAAATACTTTATTCTTTTAGCATGATATCTGTTTTCTCTGTAATGCCCATAAGTGCTAGTCAGAGGCTATTTCACAACTAACTCGTATTTTACTTTACCCACTTTATAATTATTTAAACAAAAAACAATATACAAACAACTCTTAATTTCAACTCCTATATTACGATATGCATATAGTCATAGCTCTTCATACAGGCTTTTGGAACTCATACTACTAGTTAAAATAGTCTGCTTCTAGATACGGGAGAAAAAGAAGATGTTTCCAAGATCTGCTTTAGAAACTGCTACGCTCAGCAAGCAATGCAGAATATTCTTAATTTCCTATATATGGTAACAGAAGGTAATCTTATCCGCAAATGGCATCAATATTTAATAGACAGGAAATTCTTTTATAGCTGGGGTAAAAAGTGAGACAAATAACAAAAACATTAGAGCAGTTTGAATTAAGGTGGATAGTGACATAGAAGGGACATAGTTATACTAGCAAAAAATGAAAAAGAAGAAGAAGAATAGAATATGTAAATATTGTGGATGGGATATGGACGAATCAGATATAGAAATATTGATTTTCTTTCATTCTGATTGTTGGAAAGAATATAGAAAAGACGGTCTGCTATATCCTATGCCAGGACATGTCAAATAATACTAGTAGTAATTGTTGTTGTTGTTGTTGTGATGATAGTACTGATTATCCGATCTGTGTATTCTATACCGCTAATTCCTTGTCATAATATTTGCATTTGCAAAATAGGCATTATCATAATTCTTGATTCTTCATTTATTCCTATCATGATTCTAAATGACAAGCGCATACATATGAAAAAGATCTTTTAACGATTCTTTATCTATTCTAGAATTTAGATAGATGTGATAAAAAATTCTAGCCCGCGAGATTTATGTGCTACTCTTTTTTTCTTGTCTATAGTATGTTTCTCTATATTACCGCCATTATTACTATTATTATTAACAATCCGTTCTAAATTTTCCATCTTCTATCTTGATGCTATATTGCCTTGATACAACGTTAGAAATTACTAAAGATAATAGAGGCAATAAGACGCATTTTCTAGTGATATCTTTTACGCTAGTAGCAAATTGTTATTATTATTATTACCATTTAATCTGACTCCCACTATAGAAATTAAATAAAATTAAATTAAATTCACGAGTGATTACTCTATTCTTTGGAATGGTGTGATGTTTTTTATCTAAAGACTGACACGATGTAAGAAAAAATACTGCGAAAAAAATATAAACTCTAACAAAAAAAGATGAGGAAGGGAGGTTTCCATTAGCATAAACTAGATGGAGTAGGTGGGAAGAATTAGTAACCATACTTCTTTGGATCTTCTTCAAACCGATTTTTGCAGGCAGCAGAACAAAGATAAATCTTTTTTCCCCCAATTTCTGAGATATGTTGTGCCTTCCTTTCATCAACCATCATATTGCACACAGGGTCTTTGAATGACATTTTCTGAATAAAATATTTGTATTTACTGTAGTACTTAAATGTACTTTTTTTGTAGTTCTGAATTTGATAGTGTGTTTTTTAAGAGTTTCTCTGATAATCTCAAAATATCACCATTCTATAAGATAAAAAACACGAGCAGAATTTGGATTTTACTTCAATAGGAGGAACTTTTTCTCTCTTGTGTTCAAGTATAGCCATATTTATGATTGGATATTTTCTTTAACGATAACTTTTTCAATATCAGTCTTGTATTTTTGCTGTCACTCAGATGATCGTTGCAAGGGACTGATTGATTTCTCTCTCTATTAAGGTTTATAGGTTGAAACCAGCATTTTAGAGGCGTATTATTTTAATTCATTTATTATACAAAACTAACTAATTTCAATTAACTTTCTATTCGAGGTTAGTCCTGAAATAATATATATTCTATCTTTAGAAATTCTAAAGTATTCTGCTATCTTTTCTATCATTTCTCTATGGTCTTGCCACATTCTGGTTTAGATTTTAAGGCTATTGTTATCTCATTTGAATTTACTTGGATTTTACCGGATGAATTGAATTTGATAAAGACAGTATACTTCAATTGTTTTTACAAGATTAAAAATCCCAACACTGACTAAAAGGATGTCGAACCAAGAAAAGACGTTATTTGTTAGAAAACATAACCTAATTATAGGATGGTTTTTAAAAAAGCTCAGAACCACAGAATACGGCAAGAACCACAAGAAGTACCGTGGGAGGATGATAAGTGGAAGTAAATCTATTACTCTGAATATAATCAACAGAGACTGTTAAAACTATACTAATGCTTTTTTTTTGAGATACTATTCATTATTTTTCTTTGCTTGAGAATTATATTCCGGTTATTGCTATGTATACTATCTGTACTATCTCTGTTAGAGATCCTATACTATTATTCTGTAATGCCTGTCCTGTCATTGGTTTGCAAGTAATATATATTGTCTGCAGTTTGATAAAAAAATAATTAGAAAAATAAAGTGTGGTAGTTTAGACAGATTGTTTAGACTGTTGGTTGTGATGTTATTGGTGGTATGTTAGTATTCACGGCATTGGGTGCATTAGGGTCTATAGCTGTTGCTGCACCACCTTTAGAAGGACAGTCAGCACCACCTGCTTCGGCTGTTTGAATCCCAATTCCACCTATCATCAGAAATGAACTTGCTGCTAGAAAAGATATGGTGGCCAGAAGAAGTATAGCCTTGTTATTCATACTTTTAAGATTAGGTCAACGCTGCTTATAAAGTAAGCGACAGCGTTAATTATGTATTTTTCACTTGAAGAAGGTCAGCTATATTAAAAATTAGCCATTTACTACTATTCCATATCTATACAAAAAATATAAAGAAAAAATAGTTAGTTCGTATTGCAGTAGCATCTGCCAAATCACTGTACTATCCTTTTTCAGCGACCATTATACTATGGCCAACTCTCTAGTCCTGCAGTATTGTTATTGTGCTGACGACGTCATTCTCTTGTCTTTCTTATTGCATATGCACCTGCATCTCTATCTGAGAATCGTCCTCTTGCACCCCGTACTTACCTCTTTTGCCGGGATGATTACATTGCAAAAATAACAAAATTTCAAAACGATCATATTATCTTTTTATTCTTAACTCTCTTTTGAGAGATATACAACAACATAAAAGTTTACAATCAGAGAAATTAATACTAAATGTATTATCATGTTTGGAAAAGCAAAATGTAAACTATGTGGCGATAATGTAAGATTCATATTAAAACACCTAAAGGAAAAACATCCTGAAACATTAAATGATAAGGATGTCATCCAGTTAAAAATGTCAAGAATAATGGAAAAATACTTTGTCTAACATCGGATTTTGGTTATCTTTGTATCTAGGATCTTTCATTTAAAAATACAATTAAGCTTCCTTACACATGGAATTTCAAATAACAATTCCTACACAAATACTTATTCAAATTAACGAGTCTAGTAGTAGTTTTGAATCAAATTCAAAATGAATAGTCTATTGATATATTTACTATTGTCTTTTGTAGTAATAATAATATATTATTTATATGTATATAATATGGACGACTAAAAGAATGGAAATACAAGACAAGACAAATGAGGCATTATTATCAAAACCGATATTATATGTTCCAAAAATGATGTTCTTAACAAAAGGCAAAGGCTTACATAAAGATTATCTTACAAGCTTTGAATTAGCTTTGCGTGATGCAGAAATAGCTGATCTAAATCTAGTTTCTGTATCAAGTATAAAACCACCACAATGCAAAATAGTTTCTAGACAAGAAGGCAGAAAATATCTAATGCCTGGACAAATTGTTTTTACTATTTTAGCGCGTTCCTCTACTAATGAACCAAACAGGCTTATTGCTGCGTCTATTGGTCTTGCTAGACCTGCGGATGATGATACTCAATATGGTTATCTATCAGAGCATCATTCAAGTGGTGAAACGGCACAAAAGGCTGGAGATTATACTGAAGATATGGCTATGGAAATGCTTGCTACAACACTGGGTTTACCAAATGATCCTACTCTTACTTGGGATCAAAGGGAAG
>Ga0126307_10002828_pt1 | contig 11776 bp, 10 predicted proteins | sample Plot28_FD_89955 | JGI IMG/M metagenome (GOLD analysis project Ga0126307, IMG submission 89955) | Serpentine soil microbial communities from UC McLaughlin Reserve, CA, USA - Plot28 | ecosystem: Environmental > Terrestrial > Soil > Grasslands | place: USA: UC McLaughlin Reserve, Lake County...
GTTGTGGTTTTGAAGAGAGCATCAAATAATGTCATAATGGGATCAAAGGATGTATGGTGGCATGATATAATTGATAATGCATCACAATACTGTGAGCCAGAGGTTGTAGACAGTAGTCATCCCCTGTTTATTCTATATACTTCTGGCACAACAGGTAAACCTAAAGGTGTAGTTCACAGTACAGGTGGGTATCTCACGCATCTCAATACAACAGCCAAGTGGGTCTACAATTTTAGGAAAGATGACGTCTATTTTTGTACTGCAGACATTGGTTGGGTAACAGGTCATAGCTATATTGTTTACGCTCCACTCATGCATGGTGTTACTGAAATATTGTATGAGGGGACTCCAGATTATCCAAAACCCGATAGATATTGGAAGATAGTTGAAAAACATGGTGCTACAATTTTGCATACTACTCCTACAGCTTTACGTATGTATATGAAATTTGGAGACGCTATTCCCAACTCATTTGATTTGTCTTCACTGCGCTTATTGGGAACTGTCGGTGAACCAATTAATCCAGAAGTATGGATGTGGTATTTTAAAACAATAGGAAAAGAAAATTGTCCTATTATTGATACTTGGTGGCAAACAGAAACAGGTGGAATTATGATAAGTGCGTGCACTGGTATTGAGGAAACTATACCTATGAAGCCAGGTTCTGCTACATTTCCATTGCCCGGAATATTTCTTGACATTGTCGATGAAAGCGGAAACTCAGTAGCCCCCAATACAAAAGGCTATCTCGTAATTAGAAAACCCTGGCCTGGAATGTTGATGACGCTATGGCAAAATGATGACAAGTATAGAAATACGTATTGGAAAAAGTATCACAATTTGTATTATGCAGGTGATTATGCCCTATTAGATTCTAGTGGTTATATATGGCTTCTAGGTAGGGCTGATGATGTACTCAAAATAGCTGGACACAGACTTGGTACAATGGAACTAGAAAGTGCATTTGTATCACACAAATCTATTGCAGAAGCTGCAGTTACCAGTATGCCAGATGAGAAAAAAGGAGAGGCTGCTATAGCTTTTGTAGTACTTCGAACCGGTTTTTCGGAATCTGATGATTTACGTAGAGAAATTGTTAATCATATTAGAAATACTGTAGGACCGATTGCAACACCTAATGAAATCTATTTTGTTAATAAACTGCCAAAAACCAGAAGTGGAAAAATAATGAGAAGATTACTCAAATCGATAGCAAATGGAGCAACAGAGATTGGAGACGTGACTGCAATAGAAGATGGAACATCATTAGAAGAAGTAAGACAAGCTTATAATGAAATGCATAAAGCACTTAATCCTTAAGCTATACTTGCTATATTCATCCAAATAAACATAATTATGTAAAATTAGATGGCACAGCAGTTGGATCCTCAAATTTCTACAGCACTAATAAGAGTCAAGCGGAGAGTGCTATACTCTCCATATTCTTTATGGTAAATTAACTTAGGTTATCCAAATGAATATGTTAAGTTAAGAATATTTCCTTATTATTAAGAAAGAAAAAATAGAGAGAGGTTATTCAGTTAGTAGGTTAGTTGGTTAGTGTTATAGGTAAATGGAAGCCAAAGATATACCCAAATTAATGCTACTGTGATCGCAGGTGCTTTCATCTGCCTCTCACTTTCAATCGCGCTCTGATCCGTGAATCAATAGACAATTCATTTTGCACTTTCGTTAGTCTCCCATATTCCAAAAGCATTATTCTCTGTATCAATACAAACTGCTAAGTAACCCATTCCTGGGACTGCCATTTTAGGAACATGGACTTTACCCCCCAACTGCTGAACTTTAGAAGAATACTCATCTACTGATTTTACGTCTATATAGTTAATAATTGGCTGTTGTGGGCCTTGTCTTTTCATCATTCCACCACCTACCGCTTTGTTTCCTTTCTCGTCAGTTGTATTTATTGTGTAGTAATCCATACCAATACTGTCTGACCCAGACCATTTTTCTATCTTCCAACCAAACAAATCGCTGTAGAATTTCTTTGACCTTTCAACATCATCTGTAGGTATTTCAAAATGAACTATTGTTGGCATTCTGTTGTTTACACCTCAATACGTTTTAACTCACCCATGATAGTAGATCCTGGTGTGATCAGATCCATACATTGTTTGTAAAGTCGTGTCATATTTTCATCTTTTCCACACATTGTCATGAATTCATCTCGCTCCTTACTGTCTCTGTAGTGCACTTGTTCTATCCAAATCTCCTCGTCTTGGTTAGCCGACATGGTTTTGGCTATATTTGTCCATTCCATCATATTCTCTGTTCCATTGAGTTGGAAGACATCATATCGCAGACCGCCATTCCTTCTAAATGCCTCAACAAATTGCCTCTCCAATTGTATCATCGCTTGGTGGTTCTTTTTTGGAAGTCGGTAAAGGAACTGCTGGACTATATTTCCAATCTCCATCTCATTTTTTATTTCTACTTCATTTGATTTACTCATCGAGAGAAACATCTTAAATCCAGTTTATAAGTATCTAAGGGAAAAAATGTATAGTTACACTTGAAATTCAAATCAATCCTGTAATTACTCTCTCAAACAAGGAATTGAGATAATACTATTGAATTCTTAATAAGTCCATTAACAAATAAAGTTATCTCCTAATTTCTTGTAAAATTTTACAAAAAGCCTTGTTGTTCCTTATCTAAACAATGTCCACCGTTAATCTGTCCTATTACTGGACTGAGGGCAACACATAACACAAAATGATGCAGCGCTATCATACCGTTCTCTGGCTTTCCTGATTGTAATATGTATCTACAACAGTAGGGTGAAATAAACCAAAATTCTCAAAGCAATTCCTAATATCATAAATCTTGGGTCATAATTCACACAAGAACAAATGGAATGTGAATACACTATGTGGCATTTTCTACTTCATTGATAAATTAAAGAATATGCTTCTAAGTTATATTTTAGATTGATGTCAATTGGCCAGATGGAAAACTCGCAAGTCTAAATATAAACGAGGTTACTAATTTTGTTAACTATCCTAGAATAGTTGCTACATGTTTTACTAGATCTTCTATCGCCTTTGGTTTCCTAATGAAGCATTTTATCTCATCTAGTTGTGGAAATGATTCCTTGAATTCTTGGCGATAATCTTCAAATGCCGTGATGAAACATGCTTAAGCCTACTATCTGTATTTTTCATTTTCTTATATAGTTCAAAACCATTGAGAGGAGCCATTCTAACATCCAATAACGCTAAACCATATGAGTTGGGCTTAAAATTGGATAAGGCTTCTAAGGGGTTATTGTAGGCATCAACTTCGTAACCATTCATTTCTAAAATCATTTTGAAAAGTGAAATTACATCTGGTTCATCATCCACAATGAGAATTCTCTTTGTTTTTGTTTTCGGTGACGATGATGACATATGCGCTCTCTCTGCAACCAATTCATTTATTTATTGTTATTATTTAGAGACGGATTCCAGAAGCGTACCAGTTTCCATGGGAAGCTTCCTGAAATACTATTACGACGTCTTTTTTCTCTACCTTGAGTATATTCACTACATCTTCAGTGATTGCCTCAGCAAGCCTATCCTTATCTCTTTGACTTTTACCACTATACATTGCCACAGTAATTATGGGCATATTAAATACTAATAAAAGTCGGAAAATAAGGTTTTATGAAAATATTAGAATTTCAAGATCAGAAAAGGATATTTCTGATGATGGGTGGAATTGGTATACAATCGGCAGAAGCAGGTACCGGTCAAAGTTGCAATCTGCTTAACCTGCGCTATCTCTTTTCAATATAGTCAAGAGGGAACTTGTAAAGATCAAGTCTACAGTATATGCTGTCCATTAACAGCCTTTATTAATTATTTTGGCCATAATTTGATACTGTATCATAGGAGATAGGTAATACTGAATCCATCATTCAATCTGCATGCTAATGGAGAATCTTCTGAAGATACAAATTCAGAAAGGATGGTGGAAGATCTCAATCAGTCAAACCAACAACTTTTACAAATTATAGAGAAACTAAGAGCAGAGAATTCGAAACTTCAACTTTTCATAAATATTGCAGCTCATGAGCTTAGAACACCTATTATGCCAATAATTGGATATTCTGAAATACTTCGAGAAGATATAGGAGAACGGAAAGAAATTAGAGTAATTATCTATAATGCAAAAAGACTAGACCAGCTAGCAGGAAATATTTTAGAAGGTGCAAAAATTGAGAATCAAACGCTACAGCTTGACAAAGGGGAGTTTAATTTGAAAGATATACTAACAGATATCATAGACGACTATAACAACCTATTAGCAATAAAAGAAAGTAAAGATGTCGAACTTAGATATAAACCAAAAGATGTCCTTGTAGTAGCAGACAAATTTAGAGTGGGAAGTGTCGTTTCTAATCTGCTAAACAATGCCATTAAATTTACTACAAAGGGGGAAATCACAATATCTACCACAGAACTTAATAATAATAATAGAAGTGGAGAAATTCAGGTTAGTATTAAAGACACTGGCACTGGATTGTCTCCAGCAATAATATCAAACCTATTCTCAAAGTTTGTTTCAACAGACTCTGGAGGTACTAATTCTTCAAAGGCTGCTAAGGATTTACTTGACTAGGTGGCCCTATCTAGTAACATCATAGGTATGATTATTGTGAGTAGCTACAATTTCCATACTATATTGTTAGCTGTCTTAATGCTTCTATTTGTTAGTGGCGCAGAACTTTCCCTTCAATTTACAGAGGACATTCTAAGACCTTATCCTTGGGTAAACTGCTGACTGGAGTAGATTAGTCAAATAATTAGTTAATATTATAGATAATGTTCGATAGGTTAATTATTAAAGCCTAACTCGCATGAATTCAACAGTCGCTTATTTCATCATAATAATAGCAATGATAATTGGATTTGCATTGATAATCTATTTTAATTACAATCAAGGCTGGCTAGACAATATTCTAAATGAGCTCATAAAACCGCAAAAAGAGGATAAAGACAAAATAGAAGAAGAGAAACAAGCGGGAAGAGACGAGTTTGGAATAAGGTCTATCTATCCCTCTGCCGAACAGGAACAAATGTGGAATGCAAAATGGGATGATAACAATTCAAGGGCTCTTGGTAAAAAACAGAAAGACCCTTTAGATAGCTCATTTCTGATTGGAAGTGCAGGTACTCCAAAAGTAACTATTAACGGAAATGGTACGGCCACAGTTAATGGTTCAAGTCCGAGAATGAACGTATTTGGAAAGTGGACTAATGTAGAGATCACTATATATGTTAAGTATTCCTCTCCAGAAGATTTAAAATCAGTATCTATTCACGGTAGAAGTAACCACCATAAAGACTGCGGATTTGGTGGATATACTGTAAGATTTGGTGGAATCAAAGATGATGATGGTGGAATCTCATGGATAAAAAAGGAACCTTTACACGGAATATACTCTGACAGAATAGGAAGTGTTGATTATTCAATTCCCGTAAATGAATGGGTTGGACTTAAGGCTATTGTAAGAAATATTGACGGGGGAAAGAAGGTAAGTGTAGAAGGATATGTAGATGATGAGATGACTAGGACTGGCAGAATGCTTGATGGTAATAATAGTAATAATAATGGAGGACAATGGAAAAAAATTCTCCACGCTATAGATGATGGGACATGGCCTGGCATGGGTCAAGAAAAAGAAGATAAAGAGATAATGAAAGAATGTGTCGGAAAAGGAGACAATATATCAACTAATATCTACAAACCCTTCACTAGAACAGCGGAAGCAATTTGGCTTAGGACAAATGACGCAGAGGATGTAAAATACAAATGGTTTAGTGTGAGAGAAATTAATTGAATAATAGTTATGGAGTGCTAACTGTGGCCAAAGGTTTGAGAATAAATACTATCCTCTAGTCAATATTCACTTAAGTTTTTATAAAGAATAGTTATTCATATCTTAAAAAAGAAAAATACAAAAGGATTATCCCACTATTGATGTTTTAAGGTTTTCAATATTATCTAAGCTGGACGATGTATCTAGCCAATAAAAAGGGAAGACAGAAGCAGCTTGAACAATCTGGATCTGGACAGTCCATAGAATTTGCTCCTTTGACGAAAACAGCAATATTCAGCAAGATTCCAATCTTGCTAATTCTGGCTCCGAGATTGTAACTAAAGACTGTATCGAGATATGGCAAAAGGCTACCATAAGGGATGCTTTACCTGAGGAATATAAGGATAAGAGACTTGCAGAGTATGCCAAAGAATCCCATAAGAATAGGGAAGGCTCAGGGCAGACTACAGAGTTTGATAATACCGAAAATAGAAGATTGTTGCGAGATTCTAATCTCGCAGAATCAGGCTCCGTTGGCCCAGTAGAGGATGTTTCTGACTCTGAGGACTTTGACAGGATGAATAGAGGACAGGATGTAATGACAGAGTCAGAGAGAGCCAAAAGACTAGAGTAGAGACTAAATGAGGCAGAGGAAGAACGTACAATCCTAAGACAGGAGAGGGAGGAGTTAAACAATCAGGTTAAAGTGTTAAAGGAGAAGAGTACGCCTGAGCTTTTAAAGGAATTACAGGAGAAATTCAACTTGGCTAATAGATGCTAAAAAACTACAAAAAGACACAGGATATGTATCTTTTTTCTATTTTGTGAAAATAACCATTTTAGCTAAAATCTTTATAAAACAAGAGACTTTACGCTTTACACAATTATGCAGCAGCCAACCTGAAAAAATTTTTTTGGAAACGCTAGGGGTCTTCAAAATGGGATAGTTCGGCTCAAGCCTTGCATTTAAAAAGCCTTTACTTCTAAAATGTCTACTCAAGAAGAAACTATACTAGAGCTGTAGAATCTGGTAACAATGCCGATTGGACTCTATATCATTGCACCAACAATACATGGAAATAAGCTGGTTTCAATTAGAGTTACCGTTAACTTTGATGCAAGGAAACCAAGAGGAAGAAATGACTAAGGAAAGCGTGGGCATTCAAAGTTCCATTGGAGTAAACCCGGAGTTACAAAATATAGTCGAACCTGATATTCTTGCTTTTATTGTAGCTGCACTCAATGACTTGTATAATTGGTTGGTATTGGGAATTATATCTAGAGAGACTAGTCTATAAAAGACTGCCCTGAGTGATGGTTTTGGGATTTTGTGACTCTGAAACCAGGTTGGCGAAGATTTTACTTCATCAATAACCTCTCTCCAGTTTGTTCTATTATTAATCGTCATGAGATAGGCCCTGCTTTCCAAGTGCGGATTCACCTTTTAGTAGCTTAAGCACATAGTCAATTTTCTTTTCAATTGATTTGTGTGGATGTCTAATATTGTCCAAAGCTTCGGGTAGTAGTTGGTTTAATGTAAGAGATTCTTCTCCTCTGCAGTATGCTATATCTTTTATAATTTTGACATATAACCTGAATACTCTATCAGCAGATATTAGTTGAATATCAGGAAATGTAAGCTGAGCTATATCATCAATTTCAACATCTTTGTTCAAATCACATTGCTTTAGAATCCAGTTCAAAAGATTAGGGACATGCCTTTCTCTTATGTCACTTATATGATACAGAAGTCTATCTCTTACTTGTCCCAGGAAAGCAAAAAGAGCACTTATATCTTCATCTCTTTCAATTCTGAAGGGAATATTAGTAGTTGCAATATATACTTCTACTGTACCGTTTGGAGATAGCCTATAAGTGACATGTCTCCCACCAATATTTTCCTCATATGGTTTTGCTCTATTAATTGGCTCTTCCTTTTGCTTCAGTTCATTATAGAATTCTGGATTAAGATGAAACATCAGTAGTATTTTGTGTATGTATGTTGGAGCATGAGCAAGTGCTACTAATGCCTCTAGGAAGGTGTGGGCTTTCTGGTGTTCTATAGTATGGAAAAGTGGATATGTGGAGCCTTTTGGGAGGTTGATCCCCGAGGGTTGAACTGGTACACTTTTTCTTTTCTTGAGACTTTCCACCATTTCAGCTTTCATGCAAGCTGCAAAGTACTCTTGTGGATTCTTATTTTGAAGCAGGTGTATACCCTCTCGTATAAGGTTATTTGCTGTAAAAAGAACACCTTTTGAATGAAAATACTTAAGGCTACGCTGAGCCTTCGACTTTTTGACACCACATTTATCTGTTATATCTTCAATTGTAATGCCCTTTCCATTAGCCCTATACAAAATGAGAATGAACCTGATACTCTGACCAAATTTGATGCTTTCAGGCTGGCTTTAAGGTATTACAAGATTAATCGAGGTGAGAAGTCCTAGTAAAGTTTAAAGTACTATTTTTGTCTTACCATCTTTTAACATGGCATTAATGGTTAAATGTAAAAATCCCTCCTGCGGATTTGAGCATCCGTCAGCTATTCAAATGGATGAGATATCTTTCCAGACTGCTAGCCTCTTCAACAAGAGCGAGGATTGCCCGCAGTGCGGGCTGGTTTCCACTTATGATAAACCAGATTACTTTTTTAGGTAATCAGCCGTTTTGCAGCACTAGATAGAAGGCTGAGTTTGCAGCGGAACTATAGTACAATAGGCTTAAAGCTAACCCTTGATAATAAAATGAGCTAACATTTGACAATAAGTTATAAACTATTATGGTCATCCAGAGAGCAATATTCTAAATAGAAAGGAATCTCTAGTTTAATAAATAATTTGAAGTATAATATCTTGTTTGTAATTTAGGGAAATGTTACTACCAAAGGAATATAAAATTAATAGTGGATAGTGGAGATAAACAGACTTGATGTCTAAAGTGACAAATAGAGTGTGAACGGTGAAACATTTTTGTTCAATCTGCGGTAGTCATTCACAACTTCGTAGGAATCTCAGATTTACGATAGTAAATGGTAATATGATATGCATAGACTGTTGGAAGAAAAAACAGAGAGAAACAAGGTTGAGTGAAGAATGACTGACTACTACTATAGTCAGTAAACAAGAGAGAGTCTTTTCCTTTAGGATCTTATTTTCTCTTTTTACAACTTCATTCTCAATTTCCAGTTCGTCTATTCGTTTCTCTAGTTCTTTTACCCTTTCTGGCTCTTGTATGACGTCACTTCTCTTAATGTCTTCAAATGGTGCCTCTTCTTCTTCTTCTTCTTCTTGTCCTGTGCTTGCGTCTACAGCCATGGCTCTTTGTTCTGGAACATTCTTACCGTCGTTCTGGAAACCAGTTTCCGATTCTTCCAGTTTATTGTCCTGTAATTTTGTTTTGTATTTCTTGTCTAGACACTTATTGATGTATTGTTTTGTAACCCCATATCCTTCGTCTGCTAACGCCCTAATTATCTCCTCAGAGATTAATCCAGTTGGCATTCCATTGTCCTCTAATGCTAGTGCTAGTTCTTTGATTATCTTTTCTCTGGACTTGTTTTGACCTTCATTGAACTTAATTCTCGCTTTTTCTAATTCAATTAGCTGCTCTTTGGCATTATGTATATGTGATTGCCATACAATCTTCTTATCTATCTGTTCATCACTTTCGGACATGTTTTTCTTTCCTCTTTGTTGCTACATAATGTACCCTTCTGATAGTTTAAAAGAGATCAATAGTACAGTGGTATCTTAACTAGATGACCTGCCTCCAGCTTATTGTTATATGAAATCCACCGGATTAGTATAACCTATGATAGTATGATCACTTAAAAACAAACAGACTTTATCCTGGATGCGAATTTGATATATTGGAAACACTTAGGGTATGTTGGAAAGAGAACCTATCGAAGCTTGAAAAGAGCATGGATTGGATTCAAAATAGCAAAAAAGAAGGTAATCATGATAAAATGAGGTACTATGCAGAAGGAGCCAGAAGTTTGAGACAACTATGTCTCCCTGTTTCTCGGATATTTGAGAGAGCGACCTAGACGACAGAAAACGGAAGGAGGAGGGCAGTACAGCAACCAATGAGCTATAACTATCGTCGCCGTCGTAATCGGCTACGAAAAGGGAAGAGGGGAATGAATACATCCTACGGATACAGTTCGAAAGCAGCATACCGTCCCATCTATAACAAACACAGAAGGACAACTCCTGAGTGGGGAGCATTACACCGAGCCTGGGTAGGATATGTGATTGCAAAAAGTCAAGATGACCTAGAAAAAATGAGAAAATACGCGATAATCATTCGAAAATTTCAAAGATGACTAAACATAGCGATAAGTGACTTTCTTGATATTGGAGTTTATGGATTTGAAGAAGATTTTGAAAATAAGGAAGAAGATGATGACTCCAAGCTCGCAGTACATGATCCATGGTTTCGTGGTAGAATAGAAGCTGCAAAGGAAGACGAGGATCAAGATGAAAACGATGATAGCTACTATCCAAGTCTAATCCACCACAACGACGGAGTAAATTGATACAGAACAAATCTCTATTTCTTCTATAGTTCTACAGAAAAGCCTAGGTGAATTAGCTTGGGCGACCGTTTGTAGCCTAGATATTGTACGTAAAATTTACTTCCTAGGGTTTTCCCAAAAAAGTGTTAAAAAGGAGTAGGCCATATGTGGGTATTAGAACGGAACGCTCTGAACAAATTAACAAGAATTTTGAAAACATTTGAAAACATTTGAAAACATCCAAAATCGGATAGTAGGTCAAAGTTCTCATTTTCACTTTTAAACTATGAATCCATACCTTATACAATATGGCTGTAGATATAGAGACAAAGAGAAGGGGTTATAGAACTATACTTTACTCAGCGTAAGAATATACGTGAGATAACCAAGGAAGTCCAAAAATCTAGCCGTGATGTAGTCGCAGTGGTAAAGGAACACAAGCAAGTATAAACGCAGGGCACAGTGTAGACCAACAAAAAGAAGAAGATCCCATCGAACCTTCTGTCAACGTTAAAGCATACGATCTTTTTACAAAGGGTTAACTCCACTTAACTCCACTACAGGTAGCCTCAGAATTGAAGCTTTCAGAGGAAGATACAACACGCTATTACAGAGTACCTCAGGCTGAAGCAGTTACCTAACTTAGGCTCTCTCTTAGAGCGACTGCGGGTACAGAAAAGATTAGCGCTTTCATAGAATTAACCAATTTGGCGCTTGCTGAACATATGAGGGCCAGCCAGGTACTACAACTTCTTAAAATGGCTAATTCACCAATTGATGGAATGTGTAATATCGAAGAAAATATCATAAAATTCAGAGGAGTAATAGCACATCTTAGAAAGTATAAAGGAGCAAATACAAAAAATCTTTATACAGTAGTCCAAATACAATGGGGCAATATCTTAGCAACAAACCTATCATTTATACTATGTCAATAAAAGAGCCAAGGAAGGAATAATCTTATCTTATTATCATGTATCGGGGCAATTATCCCCCTTTTTAGATAGATATGACGGCCATTTTTGATCTCTCTGTAATTTCATGCTCGTCTGCAAATCCTGCAGTTGCAGCAACTATGTATTTAGCAGGTTTTGTATTCTTATATGTACAATTGGCTGCATCTAAGGTATTTTTGCACGGAGAAACGTCTTCCACTATGTACACTATACTACCTTCCTCATCAAACCACATTAAATCAAGATCATATTCAATATTCAATAGCCACATAGAATACAAGTCCGACTTTTCATAAACTAGGATCATTGCAGAATTAAAGGGGAACTGTTGTTCTCTGAACATCAACCACCTTTGCTTATCTGCATCAGATTCCGCAATTTCTACCTTAATTACATCTTGATCTATCCTAATTGTTCCTTCAGGAAAGGCTGTATTCTTGTGTTTAATATCTGAAGGGATAAAAATTAAGCCGA
>Ga0126307_10002829_pt1 | contig 11772 bp, 20 predicted proteins | sample Plot28_FD_89955 | JGI IMG/M metagenome (GOLD analysis project Ga0126307, IMG submission 89955) | Serpentine soil microbial communities from UC McLaughlin Reserve, CA, USA - Plot28 | ecosystem: Environmental > Terrestrial > Soil > Grasslands | place: USA: UC McLaughlin Reserve, Lake County...
TCTTCGTAGTATCTTCTAAATTTTTAACTACAACTATACCGCATCTATTACAGATTATTTCTCCCGATTCAACATCAGTAATCATTCTGGATTCACTAGGATCGCATATTTCACATTGAATTATGGATTGCATATTTTTTTTGTATTTATTATAATAATAGGCAATCAAATATATAAATCTTATAAATATACTCATGTTTTTTATGTATAAAGAATCGAATACTAGCTTATAACAAATCTTTAAAAAATGATTCTATCTTACCTTCTTGGATTCTATCTAAGGAAATTAACATTGGCATAACTTCCGTCATAAGGTTAAAGTGTAGATTAACGATCTTATTGTTAATTTTTTCATAAAGCTTTTACTCTCCTCCCCCTCCTCAAGGTGCTGCCTTGTTAAAGTACTCCTCCAATTATTATTATTCTGTGGGAAAAACATTGACCGAATATAATAATAAGTCTATGTTAGAAGTACTTGTGACAACAGCACTTTCTAATGCACTATTGGAATTAGATCCATTAAAAAATAATTATTCTAATAGATATTTACCCTTAGAAATCAGCATTTTACAATGGATGTTAGAGATTGTACCAAAGCTTCGTAATAATCTAAATCTTCTGAAAAAAGTAGTTATGAATGAAATTGATGACTTTAAAGTAAAGTATGATTATGCTAAAAATATAAATGATATAGATAATATAGATAAATCATCAAAATCTATTGAAATTCTCCAAATATGTTTATTTTTAATAACCATTGAATTAGAATTTAATCATTTGTATAGTGTTAAAGGGTACAATAAAAAGTAACATAATCTGCTATGATTAAAATCGTTTCATCTTATTTGTAAAAATAAAAATCTTTTCCTTTGATTTTCATCTGAATCAATAAAGTAAAAGGTTTATTTTTTATCTTAATCCTAAATCAATAAGATTAAAAAAAATGAAATTATCCTTTATTTTTACTCTTTGTTTCGACCTAAACAAACAAATTATTTGGATAGGTTAATACTCGAAGAATTTTAACTATACTTATGTATGTAATTATATCCTATTTTTTAGAATTATTATTAGAAAAAAGGAGGTACATATTCTTTCATAAATTTGATTTGACGATTTCTGATGAATTAGTAATTGTTAGGCAATTCTTTTCCTTCTAATATTTCTATAGATAAATTACCTGTTCTTTCTGTGAAATATTTACTTTAGTGAATTGCTTATCTTAACTTTCTCGATTTGCTCTTCAGTCATCGATATCTGTATTATGAAAGGATAAAATCTATGAGTGTTGTTTTTTGATTGAATTAACCTTTACTCCACATGTTTATTAATCTTAAAAAAATCAATTATATTATTATTATTGATAGTTGACACATTGATTGATAATAAAAATCCCTTTGTGCTTTAGAGAAATAAATGAAATTTATACTATTATTAAGGAAGTTTTACTCAATTTTATTTTTTTACTTTCTTTATGTTATCTGCTTCTTGCTGCTAAAACTACTAAATAATAAAAAATATTTATGTGACAGTCTAACAATACTGTATTTACTTCTGTTCAGAGGCCGGTTCTGGTTCTTCTGGCTCTGTTTGTGGTTCAGGTTCAGGATTAGGTGCTGGATCTGGATCAACAACTTCTATTCTGATTTGATCTGAATTCTCTAACATGATTAACAAATCTAAACCCACATAGATTATATAAATTTACCAATTATATTCTTAATTATTATTTAATTAGACTAGCTAACCTCTCATACAAGAACGAAGCAATCACAATAGAGGAAGATAAGTAAGAGTATTGATTGTTTATCATAGAGCAAATAGTCATAATATTGTATGATTTTTCTCCCACTTTATTTATTCTGCAAGAGTGGTACCATATCCTCACACTATCCAATGGAATTTTGATTCCTCAATAGCTATAATAATTGGTCTATCTTTCTTGCCGAAAGATTATTATTATTTAAGGAAACAATTAACACCATTTATTACTATAATAGAATGATAATAATTTTTTTCTTTTATTTATCTTATTTTATTGAATTTCTTAATGTTATTTTGTTGTATAAACCTTATAGGGCAAATTAGTGTCCAAATCAATATATTTCCATTCAGTTCCTTGTTTCTTTTCCATTTCCTGAAATTCCGGTTGGACAGTAGGATGTAGCAATTTAAATACATTATTTCCAACAGTTATTTTATTTGGTCCCGTTAGGGACGTCATTTTTGCTGCCACATTCATAGGGTATCCTATTAAATCAATAGGTGCGCTTTTATCATATCCATATTGTATGGCTAAGTTCTCCCCCTCGTCTATCCCTATTTTAACGGCTAATCTTGGATAATGATCTTTATCTTTTTCTAAAATTGGATTAATACCATTTACTATTACGTTAATCATTGAATTTGCACATTGAAATGCAGTATCACAAGATAGATACTTATTGAAACCACTTGGAAAGAATGCAATAACAGCATCTCCTACATACTTTAATACGAATCCATCATAACTTTCAACTACAGAAGACAATTCATGTGAAAAGGCTTTGATTATCTTTGCCATTCTTTCTACCGGTAAACTCATACTCATCTTTGTTGAACCTACTAAATCGGCATACATTACAACGAGAGAAAGTTTAGAATCAACATGATTTAGAAGATAGTCTTGTCCTCTCTTTATTGATGTATTATATTGATAACGCTCATACAAGACACTCTCCAGCATATCTTGTCTTTGTGAGAGTAATGTTGGTAAATCATAGATAGTTCTATTTTCACTAGAGGGTAACGAGTTTTGCTTTGTACGCTGATCTGTTTTGTTATATGTATTATAATTTCTATCAACCATTCTATCTATTATTTTTTCTTTAAGATATTCTACCTCTTCTTGATTATTTGACTCTATATTTACTCTTGATCCTCCTTCTTTTTGTTTTATCTTTTCACTTTTTCGTTTGGTAGTATCATAACTATCCTCTACTTTACTTTCTCTATCTTTATCTTTCTTCATTAAAAGACCTTAATTAAATCAGTTAATTATTGAATTTAACTATTTAGACATCAATAAAGAATGCAACAATTAGAGAAAAATCGATTAATTTTACTTTCAAATGTTAAAATTCAATATTTAAAAAGCACTTCAATAAGATTCTATATTATTATAATATCTAATATTATAATTTAATACAATGTTATTTATCTCAAAATGATTGCTAAACGAATTTCCGAAGAATGTAAGAATTTAAGTATTTAGAATAATTTATCTAAAATTGTTATATAAGTTACTCCTAATCAAATCGTATGACATCATCCTCAGAAAACAGAAAGAAGGAGTATCAGGGTAAAGATCCCATGTCCCCAGAGAAGATTACCTCTCATGAACCAACTGCAGTAAAAAGAGATCCAAATGATCAAGAAATTGCTGAAGGAGGACAGACAGGTACTAATACAGAAGAAGCAAAACAAAAATATAGAAAAGAAGGTATGACCAAAGTTTAGAAGTCAAATCTTCCTTAATTTTCTTTTTTTAATTGTCGTTTATTGATAATTGTTACATTCAAAACCAATGATATCTTTATTTGTCTATCCTTAAGTAGGTAAGCTACCTCCTTTGTTGTGCTATCGAACCTGACTATCTGAAGTAGATAGGTGTTATAGTAACCCCTAAAGTACATCTTAAATCAAAGTATTTGTCTTGGTATTATTATTCTTCATAAATGTTTAATAGGTTTTATTGTATAATATTATTATGAAGACAGTTATTCTTCATGCTCTTCAATTATTGATTAGTAGTGGACTTCTTTTATCGGCATTTCCCCAACTTTTAGCGTTTGCTCAACCAAGTGTCCTTGACCAAATGATGAATCATATGAGATTTACTCATTCACAATTAGCAAATAATATTGATGAAATTAAACAATTGATAAAAAATAATAATACGGCTGAAGCTCTTACTTTACTTGACGGTATGGATCTTAAAATTGATCATATGAATACTATGTTTAATGATCTAGTATGGGAATTATCCAATAAAGGCCATTAATTTTTTTCTATAAAAAATAAATAAATCATTTTATTTTCCTTACTTAAATATGCAGTTAATAATTATTCTATCTTTCACTACAACTATTAATGTTATTGAAAACCGCTTCGTTGACTTTCGCTTTATTAATTTATTATAATATTTACTTAGAGAAGTTAAAAGCAGTAGTCTTCTCTCTATGAAGAGACGTGAAGACTATGGCTGGCTATGGAAGCCAAAATACAGCAAGGTATTTAATGGTAAAGTTTTATGGCTCTCAGAGATAAAGCCTAAAATTGATTTCTTAGATTTAGTACTCTTTTATCAAGGTCCTGAATGTAAACTAGACGAAGTAAAAAGGAATTTTAAGAAATTTATTATAAAGCCGATATTTCATTTTTTATAGTTCAAAATTTTAATTTTAATTCGAATTGAACCTTGTTCTTATCTTGTTTTAGTTAGGTTCACTATCAAAGTAATAATTGTAAATTTACTTAAGAAACTGATGAAACTATTATAAGAAATATTATCTAATTGATTACTACATTGAAATTTCCTACCGACAATAATAAAAATCAAAAAGGGGAGAGAAAAAAAGAAATTATAGTAGATTTTGCTGCAATCCTAACTGGAAAAGAAGAGATACCCGAAGTAAATACATTGGATACTGCTTTAGCAACATTTCAATCTAATACTACTAATAAAGATCATGGAAAAGATGATCTAATGTACGCTGTTAAAGTTACACCTACAGATAAAATAAAAGAAGTTGATATTCAGACAGGAAAACCTGATGAAAAAGGAGAGGTAGTTGCAGCCTTGTATAAATCTGATACTCCATCAGGAGAAGTTAAAGGTACTCTCACTAAAGGAAAAATAAAATCAAAAGATCTAAAAGGGCCTCTAGAAGGAAAGAATACCAAGGAATTAGTAAGAAAAATAGAGAAGGGAGAAGCATATGTAGATATAAGAACAGAGGATAAACCAATGGGAAAAGTAAGAGGAAAAATTAAAAAATTACCACCTACTTGATAATGAATATGAATATAGATTATATAGATTCTTCTATATAAACCAAAACTTCTGACAGTATAATAATTATTTTCTCTCACTTTTTTCCAAACTTCTATCATTGAAAGTAGAATACCACCGTTTAGTATTGCAGGTGTACTTGAGAAAAAAGCACGAAAACCTTTGAGAAATTATCTTAACAGAAATGGTAACAAAAAACATTTGATAAGATGTTTTCAATCGCAAGATTGTATAATCAAACATGTTCATATCCTGTAATACAAAATTAGAGTATATCCACTTTTATGTCCATATCTAGTGGCATAAAATGAGATTCAATTACAGATTATCGTCGCCGTTCACTACCATGTTTTATACCTGATTGAGTAAGATTAATGTTATCACCTGCGATTTCTATGAAATTGCTTTCTTTTTGGAACCGTTTAAGATGTGATAGTATATCGCTTCTATCTTGGAATGTGCTTAATTCTTGTTTCCATATAGTATCAATTGAGACATTTATAGGATTATTCCCCAAAGTCATTTGTCTTTCACACAGAAATGCCATTGTATTGTTGATTATAGTTCTTATAATCTTTATCTTGATCATCTATACTTATATGGCTGTATGACATAGAACCTAATATCATTTTCAATCTTTTATGTATTTATATAATTTTTAATTTTGCTCATATGCTTGTCTTATCAAGGACAAAGTATTAATTCAATTCTCATGTCATAAAGTGTATTATAATCATTAAATAGAAATAGATACTTTCATAGTTAATCATGTTATCTGCTATAGACAAAAAAAGAACAATTAGAAATGCATTAAAATAGATATTAGTGGTTCCAGTATATTCTTTATTGGTACATTACTTTTCATTATAGTCTATGATGCTATAACAGGTGAATCTTCCCAATCAACAGTAGAATATTGTGCAAGTATGGCTTTTTAGCATCACCTGATTGTTGGTAATAACATAAAAAAATAATAATAATAATAAAGAAATGAAGAAAAAATTTTATTTATTTAAAACGATATATGAAGTAAGAGGAGAGTTGTTTCTTTTACTTCTATATCATAAATATCAAACTTGAAAGCATTTGCCTTGATTTTAACAGTTGGAGAATCACATGTAAATCTTATTCTGAAATTTATTTAATATAATACTATGATATTAGTAATAAATAACTTGCAAAAAGAAATAAAAATTGATATTAATTCAATTATTTAAAGGCGCCTGTAAGTGTTTCTCCTATTTTTTCTAAAGGCCCAGAACTCTTATTATTTTGTTGTTGTTGTGATTGTCCCCCTTGTTGTTGTTCTTGTGTCTCTGTTTGATTACCTTGTTGTTGTTGTGCTTGTGTCTGGTTAATACCTTCTACTGTTGTTTGTTCAAAAGGTACAGTTGTTTTATTTACCATAGTAGTTTGTGCTTCACCTGTTGGTTGTAATACTGTTTTATTTTTAATGGCAGAAAGATCTACTGGTGCCTCTCCCAAAGTCTGATTTTGTAAAGGTTGAAGTGCTGACTGATTTCTTGATGATGTAGTCTCATTTACTGTAACGGTTGTCTGCTGAGCTGGTATGGTCGTTTTATTTATAATTGTAGTTTCTGGTTTACCTGTAATTTCTGCTCTAGTTTGATTACCTGAAGTCTCATTAGAATTAGATTGTGCCAATGATATATTTTGAAAAGAATTTCCAATAATAGCCAAAACCATTATTGCAAAGACAGTTGGTAAAATGCTTTTAATCAGTGAATTTTCCATTTAGAGAAAGAATGTTCAACATAATATAAAAAAGATGTAACACATTTTATTCATTATAGCCGTTACCATTTTTTCGTTTGTTATAGAAAGTAACAAAGGCATTGAATTCAATAAAATCAAGATAGGCAATGTTAAATTATTGTTTTATCAAAACAGTTTTATTAATTTACTTTTGATTGTCAAAAAAAGATATTTAATACCTCAAAATACATTTATTGTAAGACTAGTTAATAAAAAAGAATATACTATCAAAAAAAATTTATTTGTTTCTTACCAGATTTTACTTTTTATTAGATTTATTGCTTCTTCATATACCTTTTTTCCTTTTTGCTTATCACCATTAAAGCATTCATTAGATATTTTTTCAATAACTTCCTCAGGAGGAATATTTTCTTGGTTTATTGTAATTTCGTTTTTCTCTTCAGCAGAAAGCAAATCTGTTAAACTCGATGGTAGCATTGATAAAAGACCTGTTGCTGTGATTCGTTCTGAAATTTGAAGAAAATGCCTACATGTTATTGCAATACCTTGTCTTGCAGCCTTATATTCAATTCCTAATCTTTCTGCAAAACTTTTGACAATATCTTCCATAAATAATATATGACTATAAACTATTTAACAAATTAAGATATAATAATATTTTTTAATATCTACGAATAGAATATGAAATAAGAATATTTTCTGTTTTAACAGATAGTTATTATCTCTTATATTTTAATAAATTCTTATTAAGAAAATTTAATTATAATCCTATAGTTAAATAAAAATGAATTAATTTTTAGTAAAGTTTAATCCCTTTTGTATTGTTTTGCTTCTTCATCAGTTACTGTAAAAAAGACAGTACTGCCATCAAAATGGTTTACGAAAATTTTAGGAATACAGAATACATCTTTGTCTACAATTCCTTTTTGTGTTACTATGAATTCACCTGTAATTTGTTGAACTTCTCCAAGGTCAGCATCTCCTAGTCCTCTTGCTTCTTTTTTGATAATTTCTTGTGGATTAAATGCTGTAGATTGATCTACTCCATTAGTTTGATCTGGAGACATTCCAGTGATATTTTGACCCTTGCACTAACACATTGTTAAATGATGTTGTGGGTATTCCAGATGTTGTTGCTATAATTAAAGCAAAGGCAAGAATTGAAAAAATTCCTATTGTTGAATAGTTTTCCGATTCTATATCAATTATAATTAAATATAATATACAATAATTAAACTATTTATTAGGAACATATTCAGAAATTGCATATTGTTAATAATAATAACATGACGCTCATTATATATTCATAATAAAATATTTAAAAATTTAATACAAGTTAAAATCATAGCCCTCCTTCACGGATCAAATGATTTGCTAAGAAAATGTTGTTTTCGCGGGAAAGGATATGACGTAGTGTGAAACTTGTTTTTTGTTGATTGAAGTCAACAACTATTCGAGTACACAAACCTGGAAAGTATCTTTATAACGCTTGGAGGCAATTATTACTGTAAATTTATTAGTTAATCAATGATAATCAGATTATTGATAAGATGATTTGTTAATCTTCATTATATAATTATAATAACTTTGAACAACATCAAAGTAAAATTTATGTGCAAATTCTATTGATTTAAGAAAAGTATCCATATTTCTATCGATAATATCATCTATTATTCTTGTGGTAGTATTAGTTTGATGATTCATATGATATTGGTTAATTTCATTAAAAGTGTGATCATCGTCTTCTATAGGCTTTGAGTTATTAAAGTTATAATAAATTATATCATCTAAACGTTTAGAATAGATTGAATAATAGGTATTAATGATATTCTTATGTTCTTCAATAAAATTATGCTTTATTTCTTTCATAGTCTTGATTATTTGTTGATAATTAATGTCGTTCTCAAAGTTCCTTGAGACGATTTTATATTTTCGAGAAGAATCTGTTGAATACGAAATTACATTATAATCGTGTCTATTAATTTCAAGGGGGGAATAAATTTATCTTATCCTGTTCTTTTTTCATTTCGGCATCTTTTATATCAATAATGTCCTGTTCCTCTTCTTGGATAGACATAAAGAATACCTAGAACTTTATTACATAAAAATATTACTGACCAAGAACATTATAGAATTGTTATTGTGAAGTTAATCTTTAAAAAATAATTCTTTGATATATCACAAACAATTTATTATCCTTATAAAGTTTCAAAATGAATTTTTGAATTTCATTAAAAGAAAATAGTAACAACAAGAATACAAACGATATTACTCAAATTAAGAAACTATCAGGAGTAGTAGAAATACATCTATTAGTTTTTTGATTGATGATTAGGAACACAAGTGTAAATAATGAGCAAAGAAAATACCATTAACAATAGTAGGAATTGTCATGACCGAAAAGCGGCCGCATCAAGCAGGCTTAATGACCGCCAAAATGTCATTCTAGAAACTATGTTGATTAAAAAAAGTACAAAACAAACTTTACAATTTCTGAAGGACTCAAGATTTCCAATTTAGGAGAGAATCTTAAGAAGAGAAAAACAAATTATCAAGGCAAAAAATATGAAAAGATTATCTCAAATAACAAAGGTAGATTTTCAGAATCAACATATTGAAGGTATTGAAAAGTTGAGATTAATAGAAAGAGAGATGAGGCGAGAGGTAGAAGAATGCCAAGATCCATATAAAAATTGAAAATGAAGGAATGTATAGCAAATTTGCAGCGAATTATTTCAAGTGATATAGATTCAAGTAAATACGTTCTAGAGAAGCAAATTCTATCAACAAAAAAAGTCTATGGATTGTATAATAATAGAGAAAAAGAAGGAAAACAGCAAGAAGATGATAATAATGATAATAATGAATCCATTGATAATTACGAGTTATAGAAAAAGGAGAAGCAATGAATCAGATACTTCTGAAGAATAACAGTAACAAGTCAAAGAATAATAAATAAATCAATAAATAAAAAATCTCATAGGAAGTTAAAAGATTAAATTGTTGTATAATAAATTGTATAACAAGAATAATAATACTATGAAGACACGTACTCTTGTAATTATGACAACATTGGCTTCGATTATTTTTGTTATTTTGCTCTTTTTCCTTCCCGACTAAATCAAATTATATAAACAATAGTCGAGATTGACTTGTAGGATTTTTAATTAATTTATTCTTTTTTATCAATTTATGTTGTTCTAAAATTAAGGATAACAGCAAAGATTCAGTAGAATATTGTTCTCCTTTTATATCTATCGCACTTGAATATTTGTAAGAAGATTGTAATAATAACGTTTCTTGAAATAATTCTCTATTTTGTTTTCTCAATACCAAAGAGTAATTATTCCATTTATCTAATTCCTGGCTTAAAATTATAGATCTATTGTTAATATTATACTCATTGTCGTCATCATTAATTTCATTAAAATTTTCAATGTGACCAACAACATTTGATCAAGTAGATAATTTATCTGTTAAAGTCTTATAATGGTGCAATATTATTGACATCAAAATAAGATGTATTCTGATAGGAATGGAATAGCAGCATGAGAACTAGCAGAGTTATACAAATTTGCAATTGATAACATATGTATAAATAATTTTTTCTTATGCTTATTTTTCAAATATTTGTAAATAGTTTCCATTTCTCTTTTTCCAATACAGCAGCAATTCTAAATGATGGTATTGTGCGGCCCATCACTATTGCACGAATGTAAGGAGAATATAATGACTAAAATACTCCTAGGAGGAAGAGAAGAGGAGAAAAGAGATTTAGATTCGTAAATGAAAAAAGATATTGGGGTAAATTATCTAAAAGATACCGTACTATAAGATATTATGCACATTGGTTACAAGCATATTTAGTTTTACCATCATCTGTTATAGTGTGTTTTACTTCTATATCATCTGCCCCACAAACGTCACATCTTCCTTGCATTGAACATCTCCCGACGTCAAAATATATAATGATTATATCATTATTGTTAGTCGGTTAAACAATGACAAATTAAAAGGAAGATAATTTTAATTTTCTTCCGTTTCTTTTTTCTAAATACGCTATAAAGATAATAATGGTAATTGACGGTGTTAATAATTATATAGATGTTTTTATAAAACATGTCCATTCGCTACTATCTGGATAAAAATGACAAGAAAAAGAGTTCTACTACTATTAATCAAGACCAAATTATTTATAACTTAATACTATCTGGGGTACTTTAAGAAAAAATGACGGACAGAGATATTTATTTAGATATGGCAATAAATGCTGCCATAGAATATGTTAAGAAGAAAGTGGGTATCGAATTGGAAGGAAAAGATAGACTCAGATACAAATCTATTATAATTAATGATGAAGAGTTCCATGTTTTTGCATTTTTCAAGTATGGACTTGTAATCGGTTATGACAAGGATAATGACGAACTAGGAGTTAATGAATTGGAAGGTGTTAGGAGTGGTAAGTATCCTAAGGAAGCACTTTCTTTTCTCAAATCATGTATTGATAGATTTGGCAGTCTGGAAGAATTCCAAAAAGCATATAAAGAATTCAAAGAGAGGCACGATGCAAATAATACAAGAGATATCCAAGAAATAAACAAAGAATTTAGAAAAGAATTTGGTATTCCTGATAGAATGGCTATTACTGGCAACTTAGACAATTTGATTAATAAATAATCCATTAACATTAATCTGAAATGACCACTCAAAATCAAAATAATCTTTATCCAAACTCTTGTAATTATGGATGTAATACTCAGATTTACTGGAATGGTTCAGTAAATGAATATTGGGAAGTATTTACAAAAAAGAAACATATTTGTCCTAATAGATCCCGCAATGCAAAACCAACAAATACGACAGCAACAACAACTAATAATACTAAACCGACATATTACAAGAAACCCTGGTCAAATCAACAGCCTAAGCCAAAGATGTCTAATTCATTTGAATATTTGCAAAGTTCAATCAGAGAAATTCAA
>Ga0126307_10002830_pt1 | contig 11771 bp, 11 predicted proteins | sample Plot28_FD_89955 | JGI IMG/M metagenome (GOLD analysis project Ga0126307, IMG submission 89955) | Serpentine soil microbial communities from UC McLaughlin Reserve, CA, USA - Plot28 | ecosystem: Environmental > Terrestrial > Soil > Grasslands | place: USA: UC McLaughlin Reserve, Lake County...
CTTCTGACCATCGCCGTGCTGGCTGGGCTCAACCGGGCTGGCGTCGAGCGGCTGCCGGTGTACGTCGCCCTGGGCGCGCTGCTGTGGTTCTTCGTGCTCAAGTCGGGGGTTCACGCCACGTTGTCCGGCGTGGCCCTCGCGTTGACGATCCCGCTTCGCCCCTCGCCGGGGCACCCCGACGATCCGGCCTCGCCGCTTCACATCCTTGAGAACGCGCTGCAGCCGTGGGTCGCCTTCGCCATCGTGCCGATCTTCGGCTTCGCGAACGCTGGCGTTGCGCTCGGAGAGTGGGCTTTATTCGCGCCCGTTCCGCTGGGCATCGCCGCGGGGCTGTTCTTCGGTAAGCAGATCGGGGTGTTTCTGACTACTTGCGGTGAAACTCGACTCGGCGACAGCATCGGGAGGGCGAACGTGAGGCTCGCTTCGGAACTCGGGCTTGCGCTCGCCTGCTTTGCGATTGCAGCAACGCTCCTTTGGTTCGGCCGTCGGAACTCGGACCGGCTCTCGCAAAATGGGCTCGTGTTCGTCGGCTACCCAGTCGTGATCCTGACTTTTTTGGCGATCGGCGGGGCTGCTCTACTCAGCGGCCTCTTGCGTTAGACAGCGCTGATTTCAAAAGACCTCACTACCCGGCGCCGGCACAGATGGACAGGCGTGAGATTCCCGAACAACATGTCAGCCTTTATCCTAGGTTCTAGCGAGGTCACCCATGAGCCACCGTCTCGGTGTCCGAGCCGCCTTGATTGCCTTTGTCGCGTTGCTCAACTTGCCTGCCTCTGCGCAGGTGGAAATAAAGCTGGGGCACGTTCTCGGTGAGAGCCACAGCTGGCATGTTGCCGCCGCGGGCTTTGCGAGGGAGGTAGCCGAGAAGACCGCGGGGCGTGTGAGGATCAACGTCTTTCCGTCGAGCCAGCTCGGCAGCGAGAAGGACATGATCGAAGGCCTGCAAATCGGAAGCCAGCAGGCCGGCTTGATCGGCAGCGGCTCCTTCCAACCGATCGAGCCGAAGCTCGGGATCGTGGAACTGCCTTACGCTTGGCAGACGCGGGAACATGCCTACCGAGCATTCGACGGAGACCTAGGGGCGGCGCTCGCGAAGCTGCTCGAAGCCAAGAACGTCGTGACGCTCGCCTGGTGGGAGAACGGGTTCCGGCACATCACCACCAAGGGCGATCCGGTCAGGACGCCGGCCGATTTGAAAGGCCTAAAGATCCGCGTCACACCCGACAAGATGCGCCTCGACACTTTTCGTGCGCTCGGCGCCGAGCCGGCGCCGCTCGCTTTCGGCGAGCTCTATTCGGCCTTGCAGCAGGGCGTCTTTCAAGCCCAGGAGAACCCGCTCGCGATCATCTATTCGTCGTCCTTCTTCGAGGTGCAGAAATCGGCGTCCCTGACGGGCCATGTCTGGGGCGCCGCCTGCCTTGTGTTCTCGAAAATCGCCTGGAATCGCCTCACGCCGGGCGACCAGCAGTCCATCCGCGCCAGCGCCGTCGAGTGGGGCACGAAGCAGCGCAAGATGATCGCCGACAGCGAGACGGATCTAGCCCAGAAGCTGCAAGAGAAGGGCATGAACGTGGTCGAGGTCGACAAGGCCCCATTCGTCGCCGCCGTGCAGCCGGTCTGGAAGGACTTCGGGACCCAGTTCGGCCCTGAGCTCATGGGACTTCTCGACAAATACCGCCGGTGAGTTCCGCCCTCGCCCGCTGGACCGGGAGCCTGGCTTCAGGGGCTCTCGCCATCGCCGCTGCGATGCTCGGCATCATGGCGGCGGTGGTGATCTACACGGTCTTGCAGCGCTATCTGCTTGGGAGGACCCCGTACTGGTCGGAAGAGCTGCCGCGGCTCCTTCTGATCTGGATGGCGTTCCTCGGAGCCGTCGCCGCCGCCGTCCATGGGGGACACCTCAGCGCAGGGCTGCTGCCGCTGCTGGTGCGTGACGAGCGGGGGCGGCGGATCTTCGCCGTCCTGCGCCTCGGCCTCACGGCCCTTTTCTCGATCGTGATGATCAAGGCGAGCTTCGATCTTGCTCTTCTCACCGCCGGCCAGCTCACGGCCGCTCTCCAGATCTCGCCGAGTTGGGCCTATGCCGCATGCGCGGTGGGTTTCACCGGATTGGCCATCGTCTCGGTCTCGGCGATGTTCACGGATAAGCAGCCGGAATGAGCGCCGGTCTCGCGGTCCTATTCGTTGTATTCGTAGTTGCGGTCCTCATCGACGCGCCGATCGCGCTCGCGCTCGGTCTCGCCTCGGTCGCCTATATCCTCGTCTCCGACACGGCGCCGCTGATGGTGGCCGCGCAGCGCACAGTCGCGGGGCTCGATTCCTTCACGCTCCTTGCGATTCCGCTCTTCGTTCTCGCCGGCGGCCTCCTCACGCGATCCGGACTGACGGAGCGCATCGTCCGGCTTTGCTCGGCGGTCGTCGGCCAGGTTAGAGGCGGCCTCGCCCTGGCGATGGTGGTCGCATGCATGCTGTTCGGCGCCTTGTCAGGGTCCGGGGTCGCCGATGTGATCGCCATCGGTACACTGCTGCTCCCGGCCATGCAGAAGCGCGGCTACCCCATCGGCTACTCCTGCGCGCTCCTCGGCTGCGCGGGCTCGCTCGGAACGGTGATCCCGCCCTCGATCGTGATGATCGTGTATGGCGTCGCGACAAGCACGTCGATCGGACAGCTCTTCATGGCGGGGATTATCCCAGGCATCCTCTCCGGCTTGGCCCTGATGGGCGTCGCCGGGTTCCATGCCCGCCGGCATGGTTGGGGGGGCACCGAGCGCTTCACCTGGGCCGAGCTCGTTGATGCGCTGAAGTCGTCCATTCTCGCGCTCGTCGCGCCGATCCTGATCGTCGGAGGTATCCGCAGTGGCGCCTTCACAGCGACCGAAGCCGGCGGCATCGGCGTCGCATACGCACTTCTGGTCGGGCTTCTCGTTACCCGGACGATGAGCCTTGCCGACATCTGGGACGAGCTGAAGCGCGCGGCCGAGATTTCCGGCGCGATCCTGCTGGTGATCGCCACCGCGAGCTTGTTCGGGTGGATCCTGGCGGCGGAGCGCACGCCCCAGCTCGTCGGCCAGTGGATGGTCTCGATCACCGACAGCCGCGGGGTCGTCCTCCTGCTCCTCATGGGACTCCTTCTGATCCTCGGCACCTTTATGGAGACGATCGCCATTATCCTGATCCTGGCTCCGATCTTCTCCGCGCTCTTTGCGCGCTACGGCATCGACCCGGTCCACTTTGGGCTCCTGCTCACGCTCAACCTCGCAATCGGGGCGAACACGCCGCCGCTCGGGATCGACCTGATGGCGGCGTGCCGCGTGGCCGGGATCCCGATGTCCGACAGCTTCCGCTATCTCGGGCCCTTCCTGCTTGCGATGATCGCCGTCATGCTGCTCGTCCTGTTCGTGCCCGCGCTCGCAACCTGGCTCCCGAGAGCAAGCTTCTGACGCGACCTTCCTCTGCCCACTGGGCAATCAGCTTGGCAGGCATGCTCGCTCAGGGGCTTTAACGGGCGATGAAAGCAAGCTAGAGCCTCCGGAAGTCGCGCGAAGGAGATGCGAGATGCCTTTGGCAGGCAAAGGGATGCTCATCACGTCGATGGACGTCGATCCCGCCGACGAGCAGGACTTCAATCTTTGGTATGATCGCGAGCATCTCGCCGAGCGCGTCGGCATCGAAGGCTTTCTCGAGGCGCGGCGCTGGATCGCCGAGGAGGCCCCGACCAAGTATTTCTGTACCTACTCGACCGCCACCTTCGAGACTCTGAGTAGCCCCGCCTACAAGAAGGTGCTCGCGAGCCAGACTGATTGGTCAAAGAAGCACATCTCGCGCTTCCGGAATTTTGGTCGGGTCGTCGGCCGCATCATCGAAAGCCGCGGCCAGGGCCGCGGTGCAGCGCTGGGCGTCGTGCGCCTGCGCCCGGGTGCGGAGGGCGAGGACGCTCTGCGTGGAAAGTTGCGCGAGCTCCTCGATCCCGCCATGCTGCCCGGGATCATCTCCCTGCATCTCGTCGAGAGCGACAAGGAGCTGTCTAAGAACCTCAACAATCCCGACGAGCCAAACGCCGGCGCCGGCGACTGGTACGTGCTGATCGACGGCACGGATCGTGCGGCCGTCCGCGAGCTCATGGACACCCGCCTGCAGGCGCCCGGCGCCCCGATCGTCTCGACCGGCACCTATCGCCTCATATGGGACCTGGCCAAAAGCGACCTCTGACCTGTCCTATTTCACCTCGCATAAGCTCGCCTCATCCGAACGGAGGAACACCATGACGCCAAGACTCAAGTCGGTTCTGGCCGCGACCGGCCTCGCCGCCGCGCTCGTCGCCAGCAACGCGGCGCTCGCCGAGAAGTGGAACATGCCGGTGCGCTCCAACGAGCGGAACTACTTCACGCGCAACATCATGCAGTTCGCCGAGGACGTGAAGAAGGCGACCGACGGCAAGGTCGAGATCGTCATCCATCCCGAGGACTCGCTGACCAAGCAGCCGGAGGTGAAGCGCGCGGTCCAGACCGGCCAAGTCCAGATCGGCGAACTCCTGATGTCGATGCACTCGAACGAGAGCGCGCTCTTCGGCGTCGACGCGGTGCCGTTCCTCGCCTCCAACAACGAGGAGGGCCAAAAGCTCCTCAAGGTGATGCGCCCGGTCCTTGAGGAGCGCCTGAAGCGGCAGGGCATGCGCCTCCTGTTCGTCGTGCCGTGGCCGCCGAACTCGTTCTATTCCGGCAAGGAGATCAAATCGACCGCCGACTTCAAAGGCGTGAAGTTCCGCGCCTTCAACCCCGTTACCGGACGCCTTGCCGAGCTCATGGGCGCGGTGCCGGTGACGGTGCAGCAGTCCGAGGTGCCGCAGGCATTCTCCACTGGCGTCATCCAGGCGATGATCACCTCGCCGGCGACGGGTGTCGACACCCAGGCCTGGGACTTCGTGAAGTACTTCTACGAGGTCAAGGCGATGGCGCCCTGGAACATCACGGTTGCCAACGAACGCGTCTTCAGTCGCCTCGACCAGAAGACGCAGGATGCGATCGTCGCCGCGGCTCAGGAGGCCGAGGAGCGCGGCTGGAAGTTGCAGGCCGAGGAGACCGGCAAGCTCGTCGACACGCTCAAGTCCAAGGGCATGGAGGTGCGCCAGCCGGCGCCCGAGCTCATGGCCGAGCTGAAGAAGATTGGCGAGCAGCTCGTCGCCGAATGGTCCAAGGCCGCCGGCGAGGACGGCCCGAAGATCCTCGACCAGTTCCGAAAGGCCAACTGAGCCGAGGCATGCGCCTGCTGGAGAAGCTCTATGCGGCAGGGGCCGTCCTCGCCGCGGTTTTCATGGTGCTGATCGCCGCCCTGACACTGGCGCAGGTGGTCGGGCGCCCGATCGGCGTCGTCGTTCCCGACGCCGGCGACCTCGCGGGCTATGCCATGGCGGCGGCAACGTTCCTGGCGCTCGCCCACACCTTCCGCAGCGGCGGGCACATCCGAGTGAACCTGCTTCTGATCCACGTGCCGCGCGGCTTGCGCCACGCGCTCGAATGCTGGTGCCTCCTCTTCCTCGCCGTGATTGGCGCGCTGTTCACGGCGTTCGCATTCAAGCTCGTGCTCGACTCCTACGAGTTTGGCGACGTCTCGACCGGCATGATGCCGGTGCCGCTCTGGATTCCGCAGACCTCGATGGCGTTCGGCGCCCTCCTGCTCGAGATCGCGGTCATCGAGGAGCTGGTGCGCGTGCTGCGCGGCGCCGAGCCGCGCTACGAGCGCGCCGAAGGCGAAGCCTTCACGGAATAGGACACGATGGACCCGCTCCTCTACAGCCCGATCCTCGCCGTCGCGCTCCTCGTCCTGCTCGCCTCCGGCCTGTGGGTTGCGGCCTCGCTCATGGGCGTCGCGCTCCTTGGCATGCTGCTCTTCGCCGATGCGCCGATCGAGCTCGTGATGCCTTCGACGATTTGGGGCTCGGTCAGCAGCTGGACGCTAACCGCGCTGCCCTTGTTCGTGTGGATGGGTGAGATCCTGTTCCGCACTAAGCTGGCCGACGACCTCTTCAACGGCCTCGCGCCCTGGACCACGCGCCTGCCGGGCCGGCTGATCCACGTGAACGTGATCGGCTGCGGCATCTTCGCGGCGGTGTCGGGCTCCTCCGCCGCGACGGCCGCTACGGTCGGTCAGATGTCGCTGCCGGAACTCAAGCGCCGCGGCTATCACGAGCCGACCAGTATCGGCTCGCTCGCCGCTTCGGGCACGCTCGGGCTCCTGATCCCGCCTTCGATCATCATGATTGTCTACGGCGTCTCTGCGAACGTCTCGATCGCGCGACTGTTCCTTGCCGGCGTGCTGCCGGGCCTGATGATGATGGCGCTGTTCATGGCCTACATCATGGGCTGGGCGCTGCTAAACAAGGACAAGATGCCGCCGCCCGAGCCGCCGCTGCCCTTCGCCGAGAAGTTCAAGCGCCTGCGGCTCCTACTGCCGACCGTGCTCCTCATCATGGCGGTGATCGGCTCGATCTACACCGGCGTCGCGACCGCGACGGAAGCCGCGACGCTCGGCGTGGTCGGATCGCTCCTCGTCGCCTTCTTCTCCGGCAGCCTGACCTGGGCGAACTTCCAGGAGAGCCTCTACGGCGCAACCCGTACCTCCTGCATGATCGGCTTCATCATCGCCGCGGCGGCGTTCCTGTCGGTGGTGATGGGTTATGCCGGCATCCCGCGGGCGCTCGCCGCCTGGATCGGCACGCTCGGGCTCTCGGCCTACGGCCTGATCTTCGCGCTGACAATCCTGTTTCTGATCCTCGGCTGCTTCCTCGACGGCATCTCGATGGTGGTGCTGACGACGGCGGTCATCATGCCCATGGTCGAGGCCGCGAAGATCGACCTGATCTGGTTCGGCATCTTCATCGTGCTCGTGGTCGAGATCGCGCAGATCACGCCGCCGGTCGGCTTCAACCTGTTCGTGGTGCAGGGCCTCACCGGCCACAACATCCTGCACGTCGCGCGCTCGGTGCTGCCGTTCTTCTTCGTGCTCTGCCTCGGCGTGCTGATCATCACGGTCTTCCCCGAGATCGCGACCTGGCTGCCGAAGACCATGTTCAGCGCTCGCTAACGAACTTCTCCACAACCCCTCGAGCCCGATGATGACAAAGGCCGATCCGACCCTGCTGCCGGTCCACAAGCTCTCCGCCGAGATCCAGGCGAAGCGCCTTTCGCCGGTCGCTCTCGTCGACGGCTACTTGGCGCGGATTGCGGCGCGCGAGCCGAAGCTGCAGGCCTTCGTCGAGGTCTATGCCGACGACGCCCGGCTCGCCGCCGAGGCCGCCGACAAGGCGATGCGCTCGGGCCACGCGGTAGGACCGCTGCACGGCATTCCGATCGCCCTCAAGGACCTCATCGAGATCGAGGGGAAGAATGTCACCGGCGGCTGCGAGGTCTGGCGCACCCGCAAGGCGGCGCGCACCGCGACGCTCGCCCGGCGCCTCGTCGCGCAGGGCATGATCGTGCTCGGCAAGACCCACACTGTCGAGTTCGCCATGGGCGGCTGGGGCACCAACACGCGCCTCGGCACACCCTGGAACCCGTGGGACCCTGAGCGCAAGCGCACGCCCGGCGGCTCGAGCAGCGGCTCGGGCGTCGCCGTCGCCGCCGGCCTCGCGCCGTGGGCGGTCGGGACCGACACGGGCGGCTCGGTGCGCCTTCCCGCCTCCTGGTGCGGCATCACCGGCCTCAAGACCACCATCGGCCGGGTCAGCACGCACGGCGTGCTACCCTTGAGCCCGACCCTCGATACGCCCGGCACCATGACCCGCTCGGTCGAGGACGCGGCGCTGCTCTACGTCGCGATGCAGGGCCACGATCCGCTCGACGCGCGCACCCTCGGCCTGGCCTTCACCGACCCGATGCCGGCCTTGAAGCGCGGCGTGCGCGGGCTGCGCCTCGCCTGCATGCCGGAGCCGGAGCGCCAACACGCCTCCGACGACGTGCTCGCGGCCTATGACGGGTCGCTCGCCGAAGTCGAGCGGCTCGGAGCCGAGGTCGTGGCGGTCGACCTGCCGTTCGCCTTCGCTGACGTTGCGGCGCTCAACCTGCGCATCATGGCGGCCGAGAGCTATGCCATCCTGCACGAGCTCATCGATGACGAGAATGCGCCCCTCGACCCGCATGTCCGCCCGCGCATCGCGGCCGGCCGAAGCATCACGGCGCAGGCTTATATCGAGGCACTGCGGGAACGCGAGTCGATGAAGCGCAAATTCACCGCCGCGCTCGACGGCATCGACGCGCTTCTCACGCCAACGACGATGACGACCGCTGTGCCGCTCGACGAGGTCGACCAGGTTAAGGCGCCGGCGCACTATACCCGCTTCGGCAACTTCCTCGACCTCTGCGCCCTGTCGCTGCCGAACGGCTTCGACAAGGACGGGCTACCGACCTCGCTGCAGATCGCCTGCCGCGCCTATGACGAGGCGACCGCGCTGCGCATCGGCTGGGCTTATCAGGACGCGACCGAGTGGCACCTGCGCCGGCCGCCCGAATAGACCTGACACACGAGATGGAGTGCTCATGACCTCTCCCGGGCAGTTCGTCGCGTTGGGTCCCCGGCGCTACCGCGTGGAGCGGCCCTGGGGGAAGCTGCCGCCCGGGCTTTCGTATTCCGGCATCGCCGATGTGACGGTGATGTCCTCGGGTAACGTGGCGGTGCTCCTCCGCTCAGACCCGGCAGTCCTGATTTTCGAACCCGATGGCTCTCTGGCTGACCGATGGTCCATGCCGGACATTGTCGCCGGGCACTACATCCGGGCCTGTGCGAGCGGCCGGCTCTTTCTTTCCGACTTCGACGGACACCGCATCTTCGTTCTGAGCGACGACGGCCGTTGCGAGCGGATTCTCGGCGAGCGCGACCGGCCGTGTTTTGGTGAACCTTTCAATCATCCGGCCGATGCTGTGGAAGCGCCGGACGGCGAGATCTTCGTTGCCGACGGATATGGAAACTCTTGCGTCCACCGCTTCGCGGCGGATGGAACTTGGCTCGCGACCTGGGGAAGGCCCGGGCGCGGGGTACTCGAGTTCAGCACGCCTCACGCCGTCACGATCGATCGCGCCGGCCGTTTACTAGTCTGCGACCGCGAGAACAATCGCGTGCAGATCCTTGATCGCGCCGGCCGCTGGCTGGGTGAGATCGCCGGCGTTTACAAGCCTATGGCGGTCGAGCCGACACCGGATGGCGGTGCATTGGTCACCGACCACACACCCCGGCTCTCACTTTTCTCAGCGCACGGCGAGCTCATTGGGCGTTGTCGAACGTTCGGCACAGTCGGCCATGGAATTGGCCTTGGCTCCGACGGCTCGATCTTTGTGGGCCAAGATGGGTCCTGACATGCTGACTCGCCTTTTGCCGATCCGGTGACGTAACAACACTGTGAGCGGTTTAACGGGGCGGCGGCGACCTGCGTCCATTATCCGAGGTTGCCGTTTGTCACGAGCACGTCCGCTTTGGCTAAAAGCGGCTGCAGGGGTCGCGTACTGAACCGCCGGCCTCCGAGCCCCGAGCGGGCGCCAAGCCCTACATCTGCGAAGTGCCAGGAGCAGGCGTCAGCCTTCTCCCCATCCCGGTGATTGAGGAGGATTCGGAACGCGGATCTCGCAGCGGCCAGCGACCGCTCTCGACTTGGCGGATGAAGTTGCCGACTATCCGATTATACTCGTCCGGCTCCTCCAGGTTGATGGTGTGGCCGCAGTTCGGCATCACGGCCATCGCCGCCGAGGGAATGGCCCGCTTCATCAGGATGCCAGGCTTGAGGCACGGCCAGTCCTCGTCCCCGTAAAGGATCAGCGTCGGAACGGTGAGGCATTTCATCTCCCCGACGAGGTCGTAGAGCGACGGCCGCTCGCGCTGGACCCCAAGCTGCGTGTTCGCCGAGCCGACGGCCGAGTGCTGCGCCAACATGCTCTTGAACTCGGCGAAACCGCGCGGGTCCTTGTTCTCGAACTGCACCCGCGTCGGGCCGTAGGCGTATCTCTCGGCGAACGCCTCCATCCCCGCGGATCTGAGTCCGGCCGCGATCACTTCGGCCTCGGCCCGGAAGCGCTCGCGCTCCTCGAACTCCGCCCCGTAGCCGCAGCCGCCGACGCAGAGCGCGAGTGCGCGGCCGGGATGGCGGAACCCGAAATGGAGCGTGGCGAAGCCGCCCATTGAAAGCCCCACGACGTGAGCCTTGGCCTCGCCGAGATGGTCGAGAACCGAGCAGATATCGTCGGCCGCGCGTGCCTGCGAGTAGGCGCTCACGTCCTCTGGCTCATCGGACGGCGGATACCCCCTAGCATTGAAGGCGACGCAACGGTGGCGCCTTCCGAAGTGACGCATCTGTGGCTCCCAGCTGCGATAGTCGCCCGCGAATTCGTGCACGAAGATCACGGCGCTGCCGGAGCCGGTTTCCTCGTAGTGGAGCCGCATGCCGTCATCGGTGGTGGCAAAGGCCATGGCGCGCTTCCTGATTCGAGGTCGGGACCGCTCGGGGCATGCTCAGCGGTGGCGGGAGTACATCAATCCGGCAGCCCGGAAGCCGCCATCGACGTTCAGCGTATGCCCGTGCACGTACCGACTCTCATCTGAGGCGAGGAAGACTGCCGCGTCGGCGATCTCATCCGGAGTCCCGTAGCGCGCCATCGGAACGAGCGAGCGATAGGCCGCTCGCGTTGCCTCGTCATGCGCGACACGCGCCATCTCGGTCTCGATCGGTCCCGGCGCAATGGCGTTGACGTTAATGCCGAGCGGAGCAAGCTCGACCGCCATCACCTTGGTCAGTAGCTCAAGCCCGGCTTTGGCGGCGCCATAGGCGGCGCGACCCTCGCCCCCGCGCTGGCCGGACAAGGAGGCGATGTGAATGATTTTCCCGCCGCCGTTCCCCACCATCGTCCGCGCGACCGCCTGGGCGACCAGGAAGGCGCCGGTGAGGTTCACGCCGAGGATGCGCTCCCATTCCTCGAGCGTCGTCTCGACGAAAGGCGTGTTGCCGCCGATCCCGGCGTTGTTCGAAAGAATGTCAATGCGGCCGAACGCGGCGAGGATAGTCCGCACCATACCGGCGACTGAGACCGGATCGCCAACATCGACCTGGACGGGCAGCGCGCGGCCTCCGGCGGCCTCGAGGCCGGCCGCGGCCTCCTTGGCGCGCGCGTTGTCGAGATCGGCGATCGCAACGGCCGCGCCCTCGCGCGCGAAGGCCTTCGCCGTTGCGAGTCCGATTCCGCGGCCAGCTCCCGTGACGAGCGCGTGCTTTCCGGTAAGACGCAATTCCGCCCTCCTATGTCCGACTTTCTGCGCGGCCATCCCGCAGAGTGACAAAGAAGCCGTCGTCGCCGACTTGGCCGCCCTTGAGCGTGATCTCGAGGCCGGCGGCCCATGACCGCCTCCCTTATCGCGCAGTCCCCTGCAAACGATCGCCTCTCATCTTCTGCAACGCTACGGGTCGGAGCCGTCATTGCGACCGACGTTGAAGAAAGTATTCTGAGGTTCTCGCGCTTTAACTTCGAGCCGTGACGAGCGGGTTAGAAGCAGGCTGGCTCATCAACGACAAGCGGGTTGAGCGGTTTGGCGACGCGAGGGGCTGAAGGTCCCCAGGAAGCAACCCAACGCGGACGGCTCTGGCTGACGGCGGATCGTGCATCCGGCTGCGGCCCGAGCATCGCAACCATGTCTGGTCCTACGACTTCGTCGAGGACCGGACGCACGACAGACGGAGGTTCCGGATGCTCAACGTCATCGACGAGTTCACGCACGAGTCCTTGGCGATCCGCGTC
>Ga0126307_10002831_pt1 | contig 11769 bp, 7 predicted proteins | sample Plot28_FD_89955 | JGI IMG/M metagenome (GOLD analysis project Ga0126307, IMG submission 89955) | Serpentine soil microbial communities from UC McLaughlin Reserve, CA, USA - Plot28 | ecosystem: Environmental > Terrestrial > Soil > Grasslands | place: USA: UC McLaughlin Reserve, Lake County...
CGTCCGGCTTGACACTGCTTTGCCACTTCACCGTGTGGCGCGGCGCGCTATGTATCCCTGGGGTTCGGGTGTGATCGATGGGTCTGATCGGGAAGGTTGGAAGGTCCGGGCGTGCACCTAGCCGGCCGGGACGGTGACTATGAGTATCTGGTCGAGGTCTGTGGAGCCGGCGCCGGCAGCGCCGGCATCCACGCCTGTCGGTAGTGTTTGGCCTCTCCAGGGGCCGGTCCTCTACCTCGCTGTCGTGGCGGGGACGATCATGACGGGGATGGCGGTCTTCGTGGGCCTCCTGCTCGGCCTCGACTTCGCCGGCCTCAAGCCGCCCCCCGCCTTCACCAACAGCCATTGCATCGACGCCAAGCTGGAGTTCCTGCGCCGGCATCCGCCGCTCAAGCCGACGCATCTCGTGGTGGGCTCGTCGATCGCCTTGCGCAACATCGATACCGCGGCCATCGCCCGCGACAACCCGCAGGTCCGGGCGCTGAACGGCGCGTTCTGCGGCCTGGCGATGAACCAGAGCGCGTTCGCAACGCGGTTCCTGATCGACCGCCTCCCCGGCATTTCCGACGTGCTGCTGCTCCTCGACCCGTTCGACATGAGCAGCTGCCGGACGAGCAAGACGGCCGTATTCGACCAGGCCGATGTCGGCGCCTATCTCTCCGGCGCGCCCGACCTCGACTACTATTTCAAGTACTTCGACCTGTTTTCCCTGATCACCAACGCCGCTGGCCGCAAGGAGAGGTTCACGCCCTACGGCGACCTTCCGCTCGATACGGACCGCTACTTCGGCCTCGTCTATGGCCCGCCGCGCCCGTCCCAGCCGGAATGCCTGGTGGCGCTCAACGCCTTCGCCCTCGACCTGCAGACGCGGGGCATCGCGCTCACCGTCATCACCATGCCCCTGATGTCCGGCTGGTCGCGCGAGTACGACCCCGATTCCCGGGCCGCCAAGGCCCTGGCCGCGGAGCTGGCGTCGGCGCTGGCCGGCACGCAGGCCCGGCTGTGGGACACCTGGTCGACCCTCGACGTGCCCGCCGCCGACTTCACCGACGCCGTGCATCTGCGCTGGAGCGCGACCGGACGCTTCACGCGCCGCCTGGTCTCCGCCACGGGCTTCGGCGCGCGCGACTAGGGACCGGGACATGCTCTTCAACTCCGGCATCTTCATCTTCGGCTTCCTGCCCGCTGCCTTGCTGGTGTTCTATGGCCTGGGCCTGCTCGGCCAGCGGCGTTGGGCCATCGTCTGGCTGACTGTGGCCTCGCTGGCGTTCTACGCCTGGTGGGATATCAGCAACGTGCCGCTGCTGCTTGCCTCCATCGTGGCGAACTTCGCCCTGCAGCGGCTGCTGATGCGCCGGCGCTCGCGGGCCGTCCTGGTCGCAGGCATCGCGCTGAACCTGGCGGCGCTGGTCTACTACAAGTACGCGGGCTTCCTCGCCCAGACCATCAATGCCGCCGCCGATGCCGGCTTGCCGGTACCGTACATCGTCCTTCCGCTCGCCATCTCGTTCTTCACCTTCCAGCAGATCGCCTACCTCTGCGACACCTACGACGGCCTGGTCGACGATTCGAGCTTCGTCAACTACATGGCGTTCATCACCTTCTTCCCGCACCTGATTGCGGGCCCCATCACGCACCACAAGGAGATCATCCCGCAGCTCGCCGACCCCGGCCTGGCGCGCCCGGATGCCCGCATGATCGCGGCCGGCGCCACGATGTTCCTGGTCGGCCTGTTCAAGAAGGTGATGATCGCCGATCCGATCGCGGCGTACGCCAACCCGGTGTTCGCCGCGGCGGCGGCCGGCGAGCCCCTGACGCTGTTCGAGGCGTGGGGCGGCGGCCTCGCCTACACGCTGCAGATCTACTTCGACTTCTCCGGCTATTCCGACATGGCGGTCGGGCTGGGGCTGATGTTCGGCGTGCGCCTGCCGTTCAACTTCGACTCACCGCTGAAGGCCGCGAGCATCATCGACTACTGGGCGCGCTGGCACATGACGCTGACGCGCTTCGTCACCGCCTACATCTACTCGCCCGTCACGCTCAGGCTGACGCGCCGGCGCATGGCGGCCGGCAAGCCCCTGCCGCGGCGCGGCCGCATGAACCTCGAGACGTTCCTGTCGCTGGTCGCGCTGCCGACGTTCTTCGCCTTCCTGGTCATCGGCATCTGGCACGGGGCGGGCTGGCAGTTTGCGCTGTTCGGCGCCCTGCACGGCATCTACCTCACCGTCAATCACGGCTGGCGCCTGCTGCGCAAGCGCTGGCAGCTGGACTGGAACGACCGCTCGCTGCTGTTCGTCGTGCCATCGGTGCTTCTCACGCTCGCCTGCGTCGTCGTCGGGCTGGTGCTCTTCCGCGCGCCCGATGTCGGTACCGCCCTGCACATGCTGGACGCCATGTTCGGCGGCGCCAGCCTCAGCCTGCACAGCTCGCAGCTCCTGTCGCACCGCCAGGTCCAGCTAACCCTCGTGCTGCTCGCCATCGTCTGGCTGCTGCCCAACACGCAGGAATGGCTGCGCGGCACCCCGACCGGCCTCGGCGAGGTGCGCCCGCCGGGCTGGTTCGAGCGCTGGATCACCGGGCATTCCCTGGGCTGGCGGCCGGCGCCGGCGGTTGCCGTCATCGTCGGCCTGCTGGGCTTCCTCGCCATCGCCAAGGCGATCTCGGCGGCGCCGCCCGAATTCATCTACTTCAACTTCTAGGAGGCGAGGGTGTTGCCTGAGAATTTGCCGTCCGACGGCCGGCTCCGGTTCGACCACCTGGGCGTCCTCGTGCCCGACCTGGCCCATGGCCGCCGGCTGCTGTCCTCCGTGCTCGGCGTCTCGTGCTGGACGGTCGAGTTCGAGGATCCCGTGAACGACGTCTTCGTGCAGTTCGGCCGCTGTCCCGGAGGCATGTGCTACGAGACGGTGGCGCCGCGCTCGGCGCTCAGCCCGGTGCGCAATGCGCTGAAGCGCCGGGTCAACATCTTCAATCACGTCGCCTACCGGGTGGCGAGCCTCGCCGAGCAGGCCGCCTGGCTGCGCGCAGCGGGCTTCGGCGCCATTGCCGATCCCACGCCGGCGGTGGCCTACGACAATCATCCCATCCAGTTCTTCGCCAACGCCGACGGCTTGCTGGTCGAGCTGATCGAGGCGCCGCAACACCGCCATGTCTACAACACCGAGGTCCCCTCGGTCGGCGTCTTTTCATTTGGAGGTCTTGATGTTGAACAGCGACAGCGTCTATGAGCGCCTGAACCGGATCTTCCGCGACGTCCTCGACGACGATGCCATCGTGCTGCGGGCCGAGACCACGGCGGCCGACGTCGAGGGCTGGGACAGCATGGCCAACGTGCAGCTGATGCTGGGAGTGGAGCAGGAGTTCGGCGTCCACCTGTCGGCCGGCCAGATGCAGGCCTTGCACAATGTCGGCGACCTCGTTACGGCGATCGTCCGCCGCGCCGCCTGACACTGCGGGAGGGACCGGTGATTTCCAACCTGTTCGAAACGCTGGCCTGGCTGCCGCGCCCGCCCGCCGAATTCAAGCAGCGCCTCGGCGAGGCGATGGCGTTCGACGCTCCCGGGCCGGCGCTGCGCGCGCTCGCCACCCATGCGCTCGACGCCGCCAACCTGCGCCGGCTCTCCGCCGCTGTCGCTCAACTCGCGGCGCGCGGCATCTCGCTTGCCCCGCTGGCGCCCTTCAGGCTGGGCGTGCTGGGCAACGGCACCCTCGATCTGATCGTGCCCGCGCTGGTCGGCAGTGCGCTGCGCCACGGCGTGGCGTTGGAGTGCGTGACCGTTCCCTACGGGCTCTATCCGCGCGAGATCCTCGACCCGCAGTCGGCCATCAACCGGGCGGGCTGCGATGCCGTGCTGCTGGCGCTCGACGCGCGCGCGCTGCCGCTGCAGGCGGCGGACGCCTCGCCGGCGCAGGCGCTCGACATGATCGACAGCTTCCGCGACAACCTGCGCCGCCACGGCGGCACGACCTGCATCGTCCAGACGCTGGCTTCCTTCCCCGAGGCCCTGTTCGGCAGCGCCGACCGGCGCATCGCCGGGGCGCCGCGCCACCTGGTGGACGCCTTCAACCGCGACCTCGTTGCCCGGCTGGAAGGCTCGCCCGACATCCTGTTCGATGTCGCCGGCCTCGCCGAGACCGTTGGCCTCGCGCGCTGGCACTGCCCGGCGCAATGGAACGTGGCCAAGCTGCCCTTCGCCGACGCCTGTGTGCCGCTCTACGCCGACCATGTCGGCCGCCTGCTGGGCGCCATGCGCGGCAAGTCGCGGCGCTGCCTGGTACTGGACCTCGACAATACCGTGTGGGGCGGCGTGATCGGCGACGACGGGCTGGAGGGCATCGAGATCGCCGAGGGCCATGCCGTGGGCGAAGCCTTCCGCGCCGTGCAGCGGCTGGCGCTCGACCTGCGCGGCCGCGGCATCGTGCTCGCGGTGTCGTCCAAGAACGACGATGCGGTGGCGCGCCGCGCCTTCCGCGACCATCCCGAGATGCTGCTGCGCGAGAACCATCTCGCGGTCTTCCAAGCCAACTGGAACGACAAGGCGAGCAACATCAAGGCGATCGCCGAGGAGCTGTCGCTCGGCCTGGACTCGTTCGTCTTCCTCGACGACAACCCGGTCGAGCGTGGCATCGTGCGCCAGATACTGCCCGAGGTCGCGGTGCCGGAGCTGCCCGACGATCCCGCCTACTACGCCCGCACCCTGGCCGCGGCCGGCTATTTCGAGAGCCTCGCCTTCTCCGAGGAGGACCGCCGGCGCGCCGACTTCTACCAGCGCAATGCCGAGCGCGTTGCCCTGAAGCAGAGCGCCGGCGACCTGGGCGCCTACTATGCCTCGCTCGGCATGGAGATCCATTTCGCGCCGTTCGACGCGGTGGGCCGTGCCCGCATCGTGCAGCTGATCAACAAGTCCAACCAGTTCAACCTGACGACGCGGCGCTACAGCGAGGCTGAGGTGGCGGCGCTGGAGGAGGACCGTGAAGCCTTCACCCTGCAGGTGCGCCTGACCGACGTGTTTGGCGACAACGGCATGATCAGCGTCGTGATCTGCCGCACCGCGGGATCCGGCACCTGGGTGATCGACACCTGGCTGATGAGCTGCCGCGTGCTCGGCCGCTCGGTCGAGCAGATGGTCCTGCGCGAGCTGGTCCTCGCCGCGCGCCGGCGCGGCATCGACCGACTGGTCGGGCGCTACATCCCGAGCGGCCGCAACGCCATGGTCGCGGACCATTACGCGGCCCTGGGATTCTCCCGCGACGGCGACGCCTGGGTGCTCGATGTCGCCTCGCCCGAGCCCGCGCCGACCATGAAGATCGTCCGGTCGCCCGCCTTCGACGGCCCGCTCGAGGGCCTTCCACTCGAGGCCCGCCCACTCGAGAACCAGGCGACCGCCGCCTGATACAGGTCCCGCTGTCATCCCGAGCGTAGCGAGGGACCTTTCCTGCGGCCTTAAAGGCCCCTCGCCCGGGATGACAGTCGCGAATCGCACCCGTTCGGCTCAGTCCAGCCGAACGGAAGGTGCGCCCGCGGGCGCCAGATCAGACGATGTGGCTGTGGCTGCGGTCGATAATCGCGCACAGCAGGAAGAACGCGGTGCGCGCCAGCACCGCTGGCGCCAGGCTGCAGCGCACGGCGCCAATGATCTGGCGCCACGCGGCGCCGTGCATACCCTTCTTCCACAAGAGCCGCGCCCGCCGCGCCGCCCGCACGCCCGCCGCCTTAAGCGCGGCCCGCCGTGCAGGCATCGCTTGGCCGGCCGGCAGGCAGGCGCATGAATAGGCGATCGAGCGCCGTTCCTCCCTGACGTTCTCGCCCGTCGCGATCAGCCGGCTGCTGTCGGCTCCTTCGTGCAGCCGGAAGCAGGCCAGCGGCTCGGGCTCGTAGTGGACGGGCTTGGCGAACGCGATGCGTTTCCACATGTCCCAGTCCAGGCAATGCGGCAGCGACAGCCGAAAACCGCCGAGCTCCTCGTAGGTGGAGCGTGCCACGACCATGCCGACGAACTGGATGCGCTGGTCGAGGAGCTGTCGCCAGGCGAAGCCGCCGTTGAGCACGCCGCGCTGGCGGCTTTCGAGGTCCGACAGCCCCGTCCACTGACTGTCCTCGTCTATGTAGATGATCCGGCAGAGCGCCGCCGCAACCTCGGGATGGGCCTCGATGCCCGACCGGGCGCGGCGGTAGAACTCCGGCCGGACCGTGTCGTCGCCATGGAGGATGTGGACCCAGCGGCCGCGCGCCCGCTCGATGCAGGCGTTGAAATTGCCCCCGGTGCCGAGGTTGTGCGTCTGGCGATGGAAGAGGACGCGGCCGCCGCCGATTTCGCGAACCAGCGCTTCCGGATCGCCGATGGTCGAGCAGTTGTCCAGCACCTCGATCTGCATCTCGTCGACGCCGGGGTCCTGGCACAACACGCTCTGCAGCGTTTCGCGCAGGTAGTCTTCCCGAGCATTGTAGATCGGGATCATCACCGACCAGAACGGCCGCGCCGCCAGCGGCGGCGGCGGCAGGACTGGCGGCGGTTCTTCTATGGCTATGCCATCGGCGCCGCTGTTGCGCGCTGGCGCCTCGCCCTGCGTCTCGTCCGCCGCAGCGAACCAATGCAGCGATGTCCTCAGCATTCTCGTCCCCACGCCGGCAGGCGACGCTGCCGGCTCCGCATTCTCGACTCAAAGACCCTTCGCCCTGCCGCCGGTGTAATACTGACGGCAACCCATGGGTACACTGGCACGCCTCCACGGTCGGCCGCCGTGTTAAGGTAGTGGCCTTTGGCCAGCCAGTCTCGATGGTTGCAGTGCAGCAACCCACGCCAGGTAGTTGCAGTGCAGCAACCCACGCCAGGTACTGGCACGATGGATCGCGGTCAGCGCGGTCACGCACCGAACACTGATCGCCCCGTCGCAATTGGTGATGAAGGGGGCAATGGTCGGCCTCACCCCCGGCGGCGATGCAATCTCCCGGTCGGCACGTCAGGAATCGCGCGCCCCGCAAGACCCATTTCCGCACCTTGGCCGGCTCCGTCGCGGTGTAGAGTCAGCCGGTTTTGCTCGCGCTCGCGACATCTCGAACGCAATGGCGCCAAGCTATCGTCGCGGGGGCGATGGCGGTCCGGGTCTTGCGAAGCGGTTATTAACTGATGTCCGTGAAGACCCTGGATGGCTTGAGCGGGCTGCAAGAAGCAGCGGCAGTGGCCGGACGTGGGATCCGTACGAAAGACCAATCGGCAGCCCGATGGTCCAAAAACAAAAAACAGAGCACGCGTTTATGGTCAACCTTTCTCGATTGGCCATTGGCATGGATCCGCTCTCCAAACACATTGACGACAGCGACGCGCTTTCGCTCGATCACGAGGCGATGACAGGTGCGATGAGAGTTCGGGCCGCCTCTAAAAATTTGTCTTCCGGTACCCGCGATCACAAAGGATTTGACACGGGGTTGGCTTTTCTTTGAACTTGGAACGAAACCACACAAAACTTACTGCCCCTGCTCCCCAGTCCGACTACCGTAGCGCAATGGGCTCGACACGAAGCAAATCTCTTGTGAAAAAGCGGCGAGCGGTTGAGATGGCCTTCGCATCGGCGGTTCGCGAACTGCAAGCGAGCGGTGTCGTTACTGGCCGCGCAATAGCCGACGAATTGAACCGGCAGGGCGTGGCGACCGAGCGCAACGGCCGCTGGCACAACACCACTGTCGTGCGCATGTTGACGCGACTGGGGATCGTCAAATCTGCTGCCGGCGACGCCGGAGCTGGCGCCGCGAGCCGCCATGCGGCGCTCGTTCGGGCTCAAACACTGGCTCCGCTCATTCGGCAAATTCGATTGGCGCGGACAGTTACGCCAAAAGCCATTGCGATGGAACTGAACGCGCTCGGGATTCGAACACCTCGTGGCGGAAAATGGCATCCAACCACGGTCGGTCGCTTGCTGATCAGACTCCAACGACTAGGCTTAGACCCGCTTTCACAAAGCCACAGCATAGGTCGGCGAGCGCGGCACAATTTGACCCTCTAAACGCCTTTGCAACTACGGTAAGCCTACGAGAAGTTTTTCGATTGGTTCGATCGCTTTCAGTCAGCGGCAGACGGCCGGTGAAGTGGCAGAAGCCGGATAAGACGTGTTCTTAACGGGCGCGATCTGGCCCTGTGCGGCGTCACCTTTGGTAGCCAACTTATATCGGCGAAGTGGTGCGATGGCGGAGAGGAAAGGATACGAACCTCGATACGGGTTTACCCCCGTATAACGGTTTAGCAAACCGCCGCTCACCAATCTGAAGAGTAGCTCTACCATTGCCTCCGAGAGGCGGATGAACTTTGCCCGCGACTCAGTACAAATCCGTCAAACATGCTGAGTAACAACAGAAGCAGATCGCAGACAACAACGACCTAATTTCAGCAGGCCTTCGGAAACCTCGCCCTCCCTCTTCAATCATCCGACAGCCGCGACCTCGACGAGATTCGTATTGTACGTCGTCGCGCCGCACGGCGCCGACCGATCCGCCGCCAGCACGTTGGCGCAGCCCGCGGTGTCGGTGCCGTCGTTGGCCGGCGTGAACCACGCGCCTTCCTTGATGGAGACGACGCCTTGCGCAATCCGCGGCGTGACCTTGACCAGCAGCAGCGTCGAGCCACGGTCGTTGAAGATGCGGACGGTTTGGCCGTCGGCGATGCCACGCGCCCGCGCATCGGCCGGGTTCATCCACACATCGTCCGGATCGACCCGCGCCAGCAGCGGCTGGTTGCCGTGGATCGAATGCGTCCGGGCCCGCGACTTCGGGCTGCACAGCATCAGCGGGTACTTGCCATCCGGCTCGACCGGGTCGAACCAGGTCGGGATCGGCGGCATGGCACCGAGGCCATAGGGATCGGGCTTGGCCGCCATCGCCATCGAGTAGATCTCGATCTTGCCCGACGGCGTCGTGAACCTGTGGGTGTCGGGATCGCGGATCTGGGCAGCGAAGGCCACCGCGTCCTTGGGCGCGGCGAAGCGGGCGACGCCGTTCTCGCGGAAGGCCTCGAAGTCGTCGACGGCGCCCCGGGTCAGCTCGCGCAGCCACTGCTCCTCGGTCCTATCGTCGTAGTCGTTGATGCCGAGCCGTGCCGCGAGGTCGGCGAAGATCGCCATGTCGTTGCGGCATTCGTACATCGGCTCGATGGCCTGCTTCATGTAGATCGCATAGTGGCCGGCGCCGGCCCACGGCGTGTGCACGTCGTTGCGTTCCCAGAAGGTCGTGGCCGGCAGCACGATGTCGGCATGGCGCGCCGTCGGCGTCAGGAAATGGTCCTGCGCCACGATCAGCTCCACGCCGTCGAGCGATCGCGCCATCTTGTTGGCGTTGGGCGCCTGGTTGAAAAGATCGCCGCCCGCCGAATAGATCATCTTGATGTCGGCCGGGTAGCCGCCCGCCTTGCCGCGGGCCAGCAGGTCGGCCAGCAGCGGCGTCGAGACCCGGGCGTCGATCGGATTGCTGCCGGCCGGCAGGCTGTCGATGCCGGCGCGGCCGGTGGCGCCGTTGCTGACGCCGGAATTGCCGCCCGTGATGCCGACATTGCCGGTGATCGCCGCCAGCGCATAGGCGGCGCGGTGGAACTGCTCGCCGAAGGCGGTGCGGCCCGGGGCGTAGCCGCATTGCAGGGCCGCGGGCTTGGTCGTGGCGAACTCGATCGCGAGCCGGTGGATGGTCTCGGCCGGGATGCCGCAGCGCGCTTCGGCCCATTCGGGAGTCTTCGGCACGCCGTCGCTCTCGCCCAGCAGGTAGGATTTCCAGGAGGCGCCCGACGGGGCGCCGTCCGGCAGATGCGCCTCGTCGAAGCCCAGCACATGGCGGTCGCAATAGGCCTGGTCGTGCAGGCCCTCGCTCACAATGACGTAGGCCATGGCTAAAAGGGCGGCGGCGTCGGTCGACGGCTTGATGAAGATGTGCTCGTCGGCCAGCGCCTGGCTGGTGCGGGTCCGCCGGGGATCGACGCAGACGATGCGCACGCCTTTCTTCTTGGCCTCCTTCAGGTACTGGAAGGTGCCGGTGCCGAAGGTGCCGTCGGCCGGGCTCCAGCCCCACATCAGGATCAGCTTCGAGTTGACGTAGTCGGTGGGCTCGCGGCCGGCGCTCTTGTAGTCGGCCTTGGCGCCGAAGGTCATGCGCACGGCGAAGATCTCGGCCTCGGCCGACATGTTGGACCACAGGAGCGTGCAGCCGCCGAACTTGTTGAAGAAGCGCTTCGAGACGCCGAAGCCGTGCAGGGCCGAGGTGTTGCCCGAGCGCGAGGCGTCGAGGAAGGCCGCGTTGCCGTATTTGTCGCGGATGCGGCGCATCTCCTGGGCGACGTGGTCGAGCGCTTCGTCCCACGAGATGCGCTCGTATTGGCCCGAGCCGCGCGGGCCGGTGCGGCGCATCGGGTATTTCAGGCGGTCCTTGTGATAGAGCCGCTCGATCTGGCCGACGCCACGGGCGCAGGCGTGCAGGGGCGGCAGCTCGGGCTGCCAGCGCGCCGGATCGGTCGAGATCCTGACGACCTTGTCGTCCACGACATGGGCGTTGACCACGCAACGGCCGCCGCAATTGTGGCCGCAGGTGCTGGTGACGACGACCTCGCCTTTGCGGCCGGCGGGACGCGGATTCTGGTAGATCGTGTCGGGCATGGCGGCAGTGTAGCAAGCCCGGGGGCGGTCTGCGACCGGCCGTCGCTGCGGCCCCGGCCGAAGGATCGATCCCGATGCGATCCTTCAGGGGGCCCCTCGCTTCGCTCGGGGCGACGGTCTAGAAGCCGTCATGCTCCCGACGACCCACCCCTCCCGCATCCATCTGCTCGCCGCCAAGGTAGCGCCCATCGTCGCCGTCCTGCAGCGCAAGAGGGCCAAGCTGTTCCACGTGGTGACCATCGACACCGAGAAACACCAGATCGATCACGGGTCGTGGTTCAACGGCATGATCTATGCGCTCGATTCCGACGTCTCGTTCGACGGAAAACACATGGTCTACCTGGCGCGCGGCAGGCGCGGCAACACATGGAGCGGCGTCTGCCGCCTGCCCTGGCTCACCACGCTCGTCCATGTCGAGGACCCAATAACGGGCGGCGGCTACTTCTCCGGCGCCCAGGACCTGAAGACCTGCGGCTGGGACGGCAGCGAGAAGATCTTCTCCACCGAGGAGGTCGGCTTCACCATCGAACGCGACCGCAAGCCTCGGTTCGGTTCCGAGCTCGCGGTCATCTACGGGCGCTTCGAGCGCGACGGCTTCGTTCGCCTCGGCGAGAACTGGGGCGAGGAGCAGCGGTTCACGACCCCGACCTATCACGTGGTCTGCACCGGCGATGAGGGCTGGGGCCACCGGCCGGGGGGCGGCTATCCCGAGCTGCAGATGCGCTATCTGGGGTACTTCGAGCACGGGCCGCGGTTCGGCCTCACGCTGGACGAGTACCCGCATCTCCTCGAAGGCGCGAGCTGGGCGACCTGGGACTCGGGCAAATGCCTGTGGGTCGCGCGGCCCGGCATCGTCGAGCAGTACACGCTCGACGATCTGCGGCGCGGCCGGCCGTCCTATTCGCTCGACCTCGATCAGTTCGAGCCGCCAACCAAGCCGGGCGAATGATGCGCGCCCGCGTGCAGGCAAGGATGCGTGCGTGACTACAGATCGCCGTGCGGCGTGTCGCGACTGCGCAGCACCAGCGCCATGTTCCGCCCGATCAGGAAGCTCGCCAGGATCGCCAGCACCAGCTCGACGGTCTGGCTGAACGAGGCGCCGGCATGGCCGAGCGGCTCGGCGAGCAGGTCGCCGACGACAAG
>Ga0126307_10002832_pt1 | contig 11768 bp, 14 predicted proteins | sample Plot28_FD_89955 | JGI IMG/M metagenome (GOLD analysis project Ga0126307, IMG submission 89955) | Serpentine soil microbial communities from UC McLaughlin Reserve, CA, USA - Plot28 | ecosystem: Environmental > Terrestrial > Soil > Grasslands | place: USA: UC McLaughlin Reserve, Lake County...
GATCGCCGCGCTCGAGCTCCTGCTCGAGTGGGAGCCGGCGCGGATCGCGGCGACGCTCTCGCAAACGACGGCCGCGATCACCGAGGGCGCCGCGGCGCTCGGGCTCGAACCGCTCCCGGCGGAGCAGCGCGGCCCGCACATGCTCGGCGTCCGGGTGCCCGACGCCGCACGCGAGCGGGTCCTCGCCGCACTGTCCGAGGCCGGCTGCTACGCCTCCCCGCGCGGCAAGTCGCTGCGGATCGCCCCGCACCTGCACAACACGCCCGAGGAGGTCGAGCGGCTCCTCGGCGCGCTGCGCGAAGCGGCCGGCTGAGCGCCTAGGGGAGCGCCGCCCAGCGCGTGCAGGCCTCCGCCGCCGCCTCGAGCGCCGGCCCCAGCGCGTCGGAGGCCGCCGCCGGATCCCACCCCCGGGCGGCGAGGCCGGCGACGAGGGTGCCCATGAACGCATCGCCCGCGCCGAGCGTGGAGACCACCTCGACCTCGACCGCGGGCGCCTCGGCCTCGCAGGCGCCCCGGATCACCGCGCCCTCTTCGCCAAGGGTGACCACTGCCAGCTCCGCCCCCAGCTCGGCGATCGCCGCCGCCGCCTCCCGCGGATCCTCCCGCTCGGTGATCGCCACCGCCTCCTCGCGGTTCGTGCGCACCAGGAACGAGCCGGGGATCAGCTCGCGCGAGAACTCGGCGGCAGGGCGGTGGTCGCCGCCCCATCGGTTCGGGCGGATGTTCGGGTCGAAGCAGACGCGCGCGCCGCGCTCGAGCGCGAGCTCGCGCGCCCTCAGGGTCACGGCGCGCTCGCGCTGCGTCGCCAGCGTCGTCGAGCCGTAGACGAGCGCGCTCGCCGCTTCGATCGCCTCCTCGAGCCGCGGCTCCACCGAGGCGACCGCGACCTCGACCGCGTCGCCGTAGATCTGAAAGCTCGCGTCCTTTTGCTCGTCAAAGGCCGCGAAGGCGATTGGCGTTTGCTCATCCGGCATCAGCTCGAAGAAGCGCAGATCGACGCCGTCGCGCTCGAGCCGGTCGCGAAGCCAGGCCCCCCAGTCGTCGTCCCCCGCGGCGCCCGCGAGCGCTACCTCTCCGCCTGCTCGCGCCGCGGCGACGGCGACGTTCGCGAGCGCGCCCCCGAAGTGGGGGTTGAAGCAGTCGGCGTCGGTGAGCGAGCGGACGGGCCGCTCGCAGATCAGGTCGACCAGGGCCTCGCCGAGGCAGACGATCATGCCGCCCGCCAGCGGCGAACTCCGTCGCCGTCGCTCTCCACCTCAGCCTCCCCGGCGAGCACCAGGTGATCGAGGTAGGCGAGCGCAAGCTGAAGCGCCCACGGCGCCATCGCCGGGTTGACCGTGTCGGTGCCGAGCAGCGGCGCCGCGACCTCGAACGGCGTCCGCTCGCCGTCGGCGATCTCGCCGCGGATCGCTCCCAGGTGCTCGTCGAGCTGGTCGCGGTTCGCCGCCACCTTCGCCTGCACATCGCGAAACGGCCGCCCATGGCCTGCCAGGCAGAGCCTCGTATCGAGCTCCTCCACGACGCCGAGGCTCGTGGTGAACTCGGCCACCGGATCGGGCGTGTGACCGTAGTCGAAGAAGATCGAGACACGGCCGAGCAGGTGGTCCCCGGAGACGAGGAATCCCTCCTCGGGCTGGTGAAGGACGACGTGAGAGGGCGCGTGGCCCGGTGTCTCGTGGACCTGCCACGCGCCGAGGTCGCTCAGCACCTCCACGCCCGGCACCAGCTCGCGGTCGGGCTCGACCACCAGAGCGATCCCGGTGCCGGTGTTCCGGCGCGCCTCCTGATATCCCGCGAGCACCTCCATCGGCACGCCACTCTGGCGCGCCACCTCGACCCGCCGCTCGAGCGCCGCCTCCGGGTTCTCGGCGTAGGCGCGCACGTGCTCCCAGCGCGGGTGCATCCAAAGCTCACAGCCGGCGGCGTCGAGAATCGGGCCGGCGAGCCCGTAGTGGTCGGCGTGGGCGTGGGTGCAGACGACGAGTCGCACGTCGGCAAGCCGCCACCCCGCCTGCGCGAGGGCGAGCTCGAGCTGGCGCAGGCCGTCATCGGTCGCCATCCCGGTATCGAAGAGGACGATCCCGCCCTCGTGGGCGACCGCGAACGCGTTCCCGTGCGGCACACCGGGCCAAGGTAACGGCAGCCGCAGCCGCCACACGCCGGGCTGCACGCGGTCGGCCCGGGCGATCTCGTTGCGGCGCGATCCCGACATCGAGCGGGGATCGTCTCAGAGCGCGCGTGTTTGACGGCGGCGTTCGGGAGTAAAGTGCGCGTCGGTGGCGCTCGGACGCCGACAAAGGGGGTTGGGGATCGTTGCCGCGCTCTGCGCGGTCATCGCTCTCGCAGCGGCGGCGCTCGTCGCGTTCGACCCGAACACCGAGATCACGGACTCCAGCGCAACCGCCGAGGCCGACACCGTGGTTCGCGGCACTTTGAACGCCGACGCGTTGGCCAGGGCGCTCGTCGCGCAGGATCTCGCCGCACCCCCCGTCGCCGCCTGCACAGCTCAGTCGCTGATCAAGGACCTCGACCAGCTCCAGGTGAAGGCCATCATCAGCGGCCTGCCGGAGGGATCGCAGGGCCTCCGCGGCCGGATCGGCGCCGCGGTGCTGGTCTGCTCGACGAGCTGAAGAAGCGGCGGACGGGGCTCGAACCCGCGACCCCGAGCTTGGGAAGCTCGTGCTCTACCAGCTGAGCTACCGCCGCGTGGGCGAATCAGTCTAGAGCGACGCGCCCACCCTCGAACGCGACCAGATCGCCCCGAGCGCCGTTTCGCGACCTCTAGCCTTTTGCCGGTGAGCGCGCGGACCTTCGCCGTCTTCATCGGCGCCCTGCTTCTGATCGGACTCCTCGGCTTCGGCCTCGTCTCGAAGGGCGAGGGCTCGCTCTCCGTGGGCGAGGACGTGCCGGCCGCCGAGCTGCCGGCGCTCGGCGCCGACGGCACCGGCTCGGTCGCCGACTATGAGGGCCGCTGGGTGCTGGTCAACGTCTGGGCCTCGTGGTGTGACCCGTGCCGCGACGAGGCGCCGGCGCTCGAGCGCTTTTACCGCGAGCACGGCGGTCAGGACTTCGAGATCATCGGCGTCGACACGCAGGACGACGAGGCGTCGGCGCAGGACTTCATCGAGGAGTTCAAGCTCACCTACCCGCACCTCCACGACGGCTCCGGCGACTACGCCGACGACCTCGAGACCACCGGCGTGCCCGAGAACTTCCTCATCGACCCAGACGGCAGGGTCGCCGCGGCGCTCCACGGCCAGGTGACCGAGAGTTACCTGCGCGACACGGTCGAACCGCTGATCGAGGGGAGGAGCTGAGCATGCGGCGGGTCGTCGCGCTCCTTGCGCTGGTCGGCGCCTTGGCGCTCCCGCTGCCCGCTGCGAGCGCGGCCGAGGCCCAGACCTCCCTCCCCGACATCGAGGACGAAGTCATGTGCATCGTCTGCGGCGTCCCGCTAGAGCTCGCGACCGAGGCGCCGCAGGCAAACCAGGAGCGCGACCTGATCCGTCGCCTGATCGCCCAGGGGCGCACGAAGGACGAGATCAAGAATGAGCTCGTCGATCAGTACGGGCCCGCGGTTCTTGCCGTGCCCGATGACGAGGGCTTCGACCTGATGGCGTGGCTCGTGCCGGGGGCAGCGATCGTCGCGGCGGGAGTTGCGATCGCGTTCGGACTCAGGCGCTGGCGCCGCGCCGACGCCGCGGAGGCGTCAGCCGAACCCGCCGCGGCCGTCGACCCGGCCGATGCCGAGCGCCTCGACGCCGACATCGCGCGCTACGAGCTCTGACGGAATCGATTGAGCACTGGTGCCGGCTATAGCCAGCACAACTGCTCGACGGAATGCGGCGCTCTACGAAAGCGGCGGCGCGCGCTAGGTTGCGGGCGAACCACCCGGAGGAGCCATGGCTGCCGCTCGTACTCGTCTCGCCACCGCCGCCCTGGCGGCGCTCGCCACACTCGTTCTTGCCGCGACCGCCCACGCAGTGCCGATCCTCGATCCCGGCACCCCCTCCCTCCCCGCATTCCAGGGAAAGCCGGCGAAGCCGCACAAGGTCAAGGACCCGGCGAGCCCGCCGCAGAACCCGTACATGGCGAGGAACCCGAACTCGAACATCCACAACGACACCTGGATGACGGACGCCTACCGGCGTCCCGGCCCGCTCGGCAACTCGCTGGTTACCCAGTCGGAGGCGCACTCGCCGTCGCTCTGCGGCTCGCTCGCCTTCGATCGGGAGGAGCGGCTGGTGAGCGTCTGCCCCTCCGCGATCGCCGCGCCAGTCGCACAGATCATCGACCCGGCGACGCTCGAGACGATCTCCTCTTTGACGCTGCCGGACGCGCCCGACCCGCCCGGGACCGCGGAGTACCAGAACTTCACTGGTGGCGGCTACTTCTTCCTCGACCAGAAGGATCGGCTGTGGGTCCCGACGAAGACCGACCACATCTACGTCCTCTCCGAGGGCGATGACGGCAACACGCTGACCCTCGTGCGCGACTACGACCTCACGCCGGTTCTCGACGAGGAGACCGAGCGGATCACTTCGGCGCTGCCCGACTTCGACGGCCTCATCTGGTTCGTCTCGAAGGCGAACGGCAAGGTTGGGACGCTCGACCGCAAGACGGGCGAGATCCACGTGAAAACGACCGACGAGGAGATCGAGAACTCGTTCGCCGTGGGCGAGGACGGGGTCTACATCGTCTCCGACCGCGCGATGTACCGATTCAAGGCGACGAAGAAGGGCGTGCCGCGGGTGGTGTGGCGAAAGAGGTATCCGAACTCCGGGATCGTGAAGCCGAGCCAGGTGAACGCGGGCTCCGGCACGACGCCGACGATCATGGACGACGGGTACGTCGCGATCACCGACAACGCCGACCCGATGAACGTCGTCGTCTACCGGACGAAGCGAAAGGTCCATCGGCACGGGGAGAACCGGGTCGTCTGCAAGCAGCCGGTGTTCGGCGCCGGCGCCTCCGCGACCGAGAACTCGCTGATCACCGCGGGACGCTCGCTGGTGGTCGAAAACAACTACGGCTACCAGGACCCGCTCGACCTCGTCGACGACCCGCCGACCGAGCCGGGCTTCGCGCGCGTCGACGTGAGGAAGAGCGGCGAGGACTGCAAGCTCGTCTGGACGAACACCGAGGCGCGCGCGCCCACGGCCGTCCCGAAGCTCTCGACGAAGGCCGGGCTCGTCTACACCTACACCCGTCCGCCCGATCCCGCGGCCGAGGGCTTTTACTGGACGGCGCTCGACTTCCGCACGGGCAAGACGAAGTGGATGCGGTACTCGGGCTCCGACGTGCTGTTCAACAACAACTACGCCGGGATCGCGCTCGGGCCGGACGGCACGGCCTACCTCGGCGTGATCGGCGGGATGATCGCCCTGCGCGACGGGTAGTCGCGCCACATGAACGCCGCCGGTGACGCACCGAGCAAGCCGGTGCTCCTCTACGACGCCGACTGCGGCTTCTGCAAGTGGTCGCTGAACCTGGTGCTCAGGTGGGATCGCGACGAGCGCGTGCGCCCGGCACCGATCGAGAGCCCAGAGGGAGAGCGGCTGCTCGAGGGCATGCCGCGCGAGAAGCGACTCGAGTCGTGGCATCTCGTGCTGCCCTCGGGCGAGGTGCTCTCGGCCGGCAATGCCGCGGCGCCGCTCGCGCGGCTGCTGCCCGGGGGGCGGCCGCTGGCCGCCCTGTTCGAGCGGGCGCCGGGGCTGACGGACCGCGCCTACTTTGCCGTCGCGCGCAACCGCAGTCGCCTCGCAAAGCTCCTGCGCATCGATCCGGACCACCCGGTGCGTCGCTGAGTCCGAGCGTCAATCAGCCGGCGGCGGGGTAGGCGCAGCTTCATGGACTCTCACGCTGATCGTGTTCGGCGGAATCGTCGTCGTGGTGCTGGTCCTCCTGGCGCGCGGCGCCTGGCACCCAGCGAAGGCGATGGAGCTCACCGACCGCGACCGACAGAAGCGCTGGGCGACACAAGCCGACATCGAGGAGCGCGAGGTGGGTGAGATGGTCGAGGGCCAGAACGAGTACCGGCGCGCCCGCGGAGAGCGGGAGCTAACCGAGGCCGACGCGCAGGCGCTCGCCGACGAGCGCCAGCGCGCGAGCATCGAGCGCAGCCGCCCCGCCGGCTGACGCGGCGGACGCCACCCGGGCGCGCTCGGAGCGACCGGGCGCATGACGGGCAGCGTATGCAAGAGTCGGCGGCGTGCCGCTGAACGCGAGCCGCGTCCACCTCGAGCGCTTCGTCGAGCGCGCCGCGGCGTCGGTCGGCCCACGCGCGATTGTGCTCGACGCCGGCGCGGGCGACGGCGCCTACCGCCACCACTTCGACCACCTCGAGTACGAGTCGGCGGACTTCGCCAAGGTCGACAAGACCTACGCCGAGGAGATCACCTACGTCGGCGATCTCGCCGAGCTGCCGGTCGCCGACGATCGCTTCGACCTCGTGCTGATGACCCAGGTGCTCGAGCACCTGCCCGACCCGGTGGCCGTGCTGCGCGAGCTCCGGCGGGTCCTGAAGCCGGGCGCGCGGATCTGGGCGAGCTGTCCGCTCTTTTACGAGGAGCACGAGCAGCCCTACGACTTCTACCGCTACACCCAGTTCGGCCTGCGCCACCTGTTCGAGCAGGTCGGCTACCGCGAGGTCGAGATCGAGTGGCTCGAGGGCTATCTGGCGACGGTCGGCTACGAGCTCGACGTCGCCGCCCGGGCGCTGTCCGCTCGGGCGCGGCCGCTTCGCTGGGTGCTCGAGCGCACCAGCGACCTCGCGGCGCGAAGTGACGTGCGCCGCAAGCGCACCGACCGCGGCCACCCGAAGAACTACACAGTCGTCGCGAGCGCCTGAAGCGGCGAGCTCAGGCGCCGCCGATCGCCATCTCGCCGATCAGGATCGCCGGCGCGCTGACGGAGCCGCCGAACGGCACCCAGCGCGCCTCGGCGCCGACGGCGCGGATCGCGGCCAGCATCGAGGCGAGATCGGAGGCGATCGTGAACTCGTCCGCGGGCTCGGCGAGCTCGCCGCCGGAGATCGCGCGGCCGCTCGCGCCGACGGAGAACGTGCCGGAGACGGGGTTGACGCCGGAGTGAAGGCCTGCGACATCCGTCACGTACATCCCGTCCCCTGCCTCGCGAAGGAGCCCTTCGAAGCTGAGCTCGCCCGGGGCGATCACCAGGTTCGAGGTCGAGACTGATGGCGCGGAGCGGTAGCCGGCGCGGGCGGCGTTCGCCGTCGAGCGGGCGCCACCGCCCTCGCGGCGCGCCGTGTAGGAGTCGTGAAGGTAGGCGCCGAGCCGCCCGGCCTCGATCAGTGTCGTGCGGCCAGTCGGCGTGCCCTCGCCGTCAAACGGCGATGAGTTGAGCCCGGCGGGGTCGGCGCCGTCGTCGGCCAGCGTCAGGGGCGACGAGCCGATCTCCTCGCCGAGCCGCCCGGCGAACGGCGAGCGCCCGCGCTGCACCGCGTCGGCGCAGAGCACGCCGCCGATGAAGCCGGCGAAGCTCGCCGCCACCGTCTGGTCGAGGACCACCGGACAGGTGCGCGACGCCGGCTTGGTGGCCCCGAGGAGAGCGGTCGAGCGCTCGGCGGCTTCGCGTCCGATCGCGTCGGGATCGAGCGCAGCGGGCGAGCGGCCGAGGCCGAAGCCGAGCCCGGTCTGCTTGTCGCCGTCGGCCTCGGCGATCGCCTGGAGGTAGGCGTAGCAGGAGGTGATCTCGAAGGAGCCCGAGACGCCGCGCGAGGAGGCGAGCGCGACCGTGCCGCGGTCGTCGACGAACACCGTGGTCTCGATCGCGATCACGCGCCGGTCCGCCTCGCGCGCTGCGCGCTCGACCGCGAGTGCCAGCTCGAGCTTTCGCTCCGTCGTCCAGGCGGCAGCCTCGGGGTCGGCGAGCCCCGGGATCGGCACGGCGGCTCCGGCGGCCTCGGGCGCCGCGGCGTGCTCGTCGGGATCGACGGCGCGCGCCGCCTCGACCGCCCCGCCGGCGATCTCGCGGATGCCCTGCTCAGAGAGGTCGGTGCCGTAGGCGTAGCCGGCGCGGTGGTCGAGCCAGGCGCGCAGACCGAGCCCGCGCTCGCCGGCCTCGGTGAGGCTCTCGACCTCGGCCTCGAAGATCCGCAGCTCGAGCCCGGTTGCGTCCTGGCAGAAGGCCTCTGCGTCGCCGGCCCCGGCGGCGAGCGCCGCCTCGACCGCGCGCTCGGCGATCGGCTCGAGCTCGGCCATCAGACTGATGTCCCTCCCACCGTCAGCTCGGAGATCCGCACGTGACCCTGGCCGACCCCTACCGGGACCGACTGGCCGCCCTTGCCGCAGAACCCGGTCCTGACCTCGAAGTCGCTCGCCACCGCGTCGATCCGGCCGAGGACGTCGAGGCAGTTGCCGATTAGGGTCGCCCCGCGGCACGGGCTCGTCACCTCGCCGCCCTCGATCAGGTAGCCCTCCGAGACGCCGAACACGAAGTCGCCGGTCGTCGGGTCGACCTGCCCGCCGGCGAATGAGACAGCGTAGAAGCCGCGGTCGACCTCGGCGATCAGCTCCTCGGGCTCCGCCTCGCCGGGCGCGATGTACGTGTTCGTCATCCGCGGGATCGGCAGGTGGCGAAACGACTGGCGCCGGCCGTTGCCGGTCGACGCGGCGCCGTCCTTGCGCGCGCGGAGCAGGTCGTAGAGGTAGGCGGTGATCCGGCCCTCCTCGATCACGGGCGTGCGCCGCGTGGGCGTGCCCTCGTCGTCGATCGCGTCGGTGCCCCACTCGCCTGGCAGCCGGCCGTCGTCGTAGGCGACGAGGAACGGCTGAGCCACCGGCTCGCCGAGCTTGCCGATATAGACGGAGGCGCCCTTCTGGATGTGGTCGGCCTCGAGCCCGTGACCCGTCATCTCGTGGAACAGGACGCCGCCGAACCCGCCGCCCACCACCACCGGCATCGCCCCGGCCGGCGCCGGTTGCGCGTCGAGGAGCGTGAGCGCGGTGCGCGCCGCCTTCGCCGCCGTCGCCTCGGCCGCACCGTCCTCGACGATCTCGAACCCGCGGTGGCCGCCGAGCGTCTCAAAGCCGGTCTCGACGGTGCCGTCGCGCCGGGCCACCGCCTGGACCCCGAGCCGCACCCGCGTGCGGTCGTCGGAGGCGAAGGTGCCCTCGGAGCTCGCGACCGTGATCCGCCGCCGCGCCTCCGAGTAACCCGCTTGCACCTGCGCCACCTCGCCGCCCGCGCCGCGCGCCGTCTCATCGCAGGCGCGCAGGAGCTCGGCCTTGCGCTCCGCTGACACCGCCGCCGGGTCAGTCTCGATCTCCTGGAGCTCGGGCGCGGCGGTCGGCTCGAGCGGCGCTGGCTCGGCGCGCTCGCCGGAGAGCGCAGCGGCGGCGGCGTCCGCGGCCCGCTCGAGGTCGGCCTCGGCGAGCCCGTCGACGTGGGCGAAGTAGGTCGTCTCGCCGATCACGACGCGGACGCCGGCTCCGACGTCGGCGCCGCGCTGCGCGCCCTCGACCCTCGACTCGTCGATCGAGAGCGAGAGCCCGGAGCGCTCCTCGCAGAAGAGCTCGGCGAAGTCACCCCCGTTTCGCAGCGCTCGGCCGACGATGCGTCGCGCGAGCTCCGGGTCGAGGAGGGGCTCCGGGGGTCGGCCCGGCATCAGCGGGCGGCGTCGATCACGTGAGCGGCGGCGCGGAAGAGCTCGCGGCCGGCCTCGGTCTCGGGCGCGCAGGAGCGGATGCGCCCGCCCGGGACATGGACGCGGGCGAACGGCTGCCGGGTCGTCCGCCGGCGGCGCAGGTAGGCCGCGGCCTCGTCGGCGTATCCCGTCACCCGGTCGAGGAGCGCTCGGTGCGGCTTCGGGGGCATCAGGCGGCCCTCGCGCGCGGCTTGGGCGCCGGCGCCGCCGCCTCGCGGATCAGGTCGCGCAGCACGGCGCGCATGTCGAAGAGCATCAGCCCGGCGAGCGCGAAGCGCTCGACCGCGGCGACGATCGCAAACTGGCCCTGGCGGACGGCGAACACCTCGCCCTCCTCGGTGCCGACGTGCGCGTGGGCGATCGGCTCGCCGGCGGCGCGATCGGCGGCCTCGAGCAGGCCCCGGGCGGCGCCGTCCCAGGTGGCGAGATCGCCCGTCGCGGCGAGCGCTTCGCCGCCCGGGCCGAGGATCGCGCAGCCGCGCAGCTCGTCCGAGAGCGCCTCGAGGCCAGCCACGGCGACCGCCGCGTCGGCGACCGTCGGCGCCGCGGTGGATGCTGGATCCGGCACGTTCGCGACAATAGCGGCCGTGTCGCTGCCGAAAGCCTCGTGGCTCACCATCCTCGGCGTGTGCGCGATCACGGCGATCGCGCTCGCCCTCAACGGCTACAGCGGCTACTCGATCGTGGTCTCCGCGGTCGGCCTCGCGGCGGCCGTGAACCTGCTCTGAGCCAAGTCTCAGCCCGCCCGGTAGGGCCCCTGCGCCGCGAACTCCGGCGGCCGGTAGGACTCCTCTGGCTCGAGGTGGATCAGCACGTCTGAGTTCGGGACCGCGGCCTCGATCGCCTCGCGGACCCGGTGAGCCGTCCCGTGCGCCTGCTCGAGTGAGGTGCCGTGCCGGAACTGGAGGTGAAGGTCGATGTAGCGGCGCGCGCCGGCGCGGCGGGCGCGGAGCTTGTGGTAGCCCGCGACCTCGCTCGAGCTGCGGCGCTCAGCGGCGATCGCGGCCTCGATCCGATCGAGCTCCTCCGCCGGCGGCGCCTCGTCCACGAGCACGCGCCCGGAGCCGAGCAGGATCCGGGTCCCGGTGACGACGATCGCCGCGGCGACCGCCAGCGCCGTGATCGCGTCGAAGGCCGGCTCATCGGTGATCTCGACCAGGAGGAGCCCGATGAGGACGCCGAACGAGGTCAGCGCGTCGGTTCGCAGGTGGGCGGCATCGCCTGCGAGCGCCGCGGAGTTGAGCGCCCGCGCGCGGCTGTAGAGGAAGGTCGAGACGCCGACGTTGGCGACCGCCGAGAAGGCGATCACGCCGATGCCGATCCCGAGGTGGTCGATCTCGGAGCCGCTGACGAGCCGCCGAGTGGCCTCGAAGACGATCACTCCGGCGCCGACCAGGATTAGCATGCCCTCGATTGCCGCGGCGAGGTTCTCGAGCTTCTCGTGCCCATAGGGATGCTCGCGGTCCGCCGGCTCGTCGGCGGCGCGAACGGAGAAGTAGGCGACGATCGAGGCCAGCAGGTCGATCGCCGAGTGGATCGCCTCGGTGACGATCGCGACCGAGCCGGTGATCGCGCCCGCGACCAGCTTCAGCAGGATGAGCGCGCTGTTGGAGACGATCGAGAGCCCGGCGGCTCCCGTCTTCGTCCGGATCACGGCAGCTCCCCCGGATCGATGCCGAGCGCCCGCGCGAGCTTGCGCGCCGCCCGGCCGCGGTGGCTGATCCGGTTCTTCTCCTCGGGCGAGAGCTCTGCCATCGTCCGCTCGTCGTTGGGACCGGTGTCGCGCGGGACGAAGGCGGGGTCGTAGCCGAAGCCGCCGGTGCCACGCGGGGTGGTGATCAGGGTCCCCTGGCAGCGGCCCTCGTGAAGGTGCTCCTCCCCCTCCTCGTCGACGTGGGCGATCACGCAGATGTAGGCGACCGAGCGGTCCTGCTCGCGCTCGAGCTTCGAGATCAGCAGGTCGAGGTTCTGCTCGTCGGTCGCGCCGGCGCCGGCGAAGCGGGCCGAGTGGACACCGGGCGCGCCGCCAAGCGCGGCGGCGGCGATCCCGGAATCGTCGGCGATCGCCGGCTCGCCGGTCGCCGCGGAGGTGGCGCGCGCC
>Ga0126307_10002833_pt1 | contig 11765 bp, 7 predicted proteins | sample Plot28_FD_89955 | JGI IMG/M metagenome (GOLD analysis project Ga0126307, IMG submission 89955) | Serpentine soil microbial communities from UC McLaughlin Reserve, CA, USA - Plot28 | ecosystem: Environmental > Terrestrial > Soil > Grasslands | place: USA: UC McLaughlin Reserve, Lake County...
CGTAGTAGTCGTATTGTTGCTTCCCCTGTGCATCCTGATCTCGGCTTTGAGCTTGGCGTTGCGCTACCGGCGTTCGGGAGCTGAGGTACGCGAGCAGATCAAATGGTTGGCCTTCGCCGCCTTGATCGTGGGGATGACGTACCTGAGCGCACTAGTAGTAGGCATCTTCTTCGTGCCGACACTCGTCTCTGGTGGAGACAAGACGCCCGTTTGGTATTCGCTGGTCCTGAGCTTCATGCTGATGAGCTTCGCCGGGGTGCCCGTAGCCATAGGCTTCGCGGTCCTGAAATACCGCCTCTACGACATAGACATCATCATCAACCGTGCCCTCGTCTACGGCCCGCTCACGGTCTCGCTTGCGGCCGTGTACCTCGGGGGAGTAGTCGGTACCCAGGCCGCCTTCCGCGCCCTCACCGGCCAGGAGCAGCAGCCGCAGCTGGCCGTCGTGATCTCCACGCTCGCCATAGCTGCGCTGTTCGGTCCCTTGAGACGGCGCATCCAGAGCGCTATAGACCGCCGCTTTTACAGAAGGAAGTACGACGCCTCCCGTATACTCGCGGCCTATGGTACCCGTCTGCGCGACGAAGTAGATCTGAAGACCCTGAGCGACGACCTGTTGGAGGTGGTCAGGGAGACCGTACAGCCCGCCCACGCGAGCCTGTGGTTGCGTCCTTCGGATGGAACGCCGCGGGCGGAGGGGTGAAAAACGTGAGCATTCGAGCCGCGCGGTGGGTCGCTCTCTCGGCATGGGTGTTCTCGCTGGCGCTCGTCGTTCTCGGCCTCGTTTTGACCGCTGCGAACCGTTTCGTCGAGAACGAGATCGCAACCTACACGGTCAACCTGACCGTAGCGGCCCTCGCGTTTTCGACGGTCGGTGCCCTCGTGGCCTACGGGCAGCCCAGGAACCTCATAGGCTGGCTGTTGCTCGGCATAGGCACCCTCTACGCGACCGAATTGTTCGCGGGCAACTACGGCGTCTACACGCTTCTCACCAACCCCGGCTCGTTGCCGGGGGAAGCGGTGGGCGCCTGGCTTACCTCCTGGGTCTGGATCTTCGGTGGGTCGCTCGTCCTCTTCGTGTTTCTGTTCTTCCCTGACGGAAAGCTGCCGTCTCCGCGCTGGCGCCCCGTGGCCTGGCTCGTCCTCGCCAACACCGCCCTGGCTGTCGCGCCCTTCGCGTTGGACCCCGGGCCGCTGAGCGAGTTCTCTGAAAGAGTGCCCGTCGTCAACCCGGTGGGCATTGCGGGGAGCGCGGGGTTGTTGGACCTGTTTTCGAGGGTGTCGTTTCTGCTCCTGATCCCCATCTCATCGGCGCTGATACTCGCTTTCTTCGTCCGTTTTCGCCGGGCGCAGGGGGAGGAGCGCCAGCAGATCAAATGGGTCGCCTACGGCGTCGCCGTGTTCGCGCTGGCCGTGATCGTCGCGAGCGCCTGGCCCTCGCTCGACGGTTCCCTGGTGGGGGGCGCGCTGTTTTTGGTGGGGTTCCTCGCGATACCGTCGGCGATGGCCCTGGCGATACTCAAGTACCGCCTCTACGACATCGACGTGGTGATAAACAGGACGCTCGTCTACACGGTTCTGACGACCGTGCTCGCCCTCCTTTACTTCGGCAGCATCGCACTGCTTCAGACGGTCCTGATCGTTCTTACAGGACAGGGGTCCCAGCTGGCCGTGGTTGCATCGACGCTGCTGATCGCGGCGCTCTTCAACCCTATAAGGCGCCGGATTCAGGGCTTCATCGACCGCAGCTTCTACCGCAGCAAGTACGACGCCGCGAAGACCCTGGAAGCCTTCTCTGCCAGCCTGCGTGAGGAGACGGACCTCACGGAGCTGAACGACCACCTCCTGGCGGTGGTGCGGGAGACGATGCAGCCCGAGCACGTGAGCCTGTGGCTACGGAGAACGGAAGGCGACGGGTGAGACGATGAAGAGGGCGGCCTGGCTCGCGTGGACACTCGGGGCGTTCTCCACGAAGCTATGAGACCGATCTGGAGCAGTTGCGTGAAACGCTGGTCTCTGTAGTGCAGAAGACGGTCCAGCTGCGGACCCGGGATCGCGGGCTCCGCAGATGAAGCGTCCGACGGCCGCGCTGCTCGCCTGGGGAACGTGTGCGCTTGCCCTGGCCCTGATGGTCGGTGTCGTCGTCGTGACCCTACTGAACGGCGGCGACCTCTACGAGGTGAACTTCGTCATCGTCGGGGTGTCTAGCGCCATCGTCGGCGGAGCGGTGGCCTCCCAACGTCCCGCCAACCCGGTAGGCTGGCTCTTTCTCGGTGGCGCGCTGAGCGCTACGGTGAGGGAGCTGGCGGGAGAGTATGCCGTTTTCGGGACCGTAACCAATCCTGGTGCTTTGCCCCTGACGGATGCCGCGGCGTGGCTCTCGAACACGATGGTTCTGGTCGGGCCGGTGATCAACTTTATCCTGTTACCGCTGTACTTCCCGGACGGCAGGTCCGTATCGCGGCGCTGGGAAGTCATCGCGCGGGTCTCCTTGGGCAGCCTGCTCCTGTTTACCGCCCTCTTCGCCATCGCACCGGGCGAGGCGCTCGACGGCTCCGGCATCCAGAACCCGTTGGGGGTCGAGGCCCTGCGACCGTTCGAGCAATACTTCGAGCGTGTCGTGCTGGCCTGGTACATCGCCCTGATCCTCGCGGCGGCGGGGAGTTTGGTGGTTCGCTTCCTTCGTTCGGTAGGCGAGGAACGACAGCAACTCAAATGGTTCACGTATGCCGCCGCGATCATACCCTTCTGGTTCCTCGTCAACGCGCCGATCCAGGCCGCGTTCCCCAGCCTGTTCGCGGTGCTCGACTCGCTCTTCATCGCCGCCGTTCCCGTCGCCGCCGGCATCGCCATTTTGCGCTACCGCCTCTACGACATAGACCTGATCATCAACCGGACCCTCGTCTACGGCATCTTGAGCCTCCTTCTAGGCCTGATCTACTTCGGCGCGATCGCGCTCTCGCAGGCGGCCCTCCGAACGCTGGCTGGAAGTGAGTCCTCGCTCACCGTGGTCGCCTCCACCCTGGCGATTGCCGCGCTCTTCAACCCTCTGCGCCAGCGCGTGCAAGACTTTATCGACCGTCGCTTCTACCGCAAGAAATACGACGCGGCGAAGACCCTGGAAGCGTTCTCGGCTAAACTGCGCGAGGAGACGGATCTGGACCGGCTTGGCGGAGAACTCGTATTGGCGGTCCACGAGACCATGCAGCCCGAGCACGCCTCGCTGTGGCTGAAGCCACCGGATGAGACGGAAAGAAAGCGGGTCGAATGACGTTTGAGGTGGTCGTTATTGGGGGCGGCCCTGGCGGGGTCACGGCGGCCCTGCGCGCCCGCGAGCTCGGCGCCACGGTGGCGCTCGTCGAACGCGGGTACATGGGCGGCACCTGCACCAACGACGGCTGCGTCCCGACGCGCGTGCTCGCCAGAGCGGCGCGCCTGGTGCGCGACGCGGAGCAGTTCGCCGACTACGGGCTCGTCGGCGGACCGCCTGGCGTTGACTTCGCCCGGCTCCTCAACAGGACGCAGCGCATCGTGTACGAGATCCAGGAGAAAAAGCAACTGCGAAAGCAACTGGAAACGGCAGGCGCGCGCGTGTTCGACCGAACCGGAGACGCCGCGTTTCTGGACGAGCACACGCTGGCGCTCGGGGACGGCACCCGCCTCTCTGGCGAGAAGTTCATCGTCTGCGCTGGCGGTCACGCGCGGCGGATGGGCTTCCCGGGCGCCGAGCACGCCCTGACCCACAGCGACGTCTGGATGATGGAGGGCCTGCCCTCGTCGGTAGCGATAGTTGGCGCGGCGGCCACTGGTTGCCAGCTCGCCTCGGTCTTCGCGGCGTTCGGCTCGGAGGTCTGCCTGCTCGACGTGGCGCCGCGCATACTCGGCGGCGAAGACGAAGTGGTCTCGGACGGCGTCGCCGAGGCGTTCTCCCGCAGGGGCATCGAGATACGTGCCGGCCTCGGTGGAATAGAGCGTATAGACGAAGAGAAAGGACTCCTCCGGCTCTCCTATATGCGAGACGAAGCGACGCGCTCGCTCGACGCAGAAGCGGTGGTGCTCGCGGTAGGCTGGCCAGGCAACGCGGAGACGCTGAACCCCGCCGCCGCTGGGGTGGAGACGGAGCGCGGGTACGTGGCGGTGGACGACACCCTGCGGACCAGCGCGCCCCACATCTTCGCGGCCGGGGACATCACCGGGCGGATGATGCTCGTGCAGAGCGCCAACTACGAGGGCACGCTCGCCGCCGAGAACGCCGTGCTCGGCGACAGGCGCGAGTACAGGCACGCGATCGTCCCGCACGGCGGTTTCACGGACCCCGAATACGCTAGCGTGGGGCTCACCGAGGCCCAGGCCCGCGACGATCTCGGCGAGGAGGATTGCGCCGTCGCGCTCGTGCCTTACTCCGACCTGGACCGCGGGGTGATAGACGGGCGCCCCCACGGCCACTGCAAGCTCGTCGTATCCCGCTCCTCGCGGCGCGTCCTCGGTGCGCACATAGTGGGCGAGCAGGCCGTGGAAGTGGTCCAGCTCGTCGCGGCCGCCATGGCCGCCGACGTGCGCGTCGAGCAGCTCGCCAACCTCGAGCTCGCCTACCCGACCTTTACGGCCATTATAGGCCTCGCCGCCAGGCGACTGGTCCGCGATCTCGGCCTCCTCCCCGTCTCGCCGCACTGGCGCCTGCCGCAACGCCCCCGCGCCGCAGAGTGGGAACATAGCGATATGGGCTGAGGCCCATGTCGGCACGCTGGCTGCGCCAGCATGTCAGCACGCTCGGGCCCTAGGGGCCCGTCGCTTGTCAGCACACCACCTCGCTACGCTCGGTGCCTTGTCAGCACGCCGCCTCGCTTCGCTCGGCGGCTTGTCAGCATTTCAGCTTGGGTCGTCTCGGTGCGTAACTGCGAGCATGGAGCTCGACCGCCTTGAACGGCGGCACCTCGTGGGCGGCAGGGCGGGGTCCCAGCGGGAGGAGCTGACACGCTGACGAGCGAGGCCCGCAGGGCCAAGCGTGCTGGAGAACCTTCTAAATTCTTCGAAGGTTCTTCTTCGTAACGCTTCTCGTAACGGGCCCGTAACGCGGAGCGGCTAGAGTGGGGGCATGAAGGCTTACACGAGAGAGGAGAAGAGGATGAAGATCTCGGTTCTTATGCGGTGGGTTGGGCCCGCGGCCATAGCGGGCGGCGTGTTCATGGTGCTCTCCGAGCTCTCCGGATTGCCCATCACCATACCCTTTCTGAGTACGACCGAACCCACGGGCTTCGACGCTGTCGGGTCGGGTTTGATCCTCGTCGCCCTCACGATGCTTTTGATCGGCATGATCGGGCTGTACGCCAGGGTGCCCGACCCCAACGCCGCGAAGGTCATAGAGTACGGAGAAGCCCTCGAGGAGGACGTTGCCCGCCTCGAGCGGATCACCCCCGAAGCGGCCACGCCCGAACCCCGGGCCTCCCGGACCGGCAGCGTGCTCGTTCTGGGCGCCGGGCTCGTCATGTTCTTCCTGCTCAGGCAATAGAGCAAGCAATGCACGGCAAGAGGAGGAAACGCCGGAACGTCGCACGCTATCTGCAAAAGCGCGGGCTCGCATGCCCCAGCATCCCCTGGGATGAGATCAACGCCGTCAGGGACGAAGTCTTCGCGACTTCAGCGATCAAGAACAAAAAGCTGACGGCTGATAAGCTGACAGCTCTTTCACCACTCCACTAGCTTCCAGACCTCAGGCTGCAGTTCGCCCCGCTCGCCGATCTCGGCGAAGAGCTCAACGGCCCTTTTGAGGTGCTCCATCGATTCTTGCTCGCGGCCTGTGGCGTGGAAGAGATCGGCCAGGTTGTTGTGCAGCGCGGCCTCCCTGTGCCTGTCGCCCGAGGCCACGCACAGTCTCAGGGCTGCCTCGGCGAGTTTCAGGGCCTCCTCGGGCTCTCCGCCGCTTTCGTGGGCGAGGGCCAGGTTGTTCAGGGCGGCAACCTGCGCGTCAGAGTCCCCGAAATCTCCTGCAAGATCCAGGCTCTCCCCGAGGTGCCTGAGCGCGGCGCCCTGATCCCCGGCCTTTCCGGCCAGGATGCCGAGCATGTTGTGGGCCTGGGCCAGGGCCCGCGTATCGTCCTTATCCTCGGCCAGCTCCAGCGCCCGGCGGGCGAGCTCTGCGGCCTCTTCGGGCTGGTCCTGGCCGTGGGCGAGCAGGCTCCAGTCGGCGTACAGACGCGCCAGTTCGCCCTCCTGCCCTCCGAGCTCCTCCAGGGCCGACTCGTAATGGCTGCGGGCGAGATCCCGCTCCCCCCTGCGGGCGTGGACGTTGCCTATTTTGTGCTCGAGCACGGCGAGGTCGGCGGGCCCCGCCGAGGAGGCCGCGGCTTCGTAGCTGGCGAGCGCGACCCCGTACTCGCCTGTACGGGTCCGCAGATCTCCGACCTTCTCGTGTAGCGTGGCCGTGTCGGGATGCCCGAGCGCGAGCGCCTGCTCGTAGTGGGCGAGGGCTTCTGTGTTGGCGTGCAAACTACGCGCGTAGTCCCCGGCCAGCAGGTAGTATCGCGCCGCTTCGGCGTCCTGCCCGGCGAGCCTGTGGTGGTGGGCGATCTGGCCTGCGAGGGAGTCCGCCTCGCGCCCGCGGGCTTGCCCCGAGAGGGCCTCGGCGGTGCGGCGGTGCAACAGACGTTTGCGGGCCAGGCTGGTCTCTTCGTAGACGAGGGTCCTGAGCTTGTCGTGGTCGAAGTCGTAGGCCGGCGTTCCTCCCGCCGCGTCGCCGACCTCCCGTATAAGACCGCGTGAGAGCAACTCTTCCAGCGCGGTAAGGGTCTCTTCTTCGCCCCTGCCGCTGGCCGCCCTGACCGTATCGAAATCGAACGACCGCCCGACGATGGCGGCGGCGGCGAGGACCTGCCCCGCCGTCTCGCCGACGGTCCCGAGACGGGTCTTGAGGAGATCCTGCACTCCACCGGGCAGCGTCCAGGTGTCTTCCCCTACGTCCAGCTCGCCCTTCTCGACGGCGGTGAGATACTCCACGAGGAAGAGGGGCAGCCCTTCCGTCTCGTCGCTGAGCCGCGAGCCCAGCGTCCCCGCTTTAGGCACGGCCCGACCGACCAGCTCCTCGACGGAATCGGGGCTCAACCTCTCGAGGGTCAGGGTCGTCGCCACGCCCGACCTCCTGGCTTGGGCTAGCAGCTCCCGCAGGGGGTGCTTTTCGGGGACCTCCTCAGCGCGCCAGGTGAGCAGTACGCACAGCGGTTTGTCGTCCAGCCTTCGTATCAGGTAGGTCAGCAGGCTCAGGGAGGCCTCGTCGGCCCAGTGCAGGTCGTCGAGAAAGAGGACGCCCACGGGAGGGCCGTCGAGTACCGTGAGCAGGACCCTGATGACCTCGCCGAAGAAACGGCTCCTGGCGCCGGGCGTGTCGAGTGGCGGGGCCGGCGGCGAGCCAGGAGAGAGATCGGGCAGCAGGCGGGCGGCCTCCTGCAGGGTGCCGGCCGGCAAGTCCTCTAGACGTCCCGCGTCTTCGCGGCCGAGCGCGGCGGAGAGGCCTTCGACGAGGGGCCCGTAAGCCAGGTTCTTCTCGCCGGCGTAGCAGCGGGCCGTGACGACGGTCGCACCCCCCTCCCTTACGTGGCCGGCGAACTCCTCGGCGAGCCTGGTCTTGCCGATGCCGGCCTCCCCCTCGACGACGAGGACGCGGCCGCCCTCCCCGATAGAGCCGTACGCCTCGAGCAGCACCTCCCATTCTTGCTCGCGCCCCACCAGCGGGTTCTCCTGCGCGGGTCTTGTGGCTGTCTCGGCGGTAGCTTCCGACCCTCGCGGGACCTCCGTGCCGCTTTCGAAGAGGACCGGTCGCGGTGGTAGATCGTTCTCCTGAATGGCCCTGTAGAGCAGGGTCGTCTCCTCCAGCGGGGCGACGCCGAGTTCCTGATCCAGGACCCTGACACACTCCCTGTACTGGCGCAGCGCGGCGGCCCGCTCGCCGGACCACGCGTAGAGCGTCATGAGCAGCCGGTGGGCTGGCTCGTGCAGGGCGTCCAGAACCAGCCAGCGCCTGGCATAGACGACAGCGGCCTCCCACTCCTCGAGCGCCGCGCGGCCGCGGGCGAGCCTCTCCAGCGCGCCCGCTAGCTCCCGGCGCAGGCTCTCGGACTGGAAGAACTGCCAGTCGTCGAAGGCGACGCTGTCGCGCAACCCGAACCCGGCCATGAAGTCGTCGCGGTACAACTCCACGGCCTCGGTCAGGAGCGGCAGGCACTCTCGGCAGACCTCCGACACCGGATGACCGTGCGCCTTGCACCCCGCCAACAGGTCTTCGAACCGGACCACGTCGACCCCGATCTCCTCGTGGGCGAGGTCCACGTTCTCCCTGTCGGCGAGGAGCCAACCCTCCGCGCGGGCCTTGCCCAAAGCCGAGAGGGTCCTGCGCAGGGCGGCCCTGGCGCGGCCCTGGTTGTACTCGGGCCAGAGTAACCCCGCGAGCGCGTCCCTGGTGTGGCTCCTTCGCGTGACCGCCAGGTAGGCCGCAAGCGCGATCGCCTTCCGCGTATCTACCTCGACCGGCACACCGTCGTGCTCGATGCGCGGCGCACCCAGCAACGAAATAGTAACTCGGAACAATGTCGTGTCTCCCGTCACTCTACGACAGCAATATTATGCCGCCGTTCGGATGTTATCGCAACGGTTTTTGTGCCATTGAGAGGTTCGTAACGGTCAAGGGAGACCGAGGGCGGTTCGCGAACCGCCCTACATTCCGTGGTACGAGAAGGGCGCCGGGCACGATGGCCCGGCGCTGCCTGGATGTTGTCTCTCTAGTCGTTGGCGAGCTTGCGCACGGCGTCGACTATGTGGTGCGAGCTTATGCCGGCGGCGTCCAGGAGCTCTGCGGAGCTACCGGAGCCCGGCATTATCCCTACGGCGAGGTGCTCGAAGTGGAGTGCGTCGGCCTCCTCGGAGAGCGCGGAGAGGACGGCCTCGCCCAGGCCGCCTTCGGGCCAGTGGTCCTCGACGGCGACGACCTTGCCGCCCGTCGCCCGCGCGGCTTCGCGCAGCGTATCGCCGTCTATGGGCTTGATGGAGTAGGCGTCTATGATGCGGATGGGGATACCGCTCTCCTTTAGCTCGTCGGCCGCCTTTATGGCTTCGTGGACCGTGATGCCCGAGGCGATGACGGTCGCCGCGTCGTCGTCGGAGGAGCGCACGGTCTTGCTGCCGCCGATGGAAAAGTCTTCGGAGGGGTCGTAGATCACCGGCGTCTTCGGGCGGAGGGTCCTGAGAAAGACGATGCCGTCTCTTTCGGCCATCTCGGCGACGAGCTTCGCGGCCTGGTTGGCGTCGCAGGGCTGGAGCACGGTCGAGCCGTGCACGGCCCGCATCATTGCTATGTCCTCGAGGGCCATCTGCGAGGGACCATCTTCTCCGATGGAGACGCCGGCGTGCGAGCCGGAGAGCCTGATGTTGGCCCGGGAGATAGCGGCCATCCTGATGAAGTCGTAGGCGCGGGTGAAGAAGGCGGCGAAGCTGGAGGCGAACGGGACCCTGTGGCGCACGCTCATCCCCACGGCCGCCGAGACGAGCTGTTGCTCGGAGATGAACATCTCGAAGTAGCGGTCCGGATACTCCTCGGCGAACTCCTCGGACTTGGTGGAGTTGCTGACCTCGCCGTCGAGGGCGACCACGTCCTCCCTGGCGCCGCCGAGCGCCTTGAGGGCAGCGCCGTAGGCACCACGGGTCGCCTCTTCATCACCGACCTCCCAGGTCGGCAGGTTCAGTGCTCCCGTCAGGCCGGCGGTGAAGTTCTCGCCCGAGCCAGGGTCCGGTTTGCGCACCTCGACGAGGAGGTTGTCGGCATCGCCGAGCTCGTCGAGCGCCGCCTGCTCCTGGTCTTCGGAGACCGGTTTGCCGTGCATCCCATCCACGTCTTCCAGGAACGAGACCCCGCGGCCCTTCCTGGTCTGGGCGATGATCAGGGTCGGTCTGTCCGGTTGGTCCAGTGCCTCTGCGTAGGCTTGGTCTATCTGCTCGGGGTCGTGGCCGTCGATCTGGACTGCGTGCCAGCCGAAGGCCTCGGCGCGGGCGGCGTAGTGGTCGCCGTGCCAGCCGTCCATCGTCTCGCGGGTCTGGCCGAGGCGGTTCATGTCCAGGATGGCCGTGAGGTTGTCGAGCTTGTAGAAGGCGGCGTGCTGGAAGGCCTCCCACATCGAACCCTCCGCCATCTCGGAGTCGCCGCAAAGCACCCAGACACGATAGGGGAGTCTGTCCAGGTACTTGCCGGCGAGGGCCACGCCGACCCCTATGGGCAGTCCCTGGCCCAGAGACCCCGTGGCCACGTCTACCCAGGGGATCTGGGGCGTCGGGTGTCCCTGCAGGCGGCTGCCGAACTCGCGGAACGTCATGAGCTCTTCGTCCGAGATCGCGCCCGCCGCTTTATAGACGGAGTAGAGCAATGGGGAGGCGTGGCCTTTGGAGAAGATAAGGTGGTCGTTGTTGGGGTTTTCGGGGTGGTCGAAGTCGTAGCGGAGGTACTTGCTCAGGAGCACGGCCAACAGGTCGGCCGCCGACATGGACGAGGTGGGGTGTCCCGACCCGGCGCCCGTGCTCGAACGGATGCTATCGATCCTGAGCTGCTGGGCGAGACTGTGCCACTGCTCGGTCCCCGCGGTCTCCTGGTTGATCTGCTGGGTCACCACTTACCTCCTAGGCAGGATCGCAGTTGGGTCAGATACTACTCCTACTACCCCGCCCATGCGAACCGGAAACCGCTCTGTCGTCCCTCTCTAGTCGCGCAGACGGGCCTGTGGCGGCTTTGCTAGAATCCCTGGGGCGAGAGGAAAAGACCCGGACCGGCTGTTCTACGAGTCGGGTTCGACTGGGCGAAAGGGAGACTATGGATCTGGCGGTTCGCAAGATGACGCTGGGACGGTTCGGGGTAGAGGACGTGGGGGCGGTGCACGAGAATTTGCCTCCGGCGCGCCTGGTGGAGGCCTCCGTGAGGAGGAGGGAGGGCATGATCTCCGGCTCAGGGGCCCTGGTCGTGAGGACGGGCAAACGGACCGGCCGCTCCCCGAAAGACCGCTTTATCATCGATAACGATGTTACGGGGGAGACCGTAGACTGGGGGACGGGCAACAAGGCCTTTCCGAGCGACCGTTTCGGGGAACTCCTGGAGAAGGCCGCCGCCTACGTGGAGAACCTGGAGGAGATCTACGTCGTCGACGCCTACGCGGGCGCCGACCCACGCTACAGCCTCAACGTCCACGTGGTGACCGAGCACGCCTGGCAGGCACTGTTTGCGCGGCAGCTTTTCAGGCGTCCTTCCAAAGAGGAGCTGGACGCCTTCGAGCCCGACTGGATCGTGATATCGGTCCCCGGGCTCCTCACGGACCCCGAGGAGGACGGCACGGAGTCCGAGACCTTCGTGGGCATCGACTTCGAGCGCAAGGTAGTCCTCATCTGCGGCACGGCCTACGCGGGGGAGATAAAGAAGAGCATCTTCACCGTCTTGAACTTCGTGCTGCCGACCGAACGCGGCGTCTTCCCCATGCACTGCTCGGCCAACGTGGGAAAAGACGGGGACGTAGCGCTCTTCTTCGGGCTCTCGGGGACGGGCAAGACGACCTTGTCGGCCGATCCCGAGCGGGACCTGATCGGGGACGACGAGCACGGCTGGTCGGATACCGGCGTCTTCAACTTCGAGGGCGGCTGCTACGCCAAGACCATCGACCTCTCCGCCGAAAAAGAACCCCAGATATGGGACGCGATCCGCTTCGGCGCCGTGCTCGAGAACGTGGTGATGGACCGGCGCACGC